>JGI12316J15310_10000026_pt5 | contig 321695 bp, 254 predicted proteins | sample MarCyaLeptolynsp_FD_15310 | JGI IMG/M metagenome (IMG submission 15310)
CGTACCGCTCGATCGTGGCCGATTGGGACGCCGAACCGGACTAACGCCGACCACAAGATGTTGGGGCTACCTGAGTCAAGTGGATACCCCACTCCTACGGATTTCGGTGACCTTTACGCGGACCTCGAGGGAGAGCAACATTCTCACATTCGAGTCGACAGTAGACGGCGCCTGGGACGGCGTCCGTGGAAGCCCCGCCTTTGCCGGCAGCCTTTCCAGCGCCAACGGGCATCGCGGCCAGGCCCTGTTGAACTCCAACGCGCTGCAGGGCGCGATTATCGAGCTCGACGGTTTGCAGGCGATGGGTGTGGAAACGGTGTTCCTCACCATCCCTTATCCGGTCCTCTATCGCCCATTTCACGAGGGCCACCCGGGCGAGTACGAGGCCATTCTCAAGTTCTACCGGGAGGTCGTACAGGCGGTGCGTAGCCACGGTATGGGTCTCGCGATCGAAACTCCCGTGCTGTTCACTCAGGGCGGCTTCAACCGCTGGCCGTTGGAGCGGCTGGATGGCTTCTTCAATCTCAACGGCGATTCCGGCTTTGATGTCGACGCCTTCAACGCCGCCCGCGCCGCGGCCGCGGAAACCGTCGCGCAAGAGCTGTCGCCCGACTATCTGGCAGTCATGAACGAGCCCGATACCTCGGCCAGAATGACGGGTATTCCTGAGCTCGCGGAGGTCTCCGGGGCTCGACAATCGATCGACGTGATCCTGGCCGCCCTGCAGGACGAGCGCTCGCAAGGCCTCAAGCTTGGCGCCGGCATCGGTTCTTGGCAGGCCAACTATCAAGACTTTGTGAGCAGCTTCACCCAGGCGGCGATGGACTACTTGGACCTGCACGTCTTTTACACGAATCATGATTTCCTCGACCGGATTCTCGACATTGCGGATATCGCGGGTTCCGCCGGGATGCCTGTTTCAATGCATAGGCGATGAGGCGGCGGAACCCTCCGAGGGGGCGGAAAATGATGTGGGGTCGAGCCGCCAGGCGACGCGCCCCAGGCCAATCCCCGGAGGATTCCATGCACAGTCTCTACTATGTCGGACTCGATGTCCACAAGAAATCCATCAGCTATTCGGTGAAGACCGCCGACGGAACCCGCGTCGACTTCGGCTCGATTCCCGCTACGCGCACGGCCCTCGCCGCCTGGGTGGAAGCGCTGCCCGGCCCTTGGGTCGGCGCGCTCGAGGCCACCCTGTTTACCGGCTGGATCTATGACTTTCTCCAGCCGTTCGCCGTCGAGCTCCAAGTCGCCCATCCCGCCATGCTCCAGGCGATCGCGTGCGCCAAGAAGAAAAGCGACCGCCTCGACGCCGACAAGATCTGCGATCTGCTGCGCTGCGACCTGCTGCCGCAGTGCTACATCGCGCCGCCCGAAATCCGCGAGCTGCGCCGTGTGCTGCGCTATCGCAACCTGCTCGTACGTCAGGCCGTGCGGCTGAAAAATCGCATCAGCGGCGTTCTGATGGAAGTGGGCGAGCCCTACAACAAGAAGCGTTTACACGGCAAAATGTACTTCTATGAGCTGCTCGATCATCTGCAGCACACGCCCGAATCCGCCATCGAATTGCTGGCCATCAGTCGCGGAATGCTGGAGACATTCCAAGACCTCGAAGGCCAACTCATCGCCGGCCTGAAGCGTCATGCCCTACTGGCCCGGCGCGTGCGGCTGCTCGAATCGATCCAGGGCGTCGGCGAAATTACGGCCCTGAGTTGGGCGCTGGAAATCGGCGAGCCCGAGCGTTTCGCTTCGGTACGGCGGGCGATCAGCTACTGCGGTCTTTGCGCCGGGCTGCACGAGTCGGCGGACAAGCAGCGGCGCGCGCCGATCTCGAAGCAGCGCAACAAGCACTTGCAGACGGTGTTGGTGGAGGCGGCCAAGCTGGCGCCGCGCTTCAACCCCGAGCTCAAGGCGGTGCGGGAACGCGAACTCGCCCGCGGCTCGCGCAACCGCGCGACGCTGGCCGTGGCGCGCAAGCTGACGGCGTATCTGCTGTGGGTGGATCGCCACCGACAACCCTTCGTGGCGCGGGCGCGAGCCGCCTGAGCCGCCTGAGCCGCAACGAGTTGGCCCGTCGGTCCTCGCCGATCGGTGACTGCGCGAAGGCCCTCCGCTGGGCTGGATGCGCCCTCCTGCCTGTTTCGAGGCCGGCGGGCCTGATGGCGACGACCCAAATAGAAACTTCCGCGACGGGCGAGGGCCCCGATGCGCGCACATGGATGTCTGGTCACGCTCCGACGTTGGCCGAAACGAAGGGGTTGTCGAGAGGGATGGGAGCGGCATCGCCCGCCGGGTTGAGCGTACGCGCCGGCTCGGAACCCGTCCAGGGTTCGCTTCGCCCGGGCCTGCGGCCCGGCCCTGGACAGAACCCGAGGTCGTCACGAAAGACCTCCGGCATGCGGGCGATGCCGAGTTGTGCGAAGTCTATCACGCCGGCCTCAATTACGGCCGCACGGGAAAATTGCGTCCAGCTCCCTCTGCGCTTGACATCTGCCGATCATGGATGTCACCGATCTCCTGATCTCCGTCACCGATCTCCTAGCAGGCGTTCGGGAAACAGTCAGCCAACTCCGCCTCACGCCGCCGCTCCGGCCGCCTTCGTCCTCGGCCGCGGCCCGCGTGGGCGCCCGCGCTCGACCGCCCGTACTGACTGGAGCCGGGCTCGGACGGAACGCCCAGCCGGACCTGGCTTCCGCACCAGCGATGATATCATCGAGTTTTCAGCCACATCCGGCTGGGATCAAGCCAAACAGCATGCAGCTCGACAAAGTTTATGAGCCCGGCCTCTTTGAGCCGAAATGGGCGGATTGGTGGGTGGAAGAGGGCCTGTTCACCGCCTCCACCGACCCTGATCGCGAGACGTTTTCGCTGGTAGCGCCCCCGCCCAACGTCACCGGCGAGCTCCACATGGGGCACTGCTTCGAGATCGCCATGACCGACATCTCGATGCGCTGGCGGCGCATGCGCGGCGACAACGTGCTGTGGCTGCCAGGCACCGACCACGCCGGCATCGCCACCCAGATGCTGGTGGAGCGCCATCTGCGCGAGCAAGGCATCGACCGCCGCGAGATCGGCCGCGAGAAGTTTCTCGAACACGTCTGGGCGTGGAAAGAGAAGTACGGCGGCGCCATCGTCGGCCAGTTCAAGCGCATCGGCGCGAGCTGCGATTGGTCGCGCGAGCGCTTCACCATGGATCCCGGCCTGAGCCGCTCCGTCCGCGAGGCCTTCGTGCGCCTCTATGAGATGGGCCTGGTCTACCGCGGCGAGTACATGATCAACTGGGACCCCGGCACGCTCACCGCGCTGTCGGACCTGGAGGTCGAGTACTCCCAGCAGCAGGGCCATCTGTGGCACATCCGCTACCCTGTGGTGGGCTCGGACGAGCACATCGTCGTCGCCACTACCCGGCCGGAGACGATGCTCGGCGATACGGCCGTGGCCGTGCACCCGTCCGACGAGCGCTACAAGCACCTGTGGGACAAGAAGGTCCTGCTGCCGATCGTCGGCCGCGAGCTGCCCGTCATCCAGGACGACTTCGTCGACCCCGAGTTCGGAACCGGCATCGTCAAGATCACGCCGGGGCATGACCCGAACGATTTCGCCGCCGGCAAGCGCCACAATCTCGAGATCATCACCGTCCTCGACGAAGAGGCCAAGATCAACGAGAACGGCGGCCAGTACGCCGGCATGAGCCGCTACGACGCCCGCAAGGCGATCGTGGCGCGGCTCGAGGACGAAAGCTTCATCGAGAAGATCGAGGACTACGTCAACAACGTTGGCCGCAGCCAGCGCTCGGGCGAAGTGGTCGAGCCGCGCGTGTCCACGCAGTGGTTCGTGAAGACTAAGGGGCTAGCGGACCGCTCGATCGACGCCGTGAAGACCGGCGAGATGAAGATTTCGCCCGAGCAGTGGGAGCGCAACTTCTTCGAGTGGATGACCAACATCCGCGACTGGTGCGTCAGCCGCCAGCTTTGGTGGGGACACCGCATCCCGGCGTTCTACTGCGGCGACTGCGGCGAAGTGATGGTTCTGCGCGAAGACCCGACCGCCTGCACCAAGTGCGGTTCGGAAAAAATCACGCAGGACGACGACGTGCTCGACACCTGGTTCAGCTCCGGGTTGTGGCCGTTCTCGACGATGGGTTGGCCGGACGACACGGTCGACCTGAAGACGTTCTATCCGACTTCCCTGCTGATCACCGGCTTTGACATCCTCTTCTTCTGGGTCGCGCGCATGACGATGATGGGCTTGGCCATGATGGACGAGGTTCCGTTCCGGCAGGTGCTCATCCACGGGCTGGTGCGCGACGCCGACAAGCAGAAAATGTCGAAAACCAAGGGGAACGTCATCAACCCCTTGGAAATGACCGAGAAATACGGCACCGACGCGGTGCGCTTTGCGCTGGTGGCCTCGGCGGGGCAGGGCTCGGACGTGGTGCTGAGTGAGGAGCGCATCGCCGGCTACGCGACGTTCGCCAACAAGGTTTGGAATGCGACTCGCTTCGTGTTCATGAGCCTGGAGAAGGCCGGCGCGGAGCCCTGGACGCCGGAAAACCTCGACGACTTCGAGCCGTTGCCCGATGAGACCACCGGCGAGGTCTCGCTGGCGGACCGCTGGATTTTTTCGCGGCTGGACGAGGTCGCCGAGCAGGCCAATCAGCACACTGAGCGGTTCCGCTACCACGACACCGCCAACGTGCTCTACCAGTTCTTCTGGAAGGATTTCTGCGACTGGTACATCGAGCTGAAGAAGCTCGAATTCGGCGAGGGGACCGGTCTGACCAACGGCTGGAAGAACATGCTGGCGGCGATGGAGCGCGCCATGCGGCTGCTGCACCCGGTGACGCCGTTCATCACCGAAGAGCTGTGGCAGCGCCTGACCGTCAACACCGCGGGACGCCCGAAATCCCTGGCGCTGGCGAGCTACCCGCAGCCCAAGGCCGGCCGCCGCGACCCGGACGCCGAGCGGCAGGTGGCTGTGCTGCAGGACTTGATCTCCGGCGTGCGCAACCTGCGCGCCCAGATGAACATTCCGCCGCGCGAGCCGCTCAAGGGAACCCTGTACTCGCCGCGCGCCGACGTGCGCGCCTTGGCATCGGCCCAGGCGGACGGCCTGCTGCGCCTGTGCAGCGTGGAGCTCGAAGCCGTCGAGGGACATGCTCCCGAAGGAACGGCGATGGCCCACACTACCGACTTCGATCTGGCCGTCGAGCTGCCCGAAGAGCAGAAGCGGGCGTTGCGCGGCAAGCTCGAAAAGCAGCTCCAGCAGCTGGAAAAGGCCCGCAACGGCTCCGAGCGGCAATTGTCGAACGAGGCCTTCCTGGCCAAGGCGCCCGAGCAGGTCGTGGCTTCCATCAAGGAGAAGCTGGCGGACTACGAATCGCAGATCGGGCGGATTCGGCAAACGCTCGCCGGGCTGTGAGCAGTGAACGGTGAACAGTGAGCAGTGGTTGGGACCATCCCGAAATCCGCGCCGCCGTAGAGCGCGCCCTGGCCGAAGACGTCGGCTCGGGCGACGTCACCACGGAGGCTTGCGTTCCGGCTGAGCAGAAGGGAGCCGGTTACTTCCTGACGCGGGAGCCGCTGGTGCTGGCGGGGCTGCCGCTGCTGAGCCTGATCTACGGCTCCGACAACGTAACCCTCGAAGCCGCCGACGGAGATGAGCTGCCGGCGGAAACCGTCTTCGCCCGGGTGAACGGCTTGGCCCGCGATCTACTGACGCTCGAGCGCACGGCGTTGAATTTTCTGCAGCGCACCAGCGGCGTGGCGACGATGGCGCGCAAGTTCGCCAAGGCCGTCGAGGGGACCGACTGCCGGGTGCTCGACACGCGCAAGACCACACCGGGACTACGCCGCCTGGAAAAGCTCGCGGTCGTCGCAGGCGGCTGTTATAACCACCGGGTCGGCCTGTTCGACGCGATCCTCATCAAGAACAACCACATCGCAGCAGCCGGGGGGGTGCGGAAAGCGCTCGAGCGTTGCGCGTCGAGCGGGTTGCCGGTGGAGATCGAGGTGCGCAGCTTCGCCGAACTCGACGAAGCGCTCGCCGCCGGCGCCCATCACCTGCTGCTGGACAATTTCTCCGTCGAGGAAGCGCGGCAAGCCGTGGCAAAAGCCAAAGGCAAGGCGAAGACGGAGATTTCCGGCGGCATCACGCTCGACACCGTCCGCGCCTACGCCGAAACCGGCGCCGACTTCATCTCCGCCGGCGCTCTGACGCACTCCGCCCCGGCGGTAGACATCAGTTTCAGGCTGTAAGAGGCCCGCAGGCTGACGCCGGCGGTTCTGCTTCCCGTTTGCCCCTCAAGCCTGGTCGAAGGCGACGCCCAGCCGAAACGCTTTCTCTCCGAAGCGGCAGTGGCGCACGCGCCCCGCCGCATCGAGCGAGACATTGCCGGCTGGGCCTTCGAGCTCGCCCAGAACGGAAATCTTGGCGCCGTTGGGCAATGGACTGTGCATGAGCAGGCCGATGCCTCCGACAGAGTAGTCCGCCAGCGCCGCGCTCATACGGCGGCCGGCGTACTCGATGCGCAGCGTGCGCGCCCGGAAGCCTTCGTGGCGAAGGTGGCTACGCCGCTCCTCCAGGCCCTGCGGGGGCCCTGCCGCCGCCGCGGCTGCCGCCTTTGCAGCCCCGGGAGGGCTCGAAGGCTCGTCGATGACGTCCGCCGGCGCTTCCGCAACCGGCGGTTCGGCGCGCGTGCAACGCAGGTATTCGGCTCCGGTGATGGGGTCGACCGCAAACGCGGTTCGCACGGCCAGGATGTCGACGCCGCGCTTGCGCAGCCAGGAGGCCACCGACAGCAGCTCGTCATCAGCGGTTTCGCCGATGACAATCACCCGTTGCCGGTGGTTGAGCTTGCCGACGTTGGCGCCGAGGAACGTCTTGAGTTCCTTGGCCCGGCCCGCGCTCAGGCGCTTCCAGAAATCATCCGCCGACCAGGATGCGATGCGTCCGGCGGCCATGATCGCGCGCGACAGAGGCGACTCCTCCGCCGCCGTTTCGATCACCGCCGCCACTGCCGCTCCGCTGGGGTCGACGGCCAACAGATCCACCGGCGAAGACTTCGGCGCCACCGGGACGTTGACGCCCATCACGAAGAGCTGCTCGCCGACTTCGCCGAAAAACTCCTTGGGCGAGTTGACGATGAAGTCGGTCAAATCATAAAAGTCAGCGATCGGTCTCGAGCGTAGGCTCTCGAACGCCAGCAAACGCTTCCCGGCTCGTTCCACCCTCAGCATGCGATCATCCTCACGACCTCGTATTGAGCACGCCACGGGCCATTCGCGGCCGAAACGGCGAAGCGGCCCCAATAAGGCTTTTCCCCTAGATCGAGTCGATCGCCGGCGCCGGCGAACCTGCACGCGACGTCAGCAATTGCGGATGTCAGCATCACAACTCGGCTCCGGCGGACGAAGCGGGTTGCGCCAGATGACCGAGGCGCAGCGAGACCGGCGCGCGGGCGCCGTCATCGAGCAGTACGCCGGCCAAGGGGAACCCAGCCGAGCGCAACTGCCGGACGCCCAACTCGATTCGCCTCCGGTTCGCCGAGCGCGGGCGCACTGCCAGCAGGCCGGCGTCCACCACGTCCGCCTGGTCGAAGCCGGGCCAGTCCGCGCCGTCGGCCGGAGGCATCACCAGCAAAACGTTGGGGTAGCGGCGGCGCAGGCTGCTGATCACGCCGTTGATCTTCTCCGCCAGCCGCGGCGCCTGCGCCTTCGGAACGGCCCCGGAACCCAGGATCGTCAGATTCGGCGCCGGCCCTTCCTGGAGCAGAGAGTCCATGCGGGCGCCGGAGTCGTTGATGGCGTTGCCCAGGCCGCGGCGGTCGAGTTGGAGCAGTCCGGCGACGCCCGAAGAACGGCTCCAATCCGCCTCCACCAGCAGGACCGGGTCGGCGCTGTGACGCGCCATCCACTGTGCGGTCGCGACCGCAATGGACGAGAGGCTGTGCTCGTCAAAGCTGCATAGCCCCAAACGGGCCGCCTGCAGCAGCTCCGGCCGGCCGGCGGCCTCCGACAGCTGCCGCTGCCACCGAACCCGGGGCGCCGGCGCGGCGTCGTGCGGCTCGCCGGGCGTAGCGGCTTCGAAGGCGGCGGCGCCGGCCTGCCGCTCGGCGGCGTCGGACGCGAGACTGGCGCCGCTGTCGTCGAACAGATCGCCGGTGCGCCGGGCCTTGGCCAGCATCTCGTAGTAACGCGCCATAGTTCGCTCGACCGCCGGCTAAACGATGCGTAGACGGCCAACGTCCTGATCGGAGAGGCCGTGGGGACCGGGGCGGCCCGCTTCGGAGGCCGGCCGCTTGTCCGCCGACGGTGCGCCGTCGGCCTGCTGTGCGGGACTTTCGTTCCAACTCATCTCGCCGGCGGCCTCTTCCACCAGGGTCCGCGAGACCATCGCATCACCGTCGGCCCAGGCCAGCGCGAGCGCTTTGTAGCAGAGCTGGTTGATGTTGCGCGGCTTGCCGGCGCTGAGTTTCGCGATGGCCTCGAGAGCGCCGGTCTCAAACAGCGGCTCCACCCGGCCGGCCACCTTCAAACGGCGCTCCAGATAGCGCCCCACCTCGGTCGCATTCAGTCGCCCGATGCGCGCAGTCACGCTGATGCGTTGACGAAACGCCTCCATCGCCGGCTGCTTGAGAGTGTCTTCGAACTCGGTCTGGCCGGCCACGATGATCTCGAGCAGGTTCATGTTGGAGGTGCGCAGGTTGCTCAGTAACCGCACCTGTTCGAGCGCTTCAAGCGAAAGCGACTGCGCCTCGTCGAACAGCAGCACCAGCTTGCGTTTCTTCTGCGCCAGTTGCCGCAGATACAACTGCAACTGCGCCATCAGCTGATACTCGCTCGGGTCGCCGGGAAGCCGCAGCTTGCGGGCCAGGTCGCCCATCAGGTCCGTGCGCGTGCGGTAGGGGTGCGACAGGAACGCCACCGCCGCCTTGCCCTTGAGCCGCGCGGCCAGGTAACGCAGCAGCGTCGTCTTGCCCATCCCGGCGCCCGCGATGAGGGCGGCCAGTCCGCGTCCTTCGAGAATGCTCAGATATAGCGCGGAGAGAGCGTCGCGGTGATCCGGCCCGAAATAGAGATAGCGCGCGTCCGCGGTGACCTCAAAGGGGTTGCCTTGCAGCTGGAAATGATCAAGAAACATGCGATGAGGTCTCCTCGTTGAGCATCAGGACCGGCAGGCCGGTTACCTGTTCAAGCTCAGCCAGGCTTGCAATGCGACGGCCCCGGCGCTCGAGGGTCCAGGCCGCGGCGACGCCGGCGGCCAACCCCAGCAGGCCGGCGGCGACCAGCAGCAGCATCCGACCGTTTCCGAAGCGTCGAGGCTCGGCGGACAGCGGCTTCTGCAGACGAGAACTCAGCGACGCCTGCGCGCGGACCAGTTGCACCACGGCGTCGAGCCCCGCCATTGCCTTCGAGCGGTCGCGGTGTTCGACGACGATTAGCAAGGTCCGCGATCCCTCGACCATCGCACTCAGACGCAACTGCGAGGTCGTCGCGCCGGCAGCGGCTGCAGCGCGCTCGGCCGCGCCCGGCCCCGTCCCCACCGACAAGATCAACTCGCGATTCCCCGCACCCAGCGCCTGCCCGAAGAGAATCTCCTGCTCAGCCGCGTAGGCGTAAGGCTGGAAGTAGAACCAGCCGAAAGGAATCGTCAGCGCCGCCACGACCGCCGCAGCCGTCAGCGCGCGGCGCCTCCAGACGGCGCGCAAGAGATCGAGAAACCATACGCCGGCGCCGGCGTCGTCATGCGCCCATTCCACCGGGTCCAAAGGCTGCGCTGCGTCGACTCTCTTCAACTCGAACGTGAGAGCCTCCCGGCGCTGCATGTGTTTCGGATCAGTATCCATCTCGCGCGGCTCCGGGCTTAGCTCTACAGTACAGCGTCAGACCCGGCCGAAACCCTTCCGTAACGACTGCGCCGATAGCGGCGACAAAGCGAATGCACGCGCTCGGCCAACAACTCCCCATCGGTCGGGTCGGAGAAAAAATCAAGCGCCCCTTCACGAAACGCCTCGGCGATCTCGTTCTGCGATGGCGCCTTGCCCACCAGAACGATGCACAGCTCCGGCTGCCAGGCGCGCAGGCGGCGCACCGTCTCCGCAATCCTCATATCGCCCGCACACTCCAGAGCCATCACGTCAATCGACGAAGACAGCAGCGGATTGGATTGCAGCATCTGCACCGACTCGGCCACCGTCACCTGATGACGCCGCTTGAGCGCCGCAATCAAACCCCAATCGGCGGAAAGCATCGGTCCCGCCAGACAGATGTGACCGGCGTCACAAACCGGATCCGGAACGACCGCCGGATTCCAGGATGCTGAATCAATCCAACTCATATGGTTTCGCCTCGTCCCCGCCCGGTCCGGCGGCGCGCGTCTGCCGCCGGTAACGGCACGCGCAGGGCCAAATCGCCGCGGGTCGCGCCCGGCGTCCGGCGCCTGCCCGTCAAGCCGTTTGGATTCAATTGCTTGCAGGGAGACCGGCGCGAGCGGCGCGAGTCGAGAACCGCGCCGCGGGCGGCTCGGGCCCCTGATGCCAGGGTCAGCGAGTGGGGATGACCGCATCAGGGGCGGAGGCTCCGGAGGCGTGTTTTATCTTAGTGCCAAATACTCAGATTTTTTTGTTGACACACAATCAGATAACCGTGGTATAACAATAACAGGTCATCCCGTCCGCTGTTCCAGCGGGCGACGCGACCATTCGAATTCTCAAAAGCAAGGTTTTCTCGAGGCCCGACTCCGGGCTTGGCTGCCAGGCGGCCGAGACGGAGGGAGGCTTCTGCAACGGAGGTAAATCCAAACAAATGGCTCTTCGACCCCTACACAACAGAATCGTTGTTGAACGAAGCGAGGCCGGCGAACAGAAGTCGACCGGCGGCATCATCATCCCGGACTCGGCGAAAGAGAAGCAGCAAGAGGCGACCGTGATTGCGGTGGGCCCGGGCAAGCTCGACGACGACGGCAAGCGTCAGCCGCTGGATGTCAAGGTCGGCGATCGGGTGTTGATCGGCAAGTACGCCGGCAACGAGATCAAGGTCGACGGCAAGGAAGTCGTCATTCTGACCGAGGACGAGGTGTTGGCCGTCATCGAAGGCGCCGCCTCGGAGAAGGCCGCCTAGGCGCGGTCTCTCCCACCAGGAGGAACAAGGAAATCATGGCTGCGAAAAAGATTGTCTACGGTGAAGATTCACGCCAGGCTATTCTGGCCGGCGTGAACAAGTTGGCCGACACGGTCAAGGTGACCCTCGGCCCCAAGGGCCGCAACGTTGTTCTCGAGAAGAAGTTCGGCGGCCCGACGGTGACCAAGGACGGCGTCACCGTGGCCAAGGAGATCGAGTTGGCCGACAAGCTCGAGAACCTGGGCGCGCAGATGGTGCGCGAAGTCGCCTCGAAGACCTCTGATGTGGCCGGCGACGGCACCACCACCGCCACGGTGCTCGCGCAGGCGATCTACCGCGACGGCGTGAAGTCGGTCGCGGCCGGCTCGAACCCGATGGCGATCAAGCGCGGCATCGACAAAGCCGTCGCACGGGTTGTCGAGCGGATCCACTCGCTGGCCAAGCCGGTCGAGGGCAAGGCGGTTTCGCAAGTCGCCGCCATCTCGGCCAACAACGACAGCTCCGTCGGCGGCATCATCGCCGAGGCGATGGAGAAGGTCGGCAAGGACGGCGTGATCACGGTCGAAGAAGGCAAGAGCATGCAGACCGAGCTCGACGTCGTCGAGGGCATGCAGTTCGACCGCGGCTACCTCTCCCCCTACTTCGTCACGGATCCGGATTCGATGCAGTGCGTGCTCGAAAACGCCTACATCCTGATCCATGAAAAGAAGGTCAGCTCGATGAAGGATCTGCTGCCGGTGCTCGAGGCCACCTCGCGCGCGGGCCGTCCGCTGCTGATCGTGGCCGAGGACGTCGAGGGCGAGGCCCTGGCGACCCTGGTGGTCAACAAGCTGCGCGGCACCCTGCAGGTGGCGGCTGTGAAGGCCCCCGGCTTCGGCGACCGCCGCAAGGCCATGCTCGAGGACATCGCGGTCCTCACCGGCGGCAAGGCCATCATGGAAGAGACCGGCATCAAGCTCGAAGGCATCCAGCTCGAGGACTTGGGCACGGCTTCGCGCATCGTCATCGACAAGGACAACACGACCATCGTCGAGGGCTCGGGCGCGAAACAAGCCATCGAAGGCCGCGTGAAGCAGTTGCGGGCGCAGATCGAGGAGACGACCTCGGACTACGACCGTGAGAAGCTGCAGGAGCGCTTGGCGAAGCTGGTGGGCGGCGTTGCGGTCATCCGCGTCGGCGCGGCCACCGAGACCGAGATGAAGGAGAAGAAGGCGCGCGTCGAAGACGCCATGCACGCGACGCGTGCGGCCGTCGAAGAGGGCATCGTCCCCGGCGGCGGAGTGGCGCTGCTGCGCTCCTCGGTGGCGCTGGACGACTTCAAGCTCGACGACCATGACGAGCAGGTCGGCGTCCAGATCGTCCGCCGCGCCCTGGAGGCCCCGCTGCGCAACATCGCGCAGAACGCCGGCCAGGAAGGCGCCATCGTCGTCGGCAAGGTGCTCGAGAATGACTCGCCCACCTTCGGCTTCAACGCGCTGACCGAGACCTATGGCGACATGGTCGAAGCCGGCGTCATCGACCCGGCCAAGGTCACCCGCACGGCGCTGCAGAACGCCAGCTCGATCGCCGGCCTGATGCTGACGACCGAAGCGACCGTGTCCGAACTGCCGGAGAAGAAGTCGGCCCCGGCTCCGGACCCGCACCACGACGACTACTAGGAAGCAGCCCTTCTCCAACAAGAAGGCATGACGGGCCGGCGGCGACGCCGGCCCGTTTTTTCGTTCTACTACGCAGCAAACCGGAACGCATACAGATCCGCGTCCTCGAGCGCCACGCGCAGCCGCACGGTCCTGCCGGCCATGTCCGCCAGCGCTTCCCCGCCCTTCCACACGTACTCGCCGTCGATCTCGTCGCCAAAGAACGCTTCGGCGTCGTCCATCGAAAAACCCGGCAGCGGGCGCCCCTGCCCGTCCTGGATCTCCACCCGAATCGAACCCGCCGCCGAAGTCGCGTAGTTCAAAAGCAACCGCCCGCCGGCAAAGGTCAGGGGTTTGGTGACAAACTCTCCCCCACTCAGCGGCGCATAGGCTGACGCAAAGCCGTCGATGCGCAGGGTGTAGCGGCGCAGGCGCGCCTCGTTGCTGGTGAAGTAGCTCTCGGTGGCGTATAGCGACAGCTCGCGCGGGGCGTCATCGAACGCCGAATTGGTTTCGATCGCCTGCCAAGCCAGGTAGTTGTCGCCGTAGGACCAGTTGAAGCGAGTGCGCGCGCCGGGCCGCAGGAAGGCCTCGGGCCAGCGGTGGAAGTGCAAACCGTCGCGGCTGGTCATCAGCAGTGAATCGGTGACGGCCGTGCCGTAGCGCTGGTTGACGGCGCCGCGCTGGCGGCGCAACTCCTGCTCGGGCAGCCGCTTGGCGGACTCAGTCCAGCCGCGGTCCACGTAGCGCGCCGGGAAGCCGATGTAGAGATGCGGCGCCCGGTAGTAGGGCAGGATCTGGTTCGTGTAAAGCTGCTCGACCGGGGCGTCGCCGTAGTCCAGCCATTCCGGCTCGGACCAGTGGACGAAATCGTCGGAGACAGCGGTGCGGATGCCGCGGATCTCGTTCTCATCGAAGTCGCGGATGTAGGCGCGGTAGCGGCGGATGTTGGGATCCCAGAAGGCGGTGTTCTGGGTGTCGAACTTGCCTTTCGTGATGACAGGGCCGTCGCCGAGCTGCGTCCAGTGCAGCCCGTCGGGCGATGCGAAGGCGTAGAGCCCTTTCGGCTCGCGCCCGTAGCCGACTGCCTTGTAGCGCGCGTTCGGGCCGGCGATGGGATTCGTGTCGAGGAACGGGTTGAAGTCGTGGGGCTCGGCGCCATTCACCTCATCGACGACGATATTGTTGCGCCGCGAGCCCTCGTACTCGAAGAAGCCCAGCTCAGGCTTGGTCCAGTGGACGCCGTCGAGGCTCTCGGCATAGGCGATTTTCAGCGGATGGGCGGCCTTGGCGTCATAGGTATGATTCCAGGCCTTGTAGTACATCCGATACAGCCGTCCGTCCTGAAAAACCGAGTGATAGCCGCTGCCCGATCCCTCCCAGGGCTCGTCGTGGACCAGCGCGATGTCTTGCCGCTCGGGGTGGTGCATGCGCAGCGCGCAGCCGTCGCTGAAGGTCTCGATCAGGAAGTCGTCGATGAGCAGCTCGCGGCGATCTCCCAGCGGGATCGGGCCACCCGGCGGCGCGGCTGCGGAAGCAAATGCCGGGGCCGCCAGGCCTCCGGTCACAGAGAGGGCGAAAGTTCGACGATCCATCAGCGCCATGATCGTAGCGCGACATGGCGGCCGGTGGCGACAGCGGCGCCCCGGCCGGGAGTTCAGGTGTGAACTTTCGTCGTCGCCGGACGTTTTCAGATGTAAACACATTCTCAAAGGGGAATAAAACCCAGCGCGTCCCAGTTCCCTTCAGCAGCCGTCGCTCGCCGGAGCGACTTTGTTAGGAGGTATTTTCAATTGTTCACACGACACACTCTCTACACTCTCTCCGCCATCCTGGTCGCGGCCGGCCTCACCGGCTCTTTCGCCCCAGCCCACGCCCAGATCGTGCCGGTCAGCACTCGCTACCGGGTCACTCTCACCAACATCACCAAGGGACAGATCATCTCGCCGGCCGTTGTGGCCACCCATACGCAGAACGCTACGCCGCTGTTCGAGCTCGGTCAGCCGGCGTCCGAGGAACTCGCCCAGGTCGCCGAAGACGCCATGTTGGAGCCGTTGTTCAACGCCCTATCCGACTCGCCGGAGGTGATGGAAGTCCAGATCCTGCGCACTGAAGCCGGCCCCATCCCGCCGGGAATGTCCGCGTCGGTTGAAATCGAGGCGCCGGGGCCTTTTCGTTGGGTTTCAGCCGTCGCAATGCTGGTGACCACCAATGACGTCTTCACCGCGATCAACGGCGTGCGCGGCCCTAACCTCGGCGCAACGGTGATCATGGCGCCGGGCTACGACGCCGGATCGGAAGCCAATACGGAGTCCTGCGACGACATTCCCGGCCCGCCGTGCGGCAACGTCGGGGCCCGCGTCACCGACGGCGCCGAGGGCTTTGTCTACATCTCCAGCGGCATAACAGGCGAAGGAGATCTCTCCCCAGCAGGGTATGACTGGCGCAACCCGGTAGCGCGCTTCGAGATCACTCGGATGCCATAACGGCGTCGATTTTCTGAGCTCGGCATAACTTATTCCGACCGAATCACGAACACATCGGCTAGTCAGCCGATGAGATTCTTTCGGAAACGCAAGTCACAGGGGGAGTTCGAGGCGCTGGCTTTGCCGCACCTCGGCTCCCTCCACCGAACGGCTCGGCGAGTGCTGGGCGATTCCAGCCAGGCCGACGACGTGGTCCAAGAGGTCTACCTGCGAGCCTGGCGCTCCTTCGACCGCCTCCAGCCGGATTCGAACCATCGTGCGTGGCTGTTCAAGATCCTGCTCAACTGCGTGCGCGATCATCGCCGGCGCTGGATGAGGGGAGCCGTCGCCGACAACAGCGAGGCCATTCTCGAAAGCCGCGCGGCGCCGGTCGAAGTCCGCCGCCGGCTGACCGACGAAGAGATGTTGGCGGCGCTCGAGCGGCTGCCGCCGCAGTCCCGGCAGATTCTTTGGCTGGCCGACGTGGAGGGCTTCGCCTACCACGAGATCGCGGGCCTGCTCGAGATCCGGATCGGCACGGTGATGTCTCGGCTCAGTCGGGCGCGCAAGAAGCTGCGCCGGGCGCTGGACGGCAGCTCTCTGGTCGAGCGTAGGGAGCCGTCCCGCTTCGCCGACCGCACCTCGCGGGCATCCGCATGAAGCGGGCGCCCGACGGCGTTACGCTAAAGGCGCTGGCTGCGGCCCTCGATTAGAATACGGACCATGACGCAAGCCGCTCATTCAGATATTGCCCGGGAAGTTGATCAATTCCTCAATGGCTTGAGACGCCGCAATCCGGGCCAGAAGGAGTTCATTCAGGCGGTTCGCGAGGTGGCCGAGGTCATCATCCCGTTCATCCGTGACAACCCCAAGTATGCGCAAGATCAGATCCTCGAGCGCATGACTGAACCGGACCGGATCCTGAGCTTCCGCGTCACCTGGGAGGACGACCACGGCAACATCCGCGCCAACCGCGCCACTCGCGTGCAGTTCAACAATTGCATCGGCCCCTACAAAGGAGGGTTGCGCTTTCATCCGTCCGTCAACCTGAGCATCCTGAAGTTTTTGGGCTTCGAGCAGACCTTCAAGAACAGTTTGACGACGCTGCCGATGGGCGGCGCCAAGGGCGGGGCCAACTTCAACCCCAAGGGCAAGAGCGACCGAGAGGTGATGCGCTTCTGCCACTCGCTGATGATCGAACTGCATCGCTACATCGGCGAAGACACCGACGTGCCGGCCGGCGACATCGGCGTCGGGGCGCGCGAGATCGGATATATGTTCGGCATGTACCGCCGCCTGGAGAACCGCTTCACCGGGATCTTGACCGGCAAGGGCCTGGCCTTTGGCGGCAGCCTGATCCGCACCGAGGCGACCGGCTACGGAGCGGTCTACTTCATGCGCGAGATGCTGGCGCAGCGCAGCGACGGCATCGCCCACAAGAAGGCGGTTGTCTCCGGCTCGGGGAATGTGGCGCTCTACGCGATCGAGAAGCTGAACCAGCTCGGCGCGAAAGTGGTCACCGCGTCGGACTCGAGCGGCTTCGTCCACGATCCTGACGGCATCACGGAAGAGAAGTTGGCTTGGTTGAAGGAACTCAAAGAGGTGCGACGCGGACGCCTCGTCGAGTACGCGGAGAAATTCGGCTGCGAGTTCCACGCCGGCGAACGCCCATGGCGCGTGCCGTGCGATTTAGCCTTCCCCTGCGCCACCCAAAACGAGATGAACAGCGAGGAAGCGCAGGCCCTGATCGACAACGGCGTCATCGGAGTGGCCGAGGGAGCCAACATGCCCATCGAGCCCGAAGGCGTGCACCGCTTCTTGAACGCACGCCTACTGTTTGGTCCCGGCAAAGCTGCGAACGCCGGCGGCGTGGCGGTCTCCGGTCTCGAGCAGAGCCAGAACGCGCTCCGCATCTCCTGGTCGCGCGAGGAGGTCGAGCAGCGGCTCGAGGACATCATGAAGAAGATCCACAGCCAGTGCGTCCACTACGGGGCCGACGGCGACGGCTGGATCAACTACGTCCAAGGCGCCAATATCGGCGGTTTCGTCAAGGTGGCGGACGCGATGTTGGCTTACGGCGCCGTCTAGCGGAGCCGAACCGCGACCTCCCGAAAAAACGAGGCGGGCGCTCTACCGCAACGGATCATTATCGAACCGCTGCGGACAGAACGCCCGCGCTACCACCAAGTTTGCGAGACGTGAATCGACTCAATCGCTTACCGCCCAGCGGCCGGCCGCTGCTAAGAAGGCCCGGCTTGGCTGACGGCCCACACGAACAGGATGGCCAGGGCGATCAGGGCTGAAAGGACGGTCAAAGGGATGCCGATGCGGTCGATCTTTTCCATGCGGGTCGAGCGGCGCACATCCTCCGGATCGACAGCCGGCCCGCTGCCGGACAAGTGCACCTCCATGATGTCATGAAGGCCCATGGTCATCCGCATGTACGCCAAAATCACGACAATCGTCGTTACTACAACCCAGGCGATGATCAGTGTAGTCAGTTCCATGGTCCACCTCCCGTGTGGTCTTTCTGCATTCTTGTAAGGCAATTGGGGCGCCAACCTTGGAGGTGCGCTCAAACCCCCTGCCGACGGGGCGCCCAGCGCCGCGGCTTGCGGCAGAAGGCCCACCGGCCGGGCGCCCCCACCCAATACTGCTATGCTGCCGTTAGAACGTGAAGGTCGCCGACGAAATCCGCATCCTATTCGACCGGGCGGACGCCGAGGTCGACCTGGGACGCGCCGCCGCCGCCCTGGCCAGGCTCGAATATCCGGATGTCGACGTGGAGGCATGCGCGCAGCGTCTGGACGACTATGCGGCTCGCGTGGCGGCCCGTTGGGACGCCTCCAAGCCCCAGGAAACAGCGGTCTCGGCCATCAACAAGCTCCTGTTCGAGGAGCTCGGCTTCCACGGCAACCGCGAAGACTACTACGATCCGCGCAACAGCTTCCTCAACGACGTGCTCGAGCGCCGCACCGGCATCCCGATTACGCTGTCGGTGATCTACATCGAGATCGGGCGGCGGCTGGGTCTGCCGATCTTCGGCGTGGGGCTGCCCAGCCACTTCATCGTCAAATACGACGACCGCTCGCGGGTCTTCTTCGTGGACCCCTACCACGAGGGCCGCGTGCTCAACCGGCAAGGCTGCGCCGAATTGGTGAAGACGCTGCACGGCCGCCCGGTGGAGTTGCACGATCTGCATTTCGCGGCGGTGGAGAACCGCACGATCGTGCTGCGCATGCTCAACAACCTGCGCGCAATCTACGTGAACAGCCGGCAGCACCGGCGGGCGCTCGAAGTGCTCGACGCCATTCTGGCCCTCGAGCCGGAATCCCCTGACGAGGTCAAGCAGCGCGCCTGGGTGCGGCATGAGCTCGGCCATCGCGGCGCTGCGCTGCGGGATCTGGAGACCTACGCCGGCCTGCGGCCCGAAGCCGAGGACGCCCAGCAGGTGCAGGACTGGATGAACAGTCTGCGCCGGACCCTCGCCCACCTGAACTAGCCTCCCCGGTTCGGGCATAATCGGAATTCGTCTTTCCCATGAGCTCCACTTCATCCGTACCGTCGGCGCTGCCGCGTCCCGTTGAGATTCTGCGCAGCGTGTTGGGAGGCGTCCTCATGGGCCTCGCCAACCTGGTTCCCGGCATCTCCGGCGGCACCATGCTGCTGGCGGCCGGCGTCTACCCGCAATTCATCGACGGCATCGCCGAGGTCACCACGCTGCGCTTCCGCACGCGGACGATCGTGCTGCTGGCTGCGATCGTCATTGCCGCCGCGGCGGCGATCGTACTGGGCGCGGGGACCATCAAGGGCCTGGTCGTCGACCACCGCTGGGCGATGTACAGCGTCTTCATCGGGCTGACCTTCGGCGGCATTCCGGTGATCTGGAAGCTGATCAAGCCGGCGAACTCGCACGTCTGGATCGGCGCGGCCGCCGGGTTCGCCGTCATGGCGGCGATGGCCTTCCTCAAGCCCGGCGCTTCGGGCGGCGAGGGTTCGTGGCCGATGTTCTTCCTCGCGGGCCTCGCCGGCGCCTCGGCGATGATCCTGCCCGGCGTCTCCGGCGGCTACCTGCTGCTGGCGCTGGGGCAGTACTTGCCGATCCTCGGCGCGATCGACAGCGCCAAGCAGGCCGTCTCGGCGGCGGGCGGTCCAGACATGGCTGTTTTGCAGACGACCATCCTGGGCGTCTTCATCCCGGTCGGGTTGGGCGTGGTGATCGGCGTGGTCGGCGTCAGCAATCTGATCCGCGACCTGCTGCAGCGGTTTGAAAAGCCGACCCTGGGCTTCCTGCTCGGCTTGCTGTTGGGAGCCGTGCTGGGCCTGTGGCCCTTCCAGCAAGGCGTCGCCCCCGGCGAAGGCGAGATCGTCAAGGGCCGCGTGATGACGATGGAGTTGATCGCCGCGCTCGACGAAGACGACTACCCGCTGGAGACCTTCTCGCCCTCGGGGGGGCAGGTGGCGGCCTCGCTGGCGTTGATCTGCGCCGGGTTCGCCGCCACGATGGGCGTGGCGCATATCGGCGGGCGGACTTCCAAATCCTGACGCCGGTTCGCGACGCGCGGGCTGCGAAGAGGCCCCTTTCAACGCTATACTTCAGGTTTCGACTCCCCTAAATGGAAGCGTGGCTCGAACATTTCTATGGCGGGCTTCACTGGAGCCTGCTTGGTCTGGTGATAGCTGCGTCTTTGTACGCCGTCGGTTGGGCGGCGGATTGGCTCGTGGACGAAGCCGTTGAGCTCTCCGAGCGATCCAACATCCCCAAGACCGTGATCGGCGCCACGATCGTGAGCCTGGGCACGACGATGCCCGAGGCCGCCGTGTCGGTTTTGGCGGCGCTGCAAGGCTCTCCCGGACTGGCGTTGGGCAACGCGGTGGGGTCGGTCATCTGCGACACCGGGTTGATCCTGGGCATCGCGGCTTTAATTTCGCCGCTGCGACTAGACCGCAGCGTGGTCAACCGGCAGGGCTGGATCCAGTTCGGCGCCGGAGTTGCGCTGGTCGTTTTCGCCTTCCCGTGGTCGACTCCGGCCGCAGCCTTGGTGACCGGCGGCGGTCTGCCGCGGGTTGTAGGTTTTGGCTTCCTGGCGGCTCTGGTCGCCTACATGGTGCTTTCGATCCGCTGGGCGCGGCTCGAGCACACCGACCCAACCGAGGAATTGACCTACGACGACGCGCCGACCTGGCTGGTGGTCATCAAGCTGCTGTTTGCGATCGGCATCGTCGTCGTGGCGGCGCAAGTGCTGATTCCCGCCGTGGACGAAGCCGCCACGCGCATGGCGATACCGGAAAGCATCATCGCCGCCACCCTGGTCGCATTCGGCACTTCGCTGCCGGAGCTGGTGACCGCGGTGACCGCCGCCCGCCGCGGACACGGCGAGTTGGCCATCGGCAATGTCGTCGGCGCGGACATCCTCAATGTGCTGTTCGTCTCCGGCGCAGCCGCCGCGGCTACGCCCGGCGGACTGATCGCCGACCCGTACTTCTTCTCCGTGCTGTTCCCGGTAATGCTTTTTGTCCTGTTGGTGTTCCGGATCGGGATTTTCGTTTCCGGCGAGGCGATGGGGCGGCCGTTCGGCTACGTGCTGCTGGGGGCCTACGGAGTCTATCTGGCAGTGAGCCTGATCTTCCCGGAATCCGCGCCAAGCTTACCGTAGGTCTATTCCCTGTCGCCGTTGCGTCGGCCAGGAATGTGCGGCCCCACTCAACAAGCGCAGCCTCAGTGCGATAAACATCCCTGTTCGTCCTACGCCTTGTCTGCGTGTAGGGGAAAAAAGGAGTCGCAAAGGGCCCAAAGGGCCCGCCGGACTTACCCCTCCTACTCGGAGAACCGTACGTGCTGAGCTACGACGAGCTGTAGCACGCCTTGAGCCGACTCATCCACGGCGAATCATGGAAGACGCACGGGGCGCCGTCGACGTTGGCCAAGGTCGGCGCTTGGATTCAAAACAAGCTCCCCGGACAGGACCCCTTTGTCAAACCCTGGATGATCGATCGCGCCAACGACCACTACGCCATCGATATCTCCCGAACTCGTGAGTTGCTCGAGTGGGAGCCCAAGCGCTCCCTCCGCGAAGCTCTCCCCAAGATGGTCGACGCGCTGAAGGCGAACCCTCGCCAGTTGTACGAAGACAACGGCCTGACCGCGCCCAGCGGCGAATCGAACAAGGAAGGCGGCGAATAATCCCCTCTGCCGATGAGGACGACGTAACAGAGCCCGTTCAAGAGGGGTCCATCGATCATGAAATGCGCAGTTCTCCTCATTCTCAGCCTGTGCATGCTGGCGCCGGCTCAATAGCCAAAGAAGATGCAATCCGCCAAGCCGGACTGCAAGACCATGATGACGAAGATGCAGAAACATCGAGACGGCATCAAGCAGATGGACGAGAAACTCGAAGCCCAGCTCGAGGCGATGAAGAAAGCGAGCGGCGAAGCCAAGGTGGAAGCCATGGCTGAGGTCGTCACGGCCCTCGCCCAACAACGCATTCAAATGCACGAGCGCATGATGTCCATGAACGAAGACAACTCGCGACACATGATGGGCCACGTGCAGCAGGGCGGCGGAGGCATGGTCGACTGCCCGATGATGTCGGGCCGAAGCCCGTCTGCAAAGCAGTAAGGAAAGGGTTTAGGCGATTCGCGCCATCGCGTCGGAACCATACCAATTCCTGCCCGCGACCAAGGTCCAACTAGTGGCGGCTCTGTTGGTTGGCAAGACCCGGCTCAGGCAAGCGGCGACAGCCTTCTCGCGCATGCCCTTCACCGCAGACAGAATTTGGAACAACAAAGATGGATGACCACCAGCACGGACAGCACGACCCCGGCATGGCCGCGCGCGGCGTAACCCGTCCCATGGCCCTCAGCGAAATCCGGAAACAACAAGGCGACTCGGACCACGAGCACGGCGGCCATGACCGCGCCGCCATGCTGAAGATACACCACCGGCAAACGCTGTGGGTCTACTGGTTCCTGATCATGCTGGGAGTCTGGCTTGTGCTGAACCCGCTGACCTTCGGCTACACCCAAGGCGCGGTCGAGCCCAGCGGGGGACGCGACGTGTGGCTCACGTTGGGTGAGCGCGCCGACGCGATGAAGTGGAGCGACATCCTCAGCGGCCTGCTGCTGATCGTCTTCGGCTGGCGCTCGCTTCGGCCGAACCGACCGATCAGTCTGTGGGTCTGCTGTTTCGTGGGCATCTGGTTGACGATGGCGCCGGTCGTGTTCTGGTCCCCGACGGCGGCGGGTTTCTTGAACGGCTCGCTGGTCGGGATGTTGGTAATCGGGCTGACGATCATGATTCCCGGAATGCCGAACATGATCATGTTCATGGCTCACGGGACGACGGTTCCGAAGGGCTGGAGCTACAACCCTTCGAGTTGGCCGCAACGCTGGATCATGATCGCCGCGGGCTTCGTCGGGTACTTCGTCTCTCGGTACCTAGCGGCTTTCCAACTCGGCTACATCGACTTCGTCTGGGAGCCGTTTTTCGGAGATGGCACTCAGCAGGTGCTGAATTCGGAGATGTCGCACTCGTTTCCGATCTCCGACGCCGCTCTCGGAACCGCGGCTTACACCTTCGAGTTCTTGATGGGCTTCATGGGCAGTCCGCAGCGCTGGCGCACGATGCCGTGGATGGTCTTTGTGTTCGGGATCCTGGTCATCCCACTTGGCTTGATTCACATCTTCCTCGTGATTTCTCAGCCCGTCGCCGTCGGCTACTGGTGCACTTTCTGCCTGATGGCGGCTGCAGTCATGCTGCCGATGATTCCGCTGGAAGTCGACGAGGTCGTCGCCATGGGGCAGTTCATGGTGCAGGCCAAGCGAAAGGGCTTGAATCCGTGGAAGGCGTTTTGGCTGGGCGGAGATGTTGAAGGCGAGGGCGACGACGTACGCAGCCCCGAGCTCTCCGAGTTACCTGAGCGACCTGGTGAGGTCTTCCAGTCTTCCATCTGGGGCATGAGCTTCCCTTGGACGCTCGTCGTTTCAGCGTTTCTGGGGTTCGGCCTCATGTTCGCGCCGGCGCTGTTCGGGGTGACGGGCAGGGCCGCCCAAGTCGACCAGGTGGGCGGCGCCTTGATCCTCACGATGGCGGCGTTGGCCATGGGCGAGCCGTTGCGCTTGGTGCGCTACGTGAACGTGCTGTTGGGGCTGGGAGTGGCGACGGCGCCGTGGATTTTCGGTGGAGCTTCCGGCGCGGGCGGCGCTACGAGTGCGGCAATCGGCCTCGCCGTCGCCGCTCTGTCGTTTCCTTGCGGCAGGATCCAAGAACGCTATGGGCATTGGCAGCGCTTCGTGCGCTGACGCTGCCGACTAGGAGACTAACAAATGTGGCAAGAAGGACACCACATGATGGGCGGCATGCACTGGGGAGGATGGGTTCTCCCGATCCTGATCGTCGTGCTGCTGGTCGTTCTCATTCTTCAGATGAACAGGAGAAACAAGAGCTGATGCTGTATGAAATCGAATCAGCGAAGTCGCTCGAAGTCGCTTGCAGGAAAGGAAACAACGCCCTTTCTTGATTTCTTTGGGTGAACTGCGTGCGCGGCACAGTCCCGCCCAATCGCTGACGAGCACGTATGCGCTTACCCGCTTATTGCGGTTACCCGTTTTATTGACACTCCCGTCCGTCCGCGACCGTGCTCTTTTGGCGTTGCGGCTGCGGGCGGGCAACAACAGCTTTCGCGAGGACCAAGGGTCGGAAGGCCGCATAGGGACTACGTGATGTGCGCGCCCTGCGCTTCCACGTAGACCGAGTACAGCGACTGGCTGCCGGTCATGAACAACCGGTTGCGCTTGCGCCCGCCAAAACAGACGTTCGAGCAGATTTCCGGCAGCCTGATCTGGCCGATGCGGTCGCCGTTGGGCGCGAAGATGTGTACCCCGTCGTAGCCGTCGCCCACCCAGCCGGCGGAGGACCAGATGTTGCCGTCAGTGTCGCAGCGGATACCGTCGGCCAAGCCCGCCGTATCGAACCCGTCAAGTTTCATCGAAGTGAAGTCGCGGCCGTTCGTCAAGCGGGCGCCGTTCACGTCCCAAACCTTGATCACGCGCTCGGCTTCGGGGTAGTGCGTCGCGCCGGTGTCGGCGACGTAGAGCTTCTTGTAGTCGGGGGAGAAGCAGAGGCCGTTGGGCTTGTAGATGTCGTCGGCGACCTTGGTCATCGCGCCCGATTGGCCGTCGATGCGATAGACGGCTTCCTTGATATGCAGCGGCCCCTTGTTGCCCTCATAGTGCATCAGGCTGCCGTAGCCGGGGTCGGTGAACCAGATGTGGCCGTCCGGGTCGACGACGGCGTCGTTGGGAGCGTTGAGGGGTTTGCCCTCAAACTTGTCGGCCAGCACCGTCACTGAGCCGTCGTACTCATAGCGCACCAGCCTGCGGTTGCCGTGCTCGCAGGAAAGCTGCCGGCCTTGCCAATCAAACGTATTGCCGTTGGAGTTCCCCGCCGGCTGACGGAAGACGCTGACGTGTCCGTCCTCTTCTAGCCAGCGCATCTGACGATCGTTGGGGATGTCGCTCCACACCAGGTACCGGCCGACGCCGTTCCAAGCCGGCCCTTCCGCCCAAAGCGTGCCGACGTGCAGCCGCTGGATCGGGGTGTTGCCCAACTTGTAAGCGTCGAAGCGCTTGTCGAGCGAGACGATGTCGGGATCGGGATAGCGCACCGGCGTCTTGCCGGACCAATCTCGCTGTTGGGCGGCCGCGGCGGCGGGGAACAAGGCCGCGGCGGCGGCAATGAAGGATCGACGATCGAGGGCGTTCATGGCTGCTCTACAGATTACCCGAAAAGGCCCGGCTGCCAGCGGGTAGTAAAGCGACGTAGGGCGATTCCCCGACTGCGAGGGCGCTGCAGCGTCGGTCAGAATCGAAATCGAAATGAGTGGGCAGCGCCTTTTCCCTTCCTTTATAGCCGCGTTCATTGACAGGAAATGGGCGATTTCCGTCGTGCTGGCTCTTGCTTTCCTGCAGCCGCTGTCAGGCCAAATGGCGCCGGATTTGTTCAAGACGCCTTCGAAGACCTCGGGGCCCGCGCAGGTAATGATGCAGGCCGCCGATCAGGAGCTGCCGGCGCAGTTACGGCTGGTGCGGTCGCGGCTGGTGAGCCTCGACGCCGGCGCGCTCGATCCTGACAACGCCGCCCGTCCGCGGCGCCTACGCTTGAACTTTTTCGCCGACTCCGCCTTCGAGGTCGCCGAACGGATCGCACGCCGCCGCGGGCGCGGACGGGGCTTCGAGTGGTTCGGTTCGCTCGCAGACGGGCTGCCCGCCCAAGCCGTCCTGAGCGTCATCGAAGGCCGCGTCAACGGCAGTCTGGGAACCGGCCAGGCGCACTACCAGATTCGGCACATCGAGGGCGATCTGCACTTGGTCCAAGAGGTGCTGATCGAAGAGGTTCCCACCGACGACGCCCTGGTTCCCGACCTGCCGGCCGTATCCGCGGGCGGCGCCGCGGCGCTGCTCGAGCAGAAGGCGTCCGGACCGGCCTCGGTAAACGCCGCCGGCGCCCCCGTGCTCGACGTGCTGGTCTGCTACACCACCCGCACGCGCCAGCTGCGCGGCGGCTCGCAGGCGGTGCAGGACCGCATCCAACTCGCGATCTCTGAGGCGAATGCGAGCTTCTTCAACAGCCGGATTCCGCTCGAATTCAACCTTGTCGGCATGGTGGAAATCGATGGAGAGCGCCCGGGATTGACCGAAGCTCCCAACGCCCCCTACATCGAAGACATCACCTTCAACCGCACCGATATTCATGCGCTGCGGGACTACTACGGGGCGGACCTGGTCTCGGTATGGGTCAACAACGCCAGCGGGAGCGTTGTCGGCATCGGCTGGGTGTTTCAGGGCGGCCCGGGCTTCAGCAACTACGCCTACAACGTCGTCTCCTACCCGTTCGCCGCGGGCCCCAGCTACACCTTCGCGCATGAGACGGGCCACAACATGGGCGCCGCCCACGACCGCGCCAACGCCGGCGTCAACGGTCGTTTCGACTACAGCTACGGCTACCGGCGCTCGAGCGCGGACCCGAAGTTCTACTCAATCATGGCCTATTCGGCGGGCTGCTCCGGGTGCCAGTCGGTCAATCACTGGTCCAACCCGCTGGTGGACATCGAGATCAACGGCGCCGTCGCTGCGAGCGGCGTCGCCGAAGGAGAGCCGGACTCGGCGGATAACGCCAAGACATTCACGCTGACCGGCCCCGTCCAGGCCGAATACCGCGCGCCGACCGCGCCGCCGCCGAATCAGGCGCCGCAACCGGCTTCACAGACCGTGGAACTCGAGGCCAACGCCTCCCGCGCTATCACGCTGTTCGCCTTCGACCCGGACTCCGACCCGCTCAGCTATGACATCTCCGCCCTACCGCTGCACGGCAGCCTGGTCGGCGCGGGAACCTCGTGGACCTACACCCCGGAAACCGACTACATCGGACCGGATGAGTTTCGCTTCCACGTCCGCGACAACCGCGGGGGTTTTGCGACCGCGACGGTCTCGATCGAGGTCGCCCCGGCTTCGGGTCACAACAGCGGCGATTCGCAGTCCGCCGCAGCGACGCACTGGGCTGAAGTCATCACCGCATCGGTCGCCAACCGCTGGCAGACGGTTGAGCTGACCAATTCCTACACGTCGCCGGTGATCATCTGCACGCCTCAGTACGAAGCGGGTTCGCCGTCGATCACCCCGCGGATCCGCAACGTCGACGCGTCGAGCTTTGAGCTGCAGATGGCCCGCATGGACAATTCCACGTCCCTGCTCAGCCCGCTGGTCGTCCGCTGCTTCGTCGTCGAAGAAGGCGTCTACAGCGTCGCCGAGCATGGCGTGAAGATGGAGGCGGTCAAGTACGAGTCGACCGTCACCGACCGCTATCGCTCGTGGGCCGGCGAGGCCCGCAGCTACGCCAACAGCTACTCGAGCCCTGTGGTGCTGGGGCAGGTGATGTCGTCGAACGACGAGCGGCCGTCGACGTTCTGGGCGCGCGGCGTCTTCCCCTGGACCCAGCCGACCAACAGTCTGCTCTACGTGGGCAAGAGCATCGGCGAGGACCCGATCATCACCCGCGCCCATGAGACGGTCGGCTACTTGGTTTTCGAGTCCGGCGTCGGTGCGATCGGCGGCCTCACGGTCGAAGCCGGCGTCGCCACGAACATCTACGGTTTCGACCTGGCGCCGCCCTATGCCATCCCGCTGGCGACCAGCCCGACCGGCGCGGCGCTCAGCCCGGCCGGCATGGCGGGCGACCAGGGCGGCTGGCCGCTGCTCTACGGCGCCAACCCGATCCAGCCGCAGCGCCTGCAGGCCGCTTTCGACGAAGACCAGTTCCTCGACTCCGAGCGCGTCCACGTCGCCGAGCGCGTCGCCTACCTGGCCTGGACTGCTCTAGCCGGCGCCAACCAGGATCCGACGGCCGACCCGCAAACGCTGTCGGCCGCGTTCGAAACAGCGCTTCCCATTACGCTCACCGGCTCGGATCCCGATTTCGATCCGCTGAGCTTCGCCATCGTCAGCGCGCCGGCGCACGGCGCGCTGAGCGGAGCCGCGCCGAACCTCACCTACACCCCCAACGCCGGCTACACCGGTCCGGACTCGTTCGTCTTCTCGGTCAACGACGGCCGCGGCGGTCTGGACCAGGCGCTCGTCTCGATCACCGTGGAGGAGGCCGCCAACCGCACCCCCACGGCCAACCCGCAATCGCTGACGACGCTTTATGAGACGGCGCTGACGATTACGCTCACAGGTTCGGACCCAGACCTCGACAGCCTGTCGTTCGCCATCGTCACGCCGCCGGCGCACGGCGCCTTGAGCGGAACGGCGCCGAACATCATCTATACGCCGGCAGCCGGCTACTCCGGCCCCGATGCGTTCACGTTCTCGGTGGACGACGGCCGCGGCGGCGCCGATCAGGCGGTCGTCTCGATCACCGTCGGGGCCGAGCCGCCGCCGCCCCCGCCGGTGGGCACGCTCACCGCGGAGGGCGTCACCACGACGGCCTCGAGCGAGTGGACGACGGTGGCGCTGACCAACAGCTACCTCTCGCCGGTGATCGTTTGCACGCCGGAGTACGGCGCGGGCTCGCCGGCGATCGCGCTGCGGCTGCGCAATGTCGCCGGTTCGAGCTTCGAGCTGCAGTTCGCCCGCACGGACAACTCCTCCGCCCCGCTCAGCCCGCACACTGCGCGCTGTCTGGTCGTGGAAGAGGGCGTCTACACCTTGGCCGCGCACGGCATCCAGCTCGAAGCCGTGCGCTACACCTCGACGGTGACGGACCGCTTCCGCTCCTGGACCGGCGAGGCCCGCAGCTATGCCAACAGCTACGCCAACCCGGTCGTGGTCGGGCAGGTGATGTCGGCGAACGACCCGCGGCCGTCGACTTTCTGGGCGCGCGGCGTCTTCCCGTGGACCCAGCCGACCAACAAGCTGCTGTACGCGGGCAAGAGCATCGGCGAGGACCCGGTGACCACGCGAGCCGACGAGACGGTGGGCTACATCGTCTTCGAGGCCGGCGTCGGCTCGATCGGCGGTTTGACGGTTGAGGCGGGAGTGGCGACAAACATCCTCGGCTACGACTTCTCGCCGCCCTATCCGATCCAGCTCGCCACCAGCCCCACCGGCGCGGTGCTCAGCCCGGCCGGCATGGCGGGCGACCAGGGCGGCTGGCCGATGTTCTACGGCCCCGACCCGATCCAGCCGCAGTTGCTGCAGACCGCCTTCGACGAAGACCAGTTCCTTGACGCCGAGCGCATCCACGTGGGCGAGCGGGTGGCGTACGCGGCGTGGACCGCGCCAACGGGGCCGAACCAGGATCCGACCGCGGATTCCCAGACGCTCTCCACGCCCTACCAGACGGCCCTACCGATCACGCTCAGCGGATCCGACCCCGACTTTGACTCGCTGATCTTCGCTGTCCTCACGCCGCCGGCCCACGGTTTGCTCAGCGGAACCGCACCGCATCTCACCTATACGCCGGCCGCCGGCTACTCCGGCCCCGATTCGTTCGCCTTCTCGGTGAACGACGGCCGCGGCGGCCTGGACGAGGCGGTCGTTTCGATCACGGTCGAAGAAGCGCCCAACCAGGCCCCGACCGCTGACCCGCAATCACTGGGCACGCCCTACGAGACCGCGCTGCCGATCACGCTCAGCGGCTCCGACCCCGACCTGGATCCGCTGACCTTCGCCGTCGTCACACCGCCGGCAAGCGGTTCGCTCAGCGGAACGGCTCCAAACGTCACCTACACGCCCGGCGCCGGCTACTCCGGCCCCGATGCGTTCAGCTTCTCGGTGGACGACGGCCGCGGCGGCGTTGACCAAGCGCTCATCTCGATCACCGTCGGCTCCGGCACGAACCAGGACCCGACGGCCAACCCGCAGTCGGTCTCGACGCCCTATGAGACGGCGCTGCCGATCACGCTCAGCGGCTCGGACCCGGACTTCGACGCGCTGACGTTCGCGATCGTCACGACGCCGGCGCACGGCTCGTTGAGCGGAACCGCCCCGAACGTTACCTATACGCCTGCCGCCGGCTACTCCGGCCCGGACGCGTTCACCTTCTCGGTCAACGACGGCCGCGACGGCGTCGCGCAGGCGGTCGTCTCGATCACCGTCGGCGCAGCGCCTCCGCCCCCGGGGACGCTGAACGCGGAAGGCATCACGACGACGGCCTCGAGCGAGTGGAAGACCGTGTCGCTGACCAATTCCTACAGCTCACCGGTCGTGGTCTGCACGCCCGAGTACGGCGCGGGTTCGCCGTCGGTCGCCACGCGGGTTCGCAACGCCAGCGGCTCGTCCTTCGAGTTGCAAATGGCGCGCATGGACAACTCCACGGCCCCGCTCGCCGGGCTCACCGCACGCTGCCTGGTCGTCGAAGAGGGCGTCTACACCATCGCCCAGGACGGCATCAAGCTCGAGGCGGTCCGCTACAACTCGACGGTGACCGACCGTTACCGCTCCTGGACAGGCGAGGAGCGCAGCTACGCCAACAGCTATGCGAACCCGGTGGTGGTGGGACAGGTGATGTCGGCGAACGACGCCCGGCCGGCCACGTTCTGGGCGCGCGGCGGGCGGCCGTGGACGCAGCCCACCGGCTCCGTCCTGTACGTGGGCAAGAGCATCGGCGAAGATCCGGTCACCACGCGCGCGGATGAGACCGTCGGCTATCTCGTTTTCGAAGCGGGCCTGGGCTTTTTGGCCGGCATGACCATCGAAGCCGGCGTCGGAGCGAACATTCTGGGATACGATTTCTCCCCGCCGTACCCAATCGACATCACCACCCACCCCACCGGCGCGGTGCTCGGCGTGGCCGGCATGGCGGGCGACCAGGGCGGCTGGCCCCTGCTCTACGGACCCGACCCGATCGCGCCGCAGCAGCTCAAGACGGCGTTTGATGAAGATCAGCTGCTCGATTCCGAGCGCATCCATGTCGGCGAACGGGTCGCCTTCGTGGCTTGGACGATCACCGAGACGCCCACCCCGAACCAGGACCCCGTCGCCGACCCGCAAGCGCTCGCCACCGCTTATGAGACGGCTCTGCCCATCACGCTGACCGGATCCGACCCGGACTTCAACGGGCTGACCTTCGCCATCGTTGCGCCGCCGACGTTTGGAAGCCTCAGCGGCGAAGCTCCCGAGGTGACGTACACGCCGAACGCCGGCTACAGCGGCCCGGACTCGTTCACGTTCTCGGTGAACGACGGCCGCGGCGGGACGGATCAGGCGGTCATCTCCATCACGGTGGAGGAGTTCGATCCGAACATCCCGCCTGCAGCGCAGTCGCAGCAGCTGGTGACAAGCTACCAGACGCCGCTTTCGATCACGTTGTCCGCCTTCGACACGGAAGACATCAATCTGAGTTTTCAGGTCGTAGAGCAGCCCGGCCAGGGCGCGCTCAGCGGCGACGCGCCGCATCTGCTCTACACTCCCAACGCCGGGTTTTCAGGACGAGACTCGTTTGTCTTCTCGGCGGACGACGGCCGCGGCGGCGTCGGCGAGGCCAGGGTCTGGATCTCCGTCGCCCAGGCTGTGAACGTGCAGCAGCTCGTCATCTCGACCGCCGATGAGCTGCATGACGCCCTGTTCAACGCAGCGCCGGGAGAAGAGTATCTGCTGGCGCCCGGCGAATACGCCCGCGAACCGGGCCGCTTCTTCGCCACCAGCAGTTGGGGATTGATCGGATTGGAAGAGAACCCAATCATCTTCCGCGCGCAAGACCCGGCGAACCCGCCCACGATCTCAGCCCTCATGCTGCTGCAAAGCCCGCGGTACGTCGAGTTCCACAACATCCGCTTCGTCAACCCTCCCGACGACGGACACAGCATCAATATCTATCCGGTGACCGGCGTCACGCCTGCGGACGTGACCTTCGACGGCTGTTACTTCGAAATGCGCCCGGAGCTGATCTCGCTGGCGAACATCAAGGCGACCCACGTCGACAACCTGTTCGTCCGCAACACGACCTTCCACGGCTGGGGGGACGAGGCGATCTCGACGGTCGGGCTGTGGGGCGGCGTCATCGAGAACAACGTCTTCCGCGGCAAGCCCACGCATCGCCAACGCGCCGCCTTGCAGTTCAAGGGCGACAGCCGCGACGTGATCATCCGCAACAACTACTTCGAAGAGGCCGGAGACCGCGTGATGCAGGCCGGCGGCGCGACCGGCCATCTCAACTTCCGCGCCCCGGCGCAATTCGAGGCCAGCAACATCGAGATGTACGGCAACCGCATCGTCGGCGGCGACGCCTGCTTCTCGATCTCCACGCAGAACGGATCGCGATTCCACCACAACACCTGCTACCTGCCGGCGCGCTGGGTGGGGCGTCTGCTGCACGAAAACGACCGGATGGAACCGAACCAGAACGGCACGATCGATCACAACCTGTTCCTCTACACCGGCGACCTGGGCTATGAGTTCGTCAATCGCAGCAACAACTTCGACCTGTCGACATTCGTGTTCGACAGCAACGCCTTCTTCCAGATCGACGGCGACAACCCGGAATTCCCCGCCCTGCCCACGCCGGACGTCCACATGGTCAACCAGATCGACCCGGAACTGATCGACCCAGGAACCGAGCGGATGCGGATCGGCTCCACCAACCCAGTCTTCGACGGAATCGGCGCCGACGCCGTCAACCCGGTTCCCTAACCGGCCGGCTTGGGTATGATGGCGGAACGATGCTCTGGTTCCGCGTCGGCCGCCGAATCTTGCTGTGCTTGGCTTGCGCCGCCGTTTTGGCGGCCAAGCCCAACATTGTGCTCATCGTGGCCGACGACCTGGGCTACGCCGAGCTCAGCTGCCAGGGCGCCCGCGACCTGCCAACGCCCTCCATCGACTCGATCGCCGAGCACGGGATCCGCTTTACCAGCGGGTATGTCAGCGCCCCAGTCTGTTGCCCCTCCCGTGCAGGCTTTTTGACCGGTCGGATGCAGACGCGTTTTGGCCACGAGCGCAATGCCATCGGCGTGCAGAATCTCGACGAAGGGATCGGTCTGCCTTTCGAAGAAGAGACGCTGGCCGAACTGCTCGAACCGGCCGGCTACAAATCCGCTTTGATCGGCAAATGGCACCTGGGGGCGCACCCGAGCCGGCGTCCCCACCGGCGCGGCTTCGATGAGTTCTTTGGCTTTCTCAATGAAGGGCACTACTACGTCCCGCGGCCCTACGAGGGCGTCTGGACGTGGTTGCGGATCTCAAAAAACCCCTTCGGACCGCACCCCCGGCTGCAAACCGGGCCGTTCGTCTTCTCCGACCACATGGGCTCAGACGAGCCCACCTACGATCTCGAAAACCCGATCCGCCGCGGCGACGAGCCACTCGTCGAGCCGACTTATCTGACCGACGCGTTGGCGCGCGAGGCCGTCGACTTCATCGACCGCAACAAGCGCGAGCCGTTCTTCCTCTATCTGGCCTTCAACGCGCCGCACAGCCCGCTGCAAGCCGCGGACGCCTACATGGAGAAGTTCGCCCACATCGCCGACATCCAACGCCGCATCTTCGTGGCGATGACGGCCAACATGGACGACGCGATCGGCCGCGTTCTCGCCAAGCTCGATGCGGAGGAGCTGGCGGACGATACGCTGATCTTCTTCTTTTCTGACAACGGCGGCCCGACCCGCGAGCTGACCTCGAGCAACGCGCCGCTGCGCGAAGGCAAGGGCCAGGTCTACGAGGGCGGATTGCGCGTGCCGTTTCTGGCGCAGTGGAAGGCGGCTTGGCCGCAGGGCAAGGTGGATTCGCGCCCGGTCAGCGCTCTCGATGTGGTCCCAACGGCGTTGGCGGCAGCCGGCCTCGAACGGCCAAAGGAACTCGACGGCGTCGACCTGACGCCCTACCTGACCGGGGCGGTCAACGAGAACCCGCACGAAGCGCTGTTCTGGCGCTACACCCAGCGGATCGCCCTGCGGCGCGGGGACTGGAAGGTGGTCGGCCTGTACGACGCCGAGCGCGGGCCGCACGAACTCGAACTCTACAACCTGGCCGCCGACCTGGGCGAGACGACCGATCTGGCCGCGCGCGAGCCGGAGCGGCTGGCGGCCCTGCGACGCCTGCTCGAACAGCAAGACGCCGAGATGGTCGCCCCGCTGTGGGGCGCCGATCCGCGTAGCCGGTCGACGAAGACGAACGTTCCTCTCGAAATCCTCGAAGAGCTGGATGGGCGCTGAAACCAACGCCGCCGCTCTGGAGCCTCGCTGGGGCCGGTGCGCCACGACGATCGCCGTCGCGCTGTGGTTCGCCCTCTGCCTGGCGCTGACGACCGGGCCCCTGCGCGACCACATCGCCTACTTTGGCGAGCGGCTGGGAGATCTGTTCCAGTGGGCGATTCTGGCCACGCTTGTGGCGCTCGGCGCCTGGGCGGCGCTGTACGTCCGGCTGCGGGAAAAGGGCCTGTGGCGCTGGGAGCCGCGGCTGCTGGCGGGTCTCGCTCTCGCACTCCTGCTGGCGACGACGCCGTGGGGAACGCTGGCGACGCTGCTGTTGTGGGCGGCCGCCTACGGGGCGGGAGCGCTGGCGCTCGAACGATGGGGATTCGATATTCCCGCGCCGGTCGCGAAGCTCGGTCTGGCGACGACCGTCGGCCTGGGCGGACTGGCCCTGCTGCTGATTCCCATCGGCTTAGCGGGCCTGTACGGCGCGCCGCTGTTCTGGGGGCTGCTGCTGCTCATGCTCGTCCTGGGCCGGCGACAGCTCGCCGCTCTGCCCTCGGTTGTGAGAGCGATTGAAGACGCCTGGCGTGAGACCGAAGAGTTGCGCTCGCCGCTCGCGGGCGTGCTGATGGCCTTCTCTCCGGCGTTCATCGCGGCCTTTGTGGCGGCAGCCGCGGCCCCGTCCATCGCCTACGACGCGGTTTCGCACCATCTGCCGGCCGCGCGCCATTATCTGGAAGGAGGCCGGCTGGAGCCCCTGCCGCTGCTCGAAGGCGCTTACGAGGGCCGATGGCTGTTCACCCTCGGTCACTCGATCGCCTACTCGTACTATCCGCAGTCGTTCGAGGAGTTGCTGGCTTTCGCCTGGGCGCTGGGCGGTCAACCGGCGGCGCAGTTAGTCTCGCCGCTGACGTGCATCGTCTGCATGCTGCTGGTGTTGGCCATCGGCGGGGGCTGCGGCCTGTCGCGGCTGGCTTGCGTGGTCGGCGTCGGCACGGGCTTTACGTTGCCGTTCGCGCACTGGGTAGGCGCGATCTCGAAGAACGACTACCCTCTGGCGATGTTTCAACTGGCCACGCTGTACGCCTTGCTGCGCGTCCGCGAGTCCGGCCAATCGCGGTGGTTTCTGCTCGGCTCGGCGATGCTCGGACTCTCGTTCGGCGTGAAGCACACCACGCTCTTTTTGGCCATCCCGCTGGGGCTGCTGCTGCTTTGGGAGCTGCGCCGCGCCGAGCGGCCGGTGCGGCTGGCCTGCGGCATGGCGGCGTTCTTCTTGCTGGCCGGCTTTTTTTGGCACGCGCGCACCTATGCGATGACCGGCAACCCGCTCTTCCCCGCCAGCGCCGAGCGCGGAGCCAAGACCGTGCCCGCGATCGACGGTACGCAGCCGTCACGCTGGACCGTCCACCTGAGCTACCCCTGGTACGCGCACTTTGACGGCATCAAGGTGATGGAAGGCCCGACTGACAGCCCGGCGGGCTTCTATTTCCTGTTCTTCTGGCCGCTGTGGCTGCTGTTGCGCCGCAGACGCAATCGCTCCGAGAACGCCGTCCTGTTCTGCCTGCTGCTGTTCTATCTCTACTGGGCCTACATCTGGGGCGTGTTGCGCTATGGGCTGGCGCCTGCGTTGCTGCTGGCGATGCTCGTCGCGGGCCGAGCCGAGCGGCTGGCGGGCGTCGGCGCCGGGCTGCGCCGGCTCACCGCCGCCGCCCTCGCCTACTGCCTGGCGTTCGCGTTGTTGCCGACGCTGATGCTGGAGGTGAACGCGCCGCAGCTAGCCTATCTGGCGGGACGGCTCGATGCCGAAGGCTATCTGCGCGAGGCGATGGCGGACTACGGCTCGATCGAGTTCCTCAACCGGGTCCAACAGCCCGGCGAAACCACGGTCTCCATCAACAATTGCTCGTCGGCGTACGCGGCGGACCCGGCCCGCTTCCGCTGCCTGCGCTACGAACGCACGTTTCGACCCGAAGTCGTCGAAGCCCTCCGCCGCGCCGTCGCCGGAGCCTCCCCGCGCTATCTCGTCGTACCGTCCGACGCGCGAGGAGATCTGGCGCTCGACGCTCTGGGCGACGCGGTCGTCCGCCGGCCCCTCTACGAAGACGCGGCTTTTCGCGTCTTCGGCATGAACCCGCGCTAGCCTTCTCCGGCCACAGTGGGCTAACCTCCAATGGATGCTTTGGGAGCAGACTGCTTCCTGGCGCGCACCCTTCGCGCCGCGGAGGCGGATCGAAGCCGCCCAGCGGGAGAGGCTGCGCCGCATCGTCCGTCACGCCGCGCGCCACATCCCTTTCTATCAGCGCAGCTTCCGGCAGCACGGCTTTGACCCGTTCGCACGCGACGATTTCGACCTCGGCGAGCTGCCCCTGACCTCGAAAGCGGCTCTCAAACAAGCGCCTGTCGAAGACCGCATCGCTCCGGGCGTGGATCTGGCGCAGTGCGTGATTTCGGAGACATCCGGCTCCACCGGCGAGCCGATTCTGATCGCGCACACCCGTCAGGAGGCGGCGCGGTTCTACGGGCGGCGCCTGCGGGCGCAGACGCTGGGAGGATTGCGGCCCTGGCACAAGCGGGCCGTACTGGGCTATCACCTCCAGCGGCGCTGGCCCCACCGCCTGGGGCTTTTTCGCATCCAGACCATCCCGCTCGAGCTCGACGCCGTCGAAATCATGGATCGCCTGACGGCCATACAGCCAGAGATCCTGCGGGGGCCGCCCTCCGGGCTCGAACGAGTCGCCGAAGAGCGGCCCGACGAGTTGGCCGCACTTCGGCTGCGCGTGGTCTTCAGCGGAGCCGAGCAACTCAGCGCTCGCGGACGCCGGCGGATCGAGCAGGCCGCCGGCTGCCGCGTGCTGGACTTCTACGGCGCCTCGGAGTGCAACCTGATCGCCTGGCAGTGCGGCCGCTGCGGCCTTTATCACACCTGCGACGACAGTTTGATCGTGGAGGTTCTGCGCGACGGCCGACCGGTCGGGCCCGGCGAAGAGGGCGAGATCTACATCACCGGCCTCGACGGCTTCGCGATGCCCTTCCTGCGCTACCAGGTGGGCGACATCGTGCGGTTGCCGGCCGCCGCTCCCGACTGCAAAGTGCAATTCGGCGCCATCGAAAGCATCCAAGGGCGCATCATCGACTACCTCGACCTGCCCGGCGGCCGGAAGCTCAGCCCGTATACGCTGATGAACGAGCTCGATGAGTTGCAGAACCTGCATCGCTACGAGGCCGAGCAGACCCAGCCGGACTCCGTGGTGGTGCGCTTCCAGGTCGAAGCGGGCCGCCCGGAGGCGGAGACCAGGATCCAGGTGCTCGAGAGATGCCGCCGAGTGATTCCCGGCGACGTTCGCATCGACCTCGAGTTGGTGGAGCGGTTTGAGTTGGACCCGGCGACCAAGCGCCGCTTCGTGCGCTCGACGAGTCGAGATGGCGTCACCTGATTCCTATGAAGGGTTGATCGCCGGACCGGACGTGCGCCGTTTGGCGGGTTTGCTGGGCGGCGCGGCGATCTCACTGTTGATTCCGCAGCGGATGGACCCGGCGGTGGCGCGAGCGATCCACGCTGCGGTCAACCTGCTCGGCCGGCGGCTGCACCGGAGGATCGCCGACAACATGCGCAGGGCGCTGCCGCCGGACCCGGGGTTCGACGCCGACGCGGCGGCCGACGCCTTCCTGCTCATGTTCGTCGAAGACGCCTGGGGACGCAGCCGCGGCGTGCGCCGCTTCGGTTGGCGCCCGCAGGTGCGCGTCGAAGGAATGGATCGGCTCGACGCCGCCCTGGCTCGGGGACGCGGCGCGATCCTGTGGAGCCTGCGATTCGCCAGCGCCACCGCCATCAAACAGGCGTTCTACCACGCCGGCCGCCCGCTGGTGCATCTGAGCCGGGCTGAACACGGATCGCCCACCCGCACACGCGTCGGCGTGGATTGGGCGGCGCCGCTCTACTGCCGCGCGGAGAACCCTTACCTGGCCGAACGCGTGGTGATCCCGCTCGATCGTTCGCTGAGCTATCTGAAGACTCTAAAGCGGCGGCTCGGCGAGAACGCCGCCGTCTCGATATTCGCCGAGCACACCGGCCGCCAGAACGTACCCGCCCGGGTGCTGAGCGCCGAGTTCGAGTTCGCCATCGGCGCCCCTTCGCTGGCCTGGAGCGAAGACGCCGCCCTGCTCACCGCCAGCGCCCATCGCGAAGGACCATTTCGCTACCGCATCGAGATCGGCGAGGAGATCCCGGTCGACCGCTCAATCTCCCGTAAGGAGTTCAACCAAGCGGCTGTCTCCGCGCTGGCCGGTCGCCTGGAAGCCTTGATCCGGAGAGATCCCGCCGATTGGCAAGGCTGGATGCATCGGGCATTCCCTTAGACCGGCGATGGTAGACTTTGAGGGCTTGCATCGCCTCGGCGCAGACAGCGGCTCGCACGGGCGTGATTCGTGGTACCTGGACCCTCTGGTCGCCCGACAGAAAGCGGCAGCGAACGGCTCCTGCGTGGACCGCTGGGCCGGCGAGCGCCGCTGCGGCCGCATTCTCAAGACCGATCTTTTTGAAGAAGCCAACGGCGGCGACCACGTGCTGGGCGACCTGGCTCAAGGCGGCGGCCGGACCTTCGGCGTGGACCTGGTCCCCTCCACCGTCGTCCGCGCCGGCCGACGTTTTGGCGCGGACAAGGCCTGCATCGCCGTTGCGGATCTGCGCCGGCTGCCTTTTCGGCCCGGCTCGTTCGACTTGATCGTGTCGACCTCGACGCTGGATCATTTTGAGCAAGCGGGTCACATCGAGCTCGCGATCACGCAACTCGCCTCCGCGCTCGCCCCCGGCGGACGCCTCATCGTCACCCTCGACAATCCGTTCAATCCGCTCTACTGGCCGCTGCGCTTCTTTTCCAAGCGCGTCGGACCGTTCTCGTTGGGCAAAACGCTGAGCCGACGCCGACTGGCGCGGGTTCTGCGAAACCAGGGCCTCGAGGTAGTCGCCGAGGACTACCTGATCCACAACCCGCGGCTGGTTTCCACACTGTTGTTCCTCGCGCTCCGACGGCTTCTGGGCAAAGCTGCCGACAGCCCGATTCGCCTGCTGATGAAAATCTTCTCCTGGGGCGACCGGCTGCCCACCCGCGCCTTCACGGCGGCGTTCTCGGCGGTCTGCGCCGAGCGCCCCGCCGCTCGAGCCTGAGAAGATCGGCGGCTTCGCGGTTTTCGCCGCATTATCGATTCTTCAGTGGTAGAATCCGAAGCAACCATGCCTTGCCTCTCGCGCCGTCGCTTCCTCGCCTCCTCGGCCGCCCTGGCCGCCGCCCCGCTCGTCAGCCGCGCCAACGCCCTGGCGCCGGTCAAGGAACTCCACCGTGGCGGCATGGTCTATCGGCAACTCGGCGACAGCGACCTCTACGTCTCGCTGCTGTCTTTCGGTTCGCACACCGACCCCACGTTCAAGATTTCGGCCCGCCACGGCCAGGTTCTCAATGAAGACGGCCAGGCGCGACGCGACCGCCAGATCGCCCGGGCCCTCGACCTGGGCGTGAACATGGTCGACGTCTACGAGAACAACGGCCAGTGGGAGCCGATGGCGCGGCTGCTGCGCAACAACCGCGAACGCGCGCTGGTCTCGGTCTGCCGCCAGTTCAACATGTTCGTCGGCGAGAACATCGAGCGCGCCGTGCGCCTGTTCGGCCACGTGGACATGTACCGCATCTACCTCGGCGCCGGGGAACGCGTCCGCGACAAGGACCTCGAGGACTGGGACGCCCTGCGCAAGGCCAAACAGGCCGGCAAGTTGCGCACGATCGGCATCTCGACCCATTCCGAAGCGATCATGATGAGCGCCCTGGCGGAGTTCGAGGACCTCGACTACGTCATGTTCCCCTACAACTTCATCCACGCGCGCACCGACTACACGGACTTTCTGCCGGCCGCGCGGGCGAAGGGCGTGGGACTGATCGCCATCAAGCCGCTGTCGGCGGGCTCGATCGTCAACCTCGACCCGCTGGCGCGCCCCGGCGCTAAGCCCGAAACGCACCAGATGCGGCTCTACCGCGACGAGCACCGCCCGCTGCCGCCCGCCGTGGTGGCCGATCTGACCAAGAGCCTCAACCGGCTGGCGGACGAGACGCTGTGCCAGGCGGCGCTGCGCTTCGTCTATTCGCGGCCGTTCTTGACCTCGGCCATGCCCGGCATGTTCGAGGACTACATGATCGAAGAGAACTACCAGGCGCTGCAGCGGTCGCTGAAGCTGTCGCATGACGAGCACGCCGTACTCGACGCCGCCCGCCACGTGGCCCACGCCGCCGGTCCGGGTTGGCTGCCGCGCCACTACCAGTGGTTGGACCGCGAGTTCCGCGCGTGAGTCGGCTCCTACCCCTTCTGCTCCTGCTGCCGCTGGCCGGCTGGGCGCAGCAATCGGACCTCAAGCAGGCCGGCGTCTGCTCGCGCTGCCACGTCGTCTCCGTGCTCGAGTGGCAGATCTCGGCGCACGTGGCCGCCGGCACGGCGTGCATCCAATGCCACGGCCCCAGCGAAGCCCACGTCGCCAATGAGCGCAACGAGGTCAGCCCGGACCGCATCCCGCGCGGACCGGCCGCAGCGGGCCTGTGCATGACCTGTCACACCGCCGGCTGCCCGACTACTCAGAAGACCGCCGACTGCGTGAGCTGCCACAGCCCGCATACGCTCACCAGTCCCGAACAGATCCAGACGTTTCAGGGCGACCGCGCCGCGCACCCGATCCACGCCGAAGTCGAACGGCTCGAGCGTTTCAAAGAGGCGACCGCACGCGCCGAGGAGCTGGCCGCCAACCAGGACTGGGCCGCCGCTCGCGCCGCCTTCGAAGAAGCGCTCGAGATTCGGCCGCAAGATCCCTCGACGCTGGCGCGCATCCGCTTTTGCGAGCGACGGCTCGACCCCGCGATCGAAGGGTTCGAGATCGTGGGCGAGGAGTTCGACCCGGCCTCCGGCCTGCCGACGCACGTCCGCGCCGCGCCTCTGGGTTACGAGATGCGGCTGGCGCCGGCGGGCTCGTTTGACATGGGATCGGACGAGTTGCCCGACGCGCAACCGGTGCACACCGTCCGGCTCGACGCATTCTACCTGGGCGCGCGCGAGGTGACGCAGGCCGAGTGGAGGGCGGTGATGGGCGCCAACCCGAGCGCCCGGCAGGGAGATGATCTGCCGGTGGACAGCGTCTCATGGGAAGACGCGCAACAGTTCATCGCCCAGGTCAACGAGAGGGTTCCCGGCGGCGGCTTCCGGCTGCCAACCGAGGCCGAATGGGAGTACGCGGCGCGCGCTTCGGGCGGGCTGTTCAAGGATTTCGAGCTGTCGCGCTACGCCTGGTACCGCGAGAACTCGCAGATCGAGCCGGCCGCCGCCGACGGGTTCCTACGCATCGAAAACTTCGGCTCGCAGCCGGTCGGAGGCAAGGAGCCCAACCGCTGGGGCTTCTTCGACATGCACGGCAACGTCTGGGAATGGACATCGAGCCTGTTCCGGCCCTACGTCTACGACGCCTCCGACGGGCGCGAATCACCAACGGCCGAAGGGCAACGCGTCCTGCGGGGCGGCGGCTTTGCGGATGCGGCTTTTCTGCTCGACCCGGCGCTGCGGCACCCGGAGCGACCCACCCGCCGCTACCGCTGGAACGGACTTCGGCTGGCCCGCAGCATTCCGTCGAAATAAACCGATTTTGCAGAGTTTTAACAACACAACGGTAACAGACCCGCCATTCAGCGGGCATCCGAAGAATCCACTCCGAGATAATGCGGTAGGTGCCGGACAAATCCAGCGCAGAAGCCGACGCGCCGACAAAGCCTTCCGCGGAAACCGCAACGCAGCAGAAGGAATCGGCGGAGAAGCTTCCCGGCTTTGTCGTAGCCGCCGCCGGACTGGCGGTGTTCGACACGTTGATGGCGGCCGCCTACCTGTTCATCTGGTTGGGGAACGGTCAGGCGGCGCTGCTGGTCATCCAAGCGCTGTCGGGGGTTTCCATCTTGCTCGGGCTAAGCGCGATCGTGATCGGGGCCCTGATCTTCAACAGCAATCGGCGGACTGGCCGCACCATGCCCGGCACTCCGTGGGCGCGAGCCGGGATCGCGGCCGGCTTGTTCTTGCTTGGGGTAACGGTGATGCTGCCGTTGATCTCCGCCCTCTCGGTGCTGGTGGGTTCGGGAACCTGAGCCAAGCCGGCCATTCCTGGCCGGCCGCTTGCTGATGAGAAGGCTGACTTGGCCCGCCAACTGGCTTGCGCCTTCCGGAATGTCGGCCCGAGACGGCCGACGCCGCTCGCCTGGAGGCGCGCGCAACATCGCCCGCTGATCGCTCTTCCAAGCTAGCGCGAAGCCCGCGCCCGGGGCGGTACCGTCTGCGCCTGCGGCGCCTTGACCGACGCAGGAGCCGGCGGCGGCTTATACAGCGTCACCAGGCAGCCGCCCACCGCGGCCAGCAGGATACCGGTCACGAACTGCCAACGCACCGCGCCGACGCCGCCCGCCGGCGGATGCATGATCATCGAGACCACGGCGTTGACGATCGGCGCTCCGGCGAAAATGATCGACATCACCGCCGGCGGCGTGCCCTTCGCACCGAAAGCCAGCAGGACGCAGAAGGCTCCGATCGCGCCCACCGTGCCGGCTACCAGCGAAAGCGCCGCGCCCCGCCCGGGGAAGGTCCAGTCCGATCCGCTCACCACCAGCATCCCCAGCGGCGCCAGCACCGCCACCAGAAAGTAGGCGATGCCGACGAACAGAAATGCCTTGTAGCGCCCGTTGACCGGATCGGCCATCCCCAGTTGACCGCTGTGGAGAAAGATTCCGTAGAGGCCCCAAGAGCAGACCGTCATCAGTGCAAATACGAGCCAGTGCATGCGTTCCCAGGCCTCCCGCCAGGAGCCCGCAGGATAGCGAGTCGCGCGCGGCCATGGCAACCGCACGGCGGGCCGCGGGAGTGTATTGGCTTCGAACCGAAGCAGGAGTATAATCCAGGCAGACCAGCTCTCGGCCGATAATCAAAATGCCTTCGCAGCAGGCGGGGCGAAACGTGGTCGAACGGATCGCTCTGCTGCTTGGCCTCTCGTTGTTCGGGGCCGTTCACGTTCCAGCTCAGATTGAAGTACGCGGACCGCGCCTGTTCGCGGGCGAGGCGCAGCTGACGCTGCACGGGGTCGTCTATTCCCCCACGCCCATCGGGTCCGCCGCCGGCGCGACGCTCGAAGGCGCGAGTTGCTTCTACGCCCGCGACTTCCCCTTGATCGCCTCCTCCGGCGCGAACGCCATCCGCACGCTCGCCCGCGTCGATCCGGCCGACCGCGCCTTCCGCAGCGCACTGGCCGACTCCGGCCTCTTCTGGCTGGCCGGCTTCCCGCTGACGCCCTACTTCGACACCGGCCGGAGCCTCGACCCGGCCGCCGGCGACGGCGCGGTTCTGCGGGAGACGATCCTGAGCGACTTCGTGGAGTTCGTGCGGGGCTGGGAAGACGAGCCGCGGCTGGCGGCCGTGCTGTTTGGCAACGAGACGGGCCGCCGCTTCAGCAGCAAGTTCGCCGGAGAGCGCCGCCACTACTACTCCCTGCTGGCCGAGGCGGCGTCGCGCGTCGCCGCCGCCGGGCTCCGCGCGCCCGTCGGGGCCTCCGTCGCCGACCCGACCGAGATCGGCTCGTTCGAGCTGGGCACAACGGACCGGCTACAGCCGGACCTGGCGCTGTGGGCCGTCGACGCCTCGGGGCTGAGCCTGATCGGGTCGATTCCGCAGCAGGCGCGTCAGCGGACGGTGAAGGCGCTGTTGCTGGGCGGTTTCGGCGTCGACGCTTATGACCAACTCAGCCGCTCCGCCAACCCCCACCAACAAGGCGATCTCGCCGACGCGCTGGCCGGCGAGCTGGCCTCGATCGAGCGCTCCCCCACCACCATGCTCTCCGGCGCGTTTTGGAACGGCTATCTGGACGAGTGGTGGCGCGGCGGCGATCCCCAAAACCACAACGGAGGCGGCGAGCCGCGCTCCGGAGCGCCGGACGGACACTGGAACCCGAGCTGGTCCGGCCTGTTTCGCGTCGTCCGCAGCGGCGTCGAAGGGCTCGATTCGCTGCAGCCGCGGCCGGCCTACTACAGCCTGGCGGACGCCTGGGGCGGACGGGTTCCGGAGGCGTTGAGCCTGGTTGGGACGCCGCTGCTCGCGCAGGACGGTATCCTCAACGGGGCCAGCGGCTTCCCCATCGCCGCGCGCGGCGGGCTGCTCAGCGTGCGGGGCGCGCGACTGGCCGATGTCGCCATGGATGCCGCCAGCCTGGATCCGCTGCCGCTGCGGCTGGGCGACACCAGTCTGTGCGTGGCCGGAACGGCGGCGCCGCTCTACCACGTCGCCGCCGAACGCCTGCGCGCCCAGATCCCTTGGGAGACGCCGCAGGGGAACGCGCCCGTAGTGGCCTACCGCGCCGGCATCGCCAGCAACGTGCAGAGCGTGGAAGTGCGTCCCATCGCGCCGGGGCTGCTGCCGGGCGGCGTCTTCCGTCCAGGCCTGCCCTGCCCGGTCGATGAGTTCAACGGCGTTCCGCCCGGCAGCTTCCTCGAGATCTATGGCAGCGGGCTGGGCGAAGGCGTCGCCGCCCTCGCAACCGGGGCTGCGACGGCCGAGCCGCTGCCGACCGCGCTGACGCCGCGCGCCCGCCTGAACGGGCATGAGATCGAGGTCATGTATTCCGGGATGTTTCCGGGCGCGGCGGGGATCTACCAAACCAACGTAAAGATCCCCGAGGAGTTTCCGTCCGGTCCGGCCGAGTTGCGGCTCGAAATGGACGGCCTGTTCAGCAATCCCCACCGGCTCAACGTGGTGAGTTCGGCGCAACGGCCCATCTTCGGGCTGGGGCAGGTGCAACCATCCTCGCTGGTCATCCAGGAGGGCGGCCCTCCCCAGACCGCGCTGGTGGAAGTGGTGGCCAATCACGGATTCTGCGATGTCGTGCGTTTCTTCATCCGCGGCCTGCCGGCGGGCGTGCGTGCGACGATTCCCGTCGGCGTGCCGGGCGAGTTCCTGCCGATCCGCGTGTGGGCCGAAGTCGGCGCGGCTCGCGTGGAACGTTCGCCGGTGACCATCGAGGGCGTCTCCACCGTACCGGCCGTCGAAAACGTTCGCCAGTTCTTCGTGACAGTCTTGCCGGGAACGGGCGATATCTCTTTGCGGGTGGTCTCCGGCGGCTGGCTCAGCGGCAAACCCGTTGCACGCTTCGAGATCGAGGGCCGCAGCGTCCACGAAACCTTTGGCGGCGGGCCGGGCCGCGGCTTCAACTTCATGACGATGGACGCGCAGACCGGCGCCGTCAGCCCGGTGCGCACCTTTGACACCTGGGGCGATGAAGCGGCCGTGGACGCCTTGGAGCGCTACCTGAAAGGGCTGCGGCCGGGCGATCTGGCGCTCGGCGCCGTCGCCGACGACGGTGCGTTGCTGCTGACCGACCGCACGCGTCGCATCTTGAAGGAGACGTTGGGCTCGGAGGCCATCGAGCGCCTGGACTACCAGTGGTCCTGGGCGATCATCACCCGCGTGGGGGCCGAACGGCCCATGGCGGAAAGCCTGACCTCGGGCGCAGTGGTCACGCTCGACCGTGTGCTCAGCTTCCCGCTGGAACCGTTCTGAGAAGGACGAACAGGAATGTTCGTCCCACCGAGGCTGCGAGGATCCAGTGGGGCCGGACATTCCTGCCCGGCCCGCGGCCGTCAGTCCCGCTGGGCCAGACTGTCGACATACTCGCGGATGCGCTTGCCTTCGTAGCGCGGCGATGTCCACACCGGCCAAGTCGGGCTCTCGGCCTGAACCTCGTTGTAGACGCCGCGCAACTGCTCGCTCATCTCGCGCAGACGCTCGGGCTCGGAACCGGCCAGGTCGCGGGTCTCCCCGATGTCTTCACGCAGGTTGTAGAGCTCGAACGACGTCGGCTCCGCCGTCTTGATCGCTTCCATCTCGGATTCGATGAGGTCCGAGCCCGGGCCCAGGTCCGGGCCGCTGAGCTTGGCCAGGATCTTCCAGTCGCCCGCCCGCATTGCAACCTTGGGTGCGCTCGATGCATGGTTGAAGTGCCAATACAGCGGCCGGCTGCGTGCGATCGGCTTGCCTTCCAGCAGCGGCAGGAAGCTCGCGCCGTCAATCGGCCGGTCAGCCGGCAATGGCGCTCCGACGATCGCGCTCAACGTCGGCAGCACGTCCACGCCGCTGACCGGCATGTCGCTCACCTGTCCGGGCTGGGTGTGGCCGGGCCAGCGGATGATGCCCGGTATGCGGATGCCGCCTTCGTATAGGTGCCCCTTGTTCACCCGCAGGGGTCCGGCCGAGCCGTGCGGGTGCGCGCGCGTAATGGCCGAGCCGTTGTCGCTGGTGAACAGCACGAGCGTGTTGTCGCGCAGGCCCTGCTCATCGAGTGCGTCCATGAGCTTGCCGAAGGCTGCGTCGAGTTGCGTCACGTTGCCGTGGTGGGCTGCGAGGCTGGAGACCTCGGGGTCATACAGGCTGCGCGGACCTTCGTTCGGATACAGGTCCGTGAACTCACGCGCCGAGTGGATCGGCTCGTGCGGTTCGTGGAAGCAGACGAACAGGAAGAACGGCTTCTCCGGGTCGCGTCCGCTCGAGAGCCAGCGGATCGCTTCCTGCGCGACCAGATCGCCCGAAAACCCTTCCTGCAGTCCGACCGGCTCGCCGTTGCGGACGAAGTTATCGGGATTCTTGTGGGTCGGCAAGGCGTTATTCTGCGTGGAAAACCAATGGTCGAAACCGTGGTCGGACGGCTGCGGCTGCTCTTCCATGTTGAACATGCCGTTGAGGTGCCACTTGCCGGCGTGCGCGGTCGAGTAGCCTTCCCGGCGCAGGATGGTGGCGATGGTGATCTCGCTCGATCGCACGTGCATCGGCGAGTACATCGGGATCCAGTTGTGGATGCCGACGCGCGTGGGCGTGCGCCCCGTCATCAGGGCCGTCCGGGCGGGCGAACAGTTCGGCGCCCCGGAGTAGCAACTCGTCAGCCGCAGACCCTCGGAGGCGAAACGGTCGATGTTCGGCGTCTGGATCGTCTCGTTGCCGTAGCAGCCCAGATCGCCGTAGCCCAAGTCGTCGGAGAGCACGACGACGAAGTTCGGGCGTTTCTGCCTGGCGTCCTCGGTCGCCGGGCCGCCGCACGCGGCCAGCAGGAAAGCCAAGACTGCAACCGCTGCGCGCACCGGTCAGACCACGTCCTCGAAGTAGCGCTGCAAGATGCGCTTGGGATCGCGGGTTCCAATCATCGAGCCGACCACGCAGAAGATCAGCGACGCCAGCAACGACCAAACGAAGGGGTCGAAGCCGAAAAAGCTCCTGGTTCCGAACGCGATGTACTGCGCCAGAAACACGGTGAAGCCGCCGACGATGCCGACCAGGCAGCCCGTCTTGTTCATGCCGGGCCAGTAGAGCGAGAAGCAGATCGGCAGCAGGAACGTCGCAGCCAGGCCCGTACCGGAGAACACCACGATGTATTGCAGGAAGTCCGGCGGCTCCAGCGCGAAGACCAAAGCTCCGGCTGCGACGGCGAAGGTTGCGATCGTGGTCCACTTGCGCGCTTGCCGCTCGCTGAGCGGCTGCTTGCGGTTGCGCTCGAACAGGTCGCGCACCAGAGCGCTGGCCGAGACCAGCAGAAACGAGCTCAGCGTCGACATGATGGCCGCCATCGGCCCGGCCAGCACGAAACCGGCCAGCCACGACGGCACCGCCGCCATGATCGTCGCCGGCATGGCATGGTCCGCCGCCGCCAGATCCGGCACCAGCACGCGGCCGATCAGCCCGATGGCAATGATGGCCGGATAGGTGAGGACCACATAGAAGGCCACCATCACCAGCGCGCGGTTGAGTCCCGGACCGTCGCCGGAGGCCAGATAACGCGTCATCACCGACGGCTGCCCCGCCCCCGCAAACGGCCAGATGAAGAAGAACGAGATGGCGGAGGCGATCGGCAGGAAGTTGCTCGGCCCGTAGGGCGACAGCAGCCCCGGATCCTGCGCGGCCAGCCCTTCGCGGACGGCTTCGATGCCGCCCACCTTGTCCAGCGCGAAGGCCACCGTGATCAGCACCCCCAGCAGCATCACCACAGCCTGGAACGAATCGGTCCAGGCGACTGCGCGGAAGCCGCCGTAGGTGGTGTAGATGGCGACTGTGACGGCAAACCCGATCGCGCCCCACACGTAGGGAATGCCCATCACCGCCTCGAGCACGCGCGCTCCGGCGACGTACTGCGCCACGATGTAGCCCGTATAGAGGATGATCAGCGCAATGCCGGAGATGACGCCGATGGCCGGCGACTCGTAGCGGTCGCGCAACAGGTCCGGAAAGGTCAGCGCGCCGGTCTTACGTCCCACGTAGGCAATGCGCTGCGCCAGCAAGCCAAAGCCGACCAAAATCGAGACCACATAGCCCGAGATCCACAGCAGCAACGAGTAGCCGTTGGTGTGCGCCAGCGCGGGGACGCCGATGAAGCTGCCGCCGGAGGCCTGCGTGGCGATCCAGGTCAGCCCGATGACCCACGGCCCGATCGAGCGGCCCGCGACAAAAAACTCTTCCATGAAAGCGCCGCCGGCGCGCGCCTGGCGATGCCCCAGCCACGCGAAGACGAACGTCAGGGCCATATAGCCCAAGAATGCAATCCAAACAGCGGGTCCGGTTTCGTACAAAGCCCTTACTTCCTATCGCTGCCGAGAAACGAGAGTCCGAACCAGGTGGCCACCCCGACGAAGACGACCCAGGGGGTCAGAATCGCCCAGAAGGCCCACGAAGGCACTCCGAGCACGGCGCCCTCCGGATCCATTTCGAACAGCGTGTAGGAGCCCCCCACGACCCAGCTACCGGCAAGGAGCCAGAGAAATACCGCCGTGAGGGCTTCGCGGCGAGTGCGACGATAATTCGGCTCCATGAATTGGGCGATGATACCAAACTGCAGCCGGATCGGTCTGGATAACGTTTGCCGTTGCCGCCGCCGGACAGGGGCCGCTCCTTGTCAGCGCCGGCCCCGGCGCTTGAGCCGGGAGAGCGCCGCCTTCTCGGCCAACTCGAGCTCCGCCACGCCGAGCGCGCGGCACGCGCCGTAAAGCACTGCGGCGCCCAGCGGAATCGACACCGCCAGATCCGCCGCCCGCGCCCACCAGCTCACGCCCAGCCAAGCCCCGATCCAGTGCGAGCTAGCCCAGCAGACCGTTGTCATCAGCGCCGTCGCCGTCAGGATCTTCGCCAGGCCCCGGCTCAACCTGCGCCCTTCCACGCCGCCGGCCTTCCTCCGCATCGCCAGGAACAGCGCCAGAAAGCTGAGCATCGTAACCGAAGCCGTCGACAGCGCCAGCCCGACGTGCCCCCAGCCCAACTCACGGATCAAGTACCAGTTCAGCCCGTAGTTGAGGAAGATCGACAGCGCCGAGACCGTCGCCGGCGCGCGCACGTCTCCCAAGGCGTAGAAAGAGGGGGTCAGGATCTTCATCCCCGCGTAGCCGACCAGCCCGAGGCAGAAAGCCGACAGCGCCATCGCGGTCTGCTCGGTGTCGTGCGGGCTGAACGCGCCGCGCTCGTAGATGAAACCCACGATCGAGCGGCTCAACACGATCAGTCCGGCGGCCGAGGGGATGGTCAGCAGGAACACCAGCCCGAGCGAGCGAGAGAGGGTTTCGCGGAACTCCGGCATGTCTCCCTTGGCCGCGCTGCGCGAAACCGCCGGCAGCGTCGCCGACCCGATCGCAACCCCGAAAAGCCCTAGCGGCAGCTGCATGAAGCGGAAGGCGTAGCCGAGCCAGGAGACCGGCCCATCAATGATCTGTCCCTGCGCATCGGTGATCTGCGAGGCGAAGTTGCTGTTGACGATGACGTTGATCTGGACGGCGGCGGCCCCTAGCACCGCCGGCCCCAGCAGTCGCAGCACTTCCCACAGGCGCGGGTCGCTCCAGCGGAAATCAGGCCGGTAACGCAGCCCCAGCCCGCGCAGCCCGGGCGTTTGCCAGAGGTACTGCAGCAGCCCGCCGGCGAGAGCGCCCACGGCCATGCCGACGATCGGCTCGAGATCATAGCGCGGCGCGACCAGGAAAGCCACGGCGAGTCCGATTGTGAGGGAGCTGACGTTGAAAACAGCCGAAGCCAGCGACGGCATCAAGAAGCGGTCGTGCGCCTGCAGCACGCCCATCGCCTTGGCCGCCAGCATGGCGAACAGCAGGAACGGCATCATGATCCGCGTGAGCAGGACCGCCAGCTCCTTCTTGCCCTCCACCGCACCAAAGCCCGGGAACATCAGGTCCACCACAGCGGGAGCGAAGACGATGCCGGCCAGGCACAGCAGCGCCACCAGGGGCGCAAGCAGCGTCGTCAGGCGGTTGGAGAGTTCGAACGCCCGCTCACGCCCCTCGGCGCTGAGCGTCTTGGAGAATACGGCCACGAAGGCCGACGAGAGAGCGCCCTCGGCCAACAGATCGCGGAACAGGTTGGGGATGCGGAACGCCGCCAGATAGGCGTCATAGGCGACGCCGGCGCCAAAGAAGCCCGCGAACGCCGATTCGCGCACCAGGCCGGTGAGACGGCTGAGAATGACGGCCACGCTGACCGCACCGGCGGCGGCGACGACGCGGCTGTGCTCGGATTCAGCGGCGGCTGCGGACTCAGCGGGCTCAGAACCAGCGTTTGTGGGGTGATTCGACACGCAAAGCAAAAACGGGCTGCACCGAAGTGCAGCCCGCTAAAACCTAGTGGGCGACCATCGTCGCCAAACCTCTAGCTCTTGCGGCGACGCCAGAACAGGAATGCGGCGATGCCCGAACCGAGCAGGGCGATCGATCCCGGCTCAGGATTGGCGGCCGGATCGCTGAGGATGCTGCCGTTGTAACCGCCGTTGAAGGCGGGGCTGGTGGTTGTGGATCCCGGCGCCGGGCCGCTGGATCCGAAGTTGTTGACCGCGAACACGCGCTGATAGCTGACCGCTCCGCCATAGAACCCCATGCTGCCATAACCGACGCCGTAGGAGTAAGGGTTGTAGTAGAACGAGGTCTGCATCACGTTGGTCGGCGATGACGCCGACGACGAAACGCCGGGCAAGCCGGCCGACTGCGGGTTCAAGGTCGAGACCGCGTTCTGCACGGTCTGCTGAGAAGTAGCGCCGGGTACTGCGCTCGTCGATTGCGGGAATGACGAGGGGATCGGAGATGCGTAGTCAACGGAAGTGTAGTCGTAACCTGCCCGCCCGACAGGGCCGGCCTGGAGAGGCATCGTACTGACTGCGAGAAGGGCGACGGCGAGGGAGCCGTATAGTAGTTTCATTAAGTTTCTTCCTCCCCTTGCTCCACGGACAGAATCTATGATCAGCGGTCCAAAGCATGGCCGATGAATGTTGTTTTTGTATTACTTCTTTCACTGCCCCCATCGTATGCGGAGCAATGCCTGTCCGACCTAAAGAATACCACAGCCCAGGTCTAGGGGCAACCTTAATGTTCGCCGCCCCAGTCCACCACCCGGTCGCCCAAAACCAGCACCGCGCGACGTTCTCCGCCGGGAGACCGGAACACGTACTTCCGGTCATAGCCGGCGCTTGCGGGGCCGTTGACAACCAGGGCCGGACGACCGAATTCGGCGATGACATCCTCGATCTTCGCGCCTCGCTTCAGCGCGCTCGGAGCGGGAGCGTCAGCGGTCTGGGGGGCGGTTGCGCCGGAAGCCGGGTTGGCGACGGGGGCCGCGGAGGGCGCCGGACGCACCGGCGGCTCGTGCTCGGCTCCCCAGGCCGCGAAGACGACGATCGAATTCGGCGTCGACTCGGCATTGCCGAAGCCCAGACGCACTACGCCCTCGGCGGTGCGCTTGACCGGCTCTCCGGCGCCGGCGCCGGAGGCCGCCGACAAGGCCCCGCCCACGCGGCGCATCGTGCGGGCAGTGGCGGCGCCGGCCGCCTTGCCGCCTGCAGCGCCGACGGATGAGGCGCCTGTCAGCGCGCCGTATCCGACGATGGCCTGCGCCGGAGCCGGAGCCGCCGTCATCGCCGCCAGACAACACATTACGCCCAGGGCGCGCAACGCGCGTCCGGGTCGGAGAATCTTCATGCCATGAGTATCAGCGCCGCGACCGGACTTGACGATCGGCCGTTCACCCTAGCGACCAACCGCGGACGCCCTATGGCGGGCGTACCGTCCGCAACCGCGCAGGACTAGTACCACAGCTAACCGCGGCGATAGTACTTCGAGTAATTGTAGTACTGGTAATAGCCGTAGCCGCGGCCAAGGAACCAGGGCTTGACGCAGTTCATCACCACGCCGATGAGCTTGTTGCTCGGGATCGACTGGTAGGCCCGCATCCACAGCATGCGGTTGGTGTGGTCCTGCCGCACCACCAGCACCACGCCGTCGCAGTTGGCCTGGATCAGGTCGAAATCCGCGACCGCCCCGGCCGGCGGAGTGTCGTAGATGGCGAAGTCGAACTGCCGCCGCAGAGCCGCTGAGACGTTGTCCCAGCGCTTGGAGTTCAGCAGGTCGGCCGGCCCCCCGCGGCCCTTGCCGCTGGGCAGAAAGTAGAGATTGGGGAACGGCTCCACGCGGACCACGCAGTCGGCCAGAGCCGCGGAGCCGGCGAGGACGTCCGCCAGGCCCGGCTTGACCGGCACGTCGAAGTAGCGCGCCAAGCTGCCGCGGTGCAGGTCGGCGTCGACCAAAACGATATCGGTTTCGGGGTTCAGCGCCAGCACGCCGGCCAGGTTCACCGCATTGACGCTCTTGCCATCGCCCGACTCCGCGCTGGAAACCGCGATGCTGCGCGGCTGCAGCGGATGCTGCAAAACGCGCGTGCGAATAATGCGGTACTGCTCGGCGGCCTGCGAATTCTCGCCGGCGAACGGCAGCAGCGGCGTCTGCGATTTGATGTGCACCTGGATCGAGCGCAAGTCGTCGCGCGGACCGATGTCGAACTCCTGCAGACCGGCCAGGGCGAGATCCGAAGAGGCCGAGACGCGTTCGGATTGGAAGGATGCCGCATCGAGGTCGGCGAACTGCTCGTCCCGCAGCGGCAGGCCGCCGGACGGCTCATCGGGCGCCGGCTGGTTGATGGCGTCGAAAATGTCGCTCATGGTCTCTCCGTCAAGTTAGAACGAGATCCAGCCGAAATACATGCTGGTGGCGACGGCTACGACGAGCGACAAAATCACCGACGAAGCAATCCAGGCGCCCTTGTGCAGCCGCGATCCTGAGCGCTTCACTCTGGCGCCGGCGGCGCTTCCGCCCTCGGACTCGCCGTCGAACTCGATCAACGGCACCTGGCCGAGAACGGTCACATTGGGCGGCAATTCCCATTCGCCTAGCAGGACGTTCGAGCGCAACTCGGCGCCGAAGCCCAGCAGACAGCCGGCAAACAGCCCCGCACCGCAGGTGATGAGCATCAACAGCTCGCGGTCGGGCCGGATCGGACGCTCGGGCAGGCGCGCCGGCTCGAGAACGGTAAATTTCTCTGACTTCTGGCGAGTCTCGAGTTCGCTCGCCAGATCCGCTTCGATGCGCTTTTCGAGCAGGGACTGGTAGTTCTGCACCGAACTCTGGTAGTCGCGAGAGACTTTGGAGAGTTCTTGCTCATGCAGCGGGATGCGTCCCAGTCGCGACTGCGTGGCGCTCAGCTTGGCCATCAACTGCTGGCGCTCGGCTTGCGCGCTCCGCACGCTGTCGTCAAGCAGCTGCATCTGGACCTCGATCTGTTTGATCCGCGATTCTTCGCCCAAAATGGCCTGCGCCATGCCGGCTGAAGTCGGCCGGGTTGAAGGATCGGCCGGCTCTTCGGCGGCGGGAACTTCGGGGACGGGAGTTTCGGGGACGGCGGCAAACTCCGCCTCCTGCGACTTGATCTCGGCGACGCGCTTGGTCAGCACGTCGACCTGAGACTGCACGCGTCGTACGTCGGGGTGCGACCCGCTGTAGCGAGCCTGCAACCCGGCCAGCAGTTCCTGGGCCTTACGCAATTCAGCTTCTTCCGGGCTCATCCGCACGCCGTTGGAGACGATCGTGCCGCCGGTCTCGACCACGGCCTGCTCGCGCTTGGCCAGGTCCTTGTACATGTTCAGGCGGTCGCGGGCGCTGGCCAGCGTGTTCTCGTACAACAGCTTGTTCTGGCGGCCGCGCTCCACGTCGGCGTCGACGCGGTTGATCTCGGACTGGAGCCGCTGAACCTCGGACAGCAGGACGCGCTCCTGTTCCGGCAACTCGCCCATGTTGCTCATGCGGTACTCTCTCAGCAGGTCTTCCTGCCGCTCCACGTCCGCACGGAACTGTTCGAGTTGACTGGTGAGAAACTCCGAGGTGCCCAGCGCCTGGTTGGCGCGGGTGCGCAGGTTTTCATCGATGAACAGAGTCGACAGCCGGTTCGAAACCTGGGCGACGACGCTCGGGTCTTCGCCTTCGAACACGATCTGGAAAGCGGGCGCATTGCGCTCGGCCCAGCCTTGCACCAGACTCACGCGAATGTTCTTGCGAAGCCGCTCGACGATCTCTTCCTCGACCATGTACTGGCGCTCGTCCTCGTAGAGATTGAACTCTTCGATGAGCTTGAGCAACGGCTCGTAGGCCAGAATCTGCTGACTGATGCGGTTGAGACGGTTGGAGAGGTCCTCGTTGACCGTCGGCAGCACGTAGCGCTCGGGAATGCGCTGCTGTTCGATCAGAATAACGGCGCGCGCTTGATAGACCGCCGGCAACCGATAGACCACGATGGCGCCCACCGCTGTCACCAGCAGCCAAATCGCCAAAATCAGGATCTTTCGCTTCCAAATCGCCCGCAAAATCGACAGCGGCATGAACTCGCTGCGAATCTGGGGCTGCTCTACGACGTCCATGGATGATTCCTCACGGGCGACTCGCCTCTAGCGCCACGCAAACTAGTATGAAGACCGTCCGTCAGCTGAGCGAATATATTGAAAAATCGCCGGCTGAGCGCCCCTGAGCGCCTCACCCTATGCAACCGCTCAGCAACACTGTCGATTATCCTACACAGTGGGGATGCTGGCAACTTAGCCGGCTTTGCCAACGGCATATTCGCGCCCTCAAAACACCGCTAGAATCGCTGCTTTGCATGGTATACTCTGCGTGAGCAAGGCGCGCCGCGGCTGCGGCGTTGCGGAACGATGACAGCGCTACTAAGCGGCTCGGCGGCGGGACGGATACCGATCGGCCTTGATAGGCCGAATTCCAAGCCGTTTTCCAGCGTTGGCGGTCGGCTGCGCCAACGGCTTCGACAGTAGGCGGACGCGAGGGGAGACCGCATGCAATTCATGATCGGGAACAACAACGGGAATGACCGGGTCGCGGTCCGGGGCAAGGTTTTTAGAGTTCGGCGTCCGCTCCGCTTGCTGTTTGCCATTACCGTTGTGTCGCCGATTCTGTGGGGCTTGGGCGTCCGCACGGCGCAGGCTGAAGATCGCGCGACGCGGACGGTTGGCGACGTCGGCGAGACCATCGCCGCCGCGATTTCGCGGCAGCCCGTCGTCGAGACGGCCGAACCGTCCGCTCCGAAAGGATTCGTTGTGGCCTTCGAGCGCAGCTTGACCTCGCGCGTACTGCCCTCCGCCGCCGAACTTTATTCGAGCGCCCCCCGCATGGACGACGCGCTGCGCTCGGAGCGGGTTCGCACCGCCGAGCGCGCCCTGGCGATCCGCCAGGCCGTCGAGCCTGTCGACGCAGTCGAACAGCAGGAGAGCTTGATGCTGCTGGCGCAGGCGGATTCCGCCGCGGCGCCGGCCGCAGCCGCGCCGCTGGCCGACGACGCCGATGACGAAGACGACGAGGATGCGCCCCAGGCGGTGGATCTGTCCCCGCTGACGCCTTCGCGCGTGGCGACGCCGCAGTCGGGCGGGGCTCCGACCGGCTCGGCCGCCGCCGGCGGCGGCTTGTTGCCGCCGCAGCCCACCATTGAGGCCGGGCCGACCGCGCCGCCGGCCGGCGAAGCCGTCGAACCGCCCCCGGGCGTGATCCGCAGCCTTGCCGCCACCGAGCAGCCTGGCTCGGCCGGTCCGCAGCAGCCGCCGCCGTCCGCCGACGAGGCCGCCGAGAGCGCCGTGACGCAGACCAGGCGCCGCGCGCGCACCGCTCTGCACAGCGCCGCCGCGCAGGCCGCCTCTTCGATGGTCAATGACTCGCCCTATCGCAACGCGCTGTCGGGGCAGGGCCGCTACCAGGCGCCCGGCGACGACATCATCGCCATCGAAGAAGGCCTCAGCCGCGCATCGGAGGCTCTTTCGTTCCTGCCCGGCTTGCACTTGCAGAGCGTGAACTTTTTTGGCGGCTACTCCTCCAACGGCATCTCCAACCGTCTCAATTCGCGCTTGGCGGTCGGCGGCGACATGGATTACGGGGCCAGCGCCTCGCTCGGCTACATCCGGAACTGGCGCCGCACCAATCTGCGCATGAGCTACATCCCCAGTCACAGCCGGCGTGCGCGCTTCAACGAGTGGAACACCACCGACCATCGGCTGCGACTGTCGGCCGGCCGGCAGCTGTCGCGCCGCTGGTCGGTCGGCGGCGCCGCCTCGGCGACGAACTCCGGCCTGGAGTCGTTCTGGTTCGAAAACCCGATCCTGCGCGAGGTCGAAGCTCCGTCTTCGTTTGACGAGCTGTACCGCATGGTCGAGGCCGGCGAGTTGTCCGATGACGAGTTCGCCGCCATCCTGACCGGCGAGCCCGTGGTGGACGACGAGGGCGGCCAGGGCTACGACCTCAGCCGCGTACTCAACGTTTCGGCCTCGGCCAACGCCAGCTACGCCTACTCGCCGCGCCTGTCGTTCAACCTGCGAGGCGCTCTCACCGATACCCAACTGCTCGACGACCCGACCATCGGACGCAGGATCTCCTCGGTCGGACGCGGCAACGTCAGCGACATCCAGCGGATCAGCGGCTCGGCGGGGATTCGCTACTCGCTCAACCGCCGCACGAACCTGACGACGAACTATTCGCAGTCCCAACAGCTGAGTTCGTTCCGCGAGAACAGGACGCAGCAGGTCTCGGTGGGCGTCAACCAGACGTTGGGACGCTCGTGGTCTTACGGCGGCAATATCGGCATGGGGTCGGCGACGCTGGGTGTGCTGCGCGTAGGCGCCCTGAACGACCCCACGCTGGTCGGCGCGGCCGGAATCAACGATCCGCGCCCGACTTGGACCGCCAGCGGCAACCTTGCCTACCGCTATCGCGCTCACCGCTTCAGCGTGCAGGCCGGCCGGTCGGTGGGCGACACCTTCGGTTTGGGCTCGCTGACTTCGGTGCGCGGCGGCGCCGGCTGGAGCTGGTCGACGCGCGATGCGCTGTGGTCGGCGAACGCTTCGGCTTCCTACGCCAAGAGCGACGTCGGACTGCTAGGCGCTTTGAGCCGATCGGTGCTGATGCGTTCGATCGGCGCAGGGGTCAGCCGCCGGGTGTCGGCGACGACGGCCCTGCAGACCAGCTACTACTTCGGCGCGTTTGATTCGCCTTTCCGCGGATTGTTCGTCAACAATTCCGTGCACCGGCTGCAAGCATCGTTCATCTGGAGCCCCGCGCAGCTGCGCTGAGCCAGCTTCTAGGCGGCAGCAGCCTCGAGGCCTGGCCCCAAAGCCGCATAGACTCCATGTTCCGGATCTTCAGCCAGTACGTCTCTCGCAAGGCCTTTCTGCTGTTTTTTGCGGATCTTGGACTGGGCGTCCTGGCGATCGTCCTCGCCACCCTCATCCGCTCGCCGGACCAGGAAACCTACGCATACGCCACCGCGTTCCCGATCTTTGAATACCGGGTCGCGCTGGTGCTGGGCGCCTTCCTGGTCTGCGCCTACTACAACGACGTCTACAATTCGGCCACGATCGGCAGTGTCAGCGAGCAGTTCTTCCGCCTGGCGCAGGCGGTGGGCGTCGCTTGCTTCGGCCTGGCGGCGCTGTATTTCGTCGCGCCGGACCTGCGGCTGGGGCGCGGCGTCTTCGCCCTCGGCGTCTTCTTCATGCTGCTGGGGTGGACGCTGATGCGCTGGTTCGCCGACCAATTCTGGCATGGCGCCGTGCCCAAGATGAACGTCGCACTGGTCGGCGTGCACGACCTGGCGCAGACCACAGCCCTCGAGATCGGCCACCGCGCCGATCTGAACATGCGCGTTGTCGGCTTCATCGAGCCCGATTCGGAAAGCCGCTGGCCGGCGACGAACGTGGAAGTTCTCGGACGCGTCGCCGATCTGGACCAGATCCTGCAGACCTACAGCGTGCAGAAGCTGATCGTCGCGCTCGACCAGTCCGAAGTGGTGCCCACACCGGGGCTGCTGCGAGCCCGCACCCGCGGCGTGGTCATCGAAGACGCCCGCGCGATGCTGGCGGCGCTCACCGGCCGGGTGGCGATTGACACGATCCCTTCGTCCTGGTTCATCTTCTCCGAGGGCTTTCGCCGCTCGCGCTACGCCTCGGCGTTCAAACGCCTGATCGATCTGGCGATGAGTCTGGTGGGACTGACCTTGTCGCTGCCGGTCATGTTGATCGTGGCAATCTGCGTCCGGCTGGAGTCGAAAGGCCCGATCCTGTTTCGCCAGCAACGCGTCGGCCTCAACGGAAAGTGCTTTGAGCTGATGAAATTCCGCACCATGCGCGAGGACGCCGAGGCCGACGGCGTGGCCCGCTGGGCCCAGAAGAACGACCCCCGCGTCACGCGCATCGGAGGCTTCCTGCGCAAGTATCGCTTCGACGAACTGCCGCAGTTCGTCAACGTCATCCGCGGCGAGATGAGCCTGGTCGGGCCGCGGCCGGAGAGACCGGAGTTCGTTGAGAGACTGCGCGCGGAGATCCCGTTCTATGACGAGCGGCACACCATGCGGCCCGGCATCACCGGGTGGGCGCAGATCTGCTACCCCTACGGCGCGACCGTCGAAGATGCGCTGCGCAAGCTCGAGTACGACCTGTTTTATCTGAAGAACGTTTCGATCTTCTTCGACGCTGCCATCGTCCTCCAAACCGTTAAGATCATTCTTTGGGGTCGCGGACAGTAAGCCCGGAACAAAGCGCCCGCCTATGAGCCAGAACGAAGCTACATTCTCGATTGATTGGAAGGCCCTGCCCTGGGTTCCGCTGTCCGCCATCGCGGCGTTGCTGGCTGCGCTGTATTGGAACGTCGTCCCTTCCATGGTGGAGGTTTGGATGACGGATGACGCCTATTCGCACGGCGTCCTGATTCCTCCGCTGGCCGCCTATATCGCCTGGATGCAGCGCGACGAGATCCTCGCCGTGCCGGCCAAGCAGCACACCAGCGGACTGGTGGTGACGGCGTTCGGTTGCTTCGTGCTGCTGGTCGGCAAGATCGGCGCCGAGTTTTTCCTCACGCGCATCTCGATGGTAATCATCCTCACCGGTTTGATCCTCACCTTCTGGGGCTTCGGGCGGCTGCGCAAGATGCTTTTCTCGCTGATCCTGCTGGCAACAATGGTGCCGCTGCCGCAGATCGTTTACAACAAGATGGCGACGCCCCTGCAATTGTTCTCTTCCATCGTCGCCAGCTCGACGCTGCAGACGATGGGGGTTCCCGTTTATCGCGACGGCAACATCATGAACCTGGCCGAGATCTCGCTCGGCGTCGCTGAAGCCTGCAGCGGCCTGCGCAGCATGTCGTCGCTGACGGTGCTCGGCCTGGTGATCGGGTTCTTCTTGTGCAGGACGACGCTGGCGCGCATCCTGCTGGTCGCGCTGGCGATCCCCACCGCCATCTTCATGAACGTGGTGCGGATCGTCGTCACCGCTTTGATGGCGCGGCAGGACCCGGCGCTGGCCGAGGGCTTCTTCCACTCCTTCTCCGGCTGGATCGTCTTCCTGTGCGGCTTCGGGATTCTCTACGGGATCGCGGCGGCTTTCAGCAGCATCGAAAACAGATGGGCGCCGGCCGGCGCCGCGGAGGCTCGCTAACTCGACATGAAAAACTGGTCCTGGCGCGTCAGCGCAACCGCAGTTCTGCTCGCTCTCACTCTGGCCTCGGCTTATTCGGCGGGAGTTCGTGAGCCGGAGCATCTGAGCCGCCCGCTCGATGAGTTTCCCGACACGATCGGCTCCTGGAAGGTGACCTTTGACGACCGGCTCGGCGAAGACACCGAAGCGGTGCTCAAGGCTACCGACTACGTGATCCGAGGCTACAGCAACGGCGAGCATTGGCTCGAGTTCTTCTTCGCCTTCTACGCCATGCAGCGCGCCGGCGAATCGATGCACTCGCCGCGCAACTGCCTGCCCGGGGCCGGCTGGGAGATGTGGGACTACGACGTGGTCAAGCTCGACCTGGGCGACCGCGAAGTCAGCATCAACAAGTACTGGGTGCAGCGCGGGCGCCAGCGGCTGCTGGTCTACTACTGGTACCAGAACGGCGAGCGCGTGGTGGCCAGCGAATACCTGGCCAAGGCCAGCCTGGTGTGGGACGCCGCCGTTTCCGGCCGCACGGCCGGCTCGATCCTGCGGATCATCCTGCCGGATTCGGAGTGGGCCGACGAAGCGGCCCTGGACTTCGCCAGGCAGGTGATTCCGACCGCCGACGCCATGCTGCCGTAAGGCCGGGGGGAGTTCTTGCCCCCGAGAACGGAAAAAGGGCGCTTCCAGCCATTGCTGGGAGCGCCCTTTCGTTGCGCCGTTCTCTCCGCGAGCGGTCTACCGCGCGCTCTCGATCACCGCCAGCGCCTCCTTGGCCTCAGGGATGTTGGAGTCCAGCTTCAGAGCGTTCTCGTAGGTCTTGCGCGCCGCGGCCACCTCGCCGTTCTTGGCCTGCGCCATGGCCAGATGGTACTGCGTCACCGGGTTGTTCGGGCTGCCGGCGGCCGCGGCGCGCAGGTGCACCGCCGCGGTGGCGTAGACGCCGCGCTTGTAGAAGATCCAACCGATCGTGTCGTCCACCTCGGCCGAATTTGGCGGCGCGTATTCCTTGGCGCGCTGCGCGAAGGTTAGAGCCTCTTCGAGCGACTGCTCCTTCTTCGACAACAGATAAGCCAGATTGTTGAGGGCGACGAAGTTCTCCGGGTGATACTCCACCGCCTTGCGGTAGGCGGCGATCGCCTCGGTTTCATTGCCGGCGCTGTCCTGGATCAGACCCAGCATCTGCCAACCGGCCAGGTTGCGCGGGCTCTTCTCGAGCAGTTCCGTGAGCGTCTTGACCGCTTCGTCATGACGGCCGGCGGAGGCGTCGAGACGGGCGGTCATGATGGCGGCCTCGCCGGTCGTGTCCCCGGCTTCGTGCGCGGCGCGGTAGGCGGCGCGCGCTTCATCCAGATAACTCGCCCGCTCAAACCAACCGGCCAGCGCCAACTGCATCTTGGCCGAGTTCGGGAACTTCTTGGCCTGTTCGCGCACCAGTTCGAGCGCCCGGGCGGTCTGCTTCTGGGCCACGAACGTGTTGGCGTAGGCGTTGAGCGCCCGCAGGTCTTCGGGATTCTGCTCGAGCGCCCGGCTCAGGTAGCTCTGCGCTCCCGCATAGTCGCCGTCCGCACTGCGCAGCACGCCTTCCTGCAGGTTGAACTCCGCGTTGTCGCGCTGCGCCTCGGGAACCGAGTCGAGCGTCTTGCGGGCTTCGGGAATCCGCTTGAGCGCGATGTAGGCCCAGACCTTCGCCGCCAGGATCGGCACGGAATTCGCCATCTTCTCCGGCGTCTCATTGAGCACGTCCAGCGCCAGGCTGGGGTTCTCGCTCTGCAGCATGGCTTGGGCCATTTCCAGTCGAGCAGGCAGGTAGGACGGGTCGATGCGCATGGCCTCGTCGAGTTCCTGGCGTTGCAGGCGCGTGTCTCGACGGGCCTGGTGGATCTTCGACAGGAAGTAGTGCGCTTCGTGCGAGTTCGGCCGCACTTCGAGCACCGCGGTCAAATCCTCCTGCGACTTGTCCAAACGTCCGGCGCGCCGGTAGAGTTCGGCCCGCTGCAGGCGCGCGTCGGAGTCCTTCGGGCTCTTGTTGATGACCTGCGTCAAAACCTCCTCGGCTTTGTCTGCAGCGCCCGTCTGCACGTAGGCATTGATCAGGGCGCCGCGAATGCCGCGGCTGTCGGGACTCTCGTTGAGCAGACGTTCGTACTCGGCGACCGCTTCGTCGGTCTTGCCGTTCATCATCAGGATCTGCGCATAAAGCGGCTTGTACTGGTCGTCGTCGAGCTGCGACACCTTCTTGTAGACCTTCTCCGCCTCGGCCCGCTCGTTTTTCTTCAGGTGCAGCATGCCGATGCTCAGGTAGGCCGGAGCGTAGTTGGGATCTTCGGCGACAACCGAGTCGTACTGCTCGCGAGCCTTGTCTTCGAGCCCCTGGCCGGCGTAGAACTGGCCCAGGACGATGCGGGCCACCTTCTTGTCGTCCGGCTCGGCGGCGACGATGGCGTCCTTGAGAACCTGCTCGGCCTCATCGGCCTTGCCCTCGTTCAGACGCAGCCGCGCCAGCGCCATGGCCGAATCGAGATGCTCGGGCTGGTTCTTGAGCGCCTCCTCGAGCAGACGTTCTGCGTCGGCCGCCGAGCCCTGCCGAGCGCGCGTCGCCGCCAGAACGAACAGAGCTTCGCTGTTACCCCGTTCCTGTCCGAGGACGCCGTTGAGCATCTCTTCGGCCTGCGGCAGAATCTCCGGGGCGCCCTCGCGCACCATGAAACGAGCCAACAACAGGTTGGCTCGAACGTGATCGGGGTTCAGCCGGATCGCCTGCTGCACCGCGTCCACCGACTCCTGCGTCTGCCCCCGGTTGAGATGGCAGATCGCCATCTGGTAGAACGGCTCGGCCTGGTTGGAGTCGATACGGGCGGCGTTCTTGAAGTGGATCAAGGCGCTGGCGAAGTCCTTGTCCTCGAGTGCGGTCTTGCCGCTCTCCATGAACTCGGCGTACTCTTCCTCGGGCGACTTCATGCAGCCGACCGTCAGCAGCAAGCCGACGGAAAGCAACAAAGCGGCGCCGCACCGCTGGGCGTATGAGAATAGATGCATCATCGTAACTCTCTCTATCTAGCGTATCGCTACGGTTGCGTCGTTGGTCGCGCGCTGGCTGATCAGCACCCGCACCGGCACGGCGTCGCCGGCAAGGGCGTCGGGGAAATCAGCCGGGATTCTCACGTTGATTTGCCATAAACCGACAAACCCCGGCGCCAAGCCGGAAAACAACACTTCGCCAATCTTGCTTGAAAAGGCGACGCAAGTAAAGCCGGGCGAGAGGCACTCGATCTGCGTCCGCGCCGGCGAGGTCAATGTCTGGGCAAGCGGGCCGCTCGGCGCCGGCTGCCCGGTGGGTACGGCCGGAGTCGTCGGGCCCTGCCCTGTTCCGAAAAGCTGCAAGACGCTGCCTTTCGGCGCCGGGTTCGCCGGCGAGTTGATCGTACCGTCCTGATTGAGCGCCAGCAGCTGGCCGCGGCCGTCCTGCGTGACGGTGAACAATCCGGGACTCACCGGACTCAGCGTGACTGGTCCGCCCGCGATCACCTCCTCGGTGTCGGCGCGCCGCACCGAGATGCTCTGCAAGCCCGTCGGCGCTTCAGACGGCAATTGGAGATTGATCTGCCCCGGCGACACGAACAGCAGCCCCGCCTCGAACTCGTCGTTGACTTCGATGGTGCGACCAGCCAACTCGTTCGGCAGCGGAATCGTGGTCGCCGCAGCCTGCTCATCAGAGAAGTTCGCGCCGAACAGCGAGATCAGCGAGCCCGGCGCGACCGCCTGCCCCAGTCCGAACGTCGCAGCGTTGACCCCGACGGCGACGCCGACGAAGTTGACCACCCGGCTGTTGCCCGCGTCGCCCAACCACACCATCCCGCGGCGGTCGACGAACAGGCCGATCGGCTGGAACAGCCCGGCGTTGGTCGCCAGCCCGTCCGGCGAGTTGAAGTTCGCCGCTGTACTGTTGAGGTCGCGCTGCCCCAGAACCTGGATCGCCTCGCCGCCCGTGCTGGGCAGCGAGAACAGGCTCGGGTACGTGAGCACGCGGTTGTTGCCCGCGTCGACGACGAAGATCGTACCGTCAGGCCCGACGCCCACGTCGCGCGGCGTATTCAACCCGGCGGCGCCGCCCGAAGCCTGGCTCGTGCCGAACTCCGGCTGGCCGATCACCGTGCTCGCGGTGACGGCCGACGCCGGAGCGTCGCCCGACAGCGGGTAGATGATCACGCGGTGCGCGGCGCTGTCGGCCACGACGAGGAAATTGAACGGATCAACGACCAGTCCGGTCGGGCTGGCCAGCGTCTGCGCCGAAACCTGGGTCGGCGGCGTACCGATATCAAACGCCGCCTGGCCGAACACACGGACCGCCGCGGCGCCCGCCGACGGATTCGCCGGGTATTCGAGGACGCGGTTGTTGCCGGAGTCGGAGACGTAGATTTCGCCCTCCAAACCCACGGCGACGCCGTTCGGCGTGCGCAGCGACGAAGCGTTGACCGCCGCCGAGATCGATGTGAAGAAGCCCGGTTGCCCCAGCACGCTGTCCGCGGTCACTCGCCCCGTCTGCTCGAACGGGCGCGGAAAGCGCAGTACGCGATTGTTGGAAGTGTCGGCCACCCACAGATTGCCGGCCGCATCCACCGCCAGCCCGCGCGGGCCGGCTAGCGAGGTCCGTGTCGGCGACTGCGCGCGGCCCGTATCGGCGTTGGCGATGGCGGTGACGAAGTCGGCCTGCCCGATCACCAAGTCCGCCGGCGCGCCGTTGGCGAAGCGCAGAGACGAACTCCAGGCCAGCACGCGGTGGTTCGAGGTGTCGCTGACGTAGAGCGGGAAACCCTCGGTCGAGTAGTCGATCACCAGCCCCTGCGAGTCGCCCAAGCTGTCCGGGCCGACGCGGTTGGGGCCGTTGCGCGAAAAGTCGAGCTGCCCCAGTACCGCATTGGCCGGAGCCGTGCCGTTCTCGAAGGCCACCACGCGGTGATTGTTGGTGTCAGCCACATAGATCACGCCGGTGGAGTCGCCCACCAGATCGCCGGGGCTGAACAGACCCGAAGCGCCGGCCGCCGGGAAAGTGCCGACATTGGGGGAATCCGAGGTCAGCAGCGGCTGCCCGATCGCGCGCGTCGCCGGCGTCAGGCCGAAGCCGGACGCGGCGACGTCATCGAACACCAGCACGCGGTTCTCCACCGCGACCGCTACAAAAAGATTGCCCGCCGCGTCAATGTGCAAGGCGTTGGGGCCGCGCATGGAGGTGGCGGTGATCGAGGGGCTCACGCTTCTGCTGGCAAAATCCGGCTGTCCCAATACCGAAGCCGCCGCCTGCCCCGTGGTGAATGGGGCCGTGAAGATCAAGATGCGGGCGTTGTTGAAGTCCGCCGCGTAAAGCGAACCATCGGGATGAAACGCCACCGAGACCGGCAGGTTGAAGCCGCTCGCGCTGACCCCTTCGCCGCGGTTGGCCGCCCCGACGTCGAAAGCCGCCTGTCCAAGGGCCACGTCCGCCTCCGGCAGATCCGCCCGCAACTGGTCGACCGGATAGCGCAGGATGCGGTGGTTGCCGCCGTCAGCGACCCAGAGATTGCCGGCGCCGTCGAAGCGCAAACCTGCCGGCGCGGACAGCGACCGCGCGCTGCGGAAGGGACGGTTGGCGCGGGTCTCGCTGAAGTCGGCCTGACCAAAGACCTTGTCCGGCTCCACTCGCGCGGTGTTGTCGAACGGTCTCAGGAAACGCAGGATCCGGTTGTTGTCGGTGTCACAGACGTAGACGTCGCCGGTGGCCGGATCAACCGCCACCGCGGTCGGGAAGTTCAGACCGCGCGTACCAATGCCGTTGGCGTTGGTGTGCCGCAGAGACGGCTGTCCCAGGGCGATGTCCGCGGTGGCGCCGTTTTCGAGCGATCGCATGTCGCGCCAGGCAAGAACGCGGTTGTTTCGTGCGTCGGCGACATAGACGTGCACCGCGCCGTCGCGCTCGTCAACCGCCACGCCGCCAGGACTCAGCAGTTCCGCGCCGCCGACGGAGTTGAACCCGCGCTGGCGCAAATCCGGTTGGCCCAGGACGCGCAACGCCGCCGGCGACAGCTGTGCGGAGAGAGTGTCCAGCCCCGCCGAAACGGAGGCGAGGAGGGCCATCAAGGTCAATAAAGTGCGTTTCATGGAACAGATGCCAAAAAGGAATGAGAAGACAGAAGCCGTCCGGAGGGGAGTACAAGACGCCGGGTCAACGGCGGATTCCACTCGGTCTGGATATCAGCGAACTGTTGCGTCGCGAGATTGAGTCTCATCCCGCGATCCGAGGCCTCCTACTCCGGGACGACGATCATGTCGCCCGGCTCGAGCAGAAAGTCCTTGGTCGGATCCTTTCCGCTGATCACCGCGTTGTAGTCGAACGGAAGCGTCACCTGCTCGCCGTCCACGTCGCGGACAACGAAGATCTTCTTGCGCTTGGCGTATTCGCGGATGCCGCCGGCAATCGACAGCGCGTGCATCACCGTCATGCCCGGCTGAATCTCGAGCAGACCGGGGCGCGCCACGCCGCCGGAGAGAATCACCTGCTGACTGTGCGTCTCGCGAACGATGACCGTCACCACCGGATTGTTGATGAGCTGCTCAAACTTCCGCGTCAGCGACGCCTCGATCTCCGGGACCGTCAAACCGCTGACGAAGACTTCTTTGATCAGCGGAACCGAGATCTTGCCGTCGCTGCGAACCGTGACCGATCCGATCGAGACTTCCGGCTCCCGCCACACGTTGACCTGCAACACGTCGCCCACGCCCACCACGAACGGCTCCTCGCTCGGGGTCTGCGGCGGAACCTCAGCCAACTCGCTCCCAAAGCCTGACAAATCAGGGTTTTCCGGGGCCAATTGCGCCTGCGCGACACCCATACCGGGCAACGTCATGCCGACCCCAAACAGGGCGATCAGCAGAAGGTTGCGGAGCCGGCCGTTGAAAGGGGCGCTTAAGAGAGTCACCAAAGTCAAGTGTATCATGGCGTTCGCGCCTCTAACGGTTCCGCGCCCGTGCATGTAAACATGATCACCTTCCGGCATTGCGAGCCCCCAATCGACCAAGAAATGTCCGCCTGATCGGCGTCTCCCCCGCCCTCGGCGCGGAGCCCCAACCGGCGGCAGTGTAACCTGAGAGAGACGAAGGAGGCGGTTTGTCTGTATCCCACTCATCTTCCGCCTCCGTGGCGCCGGAAGCGTCCCTGTTTGCCAAACTACGCCGCATGGACCGGGACGAGTTGCTCGGCCGCTCCGCGCAGGAAGTCCAAAAGCGGCTCGACGATCTCCGCGCCGTCGTCGGGTTGCCGCCCCGGCAGCCCAGGCGCGGAACCACGACGCCGGCAGGGGTGTTCTTCGTCCCACATGCACAGATCGGCGCCATCGTCCAAGCGATCCAGAGCCATCTGCCGCAACAGGCGACCTCGCTGGTAAGCCGCGCCGAGAAGATCTGCTCGCACAAGTTCGACCTGCTCGGCTACCGGGATCTGGATTTCGGCGATCCGATCGACTGGTCGCTCGACCCGGTCAGCGGCCGGCGAGCCTCGAACGCGCCCTGGAGACGGGTCCCCTACCTCGACTACGACAAGGTCGGCGACCATAAGGTCCCCTGGGAGCTGAGCCGCCATCAGCATCTGACCGTCCTCGTCCGCGCCTGGCGCCTCAGCGGCCGGGATGAGTTCCTGTTCGAGGCGATCGACCAGTTCCGGGACTGGCGCCGCCAGAATCCTTATCCGCGCGGCATCCACTGGACCAGTGCGCTCGAAGTAGGCTTCCGTACGCTGTCGTGGCTATGGCTCTACCAGCTCGTCGACGGCGGCGATTCCCGGCAGAAGGATTTCCGCGAAGAGCTCGAAGCGGCCATCGGACACTCCGCCGCCTACCTCGAGCGCTTCCTGTCGACGTATTTTTCACCCAATACCCACCTGCTGGGCGAAGCGCTGGCGCTGTATGCGGCCGGATCGGTGTGCCGCAGCTTCGAAGCATCGGCGCGCTGGCGCGAACTCGGCCGCTCGATCCTCATCGCCGAGGCGAAGAAGCAGGTGCTGCCCGAAGGCGCCTATTTCGAGCAGTCGACGTACTACCACGTCTACGCCCTGGACATGTATCTGCATTTCCTGGCGCTGGCCGAGGCGAACCGCGACTCGCTGCCCCAGGACCTGCGGCCGCTGGTGGAGCGCATGGCCGAGTGGCTGTGGAGACTCTCGGCGGGCGGGCTGCCGCCGCGCTTCGGCGACGACGACGGCGGCCGACTTTTTGACGGCGCCCGGAATCAGCCGGCCGATCTGCTCGATCCGCTTTCCACCGCGGCGGTGCTGTTTCGGCGCCCGGAGTTCAAGGGCGCCTGCGGGGCGCTACGCGAGGAGACGCTCTGGCTGCTGGGTCCCGACGCCGCCAAACGCTTCGATTCCCTGCCCGCCTCCGACGCCACCCCCTCGTCGAAGCGACAGGACGACAGCGGCTTTCACCTGCTGACCGCCGCTGGACAACCGGCCTCGGCGGTGACAGTCGACGCCGGGCCGCTGGGCGCCCTCAGCGGCGGCCATGGCCACGCCGACGCGCTGAGCCTGCAGTGGGTGCGCGGCGGGCGCTATGTGCTGCTCGACCCGGGAACCGGCCGCTATCCGCATCAGACGCGCGAGCGTAACCAGCTGCGCGGCGCCGCCGCCCACAGCACGGTTTGCCTCGACGAACTCAGCCAGGCCGAACCGTCCGGCTCGTTCGGCTGGGAGGCGCTGCCGCAGTCGACCACGGAGCGCTTCGCCGCCGGACGCGTGCTCGATCTCGTCGTCGCCTCGCACGCGGGCTACGAACGGTTCAGCCCGCCGGCGACGCACCGCCGCTGGGTGATTTTCTGGAAGCACGGGCGGCTGATCGTGAGAGATCGCATCGAGGGCGCGGGGCGCCGCAACGCTGCGATCTCATGGCGCGTGGGCCCGGAATTTGCGATCGAGAGTCTGTCGCCGGACGAAGTAGCGTTCCGTACCGCCGACGGAGAACGACTGCGCCTGGTGGCGCCGCGCAATCCGCTGTGGTCGCGGGAGATCTTCGCCGACGACTGGTCGCCCTGCTACGGGCGACTCGAAGCGGCGCCGACGGTGCGCTTCGCAGCCGCCATGGAGCTGCCGGGTGAATGGCTGACGGCGCTGGAATGCGAGTCGGCCGAAGCCGAGCCCGACGCCGAATCGATCCAAACGCTGCAGGACGGCCGCGGACGCGAGTTGACCGCCTACGCCGATCACCGGGCTGGGTCGAAGGCGATCCTGTGCTTCGCCGACGGCGCGCAGCGCTGGAAGCTGGGGCCGCTCGACAGCGATGCGCGTTTTCTGGCGTTCGAAACCGGTCCCGGAGAGCCGCGCCTGATGGCCGCGGGGGTGAGCCGTATCGCCTGGGGCGGCAAGCCGCTACTCGAAATTGCCGGCGCGCCGCTTGACCAGTTGGAGTGGACGAGTTCGGCCGGCATCGAAGCCTCGTCGGCCCTGCCGGCGTCACACCGGGCGGCGAAAGGGCTCGAAAAAATCGACATCGCGGAGTTGCTCGGCGCGGCAACGGTTTCGTGCTAATCTAGAGTTTTGGTTGGGGCGCGTAGCTCAATTGGCAGAGCAAGTGACTCTTAATCACTAGGTTGAAGGTTCGATTCCTTCCGCGCTCACCACTCCCACCTTCCCCCGTTAGCTTGCGGCTTGCCTGGTCGTTGAAGTTTCCGGCTTCGCCGGCGACAAGCAGCCCCTCTTGGCAGGAAGCGAATCGGTGCGGGAAAGCATCGACTCTGCCAGTGGACTCATCCGATGACCCAGGAGGCTCGCCGCCGGTCAGGCCCGCGAATCCTATCATCGAGCCTCAAAACCAAAGGGCGACCGCCATAGCTGACGGTCGCCCTTCGTTCGATCCATGATGATCTCAAACGTCGCTTGTGGGTTGTTGCCTACGCTTTGCGGCGGCGCAGAGCGGCAACGCCGAGCAGACCGCAGCCGAACAGCAAGAAGGTCCCGGGCTCGGGGACCGGGGCCGGATTCAAGCGGTAAGTGAACGGGCTCGTCGAGTTGGAGATGATCTCCAACTGGATCGTGTTGCTGTCAAAGTCCACGCAGTTGCTCAGGGTGCACAGGCCCTGAGCCGTAGCGAAATACGGATCGTCCGAGCCGATGCCCACTGAACCGATCGGAAGGCCCGCCCACGCGCCCTGGAAATCAACCAGGTCGAAGGTGAAGATGGCGCTGACGGTGTTGCCCAAACCGGCGAAGATGTCGTTCACGTCCAGGTTGACGAAAATGTCGAAGGCCTGCACGTCAATCGAAGCCGAGTCGAAATAGGTCTGGCCGCCGCCGATGTCGAGGCTGAAGTAGTTGGTGTCGATGTTGGACGCATCGCCCTGGGAGATCTCAACGCCGGGATCGACCGCCACCACGCCGCTATCGGTCGCCAACGGCCCCGGGCCGACCGTGGTCACACTGATATCCAGCGTGTCGCCAATCAAAGTAGCTCCCGCCGGGGAAGCCGCGACAAGGAGTGCGGCGGGTACAACAACCGCCGTCATGAATCGATTCAGCATCAGAAGTTTCTCTCCTCCAAAAAACTCGTTCTTTAAACGCTTCTATCTCTTCCTCTTTTCGTCTCGCACGGACAGTTACGGCGTGCAGCGAACCAGCCCCAAGTTCACCAGGATCGGCGGGAAGCTCGAGCAAGGCGGGCCGCCGGCAGGCGGATCTCCCAGCTCATCCTTGGGGTCATTGCCGACTACGGAAATCTCAACCATCGGCGGGACCGCCGGGGCGACGCTGGGGACGACGCTCGGGGCGACGCTGGGGACGACGCTCGGAGCTACGCTCGGGACAGTGCTCGGAGCTACGCTCGGGACGGTGCTCGGAGCTACGCTGGGGACGGTGCTCGGAGCTACATTCGGGACGGTGCTCGGAGCGGTGCTCGGAACAGCGGAATTTTGAGCAAGCTGAAGACGATTCGCCAGCCTTAATGGCCGCCGCAGCACCCGGCCGGGTCTGTAGCGGAGCATGGGTGCGCCCGACGGGCCGGCTTCCACGATCGCAGTGGAGTGCGCGGGGACTTCCATGCGCTTCCCACCGCCCAACATGACGGAAGCGGGGTAGGCGTCGGTCTCGATAACACTGCCCTGGTGAAGCGGCCAGGAAGGAATGCCGGCCGTCGGCACGGCGATGCCGTCCAGCTTGACTCCTCCACGAGCGCTCAGGCGCCCCACCGACTCCTCGGCGGCGCACAGCAGCGGCATGGACAGGGCGAGCAAAGCGATGGCCATCAGTTTTCGCATATAAGATCTCCCAGGAAAGAGACTATCACAGCTCAGCGCAACCGCATAGTACTTTCCACGAATTCCTCGCGATAAATCGTCACGTTTCCGGGCGAGCGACGCCCGGAATCCTGCTGAGCCAGCGCCGAGGACACGCCGAGGACCCACGCAAAGGCGAAGGCATTGGCCGGAATGTAGAGGTTGAAGTCGACCAGGCTGTGCAGCGCCAGCGAGTGGATCGACACCAGACACCCCAGAGCCAGATAGCGCTTGTCCGGGTCGGCCTCAGTTCCGAATCGCTTCAGCACACGCGCCCAGATCGCCAGCACCGCCGCCAGCCCCAGCCCGAACCCGATCACGCCCAACTCGGCCAAATACTGCAGAAAGTCATTGTGCGCGTACGAAATCTGGTTCATCGGGCTCGACAGGCGATAGGCGACGAATGCCGACCGGAAGCCGCCCAATCCGCATCCCGCCAGCCAGTAGTCGCCGATCAGATCCAGGGTCTCCCCCCACATGCCGACGCGTCCGTCCGCCGAGATTTCCTCGGTCGCAGCCAAGTCCGCGAACCGGCCGATCAGCGCGTCGGACGGCAGGAATATGAAGGCTGTCAGGAAGGCGGCGGCCAGCGCCGCGAGGGCCGCCAAACCCCGTCCCTGCAGCGCTCCTCCGGGACGCCAACTCGGCGCAAAACGCAGCAGCACGACCTGAACGATCCCCAGCAGCGCAATCAAGAACCCCGCGCGCGAAAGCGACAATAGTACGGCGGCCAGTAACAATACGGCAACAATCCAGCCGAATGCCACCAGCATTGCGGGCCCCAGCGCCGCAGAAAAGCGCCCCCTATTCTTCCGCATCACCGCAAATGAGAACGCCGGGGCGAACGGCAGGGCCATTTCCAGCAGGCCTGCGTAGTGGTTGCGATTGGGGTAGCTGCCGCGCGCCATCGGCTCGCCGAACTGCACCTGCAACAACCCGGCCACAGCCTGCAGGACGGCCACGACAACCAGCGGAGCCGCCAAGCTCCAGGAGCGGCCGGGGCGGCGCAGCGCCGCCTCCCGCACCATCAGCACGACCAGCGCGTAGCCCACGAAGCGCAGCCCGTGCTCGAGCGTCTTGGCGGCATGGACGCTGATCGCATAGTACGCAGGTTCCAGGCCTACATCGGACAGCATCGCGGCCAACGCGCCACGCGCCGGCGACAGCAGACTCACGACTCCGCCCGGCAGGGGAATCGCCTGCACGAACACATACAGCGGCAGCAGCGCCGTCAGCGCAAAGGTGGCGGTGGAACCCCAAGTCTTTTCCCGATCAACTCGCCCGCCGCGCAGAAAGACGTAGACGGCGATGACGCACAAGGCCAGCAGGCAGTGCAGCCACTCCTGTTGCCCATAGGCGCCGTTGGTCCACGACGCGTAGAGCAAGCAGGCGCCGAGTGCGACCAGTGGGAACATCAAGACCTAGCGGCGGCGATTCGCGATGGTAGACTCAGGCGAATGCGCCGGGGAACACAAGGATGAAATTGTACCCGCTTTCCCGCCAGGATCTGCACGACCCGGCTCGGGCCGCAGCCAAGCTCGAGGCAGTGGTCAGCGCGGACGGGATGGTACTAGCCTCGAATGTCAGAAGCCCTCGTGACGCGCCGCTGGGCGACACGGCGCCGGGAACCGGCGGCGCCCCTGTCCTCAGTGAAGAGGCCTCCGCCGCCGCGGCGACGCCTCGCCGGCCGGCCCGCCGGGTTCGCATTCCATGGAGCCCACAATGAGACTTTACAGAGAACGCATTCAAGGCTTCGCGCTGGCCCTGATCGGACTGGTCTTCGGGTCGATGGCCCTGGTCTATGGGCACTGGCAAGCCGATGACACCGAGGTCGAACGCAAGCTGTGCCGGCAAGTCGGCGTGTGCGCCAGCCAGACATTGCGGCAAGCCGCCCGCAATCTGATCTGGTCCGCAGCGCCGGATGGGCTCGAGCAAGCGATAGCGATCGATGAGGAACTGTTGGCGGGCGACCCGGCCGAGCCTGAAAACTGGGCCGGGCTGGGGGAAGCCTTGGCGATGGCGGGTCGGGATGCCGAGGCCGCGAAAGCCTACGACACGGCGCTCCGGCTCGGCCCCAACCGGCCCGACATCCTGATGCGGACCACGAACTGGGCGTTTGAGACCGACCGCATCGACTTGGCGACCGAGCTGGCGCGCAGAACGCTGAGCCTTGTTCGCAACTACGACCAGGTGCTCTACCGCTTCCTGCGGCTGACGGGGCTATCGCCGGAAGAGACGATGGCCCGGGCGATTCCCGAGCAGCGCGAGCCGATGGCCTCGTACTTCCAGACCGTCATCCGCACCGAAGGCAGCGGGGCGGCCCAAGCGGTCTGGCGCAGGATGGCGGAGTTGAACCTGATCGAGCCAGAAGACGCGCCGCAGTATGTAGCCAAACTGCTCGAAGACGGGTTTCCGCGCGAAGCGATCGAAGCGCAGCGCAGCGTGGCGGGAGACCGTGAACCGGGATGGCCCGAATCGAACCTGGTCTTCAACGGCGGCTTCGAGCACGAACCGCTGGGGACGGCCCTGGACTGGAGAATCCGCCCGCACAACCGCGTGGAAATCGCGATGGACCGGGAAGTGAAGGCGGAAGGCGAGCAGTCGCTCAGAATCCGCTTCCAGGGCGGGGAGAATGTCCAGTTCGCGAACGTCTCGCAAACGGTGGTGCTACAGCCGGGCCGCCAGTATCGAATGACGGCGCAGGTGCGCTCGGAAGAAGTGACGACCGACGAGGGGCTGCGCTTCGAAGTGCGCGCAGCAAGAGGTCGGCAGCGCTTCACGGCCGAGACCGCTCCGATCCGGGGCGATTCGGCATGGACCGAAGTCGAACTGCTCTTCCGGGCGCCCGCGACGCTCGATGCAGCCGAATTGGTGCTGGTCAGACGCCGTTCTTCACGGATTGCGAGCAAGGTCGAGGGAACGGTGTGGGTGGATGGGGTCGAGCTGTCGGCGGCGAATTAGGGAGCCGGGATACCTCCGATGAGCGACCTTATGCCTGCCGATTCAGAGGCTTGAAGAACAGAGCAGTGTCCGTCACCCCGGACGATGTCCAGATGCTCCGCCACGTAGAAAGGTCACGCTCAACCCGCTCCCAGGTCTTACTCGGCGCAGGTTCTCCACGCCTCCTCGAGTTCGGGGACCGCGATTCGGATGCCAAGAACCAGTTTACATTGTCAATTATCAAGAGACCTCCGGGCCTAAGCTTGGCTATCGAGTGCAGGGCGCAGTAGTCCCGGAACATTCCGTCGACAAGTACGAAGTCCAAACTCTCGCCTGGGATGTGCGCCACAAATTCAACATAGGGCTGATTCGAATCATCGACACTGTCCTTTACCGGAAACAGATGATACTCGACGTTCTCGGTCGCCTTTTTCCTTAGTTTCTGTTCAACGATCCCGTGCCACTCTGGACTATGCTCCACACTGATCAGTCGCGACACTCTAGGAGCCAACCATGCGGTGCTACGCCCGCTGCCAAGTTCCAAGCCACTATCCTCCAGTCGAAGATAAGTACTGAGCGCCCTTACAGCTTCCTTAGTCAGCCACGGATCTTCGGGCCGTCTTCTCTCATACAGCACCGTACCGAGGCGATCCCAGATGTATCGGGGCGTCCAGTGTCGAAATCGTCTCATCTCTCTCCTTTGCTGCATTCACTACCCCACCCTGATGCCAAGCACCTGCTCGACTGCGACGGCCCCCTGTCCTCCGCGCCGTACTCACTGATCAATAATCGAACCGTGTGGAAGTACCAACTCTTGTAGAATGCATAGTAGAGCCCCGCAGATCCGTCAAGAAAGCCCTTCTTAACGACGTAGGTGAAAAGGAAGTAGAAAGCCGGGTACCACCACCGGTGAATGTTGTTGTATTTAAAGCGTTGCCGTCTGGTTAGCTGGTCGCTTCCCTCGAAGCCCGGTCTCTTGAGGACGAGGAAACGGCGTGCCTCCCAACTCGCGTAGTCGAGGTGACGGTCAAGGAACCGGGCCAAGCCGCGATAGTCGCGATGCTCGACTTCCGTCGAGAGCTCACCCGTCGTGCCGCTCACTATGGGATGCTCGTGCACCTCCATGTCGAGCTTGCTCCAGCCTCGCTCCTCGATGCGCTCGTAGAATCCTTTTCCTATGCGGAAAAGGGCCAGCTTGCGCTGAGCTATTCCGTAGCGGAGCCTTCTACCGAGAAAATAGTTCGTGTACTGGATCCAGTAACCATCGTGCACGCCCTGTCGCACGACCTTTTCCACTTCGTCGCAGAAAGCCCGGCTCACCACTTCATCAGCGTCGAGGAATAGGACCCAGTCGGTCGAAAAGCTGTAGTTGGCGAGCGTCCAATTGCGCTTCTTCGGATAGCGACCGTTCCACTCAAACTGCAGCAGCGTCGCGCCGTGGCGCCGCGCTATTTCCTGGGTGCCATCCTCACTCCCCGAATCCACAACGATACGCTCCGCGAATCGCGACAACGGCCCCAGGCACCGAGCCAAGTTCTTGGCCTCGTTCTTGACCGGCACAACTACACTTACCGGAATTCTAGTCGCCATGGTCATCTTCCGACTGCCGCCTTCCTACTTGGCGAGCCGGGTTCCCGGCCACGACAACGCCAGCCGGAATGTCTTTCACCACGACCGCCCGCGCCCCGACAACCGTGTTGGCGCCAACATGAACTCCCGGCCCCACGAAAGCTTCGGCGCAAATCCAGGCGCCCTCCTCCACAACGATCGGCGGCTTCAGGAGGGGAAAATCCCTGCGACGGTAGTCATGGCTGCCGGCGCACAGGTGGGCGTACTGCGAGACGGTGACGCCCCGCCCGATGTGAATCGACCCCAAACTATACAGGATGGCCCCCTCGCCCACGGCGGCTTGATCCTCGATGGTCAGATTCCACGGAACCGCGATCCGCACCGAGGGGTAGACGTGCACTTCGCGGCCGATCCGCGCTCCAAAGGCACGGAGCACAAATCGCCGCCAGCCCCAGAGCGGCCGCGGCGTCCACTGAAATAGCGGCGCCCGCAGCAACTCCCACGCTGCGCGAGCCAGCAGCTCCCGCTGCGACCACTTGCGGGCGCGCCGGTTCTCGCGCACATCGATAACGTTGGGAAGGCTCAAATAAGACTCGAGTTAGGATCAGACGACCTGCACGCATTCCGGTCTGGGCCCGCGGCCCAACACCCAGGCGTACACCTGCACCATCTCGTCGGCGATGCGGGACCACGTAAACCGCTGCTCGACCAGCCGGCGCCCTCGTGCGCCCATCTCTTGAAGATCCACTTCGCTCATCCCGGTCAGCCGCCGAATTCCGTCCTCCGCCCCTTCCTCCGACGCCTCCATCGAGATCGCCGCGCCCGCATCGAAACCTTCCGGAACGTTGCACTGCGGCGTCATCAGGACCGGCAGGCGATACGACCAAGCCTCCAGTACGGCCACCGGCAATCCTTCGCTGAGAGACGGCAAGACGAAAGCGGAAGCCGATCTCAAGAGTTCGTCCTTTTCCGCCCCGAACTTCGGCCCCAGGAATCGCGCGGAGTCGTCAAGCCGCAAAGACCGGCAGAGTTCCCGCAGTTCCCGCTCGTGCCCCAATTGATCCCAGCCCGCTATGTCGAGTCGCCAACCCTTAGGCGACGTGCGAGCCCACGCGCGCAGAAACGACGGCAGGCCTTTTTTGGGGTGCAGCCGCCCCAAGAAAACGCAGACTTTCTCGTCGCTGGTGGGACTGGCGGACCCATCCGGCAGAGCCACCCCGTTGGGGATGACGCAGATCGGGTTCCGCAGCCCATAGGCTCGCATCGAGCGCGCCTCCGAATCGTTGAGCGCGTGCAGGCAAGCCGCACCCCGCAGGTGCCGGTTTTCGTACAGCCAGCCCGCAAGCTTCTTCTTCCAGGCGGAGTTCCGCAGCGCCCAGGGGTCCAGCATGCCGCGAGGTGAGATCACATAGCGACCACTCGTGCGCTTTGACCACTGTCTGCAAGCGACAGACGGATACATCCAAAGGCCGTGTACGTGGACTACTTCGGCGCACCCGCTCGCTAGAATTCGCGGCCACTCGGGGCAGTAGCCGAAGGTGGACGGGCCCCGCACCGGGCCGACGCGAGGCTTCAGTTCCCTCCAAGCATCCAGGTCTTGTGCTGTGTCGGGGTCTCGCAGCCCCAGGACTTCAACGTTGCTGACACCGCTCGCCCCCCGAACGGACTCGGCGAGCCGCCGGACGCTGAAGAACAGCCCGCCCGCTCGGCGCGAAACTGAGCTGGTCAGCATCGTTACGTGCACTTAGGGCAAAACCTCAACTACGCGGTGACTCGGAACTTTGGAAAGCGCGGTCACAACCGGCCCAGGCGGCCCAGCAGCGCCTCCACCTCGGCCGCGCATCGCTCGGGCGTATAACGCGCGATGATCTCCGTCGACCGCCGGCCCATTCGAGCACGATCCCGCTCGGGCAGCGCGGCCATTCGAGTCAGACACCGAACGAACGCCCCCGAATCATGGGGATCGAACAGGAACCCGTTCGCGCCTTCTTCCACCAGATCGTCCACGCATCCGCACTTGTCGGAGACGATCACCGGCAGACCAGCCGCCATGGCTTCATTCACCACCAAGCCCCAGGGCTCACTGAGGCTGGGCAAAACGAGGGCGCCGGCGGACGCATAGCACTCCAGCAACCCCTCGGGCGGGCGCGCGCCCAGGAGATGCGTGGCCTGCGCCACTCCCAAAGCGGCGGCTTTGGCCCGGAGGTCCGCCTCCAAAGGCCCCGCGCCGACCAGCACCATCTCCCAAGTTCCGCCGGAGCGCCTGTAGGACGCGAAAGCCTCGATCAGCGCGAACAGGTTCTTCTCGGCGGCAAGGCGGCCGACATACAGGAAGTAGGCCGCCTGCATCCGCCCTTCACTGGCCTCGGAGACACTGCGCAGCCGCTCCGCTCCACCTGCAAAGAAACGATTTTCGACCACGTTATGCCCGAACGCCAACTCGTGGCTTGGAAACCCAAGGTCGCCGGCATAAGCGGCGGACCTGACTCCCCCAACCTGCGCGGCCGAAAACAAGCTCTGTACCAAGCCCTTCTTGAGTCGTTCTTTGAACGCATTGCGCGGACGATCCTCGCGGGTGGACTCGCACATCATCACGGCCGGAACGCCCTTCCATTTCGCCCAAACGGCAGCCACCAGCGCGCAGGGGTCCGAGTAACCTGGCGCCAGCATCGCCTCCGGTGAGAGCCGATTCAACGTGCTCCACAATTTCCGCCGCAAGCTCCATGGCCGGCCATGATGCGGAACCCCGTTCGACAGGGTCACGACCTTGACGCCGTCGGGCGCCTCCGCCTTCGCCCATCCCCGCTGCGACTCATTTGCGAACAACTCCACTGCCGTGACATCAAACCGCTCCGCCAGCCCTCGAAGGCGCGCGTAGTGATAGGGACCGAGGTTGGCCCACACAACAGCGAGCCGAAGTCTCCTAATCAAGCTTTTGACTCTCCGACGCCGCGCAGAGCGCCCAACAACCGCGTCGCATACTTCTCCACTGTGAACTCTCTTGCGGTCTCCAATGCGTTTGCGGACATCTGCTCCAGCAGGCCCGGCTCGCTCGCCAAACGCTCCAGTCGCTCGGCGATCGCCAGCCCGTCCCGAATGGGAACGATGAACCCATCGACGCCATCCCGAACCACGCTCCCGGCGTTCGGAGTGGTGATCACAGGAAGCCCGGCCGCCAGCGCTTCATAGCAAACGGTCGCGGATCCTTCACAAAGGCTCGGTAGTAGGAACACGTCCGCCCACTCCCAATTTTTCGACATTTCGCTTCGGGGCGTCGGCCCCGGAATGCTCACTGCGGAACGGAGTGCCGCTTCAGCCCTCGGATTCACACCGACCGAACCCACCAGCCGGAACTCAAATTGGGAGTGGGATAGCATCTCAGCGGCATTCTTTATGTACTGAACGCCCTTGCGCAGCCCAACGGCGCCCACAAACAGAACCTTGAGCGGTCCAGAAGCCCTTCGGCGCAGTCTTCCCGGCTTGGCGTCAACGCCATAAGGGACGACCACACATTTGTCGACCGGCCCTCCCACGTCGTGGATCCCTTGGCGTACAAACTCCGACCCACAAACAATCCGGTCAGCGTGCTGCCATTCCGTAGCCTCTCGGGCGCCCAGTGCACCGAGTAGGCCATTGGAGCGCCGACTAGCCTCCCAATCCGGAAACAGACCCGCCTCTTCATCAAGAATCCCGACTTCAATCTCGACCGGCGCGATGGTCTGCTCCATCACGCCTCGAAGTCCTCTCCGCCGCGCCTCGGCCAGTAGCAGTAGACCAGCCCCATTGAACGTGTAGACCCCTTCCGCATCCCCCAAGCCGCGGCGCAAAATAAGCTCATTGAACTGCGCGCCGGCCCACAGATGCGCTTGCGTGGTCTCCTCCGCCGTCCGGGCGCGCCGTCGCCGCCGCGCGTACTCCCAACCGAAGGAGGTAAAGGTGCTCAGCTTCTCGCTTGGGACCCCAACAGGGACACGGCCTGCCAATCGCCTCAAGCCGGAGGACAACACCTTGGCAGGAAGAAGCCGAAGCCCTCGCGGCCATCCTTGTATTGCGCAGATATCCGTGTAGAAGTGCGACAAAGCGCCCCCGTCAGCCAGAATCCGAGGGACTGCATAGTGCATGCGCGCCCCGAGCTGTGCAACTGCGTACCCCTCAGCCCGCATCACATGAATCGCCCTCGCGTTCTTCACCTACCAATTTACCCTTCTCCCCGCCTACTTTCTGGTGTCAACATGAATCCCTGTATAACGACAAGCGAGACGCATAGCGAGATACACTGCCAACCGTCAGTCGGCTAACAAGACGTACTGTATGTAAGCACCTCAACATCGTGGGACACACAATGTCATCCCTGGCCGACCCAGTGATGTGCTGTTAACATAAAAGCGTCCGGGATTTTCTTTGACCACCCTATCTACCGCCCTTCCTGGACCATGAACCACCTTTATCTCACCGCAAGCCGGCACAAACGTATCGTGAAACAGTATCGCAGCCGTAGGAGACGCATTCCAGATCGCCATAGCCTCCCTGTAGACGGTTTCCTCTGCGTGATCGCCGTCCACGAATACCAAGAGCCTGGCACCAGGCCGCTTACGAATAATTTTCTCGGCTGTACCAACCCCATCACCTTCGTGCAGCGTTACGCGCGTCCCCACAGTCAACAGCCCTCTTCTGTTTCCAGGATTCTCGAAGTTCCCCACCTTCGCAGGGAGGTCCACCGAGTGAATCTCAGCCTTCACTCTGTAGCGCTCGCAAGTGCGCGCAAACACCATCGCAGATACCCCAATATTGGTACCCCATTCGATGATCAGACTAGGCCGCAAGGACACGACCGCCGAGACCATCAGCATCAACTCGTTAGGTGGATAGGGGAACGAGGTTGTGCGTTTTATCAAATCCCCATGCACAAAGCGCCCGATGTCATTGGTGTCACAGGCAAGACAGCCTGTAGTTTCAAACTCCCCAGACACGGTCGCCGCGTCCCTTCGCCTCAGCAGAAACCCTACCGTTGACCTCGTGGATCGTTGAGTCCGGTACAGAAACGCCGCGCATCGTCGAATTACGTTTGTCGTCATGACTTCTCCATTGCTCCCGAAGCACATCACGCCTCGCCGACAACGGGACCGAGGACCGAAGCCGCATCCCGCTCGTACCCAAACTCCGCTATCGCCCATTCCCGCAGACGCTGCCGCCTAGCGACCAAGTCCTCTTCGCTCCTTTCACAGACGCTGCTGATCGCCGCAGCGATCTCCTCAACTGAGGTTGGGCACGCAACGGCTCCTAGGCCATGCTTAACTACCATCAGTTCCAAGCCAGGAAAATTCGATGCTACTACTGGCACGCCACATCGGAGATACTCGGTAAGTCGTCCCGGCGCTTGGTAGAAGTGCCCGATGCCAGAGGACGGATACAGAAGCATTCCTACGTCGCATGCTGCGTAGACTGACAACAACTCGTCATGGGGAAGTGAGGGCATTACGATAACGCGTTTAGACACGCCAAGTTCGGCTGCCTCCTCGTTTAGACGCTGATGCTCGTAACTTTCCTCTCGGACCCCTGTAAAAACAACGTGGTAATATTCCGGCAGAAGCTGCAGAGCCCGTAACAACTCGGGTGACATCCGAGATTCACCGTACCCCCCACCTGCCGCGATAAGGCGGCACTCAGTCGATGTCGCCGGAACCTGTTGGCTCACAATGCGAGTCCGGACATCCGGATCGCGAGTTGGAACGAGCCACCAGGTCGGTAGAGCCGTACGAACAATACTTGGTACGACCCGTAGTCGGTAATTACTTGCCATAAACCTCGCACGGTTGATCTCATTGCTGACCACCAAGTCCGCACGCTTTGCAAGGACCTTTTCACACTTTTCGTAGAGCCAATGCTGTCCCGGCTCTAGATAGTCTTGCGTGTGGTACACAACATTCGGAATTCTGATAACAGCAAGCAGACACAAAGCCACTACCGTCTGTTGCGCCCCTTGCACGTACAACACATCGGGAGAAAACTGTTGACAGCCCCTCGCAACCGAGAGGGCCATACTCAGCAAAGCACCAGGTCGCCGACTGACAACCGTCTGGCGATAATACATTGACGGATAATCTCCAAGCCACGGAGCCGGCTCTCTCCTTCCGAATGCCTCATAGCGGACGACGGCCCCCTGCCGCGCCATCCACAGCGCCGCCATGGCTTGATGGGGAGCACCCTGATCGCTTAACGCATACCCTAGGTACAAAATCCTGCGTGGAATCATGTATTTACTCTTGGAGGCATGTTTGCGGCTGCATCGTCCCGGTGTGTATCACTCTTGCTCCGACTGATCGCCAGACATTTGCGTGCTCCAGCTAAAGCTACTGGCCACACCTCCGAGATCTACGGATTCAACGACCGACGGAGGTCACCCACCTCCCGCCGAAGCCGTGAACCGCAGGCAGATTTTGACGGTAGTAGGGGTCTCTCTTGAGACCAAGCTAACTGCCGGCGTCTTGCCCGGGGTGCAGAAGATGCTAGACGGGAGATTCGTTGCCTTGACAGCGCATATTTAAATACCAGAAGCATTACTCCCACATGAGGAATATAGAGAACAATGACCTGTGACAAGTAACTATACGGCAAGTATGCCGGGAGGACTATAAAGAAGCACAGACAAATCAGAGCGCGACCGTCATTTCGATACAGGGCCGCGTTTCGTAGTCGACGAAACCCAAGTCCAATCAAGGCCATCACCGCGCTCCCAGCAAACCAGAAGCTCCTGAATAAATCGGCAAACGCTGTTTTTGCCGTATACGAGGCCACAGGCCGACCGTATGCATCTTGGACCCAGTCCACGGACATGCCGCTGCCAAGACGAAGAGAGTCTTTGAAGTCGTGGCCTAACAGTGACCCAGGCACGTAGTGCTGGACGAGAGTGTTGTAAAGGGGCACCGCCCCCCCATCATAGCGCCCCATCCGGTACGTCGCCCCTGTCAATATCATCGCGTCGATGACTTCCAAAGTCTTATCGACGTCGGGAGACACCACACTCTCCACCACGTCGCCTATGGACTTCTGTCGAATCGCCTCAAGATGTCCGTAGTCGGCGAACTGTGAGCGCCAGTAGGGGAAAGCGTAGACAACGACAAGCAATGCAGATATTGCGGCGGCGATCGTCCAGCGAGGTATGCGCAGCCGACGATCATGGAGCAACAGCGGAACCATAAACGTCATTGGGAGGAGAATCGTCATCGATCTCCGCCCAGCGGTTAGGATCGCGATTACTGGAAACACGGATAGAACGGTCGCAATCAGCAAGCGGCTAGATTTGCCGGACCTTGTGTACGAGATCACGATGAGAGACACGCCGGGGAGTGTGAGCTTCGACAGAGTGTACCAGTACACCGGCCATCCCCGCCATTCCTCAATGTGACCGAACGAGTATACCTTCAGAGCCCCAATCGTACCAATACAGGCTATCAGTATGCCGACTTGAAAGACTCGGTGTTGGTCTATCGCCCACACGCGATCACTCCTGCGGCCTGACCGACAGGGTAGCCTGGGTAGGAAGTATCCTGCATATAGACCGACGGTACAGAGGACCACCATCAAGCAAAACACCCAGAACGCTTCGTCCGGAACACGCCACGGGTTAAGCGCTGCAACCAGCAACTGCGGGCAGACGATGACTGCCATGCTGACAGCAAAAAGAAAGGGAGCTTCGATGATACGCCTGGTATCGACCATGCCCCAAGCCAGCCCAAAGGCGGTAAGGATCCAGATGCCTCCGACCCACAACTCGCGGTCTACTCCCACTAGATCACACTCCTGAGCCAGAATTGTACCCTAGAGGCGTTCTGGGCGCGATCCAGTGCTCCAGATCGCAGCCCAGGAGCCGCTGCAACGTCTTGACCTCGTCACAAAATACTTCCTCCGCAACTTTCCTTTCACTAACGGTCATTTGAGTGCTCGGACGTCCGAAACCGAATGTTCTAATTTGCAGTACCTTCTTCACCTCGATCGCAGATCGAACTACAACCCTAGATCGCAGGGTGTCGGCAAGAAAGCGATTTCCGATGCGCCTAGTCTCGTTAACCCTTGGGAAGTGCCTACGGTCGTCACTCGGAACATCGAGAAACTGCAGCACCCGCTCGTATGTACCTCTTGTATCCTTCCCGAGGTCGTCATTGCCCACAACCAACAACCTGCCGGGATCAACTTGGCCCATTAGTCGTTCCAGTTGCGTCCCCAGGCTGCAGGCTTGATCGTAAAGGATGCACTCGAGAGGATATTCTCCAAGGTGCTTGGGCTTCTTCAAACCACGCCTACGGTCCGCCGAAGCCTGGAGAGCAAGCCGAAAGTCCTGAATGTCTTCTTTACCAAAGAATACGTGCTGACCATGGAGAGAGAAAGCCATGTCAATCGGATTTCGCACGCATACGATAAAGCGCGCAGCCGGGTTGAACCGCAGAATGTTGCCCACCGCATCTCTCGAGTACAGTTGCCAGACAGACGCTTCCCCCACAGCTCTATACGACCTACCCTCACCGTGCCCGAAGCAAGCATTTATGTACTCGCCCTCATCGGCATATATTTGCTTAGAGATGCCAGGTAAGTCGGTGACGAAGAAATGCGGTTCTTTGGGCCGGGGACATGAGTATCTGCGGATGTTCCGACAGATACTGGGCAAGCGCCGTTGTACCACACTTCGGCCCACCAAGGATAAAGAAGTTTGGCGTGTACATTCCGATGAAGAACCATTCATCTAGGCCCCAGCAGTGCTGCGGCCCAAGCGAGAAAGCGCAACCGACGACAACATCCTCAGGTCGCCCACCAGGGAATGAAGATTCAGACACTCCCGGAAGTAGCTGGGGGTGAGCGTTCTCTCCGAGAGCGCGACCTTGCACAAGATAGCCGCGGCTGCCAACTCCCAACAGACTGTGGCTATCCCGGCGCCCGTGACGCCAATCATGGCCGACGCCAGGGCTAAGCAGGCAGAGGAAAGAACAGCCGCCGCGATGAGCGGCAGCACCGCGCGGTGTATCCGATTACCCGCCAGGAGGAATAGGCTAAACGGCTCTCCGAAGACGAACGGGAGAAGGGAAAAGAGCAGCAAATTCATCAGCATCGGAACATATTCCACGTGCCCCCCCAACCACCAATGGTGAATCTTATCGCCTGCGACCAGTACAAGCGCGATGGCGCCGAGCGACGCAATTGCACCGAGTTGGCAGTTGCGCACGAGCAGGCGTTGGACCAAGTCCGGACGGCCCTCTCCTAGCAAAGCCGACAGCTCGATTCGGACGGAGCCACCTATCAGGGTCAAAATGTTCTTGATCGCGTTCGACAGGACACGCATTGCCTGGAAGGTGGCAACAGCAGTCGGTCCCAACAAGGCTCCGAGTATGACAAGGCTGCCCTGATTTTGAACCAGCCTTGCGAGCGGCAGGCCCGCATGCCCCAGCCCGGGAGTCAGGTGCGGACGAAGGATCTTCCACGAGACGCCTTCGAAGGAGAACACGTAAGCGGGCTGAATTCGTCGGGCGTCGATCAATAGGACCAGCAACAAGACGGCCCTAGCGACCGTAAAAGCAATGGCGCAAAGGACGGGACCGCCGCCAGACAGGACGGTTGCCACCCCGGCTCCGATTGTCGCCGCCACTCCAAGGCTGTTGATGAGGCCTGCCCGAGGATTCCGCCTGACGGTTCGGTAAACGGAGGCCACCAGCCCGGCTTGGTGTCCAAGAAAGATCTGCAGGCACGACCAACCGATAATCGCCGCAGCGCTGGTCTGAGTGATGGTCGACACCCCAAGAACCGACCAGTTGATCCAAAATGCCACGATCGACCCCAGCAGCACATAGCACCCTGCGAGAGCCGTCAAGACAACCCAAGAACTGCGGTATAGTCGTACGCCCTCCTGATCGCGTCCCTGGGCCGACAGAAACGCAATACGATTGACGACCGCACCGACCAATCCGAAGTCGGGAGCCAACATGATGGAGGCCGGCACCGCTGTCAAAATCAACCACTCGCCATAGACTTCCGTGCCCCATGCTCTGACCATTAGTGGGAGTAGTACGATGGGCCCCAGGGCATTGAATACCCGACCCAATGCCCCCGTCATCACATTACCTACGATAGAACTCGCTAATCTCACAGTGATTCGGCGAAAACTTGAAACGGGAGATACAGGAGAGGCAGAAGCCTTGTGCTTGACTCAGCGGCCCCCGTTGGCGCGGAAGTACGACACGCCCGCCCCAGCCGCAGCCCCCAATGCTTTCCTCGGCCGCGGCTGGTCAGTCGCATGGGCGACCGGCACATCAGCCCCTCCATCGGAAACAGCATCCGCCTCAAAGCGCCCAAACAGCGCCGTCTGGATGGCGTCGGCAAAAGGCCCCACCCGAACCAGTCCGGCGCCGGAATCAGCCAGACGCTCCAGGTTGACATAGTCGCGGCTAGACAGCGGAATCCGGATCGACCAAGGCTTGCGGCCGGACTCCTGTTCGGAGTCGCCTCCATCACGATCCGTTCGGAAGTTTCGTCCGCCCAGCACAGCAACGACCTGGTCATAGCCGAACTCTTTCGCCGCTTCGTGGACCGCTGACCAACAGGCCTCCGGCGTTCGGGCCTTGCTCACGTTTTCCTCGAACGTCTGCAAGGTCATTTGCGCCGCCAGATGGCGCCGAACCGCGCCGTTGGTGAGCACCCGCCCCACAACGCCAAACTCCATATAGCCCAGATGCTGCACGCCCATCCAGGCCGCCGAGCAGAACAGGACGATAATCACTCCCTTGTACTGTCCGTCCGTCACGCTCGCCAACAGGGACAACGTCGCGGCCATGCCGCACGCCAGATACAGCAGCAGCGCGACCTTGCGCGGGCTGAGCCCTCTCGACAAGAGCTTGTGGTGAATATGAGAGGCATCCGCCGTAAAAAGTCCCTGGCCCCGGATATACCTGCGGACAATGGCAACCGCGGTATCCAGCAAGGGTATCGCCAGAGCCATCAGCGGCGCCGTCATGCCCAGCACGGTCGCCGAAGTCTGTCCCCACACCAGTGCGTAACAACCCAGCAGATAGCCCACCGTCAGGCTCCCTGAGTCACCCAGGAAGATCGATGCCGGGTTGAAGTTGTACCGCAAGAATCCCAACAGCGCGCCGGCGAGAGGGACCGTCGCCAAGGCAAGCGGAAGGTTCTCCTCGAGAAGGGCGCCCACCACGATCGTCGAAGTGGCGAAGAAGGCAGCTCCAGCGGCCAGTCCATCCACGCCGTCAATCAAGTTGAACGCATTACTGCAACCGACCAGCCAGATCACGGTCAGCAGCAGGCTGAGCCACATGGGAAACTCAAACCCAGCCAGAGTAGTGATCCGGATCCCTACGTCAAATGCCAGGACTGACGCCGTGATCTGCGCGGCAAGCTTGTGCCAGGGGCGAACACCCTTGAGATCATCCAGCAGTCCGACGCCGGCGACGAGGAGCGCTGTCGGCAGCAGCATCCACCAATTCGGAGCGGCGGAGCGAATGATGTTGCCGGCGGCGAACATGCCGGCGAACAACAGGACGAAAGAACCGCCATAGGCCGCGAGGACGGCAACACCGCCGGTTCTCGGCACGGGGTGCAGGTGCTTTTTGCGATCCCCATTCGGGCGGTCCAGCCATCCGCACTTCCTGCAAACATTCCGGACGAGCGGCGTGAACAACAGCGATAGTAAAAAGGCTGCGCACCCTAAAAATATGACCGAATACATATGCGACTCCTCGGGCGGGCTGCCCGAGCTTACGCCCGGGCCTAGAAGAATACCGCCCCCCGGGCTCTACGGACGATCATTCCGGCCGTCGGCGACTTCCCCTTGGCGGGATACCCAATAGAATGCGTATCCCAGGAATTCTCGCGCCGCAAGCTGGCAGCGCCAAAGCGTCTCGGCATCCGGCACGAAACACAGGACTCCCGCCGTTTGGCTTCCCCATCCACAGCCTGAAGCTCGATAGTCGACGGGGATTGGGACGACATCCAGGCCATGCGCCTCAAAGAGAAGCACCGACCTCGGCATGTGGAACGCGGATGTCACCAGGAGCACTCGCCCCCACCCGTGAAGATCGCTGAGCTGCCGCACAACCCGGGCCTCGGCGGCGGTATTGACGGCATTGGATGTGACGAGCACCGCGTCGGAAGGAAGCCCCCTCCGCAGAGCGACGCGACGTAGCCAGTCGCGTCCGTCGCCGCCGTCGGGATCAGGCGCTCCCGCGCTGAGGACCAGCAATGGCGCCGCGCCTGCCTGATACAGGGCGATTCCCGCTTCGAACCGGTCCACTTCGTCGCTCCATTCCGTTGTACCGTCTGCTCTTGGAGTGGAAGCGAATCCGCCAAGAACGACGACGGCATCTGCAGACGGGATCGCGTGGGGCGACATGCGAGCATATCGGGTCTCCAGAAATCGAAGCCCCCATTCACCGCTGGCAGGCGAGCCGGCCAGCCAGAGAACGCACGCCGCCGCAATCAGCGGAGCCCTTTGGCGGCGGATCGTTCCCCAGACGATCAGCGCAATCGCTATCCCCAAGGGCATCGCCAGGAGGGGCAGAGCCTTGTGGAAAAACACAAACCAGGGACTCACACCGTCTCGCGTGTCGGCCCGATACCGACCTGAGAGAGAGCGCGCGAATCCTGGACGCCGAACGCATCGATCAATCTCTGGACTCCGACCGGACGATCGTACTCCCGCTCAAACGCCGCCCGGCCGCGCCGGCCTGATTGGATATACACGGCGGGATTCTCACGCAGTCGGCGCAACAGAGCCACGAGGTCATCGCCCCGCCCATTTGCGATGCGCCACCCGGCGGAGTGCTCCGCCAAGACCGTCGCAGGAGTCGCCTCCTCGGGCCCGACGTACACAATCCCCCGCCCCGCAGCCATCAGGCCGTAGGTCTTGGACGGCACCACGGTCCCCTGCGTCCCGTCCTTTTGGGTGACCAGGCCGACATCGCACCAGCCCAACAGATCATTGAGCGCCTCGCGCGGCTGGAACGACTGAAAGCTGCACGACGAGTATCCGCGATCCGTACAAATTGCCTGCAGTTGCGCCCACCGTGGACCGCCCCCGCTGAACAAGAACGAAAAGCCCGGATCAGTTCCCAGTTCCTCGAGAGCGCCCACGACCGTTTCAAAATCGTGCGCCAGACCAAAGTTGCCGGAGTAGAGCACCTTCAATCGCCCGTCACTCGCAAACTGTTTTGGAAACAGAGCTGCTCCATCGGCCCAGTTGGGACACAGCAGAATCCGGTCAGCAGGCACGCCTCTGCTTACCAGCCGTTTCGCCATACAGGGCCCGAGCACAATAACCCCGGTCGCTTGCCGTCGAGGCCAATCGGCCAACCATCCAACAATCCGATCCCGCCAGCCGCCCCGGCGAAACACGCCGAGCTCAGTCGCGACATCGGGATAGACATCCATCTCCCAGATGAAATGCTGAACGCCGCGCAGCCGCTGGAGGATCAGACCAATCAAGCCCAACAGGGGCGGCGTCGTCATGGTAACCACTACGTCCGGCGCCGGGCTTCGGAACGCCCTCACCAGGGCTCGAACGTAAAACCCCAGGTAGCTCCACAACTTGCGAACTTTTCCGTGGCCGAAGCCTGGGCTGCGCACTCGCCAGACCTGAACCGAGTTCGGTCCGGTCTCCTCGCGGCGGCCCTTGCCGCCCAGTCCGGAATATGACGCCTCTCCGCAGATCACAGAAACGTCGCCCTGCATGGACAGAACTACGTCACCCAACAGCTGAGCAGTAGCCGCACCATCCGGAAGGAAGAACTGATTGATGAAGAGCGTACGCACGATTGGGCCGTTGCGGGCCGTCGGTCGTCCTCATCGACGGCCCCGTCGTCCAAACCTTGCTATCGATACCGCTTCTGCGGCGAAGGAATCAGACTCTCTAGCGTCGGTCCGCGCCTTCGCGTTCGTAGTAGTTTTTGTAGCTCGCGTACTCGCTGTACTTGCCGTAGCCGGGCGGGCTGGCGTTCGGATTCCATTCATTGAGAACGAGGCCGATCAACCTTGACCCGTCTTTGCGAAGCCGTTCCTCACACAACGCGGCGCTATCCCGGCTTGTGGAACCAGCCTTGACCACGAACACCACGCCGTCCGTCAAGCGCGCAAGCAGGCGAGCGTCCGAAAGCTGTGACATCGGAGGCGTGTCAATCAACACCCAGTCAAATGACTTTCGAGCAACCCGGAGCAACTCGCGGGTGCGATCGGAGTGCAGCAGATTCGAGACGCTATTGGCCGCCGGCCCGGCCGGCAACACGACAACACCGGGCACCGCCGTTGCCTTAGCCACCAGCTTGACCGCGTCGGCATCCAACTCCGTCGGGTGTCGCAGCAGGTCCGACAGGCCCTGCTCGTTGGAGATCTCGAAGATCTGGTGTTGCCTTGGACGCCGCATGTCGGCGTCGATCACCAAGACCGTTTGGTTGATCTCAGCGATCGCAATGGCCAGATTGCTCGTCACCGTCGACTTCCCTTCTGCAGGAGCGCCGCTGGTAACAACGATTTGGCGGGGCGAGTGGCCATTGGAGCCCGAGAATAGAATCGATGTCAGCGTCGCCTGCACACATTCCCCGGCCCACGATTTCTGATCCGTCCAAGTGATCGTCTCCGGCCGATTCTCCTTGTCCCCTTCTCTAGCGGGACTTCGGACAAGGGCGTGGCCCGTCGCCGGCTCCGCGGGAACGAGCGAATTCGACTCAGACCTATTCGATTGGCCGGCGCCGAGCCGGATTCGAACCTTCCTACCGTTGCTGTCGTAGTTCAACGACGGAATGAATCCCAATTCGGGGCTGGCGAGATACAACTCGGCGTCGCCAGGGTTCCTGAGCGTACGGTCAATCTTCTCGCGACCGACGATGAACGCCACCCCGGCGAACAAGCCCAGGAGCAGTCCCATCGCCGCATTCCGCGTGTGATTCGGACGGATCGGCAAGTCGCTGACCACGGCCTCGTCGACGATCCGAACCGGGCTGGCGCGCATGGCGGCCGCAAGCCGGGCCTCTTTCCCTTTCTGCAGCAGATTGTCGTAAAGCTGCCGCGTCGTTTCGACTTCCCGCTTCAAGATATTGTATTGGATCGACTTACGCGCCTGGTCGGACACCAGAGACGACTGGTTGTCATAGTCCGACTGCAGCAGCTTCTCGCGCCGAAGCGACTCCTGATACTCGTTCTCGATTCGGCTCAGGATGTTCTGGCTCTCTCGGCTGAGCGTACTTTCCAGCTCTGCAATCTGCGCCTTGATCCGCTTGACCTGTGGGAAAGAGTCCGTATAGGTCGTCAACAGATTCGCCAGTTCCTGCCGGAGCCGGCTCAGCTCGGTCTGGTAAGAAGACAGAGGCGCGCTATCGAGGACGTCCGGCAGAGCTTCCGGCGGACTCGTCGTCGCCAACTCGTACTTGGACTGCTTCGCGATTCGGTCCGCGCGGGCGCTGGAGAGCGAAGACTGCAACTGCTGGAGCTGGTCCTGCGCGACGTTGCTGGTTTCCGACGTGAAGACCAAACCGCTGGCGTGCGCCGAGGCCTGCAGCCGGTCCTCCCCCTCTTCCAACTTGATCTTCAGCTCCTCCAACTGCCGGTCCAGCCAATCTTCGGTGTACTGCGTCGCCTCCCAGCGGGCCTCGATGCTTTCCGAGATGAACTCCTCGGCCATCGTGTTGGCAAACTTCGCAGCCACAACGGGGTCGATCGATTCCGTCGAGATGCGAACAATGCGCGAATCACGAGACGGCGTGGCCGTCACGCTTTCGGCGGCCATGGAAATGGACTCTCGCCTTCTCTGGTCGGGGGGCAGGTTGTCAAAACCCAGCGAGCGGCGCCAGACGGCTATTCGCCCCTCGGGCAGCGAGGCCGCGGGAAGCTCGGCGCCCCCCAGCCGCTGCTCGGCTCTCGACCTGAGCGCCCGGCTCTGGATGATTTCGATTTGCGTCGCAAGGTCCGGTCCGCCCCGCGAGCCGCCCTGTTCGGTCGGGTTGACATCGTTGATGCCAAGAAACCCCTCGTTCAGGGATTGGATCTCCAAGCTGACGGTGGAGCTGTAAACCGGCGTCTGCGGCAGACTCCACAGGAAGCCGAGCATTCCCCCGGCGACGGCCGCGAGCAACAGCAGCCCTTTGTGGCGGCGAACAAGGTGCCAGTAGCGCGTGAGAGGGAAAGGGCTGTCCTCTTCCTCGATATCGTCGAAGTGACCATAGTAGCCAGGCCTGCGTCCCTGGATCTCGTATTGATCCGCCGGCGCCAGGTGCTGGGAGGCGCGCTCGGACGACGAGATTTCTCTGCGGTCCGCCATCGTCGTCTACCTTCCCCCGCGGCCAAGCCGCCAGAGCGCGATTCCGGACCCAACGCCGATGCCGGCGGCCACCACCGTCGTGAGCACCTTCTTGCTGCCGCTCTCTGGGATGAAGAGAATGTCTCCCGAATACAGAGGGATGTCGGCGCCCTCGTTCTTCATGATGTCCTTGATGTCGACTACGATCTCCTCGCGGCCCGCGCCTCCGGGTTTTGGCCGAAGAATACGCGCATTGTGCTTGGCGGCATGATCTTGAATACCGCCGGCCAGCGCCAGCAGCTCCAGGACCGACATTTCCTGCCTCTCGCTCAGCACGTAGCCGCCGGCCCGGTTCAGCGCGCCGATCGCGTAGATCATCTTGCCGGTCGGCACCGAGATCACATCGTGCGGCATGATCTGGATGTTCGCAGCCGGATTGAGCCCCTCGGTCAACTCATCGAGATCAATGTCGGCAACCGAGTACTCGCCGCTTGGATCAAATTCCGCGCCCGGAATCGGAATCTGGCCATACTCAGCGCGCCGGGTTACCCGCAACTGATAACCCGCATCCTGCCGGATGCCTCCAGCCTGGGACAGAATCTCCACGATCGTCTTCCGCCCTTGGAGCTGATGGACGCCCGGCGCATTCACCGCGCCCAAAATGGAGACCGGCTGGCTGCGGAACTCGACGACATTGACGGCGACGTGCGGCTCGAGGACGTATTGCTTGAGTTTCTGCTCGAGCAGCAGGGTGAACTCCTTGACCGTGTACCCTGCCGCCTGAACGCGGCCCACGAGCGGGAGCCCCACGATGCCGTCGCTGCCGATACGCATCTGTTGGGCCTGCAAATCTTCGAGTTCCACCACGGAGATCGTGATCTGGTCGCCTGAGCCCAACCGATACGACAACTCCGACTGGGTTGAAAGGCCGGAAGCCTGCCATTCGGCGGCGCCCGGCGAATCAGCGGAGACCGCCGGCAGCGCGACCGTCGGCTCGGCGGGCTGAACGCCCGCCGGCGCCTGGGCAAGAGCCGCGGGAAACGCAAGAGAGAGGCACAGAAACCCGATCAAAACTTGCTGGAGATCTTCTTTCATAAGCTCCACAGACTCCCTATTTCGCCGACTTCCTCGGGCCAAGAAGCCGCCTGGTTTTGTGCGCTAGACAGAAGTCTAGCAGGAGCTTCCCGCCGAAGCAGCCTTCGAGCGTGAAGAGCGGCCCAGGGAAACTTCGCGACGCGGCCGCTGCGGCGCCAGCCAGGAGCGTGAAACTTCGCTAGCCACCGAGCGCTGGATCAGGCCCACGGAAACCACCACCCGGTCATCGCCGCGCTCCGCCGTCAGGATGCCGGTCAGCCCCGCCAGCGGTCCGGCTACGAGCTTCACGCGCTCTCCGACATTGAGGTATGGCCACGGCTTGTACGGGACGCCGGACTCCACGACTCTCCGAATTGCGCCCAACTCATCCGAATCCACCGGCATCGGCGTTCTGCCGATCCCAACCACGCGCACGACCGGAGTCAGGGTCACCACCGGTCCTCGGTTCTCCTGTTCGAACCGACAGAACAGGTATCCGGGAAACAGCGGTCGATCCAGCACAATCGTCTTGCCGCTACGCCGACTTCGTTCGCTCTGCAGAGGGCAAAACGTCACAAAGCCCTTCTCCCGCAACAATGCGTCCGCAATTTTCTCTTGGTTGGATCGCACATGCACCGCGAACCATGGCAAATCGGTACTCGCAATACCCATCGAACCGAACCTCCTCGCACAACCTCGCCGGCAACCGCAAGACTCACACTTCGGTTGCCGTAACCCTTGGCTGGAGCAGTTCGAGGCCGCTCATTCTCTCGGCCGGTCGCGCTCTCAAAACGTCGCAAATCACTGTAGATTCCGTTTTTTTGCCAAGTGATTACGGCGGATCGGATGAGCTAATGACGCCGGTGAAGCGCCGAAATGCCGATCTCAAAAGAACAAGCTACCGCCCTTTCGCGTAGGCGCAATCGCCTCGCGGAACGACTCACGAACCAATTGGTACCAATGTACTGCCGCCCATGTCAACGCATTATTGACTAGCGCATTCCTGCGCGAGAATGCTGCCAAACCCTGTCCTTGCTGGATTCGTAAGCAACCAAGGGTCCGCAACTCGCCACCAAGGCATTCGCCCCCTCAATCGTCAGGCGTATTCCGTCGCGCTTTCTAGGATAGACGCCTGTAAGGTGCGCTCAACGGCTACCACAAAGCCTAGGCGCCAGGGAGCATTTTACGGTTTAGATTCAGTTAATCGGTCATCCAATGTGCCAGACGTCGGCCCGCAAATCGTTTGGACTGTGACGTCATAAAACGCACAGATCGCCCGCAACTAACCTGTTTCGCAGCCTTCGCATCCAACGAATCGAGCGAAACGCCACGGTCACTTTGTTGCTCTGACGCAGGGATTAGCGCGGGCTTCAGGCGCGCCCGAAACGCGATCCATCTTACATTTCTAGTGTCGGTCGACCCACCAGAACTGACCTGCGCTTCCAGTACTTGAGTACCAGTAACAATTTACGGTGCACGAAGAACACCTCCCGGTTCGATTCGCGGTTGGGCGACCGAGGAAGCAGCATCTTGCGCGAGCAACCGCTCCCAACTCCGGCGATTGGCGATCCACCTGTGCAGACCGCCGCTCTCGCATGCCGGCGGCTGACACGCGCTCGAGCAGCTTCGACCGACAGGGGGAATCGCCTATCGATTCTTTTCCGATATAGTAGGCCCAAGATGAAATCGCCTACGCGCAGACAACTGCCGGCCGCCCTGGCCGCAGCAGGACTGGCGGCGCCGGCCGCCGCGCAGCAACGCCAGGAGAAAGAGGTCCACTACCGCGACGGCGCCAAGCCCGACGAAGTCCCGCTCTACAACACGGCGATCTCGCTTGGAAACCTCGTCTTCCTCTCCGGAACCGGCGTGCGCACGCCCAACGATGTCGGCGAGCAGACCCGCAAGGTCTTCCAGAGCATCGAGCGCCGCCTGCTGCTGGCCGGCTCGTCGATGCAACAAGTTCTCAAGTGCAACGTCTACCTGGCGGACCTGGACGACTACGACGCCATGAACGACGCCTTCCGCGGCCTGTTTGGCGAAAATCCGCCGGTGCGGACCACCGTCGCCGTGCTGGGCATCCCGGCCGAAAACTGCCTCGTGGAGATCGAAGTCATCGCCTACCGAGACCTCGAAGCCTGAAGAAAAAATGAAACACTTGCTCAGACTCACCATCGCCCTCGCACTCGCGTCCGCCATCGTCGCGTCCGCCCAGGACAAGCGCCCGCGCATCGCCGTCGGCGGCCTGCGCTCGGAGTCCAACTCGCTCTACCCCGCCACGCGACCCATGCGCGAATCCCCCGCCCCCAGCGACCGCAAAGCCTGGATGGAAGAAGCCCTCAAGGCCAGCACGGTCGCCTCGGGCGTCGTGGAGGCCTCAAAAGATCTCAACCTGGACCTCTACCCCATCGTCCGCGGCGGCGCCGGTTTTCTGGGCTCGGTCGAGACCGCATCCTTCGACCGCGTGCTCAACAAGACCATCGAGACGCTCAAGAGCGCCAATCCGCCCTACGACGGCATCATCTTGATCAACCACGGCGCGATGGTCGTCAAGGACTATCTGCACGGCGACGCGGAGGTGGCGCGGCGCATCCGCATGGCGATGGGGCCGGACTTCCCCATCGTCGTCACGCAAGATTTCCATGCGAACGTCTCCGAGGAATTGGTCGAGCACTCCGATGTCGTCATCACCTATAAGGACAACCCGCACCTGGACACCAAGCAGCGCGGCATCCAGGCGGCCAAGATCATGGCCGGCATGGTCCGCGGGGAGATCAAGCCGGTCCAGCGCATCGTCAAGCCCCCGATGATCGTCAACATCGTCTACCAGGACACCTTCCACGCGCCCTACAAGCCGATCACGGACGAGAGCCGCCGCCTCGAGCGGGAAAACCCGAAAATCCTCGCCGCCAGCGTCCCCGGGGGCTATCAGTGGTCCGACGTCCCCGCCATCGGCCCCAGCGCGATCGTCGTCACCGACAACGACCCCGAGCTGGCCGAGCGCGAAGCCAAGCGGCTCAGCGACATGCTGTGGGCCATCCGCGACAAGCTCGTCTTCCGCGTTCCCGACCCCGCCCAGGCCGTCAAAGACGCCATGGCCTCCACCGAGTTTCCCGTAGTTCTCATGGACACCGGCGACAACATCGGCGGCGGCTCGGCCGGCGACGGCACCTTCATCCTCGAGCAGTTGGTCAAGCAGAAAGCCCAGGGATGGGTGGTGGTCATCGCTGACGAAGACGCCAACAAAGCCGCGTTCGCAGCCGGCGTCGGCGGCGATTTCGACCAGATGGTCGGCGGCAAGACCGACGACATCCACGGCAAACCCGTCCGCATCCGCGGCAAGGTCAAATCCCTCAACGACGGCGACTATGTCGAAACGGAGGTGCGCCACGGCGGCGGTCGCTACAAGAGCACCGGATTGACTTCGGTGATTCGTGTGGAAGGTTCCACGCGAGACCTGCCGAACCTGCTGCTGCTGACCAATCGACCGACCAGCCCCAACAGCCTGCACCAGATCGTCAGCAACGGCGTCTACCCCGAGCGGATGAGAATTCTGGTGGCCAAAGGGGTGACCGCGCCGCGTGCGGCCTATGAGCCGATCGCGGCGCGCATCGTAGAGGTCAATTCCGGCGGCGCCACGGACGTGAACCCCAAAAGGTTCACGTTTAAGAACATCCGCCGGCCGCTATTCGGCGTCGACGAGTAAACGCGGAACACCCTGACTTCACCTGCGATGTGATGGTATGCCCGCGACCTCGAGTCGTAGAGCCCCGGGCAGCCCGGGGCTTACTTGGCCAGGAGGCCAAGTTGGCAGGCCGGGAGGCCTGCTCCACGTGGCGCTAGGTCCGCCCGTGTAGCTCCCGTGGAGCGAGCCTCCCGGCTTGCGCCCGGGCTTCAGCCCGGGGCTTTACCGGACGCCTGTGCACTCAACGCGGCAATGGCCGCCCGGCTCTGCGCCAGGGCGGTTTGAAGCGGGTGATCTGCACCGTCGAGCGCGCCGGATTCAGCACACAGCGCATGGTCGCCACCAGCCAGCGATTGTTCGAACTGCGTTCGAGGGGGCGCAGGACGTGCTTGTCCAGCGCGTCCTCGGCCACCATCATCCCCAGGCCGCCAACCGGCGTCATCACGAAATCCACGGCGCCGTTGGTGCCCGGGTTCAGGCCCACGTTACCGATGCTGGCCTCGCTGATCGGCGCCACCTCAAAAGCCGCCGTGTACGCCGCAGCGAAGCCGGTCGCGCGCAGACGACTGCTCCAGTAGCGGCGCGTCATCCCCAAATCCACATCACCGCGGCGGTCGTTGTCCAGGTAGATGAAGCCCGCCGTAGCGCCCATGATGGGGTGGGCGACGTAGTTGATGAAATCGGAATCCCCGTCGTCCCACCCCTTGATCCCGCGCAGGGAATGGATGTAGTCCTTGAAGAACGGTCCGCCCAACTCAGCCCGCGTCTTGGGCTGAGCGGCGACGCGAAAGGCATGCTGGAAGGCCAATGCCAGGCTGGTCTGGCGCATCAAGCTTCTCCAGTTCACAGGGTTTTGGCCTTCCAGGCCGATCTCGTTCTCAAAGCGCTCCTCCACGATCGACTCCACCGGGGCGAACCCGGCGGCGGCGTCATCGCCATCGGCGGCCGACGCCGACGCCAACGACGCGCCCGCGAGTGAAAGAGTGATAGCAGCGGCTATCTGCGGGAAGCGAAAGGTCATCCTTGATCAGAAGCCCCGCACCCTCGGGACGTTACTAGATGGTATCGAATGCCGGCCCGCGCCAAAAGCCCCGGCTCTGGGGGGCGCATCCACTGGTACGTCATCACACATCGCGAAGTGCAACCGGGGCGGCGCAGCCAGTGCGACGCCCCGGGTTCCCCAGCCTATTCCGACTGGATCGTGACGGTCTTGTCGAGCAGCGCGTTCAGCCCGCCGACAACGGTGATCTTGTCCACCTTATCGGCGATCTTCTCGAGCGACTCGAGCTCCTTGAGCCGCACCAACAGGGGATTTTCCCCCATCAGCTTGGCCGTGTTGAGCAGCGATCGGGTGGAGGCTACCTCCTCGCGGCGGCGGATCAGGTTGGCCTGCGCCTGCTTCTCCGCCGTCACCACCTGGTTGAGGATGTCGCGCACCTCGCCGGGCAAAATGACGTCCTTGATGGCGATCACGCCCACCCGGACGCCGAACGGCTCCATCTCGCTGCGAACCTCAGCCGCCACGGCGTCGTCGAGGTCGGTCTTCTCCTCGAGCATCTGCTCCAGAGTGCGCTTGCCCAGATACTGGCGCACCGCAATCTGCAGCGTGCGGTAGAGATGCTCGCGCACGTCGGTCACCCCGGCGCGCGCGGCCGCCGCGTTGACGACCTCGTACACAGCCGAGACGTTCACGCGGATGGCGATCTTGTCGCGGGTCAGGATCTCCTGCCCGGTCACCTCGATCGTCTGGCGACGCAGCTCCGTCACCTCGATGCGAGGCGCCGTCACCGCGTTCCAGAAGGCGTACGAGCCCGGTTCGAGCTCACGCGCCAGCCGACCGTTGAGGTAGACCAAACCGCGCTTGCCCTCCTCCACCAGCGCGAACGAGGCCGGCGCCGCGGTCAGCAAACGCCCCAACGCGGCGACCATGCGCGCCGGAACCTCCGGCTCGGCCACAACGTTGATGAGTTCGAAAGTGACCTCGGCGACGGCGCGCCAGAACAGTACGCGCCGCCCCGGGCCGATCACCCGCGTGAGCTTGCCGTCGGTGTAGACGACGGCGACATCGGCGTCGCCGGTCTCGACGACCACGAAGTGCCGCTCGGCCAGCTCCGGCAGCTCGGTCGCGATGAAGTCAGACCACTCGCTGTCGAGCGCCGGGTAGCGCACGTTGTGCGTCTCGACCTCGACGCCCATCCCGAAAACCCAGTGCGAACCGGGCTCGAGGATCCCCTGGAAGCGCCGCTTGCGGATCAGCACGACGCGTTCGTTGTCGCCAACATGGATGTGGCGGATCATTGCAATCACCCCCTTTTTCGTTGCATCTCGAACAATGGAAAGAAGTTCCCCGGGCCGCCCTTCACGCCGTCTGCGGCGGGTCCCCGCCAGGAGCCGGTTGCGCCTTGGGCTGACTTCACCCAAGCCGCAAGCAGGCAGTTTCAACGGGGACGCAAGGCTACAGACCGCGCTGCCCTGTACAAGCGGCGGAAGCGCGACCCGGTTCACTCGTGAGTTGGCTGATTTGCGGTCAGCGGATAGTGGGAGTCGAACCCACAACACTCAGCGCCTTAGGCTGATGCTCTACCCAATTGAGCTATATCCAGTTGGTTGGAGCTGAAGCCGCTGTTCGCGCCGGCATACGGTAACTCAAAGAGCCCGCACCAGCGAGGCATGTGGAACCTCGTCTTTGTGGCGTTACACAGCATGGGAAATCTCCAGCTCGGCCAGAATAACACCACTGTATTGTGGTGGTCAATGACTTTCTTTGACAGGCGGGCCGGACAATCGCAGCCTCGGTAGGACGAACATTCTTGTTCGTCCGCGGCTCAGCTACCGCCGCAACAACACCTCGTCCATCTCCTTCCGCCGGATATCCGGGACGGTCGCCCCCTCCGCCGGAAACCCCACCGGAATCAGCAAATACGGCCGCTCATTGCGCGGACGCTCCAGGATCTCCCGCAGAAAGCCCATCGGGCTCGGCGTGTGCGTCAACGTCGCCAGCCCCGCATGGTGCAGCGCCGCCAGCAAGAAACCCGCGGCGATCCCCACCGATTCGCCCACGTAGTAGTTCTTCGTCTTCTCGCCGTCGGCGGTGAGGTTGTAGTCCAGCGCAAAGACCGCGATCAGCCACGGCGCCTGCTCGAGATACGGTTTTTCCCAGTTCGTCTCAAACGGCTCCAGATCCTGGAGCCACGACTCGGGAAAGCGCCGCTGGTAGTTCTCGCGCTCCTCGGCCTCGGCGCCCTCGCGGATGCGGCGCTTGAGTTCGGGCGACTCGATCGCCACAAAGCGCCACGGCTGCTTGTTGGCGCCCGACGGCGCACGGGCCGCGGTACGCACCGCCGTCTCAATCACTTCCCAAGCAACCGGCTCATCAGAAAACGCCCGCACCGACCGCCGCGTTCGCATCGCCTGCTCAAAAGCCAGCGCCCGCTCGAGCTGTTCCGCGGCGGATAACCGCGTGAACTCCAGTTCCATGCGGCTATTCTCGCTTGCGCCGGCGCCATCCGCTCGCGGATGCTGGAATCTTTTCATGCCCGTCGAAATTTCCGACCTCGTCTTTTCTTTCGGGAGAAAACGCCCGCACTCGCTCGGAAACACCCCGCGAACTCCGCTTCGAGCCAACAAGGTCGTCCGAACGGGACGGTGCGGCGCGCCTGGACGTGCACGCCGGAGAAGCCGCAGCCGTTTGGCGCCCGGAATGCAGAAACCGTGACCGTGCGGCTACCAGTGTTGCTCCTCCTCGCCCTCCCCGCCTTCGCTCAAATCGCGAGCGTCTCGACCAACGCCGCCGGAGACCGCGTCTACTTCACTACGTACCTGCGTCCGATTGACACGGACCATGGTCCCTGGCAGAAGGCGTATCTCTGGACGCAGGACGGCGTTACTTTGGTCGCCGACGACGCCTCCGACGAGTTCGGCGGGTGGCGGGTCGACGGGGCGGAAGCGCGCGCGGACGGAGTCATCGCGATTCGCCGCTCAGCTCCGTGCTCGATCGGTACGACGTGCATCAACTACCTGCAAGAGTTCTCCGAGCTAAGAACGGATTCCGGCGCTCGACACTTGCCGGGTTCGCTCTACTTGGCGCACAAGGGACCCTACGCTCTGCTTGTGCGCGCGAGCGGCTTCGGGTTCTTTCCCAGCGACGAGCTCCGAGACCTCCGGATGCGCCGCTTACGCATCGACGAGCCGGACGCCGAGCCGGAGTCCGTCGGGCAATCCACGCCGGCGCTCGCGGGCCGCTGGATTGCCGACGACGGAACCGTACTGACCACCGGCTGGGTCTTGAAGGGCATCGACGGGCAGACGACTCCGCTCGGCCCGGCGGTCTTCGCCCAAACAGCTTTCCTGGCGCCCGACGCCTCTTTCGTCGCCTACCAACTGCGGGATGACGACGGCGAAGGCGAACTGCGGCTCGCGTATGCCGGCGGCGTCGATATCTCTCTGGACGTCTCCGGCCGCCTGCTCGATCTGTCGGCCGACGGCTCGATGCTGCTCTATACCCAACCCGTCGCCGGGACGCCGCAAGCTTTTCTGCTCACACTTCCCGGTGGCGCCGTGCGGCAGGCGACCGACGAGCCCCAGGGCGTCGACAAGGCCGCCGTCAACGCCGACGGCTCAATTCTTTTCGCCGTCAGCGGCGGCCGCTTGCTGCGCGTCGCGGCCGACGGACGGGCCGAGACGCTTCTCGGTCCTTTGCCGCAGATCGATCAGGGGCCGCCCGCCGACATCGAATCCGTTCCCGATCGCGGAGTCCTCGTCCCCGGTTCGACCTACCGCCAAGCCGGCGTCCGTCTTGCGGCCGCTACCACAGCCGCGCCCGAGCCGGCGGAGACGACTCTGGACGGCATCGAGGTGTTGGTCGACGACACAGCCGCGCCGATCCTGTGGACCTCGCCCTTCGAGATCGGGTTTCAGGTCCCATGGGAGACGCCGCCTTTCCGGACGGTCTTCCTGACGGTTCGACACCGGGCTTCGGGCTGGGAGGCCCGGGTACGGGGGTTCCTGGCCGAGCGGCTCGCCCAGCCGGCCACCGAACTCGTCGGCGAAGTCCATCTGGCGGTGCACCAGAACTTTGACCGTCTCGTCACGCCTCAGGATCCAGCACGCCGCGGCGAGGTGATCCACATCTACGCGACCGGGCTGGGAGCCGTCGAGCCGGCCGTGCCGACCGGATCCGCTGCGCCTGTGGACCGGCTAACGACGCTTGCAGAGCCCTGCGACTGGCGGATGTCGGGCCGTGCCCCGGCCGACCCGCCCGCCGATGTCGTGTTTGCGGGGCTCGCGCCCGGCTTCACCGGGTTCTATCAGATCGACTGGCGCATTCCCGACGACGCGGCGGGAAGGACGCTGCTCTACTGCGGCGGGTCCGGCTACGTCGGCGCCTATGCCGTGGAAGACTAGGCAGGCGTTGCTCGGTCCAAACGCTCGCTTGCGCCGGCGCCATCCGCTCGGGGATGCTGGAATCTTCCCATGCCCGTGAAAATTCTCGACCTCGTCGTCCGCGACATCCGCTTCCCCACCTCCGACCATCTCGACGGCTCCGACGCCATGAACCCGGACCCGGACTACTCGGCCGTCTACGTCGTCCTGCACACGGACCAGCCCGGCCTCGAAGGCCATGGGCTGACCTTCACGCTCGGCCGCGGCAACGAGATTGTCGCCGCGGCAGCGCGCTCGGTCGCACGGCTGGTGGTCGGACGGACGCTCGAATCGTTCACCGAAAACATGGGCGCGTTCTGGCGACACATCACCGGTGACAGCCAACTGCGTTGGACCGGCCCGGACAAGGGCGCCACGCATCTGGCCACCGCAGCGGTCGTCAATGCCGTCTGGGATCTGTGGGCCAAGTCCGAAGGCAAGCCGGTGTGGCGTCTGGTCGCCGACCTGACGCCCGAGGAGTTCGTGCGGCTGATCGACTTCCGCTATTTGACCGACGCGCTCACACCCGAGGACGCACTGGAGCTGCTGCAGGCCCAGGCCCCCGGCAAGGCGGCTCGTTTGGCCGAGATGGAGGCGCACGGCTACCCCGCCTATACCACCTCCGCCGGCTGGCTCGGCTACCCCGACGACAAGCTCCGTCGCCTGAGCCGCGAAGGCGCCCAAGCCGGCTGGACGCACCTGAAAATCAAGGTCGGCCGCGATCTGCAAGACGACATCCGCCGCTGCCGCATCATCCGCGAAGAAATCGGCTACGAGCGCAAGCTCATGACCGACGCCAACCAGGTGTGGGAGGTCGGCCAGGCGATCGAATGGATGCAGGCGCTTGCCGAGTTCCAGCCCTGGTGGATCGAAGAGCCGACCTCGCCCGACGACGTGCTGGGCCACAAGGCCATCCGCGAAGCCTTGAAGCAGTTCGACCACCCGATCGGCGTCGCCACCGGCGAGATGTGCCAGAACCGCATCCTGTTCAAGCAGTTCCTCACCGCCGACGCGATCGACTTCGTGCAGATCGACAGCGCCCGGCTAGGCGGCGTGAACGAGATCCTGTCGGTGATGCTGATGGCGGCCAAGTACGGCAAACCGGTCTGCCCGCACGCCGGCGGCGTGGGCCTGTGCGAATACGTGCAGCACCTGGCGCTGATCGACTACATCTGCGTCAGCGGCACGCTCGAAGACCGCATCATCGAGTACGTCGATCACCTGCACGAGCATTTTCTCTATCCCGTGACGATGAAGAACGGCCGCTACATGCCGCCGCAGGCGCCGGGGTACTCGATCGAGATGTACCCGAAGTCGCTGGATGCGCACGAGCACATCGCGTAGCAGGGTGTTGAACGCTACTCAAGCTCATTGTGTTGGTCACAGAACGGCAACATCGACGGATTAGGATCCCAGTTGACGCATATTCGAGTACGGCGCCCAGCCCAAACACGTCTTCGTAGAAGACCTGGGCGGGAACATAGACCGATACTCGTCCTCTCCGGATCCTCTGTAGAATTGCTCGTCGACTGCACCCTCCGTAAAAGGCCGAAACTTCACGACCTCACCGGCCGGATTATCCGCGCAGTCCTCCGGCCAATTCTCCATCTCGCGATGAATCAAGGGCCGCCTCATGAGCGACTTGCCGAACAGCCCCACTCGCAAGTTCGACAGCAGAAGACTCCAGGCAGGGCCTCAATCCTGTACTTCAGGGCTGAAAGCGGAAGAGTCGACTCCTCTTCGTCGTTTGCGGATTCCCAATCGAGTCCGGTGAAGAACGGGAGACGATTCAGAACGACTTTGGAACGGCGCGATGCGCGGTCCAAGTCACCCGGCGCCCTTGGCAGTCAGACCTCGATCTCGTGGACCGAGCATCGTTCTCCGCTCGCCTCTTCGGCCAGTGTCAGCAAGTGCTTGTGGTGCGTCAGGAAGAGCACCTGCGTGTGCCGGGACAGCTCCGCCAGGACGCGTAAGCCGGCGCGGGCGCGCTCGTTGTCCCAATTCACGAAAAGGTCGTCGGCGAGGAACGGCAGCGGCTCGCCCTTGGCCAGATGAAGCTCCAAAGCGGCCACACGCAGCGACAAATACAGCTGATCGCGCGTTCCGTCGCTCATGGCCTCGACCGGGATCTCATCGACGCCAAGGTCGCCGGAAGCGCGGCAGCCTTTGATGACGGCCTTTTCGCCGTCGTCGTCCACAAGTAGCCCCTTGAATGAGCCCAGTGTGAGCTGCCGAAACAGCTCGCTGGCGAGTTGCAGCAACGGCGTCTGGGTTTGCTCCCGGTAGCGTCGAATCGCCCAATCCAGCAACCGCGTTTGGACGGTGGCGCCGACCCAGCTTTCGGAGACGTCGATCATCTCGCTCAACGTTTCCTGGCGGCGCGCTTCGGCCCGGGCGGCGGCGTCGCCTGCGCCGAATGCGTCGAGCGCATGCCGGGCGCTGTTGCGGGCCTGGATGGCATCCTCAATTCGTTGCTGAGTCAGCTTCAGGGCCGACGCAATCTGTGAAAGCTCCGCCGCCGGGTCTGTCCCCGCTTCGGCGTTGAACTCAGCTTCCAGCGCATCGAGACCCAATGGCGCGCCCTCTCTGAGCACGAGAGATGCCGTTTTCCTAATGCTTTCGTCCAACTGTCTGGCACGGTCCGAGCGCACGATCGCTGTTTGAAGGGCTGACAGATCCGTCGCCCCGGCCGCTTCGAGCAAGGGACGCAGTTCGGCCTGGGCCTTGGCAAGATCCGAGCGCACCTCCTCAAGCTCATCTTGCTTGGCCTGCAACTGGTCGGCTAACCGGGCGCGCTCCTTCTCCGTCTCTGCGGCCTGGTCCAGCCGGCGGCTGAGCTCGGTGGCGATGTCATCGGCGGGCCGCTCAATCCAATCGGGGGCCAGCGCTTCGGCCAAACGGCGGGCGTTGCCGGCGAACCGCTCCTGGTCGTCCTGCATGCTGCGAATCCGCGTTTGCTTGTCGCGGAGCTGTTTCAAGGCTTCGTCGAGCTCGTCGAAGGTATCCAGCGCCGCCGAACCCGCGGCGGGCGAAGTATTCTCCGGCAGGCCGATCGCAGCCAGTTGCCTGCGCCATTCTTCCTGCCAGGCTGCCCAAGCCTGCTCGGCTTTATCGGTTTCCGCCTGCGCTCGCTCGCAAGCTCCGCGTAGTTTCCGGACTCGCTCGTCCAGATCCGTCTTCCGGTGGGAGCGGTTCAACAGCTCCTGCTGCCTGGACTCCGTCCGGGCCACCCAAGCTCCCAAGTCGTCGCGATCACTAGGCTGGGGCTCCCCCAATTCCGCGGCCCACGCCTCACGCAGGCCGGCGGCCAAGCGCTCCACGCGGGCATCGAAGTCGGCCAGCGCGGTTTCGGCTTCTTGGAGCGCTTCCGCCTTTTCCAGCGCCCGGTCGCGATCGGTCAACCAGCGGTTGTAGTCAACGATTTCGAAGCCGCCGTCGCCAAGGCGTTCGGCGGCCTGGCGCCAGGACTGCTCCAAGGCGGCCTCCTGGCCGCGAGCCGTCTCTTGTTCCTGGGCGAGAAACGAGGACTGCTGCTGAAGGCGATCGATCTCGTTGTGCAGGCTCGTCCACTCCGCGGCGGCCTCGGCGCCGGCGAAGCGTTGATCGGCCAATGTATCCGCCGCATCCACGAAGTGCTCGTACTCCGGCCTCGCATTGACCACCGTGGCGCGTCCGGCGACGATTTCGCCCCACAGCCGGTCGCGATCCGCGCGAGCCGTGTCGATCTCGTCGCGCGTCACCGGCGCCTTATCACGGACCAACTGTTCCAGCCTCAGCCGCTTGTCGTCGAGAGTTTGGGCCAACTCGCGCTGCTGTTGCCGCAGGCGATCCTGCACCGTCCCCACTGCGCGCATCTTTTCCAGCCACTCCCGCGCCTGCTCCACGGAGGCGGGCGGCGGCAGCCGCAACTCCTCGGCGGACCCTTTCCAGGGACGCAGCGCTCCCACGGCCCGATCCCAATCGGCGCGGGCCTTGGAGACGAGCTTCGCCAACCTCGCCCGCCCCTCCGCCGCGTCGCCCAGCGCCCGGGCCTCCTCGAGTGCCGCCTTCCAGCCGGCCGATACGGGCTTGGCTTCCAGCTCGGCAGCCTCGGCCTCCAACTCGCGCAGCTCTTCGAGCCGCTGCTCCAAGTCCGTTTTGGAGGACTCAGCCCGCTGCCGGATAGCGCCGCGGCTTTCCAGCAGGCCACGCAGATCGGCCCGCGCCAAACGTGATGGAGACTGGCTCTCCAAAGCCTTAGCGGACGCTTCGCCCCAACCGAGTCCTTTGGCGGCGGCAAGCATTCGCCGCTCGGCCTCTCGGGCTTCAACGTGCCGTTTGCCGATGTCGCCTTCATGGCGAGAGAGCGACTGACGCTCCTTCACCAGCAACTCAATGTCCTCGGATCTGGCGGACACGGCAGTGTCAGGTTGCACCTGCGCCAGCGATTCTTGCAGTTTCTTGATTTCCGGAGCCAAGCGTTGACTGCGATCGTTGGCCACGGCCATGCGTTGCTGCACGTCCTTCACGGTCTCAGCCGCTTCGGGAGGCAGCAGCCGCACATCGCCCAGAGCCGACCGTTCGGCTTCCGCCTCGCGCCGATCATGCATTTGCGGCGCCACCCGACGAATCCGCTCCAGCTGATTGCGCCGAGACTCCAGGACTCCCTGCTCGTGTTGGGCGGCCTGGTAGGCGGCCTCGGCCTCAGTGAGCGCCCGATCCGCTTGTTGCCACTCCCTGGAATTGGCGGTCGCCTCTCGCTTTGCCTGTGTGGCGTTGGCAAGCTCGTCGGCGAGCTGGTAGTACCGCACGTTCTTGGACTTGCGCGGCGTCCAAAGCTCTCTGGCCTCTTTCTCCAGATCCCCACGCAAGGCGTGCAGCCCGCGCACGCCCGCCGCCGCGGAAAACAAGGCCTCGGCCGCGTCGCCCTTGCCTTGCAGGATCTCCTCGCCGCCCTCGCGCAAGCGCTCATGGCTGAGCGCGAACATGCGCTCGTAGAACGCGCGGTCGCCGCCGCCTAGCAACTCGGCGAGCGCCTCGTCGGCAAACGGCTTACCGTCGGCGCCCCGGAGCGTGTTCTTATTGCCCTTACGACGCGTCAGCTCCAGCCTGCCGTTGCTGCTTTCCACCACCGCTCCCAATCGCATGTGGCTGTAGTCATGCAGAAAGTTCAGCGCTGTCTGCCCCGGAATGCCGTACAGAAAATCCACGACCGCTGAACGCAGCGTCGATTTCCCCGCTTCATTCGGGCCGTAGAGCAGATGGAAGTCGGTTGCGCCGGCCGGCAACTCGACGGACTTGTCCGTGAACTTGCCGTAGGCGAGCAGACCGAGGCGGCTAAATCGCATGGCGGATATTGCTTCCGAGGCGGCGGCTAGCCCTCGGCGGTCTCCAGGCGCGCCAGCAGTGCGGAAGCGGCATCAGCGATCAACTCATCAAGCCTGCCGTCGTGCATAGCCGCCAGCTCCTCCGACTGCCGCACCTCGGCATCCATACGTCCGGTCGCCTCGGTCAGCTCTGTGCGAAGCTCCGCGAGAAACGAATCGTCCTTTGATGCTTCGGCCAGTAACTCCTCCAGGTCTGACAATGCGCCCGATTCCATGCCGCGAGCCTCAGCGTCGAGTGCGGGCCGGATCCGCAGCTTCACCTTCTCAATCCAAATCGAGTCGCCGCCCAGTGCGACCGCCTGCGCGAGGATGTCGGGACGCAAATGCGCTTCACGAGCGATCAATGCGCCGTGCGCGGCGGTCGCTCCGGTGAGCTCCACCCGAACGGCGGCGGGCAGATCGTCATCTTGGTTGTCCATCAAAGCTTCGAGTTGTCGTCGCACCTCGCCCACCGCTTCGTCAAAATCGCCGGCCTCACTCACGTCCGCTTCCATGCGATGCCAGCGCAGCACGTCCGTCCAGCGGCGCTCGATACGGATCTCACCGTCATCAACATTAGCCAGCACCACCCCCCGCGGACCTGTTTCGCGAATATGCCGCCCTTGCGGATTGCCGGGAAAGACGATGTGCGGCGCCTCGCTAACGACGCGGTGCTCATGCACATGGCCCAGCGCCCAGTATTGATAACCCTTGGCCTGCAGCTGGGCCTGCGAGCACGGCGCATAGGTGGCGTGCTCGGAGATGCCGTCCAAGGAAGTATGGAGCACGCCGATGTTGAGCCAACCCGGCACGGGTTCGGGATAGCTGGAGACCAAGTTCTCTTCCTCAGCGCGCTTAGCGAAGCTCCGGCCGTGCAAAGCGACTTGCAGCTCCTCGATCCGAAAGGTCTCCGCTTTCCGCGAGGAGAATTTGTGGACGTTGTCAGGCAACTGCAGAGCCTTCGTCATCACGCTCGCAGCGTCATGGTTGCCGTCAATCAGGTAGACCGGGATGCGCTTGTCGCGCAGGCGGCCCATCTGATTCGAAAAATACAGGCCCGTGTTGTAGTCCCTCCAGTCGCCGTCATAGAGGTCGCCGGCGATCACCAGGAAGGCGACATCCTCCTCAATGGCGAGGTCGATGATCTTGACGAACGCCTCGCGCGTGGCGGCCCGCAGGCGCTCTGCGGGCGCTCCCTCATACGCCGACAAGCCTCGCAGCGGGCTGTCGAGGTGAATATCGGCGACGTGCAGGAACTTGAAGCTCACTGGGCAGCCCCCGCAGCCAATTGGGTTTCATACTCGCGCCAGACGCCCATGAGAGGAAAGTATAGTCCCGCGCGGATCGTCCGCTCGGGCTCGAGGTTCGCATATAGCTCGCGATAGTCCTGCATTTGCCGGCGATATCTTTCGAGCTCATTGAGCAGGAAGTCTTCCCGGCCGCCGCCCTGATGGACGCTGGTTTTGAAGTCCACAATCCAGCGTACGTCCTCGGCGTCCACAAAGGTGCGGTCCACGCGCCGCTCTACGAGCCGTCCGCCCACGATCCCGGCCAACGCCAGCTCGCCGTGGGCATCGCGATGGGACGACGCCAGCGCCCAACGGCCGCGCTCGTCTTCCAGCGTTCGCCGCAGCGCTTCGATAACCTGATCGGCGCAACGAGGCAGTTCCTCGGGACCGACGCCAAGCGCGCGCAGTTCGTTCTCCAGGCGAGGACGCTCGCGAACCGGGCGCGCGGCGTCCCAATTCTCCAGGCCGTCGCGGGAAATTTCCGCGAGCGCATTGTGAACCACCGTCCCCACGTGGCGCGCCAGGCGGCCGACCCAATGGAAGCTGATTTCGAGCTCGCGGCCGACGACGGCGCCCTCCTCCCGGTTGACTGCGGCGGCGGGCTGGGGCAACTCCGGCAAGGTCCAATCGGCGGGCAAGCGCCGGAACAGTTGCGGCGCGGTTGCTGTCTCCGCCTCCGCCAAACCCGGCTCTGTCCAATCCCGTAGCGCTGAGGCGAAGTCGCCCTGCACGATCTCCCACAGCAGGTGCAACAAGGAACCGCCCTCGGGCGCCGTTTCCCTGCCGGCCTTGGTCTCCTTGACCTTGGCCGCACCCAGCAAATGCAGCTCCCGCTTGGCGCGCGTCGTGGCCACGTAGAGCAGGCGACGCGCCTCGTGCCGCTCTAGTTCGCTTTCGGCCCCTTGGATATAGGAGTGGATCGGATCGGCGGACACCACTGCCGAGCGCGACGGCGCCAGCAGTAGGTCCCGGCCGCCGTCGGCCGACGGAACCTCCATCCAGCGCAGCAGACGCGAGTCGGACCGGTTCGGCCGGCGCCCCAGGCCCGGTGCGATGACCACGTCGAACTGCAACCCCTTGGCCTTGTGGATCGTCATCACTTGGACGTTGTCGTCGGCGGTCGGATCGGGCGCGGCATACAGCTTGTCGACGCGGGCTCGCAGTAGTTCCAGGTCGCAATCGCGCCCCTCGTCGAGCTCATCGAGCAGGTCGAAGTAGGCTTGCGCGTTGTCAATCGCCGCGTTCTCGGCCAGCACGGCTGGCCCCCCGAGGGCCAGCCAGACGCCTTCCACCCAGGCGCGCAAGGTGCGCGGGCGCGGCTGTTCAATGGCTTTACGAAGCCGCGCCAGTCGCTGTTGGGCGGCCTGCGGCAACGCGGCAACGCGCTCGCCGTCGCAGATCGCGTCCCAAACCGTCGCTTCGGTGCGGGCGCCGCACATTGCGTGCAATTCCGTGAGCGTCAGGCCGCACCACGGCGCGCGCAAGATCGACAGCCAAGCCAGCCGGTCAGCCGGATGCATCAACGCCGCCGTGAGCGAGAGCAGGTCCTGAACCACCGGCGTTGTTGAGAGCGGGTCGAGATCGACGCCGCGATAGCGCACCCCGGCCTCGCTGAGCGCGCGGAGAATTTCGGGCAGGTGGGTGCGCGCCCGCACCAGCACCGCGATCTTTTCTTCCGGGCGCTCGCTTCGCACCCGCTGCACGATCTTTAGGATCTGTTGCGCTTCCTCGCGATCGCATCCGTGGCGGCCTTCGTCCCCGTACAAGAACGGATGGACGGCGACCGTCGGCCCTCGCTCTTCACTCACCGCGCACGCCGACGCCGCGAACGACACCGCTCCGCGCGCCGGATCGGCCGGCCCTCGAAATATCTCCGCAAAGGTTGCGTTGACCCAGTCCACGATGTTGCTGCGCGAACGGAAATTCGCCTCCAGTACAAGGGTTTTCAGCGGAACGTCGCCCAACATGGCCGCGCTTTCGGCGTCGAGGAAGTTGCGCACCTCCGCCTCCCGAAACCGATAGATCGACTGCATCGGGTCGCCTACTAGAAACAGCGTGCGGCCGTCTCCAGGCGTCCATCCTGCCGTCAAGCGTTCCAGCAGACGAAGCTGGGTGAAGGAGGTGTCTTGGAACTCGTCCACCAGCAGATGCTCGATGGCGGCGTCGAAGGCAAAGGCAAGATCCGTCGGGGCTTCCTCGCCGCCGAGCGCTTCGAGCGCGCCTTGCGCCAACGCTGGGAAATCCACTTCGCCACGTTCGCGAAACACAAGCCGAAGCTGCGCCGCCGTCACCGGCAGGATCTGGATCAGCGCCTCGGTCACCGCCCATTGGGAATCGTCATACCGGGCGGGCGGAAGCCTCCGCACCGCTTCGAGCGCCTCCACGAACGCCGTATTGCCCTCTAAGGCGGCGAGTAGCTCCTGGATACGCGCCTTCTCCGGGCATTTCGCGGGAAAGCCGTTATTCTTCGTCACGCCCCCGGGCGCATACAGGCCGCCCGACTTCTTGACCACCAGCGCAGTCAGCCCCAGCCACTGGCGCAACGCATCCACCTCGGCCGGCGGTGCGCTCGTCATACCCTCACAGGCGACGACGGGGTGGTCGGGCTTGTCGTCTCGGAGATTCACGGCGGCGAAGCTCGCCAGCGCGGGAGCCTGCTCCAAGAACACGGGCGGGGCGAGATCCTCGACCCGTTGCAACGCCGACACGATAATCGTCTCGAGCGCCCGTTCGCCCTCGGCGCGCAGTTCGGCGGCGTCGCGACCGGTCACATGTCGCAGCCACTGATCGCGGCGGGCCAGCAGATCCGCCAACAGTTCCACCAGCTCCGGCTGATTGTTGTCGACGTGCCGCAGCATCGTCTCCAACGGAGCGTTGAAACGATCGTGTTCGAGCAGCTCCACCGTCCGCAAAGCAGCCTCGGCGTGCAGATCGGAGGCATTTTCGGTCGGCGCCGGAGGCGGTCCTAGTCGAGAAAGCCAAGGGGCCCGGCTGACGATGGACGTCCACAACGAATCAAACGTGCGAATCGCGAAGCGGCGCGGGTTCTCCGTCAGCCCCCACGCCTCGGCTTCGTTCCGCTCCAAAACGGCGCGGGCCAAGCGCCAAGTAGCGACCTGATGCGGCTGTCCCGGCTGCGGGCCGCAGGCGTCCGATAACGCGTCCATCACGCGACGCCGCATCTCCGCGGCGGCCTTGCGCGTAAAGGTGATGGCAACGACGGCTTCGGGCCGCGATGCGCGAGCCAGCAGCGAGAGGTAGCGCTGAATCAGCAGCTCCGTTTTGCCCGAGCCGGCAGGGGCGCGCACCAAAAATGAGACGACCGGATTGAGCGCGGCCGCGCGTTGGCTGTGGTCGACCACGCTCATTCGTCGCTGTCTCCTTCGTCGTCCTCGGCGCCGCCGCCAAGCTCGTTCACGCGGCACAGCGAACCGATCTTGCAATAGCCGCACTTGCCGTCCCGGGGATCCACTATTGCGGCGCCTTGCAGAAACTCTTCGGCCAAGCGCTGCAAGTTCCTGCGCCACTGGGCCAACCGATCCGAGGTCAAGACGCCGGAATCGCCCCGCGCACCCGTCGGCAGATCCACATCTTCTTCCACGGCGCCCTTAAAGCCCATCTCGCTCGGCTTGAGCTTGGCGAATAGCGCTCCAGCCACCGTGTGCGGGTGCGTCACGGCGTAGAGCGGCACTTGCGGCTCCAATGAGCGTTCCTTGTCCCACTCGGAGGGTTTGGGCGAGCCCGTCTTGTAGTCGATCAACACGTGCCGTCCGTCTGCGAGCTCGTCCACGCGGTCGATTTGCACGTGCAGCGTCAGCCCGCCTACGGTCACCGCCCGCTTTCGTTCCGCCGCTACGACACGAAATGGCGATTGGCGTTCCTGCTCGATCGCCAACCACTCCGTCGCCAAGCCGGCCAGGCGCCGCTGTTCGATCCGCTCAAACCGCTCCGGCAGGCTCGCGCCGCGCTGGTTGGACAGGCGCGCCAGGGCCTCCCGTGCGCCCCGCTCGGCGACTTCAGGCAGATCGGCGCGTGCGAGGCCGGCAGAGCCTTCCAGCTCTTCCCAAACGCACTCGAGCAACGCGTGGACCAAGGTCCCGCGATCCAGAGCATCCAGCCCGGGCGCTGCCGTCGGCAAGGCTTCAGCGCGCAGGCGTAACTCCGCGAAGGCTCGAAACGGGCAATGCGCTTGGTGGGCCAGCAGGGTTGAGCCGCCAAACGCCCGCTCATGGTCGCCCAGCGGCGGGCCGGCGGAGTCGGAGAAGAACTCGGCGTCGGCGCCGCGAAATGCCTTGAATACCCCGCCGCCGCCCCTGAGCTCAAGGTCCGTTTGCGGGAAGCATCGGACCAAGGGACTGGGACCGAGCTCGCGGTCGCCGTCGGCTTCGGCGCTGCTCAGTACAACGCGCTCAGCGCCGCCGATCAGGTTCTCCAAACGCGTGCGGGCGAAGGCCAGCTCCCGCTCGGGGGAAGCGTGGGGCAGCCCGCGGTCCCGCTGCAAATCATACGGCAGAAACGGGTTCGGACGCGCCTCAGACGGCCAAGTGTCGTCGTCGAGCTTGGCGACCCACAAGTGCGTAAATTCGGCGCCCGAGGCCTCCAGCAGCCCCAATACTTCTACAGGCCCGGCCTTGCCGGCGGGTTGAAACATCCGCTCGGCGGCCATGCGCTCCAGCAGTTGTAGCGCGCGAGACTGCCTTAGCGGGCCGCTGGTGGCGCCGAGCGCGGCGAAGTCCGCCAACAACTCGTGCCATTCGGCGAGCACTTGCCGGTCTTCGCTCGTCAATTCCTGCTCATCCCAGGCGTTGAGCGCGCTCAAGAGTTCCGCGAAAGCGCCCGCCCAGGTTGCCGGCTGAGCCGTCCGCGGCAATTCGTCCCACAGTTTCAGCCAGCTCTGGATCGCGCGGGAAAGACGCGGCGCGCACTCGGACGGCCCCACCGCCGAGGTCAGCCGCACCTCCGGGAGGCCCTTATCACGCAGACGCCGGTCGATCAAGGCTCTCGCTCCACGCTCAGCAACGCCGCCGGCCGCATATTCAGACCGCAACCACGCGCTCAGCGTCGCCAGATCCACCCGGTCGGGACGCAGTCGCAATGCCAGCAGCGCCGCGCGAACCAGCGGGTAGTGAGACAGCGGAGCGCCCGCCGAAATCTGAAAGAGCCCTTCGGTTGCCGCGCCGCCCGCCGCCAACGAGGGCGCATCGAAGGCCTCGCGAAAGATCCGCTCGACCTCCGGTTGCCGTGCGGCCAGGTCCGGCACGACAACGCCGATCGGGCCCGCCTCGCCCCTGTCGACCAGCTCGCGGGCCCAGCGCGCCGCCGCCCGAATCTCGTCGCGCGGCGCGGGCAGACAGTAGCGCACGCACTCGCGGTTGCGGTGAGGCTGCGGCGTCAGGGATCGCACCGTCGTCCCGCGCCGGCGCAGGGCGGCGACGAGCGACTCCTGGGCCGGCGTCAGCTCATCAAACCCAGCCAAGAGCAGGTCTTGCGGCGCGTCTACCAGGTCCAACAACTCCGGCAGAGACGCGTCGGCGCTGGCGGCGTCGATCCATCCTTCGCGTGTGCAAGCGGACTCAAAGGCATCGGCCCACTGCATGAACTGGGCCACATCCGGCGTCAGGGAACTCCGCAACGCGGCCCGGTCCAACCGCCAATCGTGCAGCAGCCCCCAAGCGTCTCGCGCAACGCCGGCCGTCGCTTCGATCGATAGCAGCTCATCTCCGGCCGAGTCGGCGACAATGCGCTCCCACAGCAGCAGCTCTTGGTCGGCCCCAAGCCGCAGCAGCGGCTCGCTCTTGGAACGGCTTCGAGCTTGGTTCCACAGGTCGCCCGTCCAGGCTTCCCACGGTGCGACCGCCGGAGCGATCCAGGCAAGAGCGCCCTCTTTTTGGCGCGCCGCACGGTAGGCTTCGCGCAACGAACGAGCCAGACGCCGGTTTCCCGAAACCAGAATCGCGCCCTCGGATAGGGCATCCAATACGTCCTCTCCGGAGATAGAAGGCGCTGTCTTCTCTGGCGTGGCGCCGCCGGTCATTCCGTTCAGGCTAGCCGATCGGCCAAGCGCTCGTCAGGGCGCTGTTAATCCATTAGCGGGAACCGTGGCTCAGCTATAGGGACTGCGACCGGCGATCAAAGCGGAAAAACCGATTCACGCCTTTCAGAAAACCCATGGATAAGAGATGTTTGGTCTAAGCCCGTACGATCGTCTTCGTCGACAAAAGCGCACTGCGTCAGAAGCCGCATCGCCGCCGCACCTGGGCGCCGCGCGGCCAGACGCCGGCGCTCGCAAGTCGGTGGGGCCCGATCGCCCACGTCACCGTCCGTATCCTGTGGCCCGCGGGCGAGCCGATTCGCAGCGCCACGGTCGAGATATGGCAACGCGACTCCGGCGGCGCCTACCTGCACGCCGGCTGCAAGGGGCGCGCCCAAGTTCGACAAAGAGTTTCAGACGTTCGGGCGCTTCCAGACTAACGAGGCTGTTTGCACACGTGACGGGCGTGTTCGGTGATAGCCCCCGGCTTCAGTCGGGGGCAACTAAGATCGGACCCTCCCGTCTCTTGCACTTGCCCTCACCCGCCAGAGCTGGTGAGAGCAACCATTTCCCCCGGCTAAAGCCGGGGGCTATAGGAAATCGGAGACGGAATCGGTGTGTCGTCGGACCGTCTGGATCAGCGGGCGCAGTATGTTCACACACTCGCTGACGCCCAGGGCGAGTCCCGTTTTCGGACCATTCGCCCGGTCGCCTGTGACAACCGCGCGCCGCACATCCACGTCGCCGCCGACCGCGAGGCGCTGATCAAGGAATACAAGCCCGTACCCGGTTCCAAGATCGGCGAACTGGCGGTGAGCGTTGACATCGTCACCGGCGTTACGCCGGAAGGCCCCAAGGGCGACTGTTTTCAGCGCGCGCGGCGGGGCCAGCGCACTCGAGTGGGACAAATAATCCGGTTCGTCCTAATCCTCCGCCGCAACGAGCTTCGGCTGATTCACCAGCCCTGTCAAGTAGTCGGTCAGCGCCTCGACCTCCTCATGCCGGCCCACCAGCGGCGGCATGTACGCCTTGTAGGGCGAGTCCTCGCCGCCCGCGTGCAGTGTCTTGAGGATGTTGGCGACGGAATCCCTGTCTCGTCCCGCCAGCAGGCCGCGCATCGAGCGGTAGCCGTCCACGGTGTGGCACGACAGGCACTGGCCTTTGAACATCAGCTTGCCGGTGTCGGCTCCGGAGCCGGTCCAGGGACTGTCGGCGAGGTAGCCGGCCTGGTTGAAGCCGGACACGTCGGCGGCGCGGATTCCATTCGAATACATGTGCCCGCCCACGGTGTAGGGCTTGCGCAGCATCTCGCGCGCCTGCTCGGTGGCCGCCGTGGCGGCCAAAGCCAAGAACAGCACCGCGCAGGCGTGCCCGAACGTGAAGTCGCGCGGGTTGCGGTAGCCCAGGAAGTAGACGATGGCCAGAATCGTCGCTGACGTCATCACGGTCACCAGCGCCGCGCGCGTGATCTGCGTGAACACGCCGGCGCCGATGGTGGAGACGCCCAACTGCAGCAGCTCGCGCTGCGAGTCCGGCACCATCCACAAGTACCAGAGGAAGGCGAACGGCATGATCACGAAGGCCGGAACCAGCCACTTGCTCGACCAGCGAATGATCTCCGCCTTGAGCTGTGGTTTCTCGAAACCGTCGATGCGGCTCGCCGTCACCAACGCCCACACGCCGGCCAGCGAGACGCACACGAGCGTCCGCAGGACCAGGCTCGGCCAGTAGGTCGGGTTGAAGAAGGCGTACCAGAAGGCCGCCGGCTCGGTCCCCGTCCCTGCCGCGGCCAGCCAGGCCTCGCCCGGCGTGAGCATGAAGGTGAGGATGCCGTTGATGATCACCAGGCTCATCCAGGCCGAACCGGCGTAGATCCAGCCGATGGTCAGATGCAGCTTGTCGTCGATGCGGTCCCAGGTGTAGTAGTAGACCAGCGCGGCGGTGATCTCCACGATGAAGAAGGCCCACTCCATCGCCCAGCCGAAGACGAAGTTGTGGATCAACGTGGAGGTCGATTCCGGACTCGCCAGCCCGATTGAGAACCAGATGCCGACGCCGGAGACTGCGCCGAACACCAGCGTCAGCACCAGGAAGAACTTGGCATGACCGTGGATCACCTCCAGCCAGTCCGCGCGCTCCTCCAGGCGGGCCTTGCGCTCCGCCAGAACCAGGTAGAGGCCGCCGCCGACGGCGAAGTGCGAGATCAGCACGTGGTAGATGGCGATCAATCCGATCACCCAACCCGAGCCGATCATCGGAACATCCCACATCGGATAGTTCACGGCATCACCTCCCAGTACCCCCAGATCGTCAGCACCACCAGCGCCGCCAGCACAGCGAAGCCGATCCAGGTGGCGGTCCGCGCCTTGGCCTGCGCTGTGCGGTCGACGTCATAGAGCGGAATCAGCGCCCACACCGCGATCAAGGCCGTAAACAGGCCCATGCCGAGAAACTCGCCGGCCAGACCCGGCACGATGCGTCCCAGCGCCTTGAGGAACTGGAATTGCGCCATGAAATACCACTCCGGGTGGATGCCCACCGGCGCCGGCGCCAGCGGATCCGCCTGCGGCCCCAGGTCCCAGGGGAACATCGAGGCCAGGATCGCGATCACGTTCAACGCGATCAGCCACAGCGCCAGATCCTTGGCGAGGAAGTTGGGGAAGAACGGGATCGAGCGCCTCTCGGCCGCCGGCTTGGCCTCTTCCGAAGGCGGCATCGCGTTGCCGTGTTTCTGCACCAGCCACAGGTGGAACATCAGGATCGGGATGAACAGCAGCGGCAGCACCACCACGTGCAAGGCGAAGAAACGCTGCACGGTCTCCGCTCCCACCGAAGGGCCGCCTCGAGCCAGATCGGCGATCACCGGCCCGATCACAGGGAACGTGGCCGGGATCTCGAGCCCGATCTTCGTGGCAAAGTACGCCAACTCGTCCATCGGCAGCAGGTAGCCCGAGAATCCGAAAACCATCGTCAGCGCCAGCAGCGCCAGCCCCGACCACCAGCCGAATTCACGCGGCTTGCGGTAGGCCTTCATCAGGTACACCGAGAACATGTGCACGAAGACGGCGAAGACCATCAGGTTGGCCGACCAGTTGTGCGCCGAGCGCACCAGCCAGCCGAACTCGATGTCATAGGTGATCTGGCGAACCGAGTTGTAGGCGTCCGGGCCTGGCCGGAAGTAGACCAGCAGCAGCACGCCGGTGATGACCTGCACGAGGAAGAAGAACAGCGACAGCCCGCCCCAGTAGTACCAGAAGGAGTGCTCATGCAGCGGGACGACCTTCTTGCGGCCCAGCGCGGCGAGCTGTTCGAGTCCGAGCCGCTCGTCGAGCCAGCCGTACAGGCCGCTGGGGCCGGCCTTAGGCCCGGGAAAGGATGATGTCGCCATCGCTCTCCTCCACTGTGTAGACGCCCAGTGCGCGGGGCGGAGGTCCTGCGACGACGGCGCCGGTGTTCATGTCGTAAATGCCGGAATGGCAGGCGCAGAAGATCCGTTTCTGATCCGGCTCAAACTGCACGGTACAGCCCAGGTGCGTGCAGACGGCGTCGAAGCAGACCATCGAGCCGTCGCTGTGGTGGATCAGCATCGCGGGCCGGTTGCCGAACTGCAGCATCAGCGCCGAACCGGCGCCGGGGACGTCGGCGCGCGGCACCGAGACCTGTGTGACGGCGCCGGCCTCGGCGGCGCGCTCGATCGGCGTTGCCAAGTAACGGTAGACCGGGTAGGCGAGCGCGCCTGCGTAGCCCGCCGCCGCCGCTCCCAGCCCGACGCGGATCAGGGTGCGGCGGGAGGAGGGATCGCCCGCATCGCCCAACGGCAGCGAGGTGGAGCTGTCAGACATAATTCTCCTCCTTCGGTCGCGCGGAGGCCGCGACGCGGACCATCCACACGATCGAGCCGATGGCGGCCACGAACAGCAGCAGGAATAGCCCCACGACCGACCAGTTGGTAAAGACCTGCCGGTCCCAGACATCGAATCCGGCCTGCAGCAGGGTCACGTCGCGGATGCCGTCGCGCACCATCACCAGTGCCAGCGTCTGGACGAAGATCACCGCTACCGCGCCCCACGCCGCCAGCGGCAGCGCGCCGCCGGAGCGGGTGATCTGCCAGACGCCAAGCGCCAGCAGCAGAGCCGCCGCGGCCCACCAGCCGTAGCCGAACCCGGCGTACAAAGCGTTGCCGGCCAAGTCTTCACGGACGCCGCCCGGAAGCGCCGACAGCACCCAGTACGCGGTTGCCGCCAGCGCAACCGCTCCCGCCGCGATCGCCATACCGCCCCAGCGCCTCAACAGCTCGCGCAACTCGGCGGTGAGGTCAGATTTGAGGCTCAACAGCAACAGGCCCGCACCGGCGGTGGGCAGCGTCGCCGACAGGAAAAAGAACCAGCGCGGCCACACCGTCGGGTCCGAAGCGTTCAACTGTACGCCGCTCTGCGTCGCCGCGTACATCGGCCCCCAGGCTTCGGGCCGGATCATCAGCGTCATGTTGTTCGTGTAGATGAACCCGATCGCCAGCGCCAGCAGGAGCGAGCCGGCGCCGACCAAGCCCCAGCCCTTCTTGCGCTTCACGCGGTTGACGATGACGTAGAGCCCGTAGTAGCTGAAGGTCAGCAGCACAATGACTGCGATCCAATACGCCCCGATCAATACGCTCGAGGTGTAGAGCGCACGTCCGTAGAGCACCTGAGTGAACAGCAGCGGCGGGATGCCGAGGTTCACCACGTAGGCCATCGCCGTCGGCAGACGGTGCGCCAACATGCCGGAGCCTTGCAAATAGGCCGTCCGGCCGCTCATGCGGCCCAGCCAGTACCAGCTCAGACCGACGAATAGACCGCCGATGAGAGCTTCGACGGCCAGGAAGTGCAGAGTGAGGGTGACTTCATGCAGCAACTTGAAGAGCCACACCGGCGCGGGCAGTGGAATCGGGTCCACTGCCGGAAACATTTGCATGGGATCTGGTCCTCCATCCGGAGTAACTATCGGCGCTTGCGGGGATGCAAACCAGGGGCCAAAATACCCTGGATCCAGCCATCCCGCTATACATGCGCGGCTCGGTCCCAAGGCGACCGCGACGCGCGCGTACGGCTGGGGCAAATGCCCCAGCCGTCTTGACATATGGGAGGTTTGGCATATCGATAAATGCGTTCCATAATGGAGTGCATGCTTCCAGCCCCCCGCCTGCTCCTGTTGGCCCTACTCGCCTGGGGGCTGGCGAGCGCAGCTCCAAAAAACACTGTTGAGACCAGCTACTGGGCTTTTCAGAAGCCGCAAGAGCAGGCAGCTCCGCAGAGCGATTCGCCGTGGATTCGCACCGCCGTGGACGCCTTCGTGCTCGAAAAGCTCGAAGCGAAGAAGCTGACGCCTTCGCCGGAACTCGACAAGCGCCGGCTGGTCCGGCGTCTCTACCTCGATCTCTGGGGCCTGCCGCCGACGCCGGAGCAGGTCCGAGCTTTCCTTGAAGACGACTCGCCGCGCGCCTACGAAAACCTGGTGGAAGAGCTGATGTCCTCGCCGCACTACGGCGAGCGCTGGGCGCAAAAATGGCTCGACGTGGTGCGCTATGCCGACACCAACGGCTTCGAGGGCGACAAGGAGCGGCCGCACTCCTGGCGCTACCGCGACTACGTGGTGCAGTCGTTCACCGAAGACAAGCCGTACGACCGCTTCGTGCAGGAGCAGATCGCAGGCGACGAGCTGTTTCCCGGCGATGAGCAGGCGCTGATCGCCACCGGCTTCCTGCGCGCCGGCCCGCGGCATGTGGTGAGCGGCAACACCGACAAGGAGATGCTGCGCCAGGAGTTGATGGTGGAAATGGCCGGGGGTGTCGGCTCGGCGTTTTTGGGGCTGACGGTCCACTGCGCCCGCTGCCACGACCACAAGTTCGACCCGATCCTGCAATCGGACTATTACCAGTTGCAGGCCTTTTTCGCGCCGGTCGAGCTCGAAGAGATCCCGCTGGCCTCCGCCGAAGAGACCGAGGCGTACGAGAAGGCCGTCGAGGCGCACGAAGCCCGCCTGAAGCCCATCAAGGCGGCGCTCAAGGAACTCGAAAAACCCTATCAAGAGAAGGCCTACGAGATCAGCAAGGCGCAGCTCGAACCCGAACTGCTTGCGGCGCTCGAAAAGCCGGAAGACCAGCGCACCGCAGAGGAAGCGCAACTCGCCAAGGACGCGAAGTCCCAGGCGAAGGTCCCCTGGTACGACCTGTTGAAGCAGATCCCCGAAGACGTGAAGGCCGAGCGCGCGCAGCTTCGTCGCAAGATGCACGCCATCGAGCTCGAGCGGCCGTCGCCGCCGCGGGCCGCCTTCGCCGTCCGGAACACGAACGAGGAAGTTCCGGCGACGCACATTCTGGCGATCGGCGACCACAAGCACCCGCTCGGCGAGGTCGACCCGGGCTTCTTGAGCGCGGTGTCCGACTTCGGCTTCGAGGTTCCGCTGGGCGCCGAAGGCCGCCGTTCCGCACTGGCGCGCTGGCTCACCCATCCCGACCACCCGCTCACTGCACGCGTGATGGTCAACCGCATCTGGCAGTTCCGCATGGGCGCGGCGCTGACCGACGACCCCAACAACTTCGGACTGCTCGGCGGCGCCAACCCCTCGCACCCGGAGATGCTGGACTATCTGGCGACCACGTTCATCGACATGGGCTGGAGCGTCAAGGCGATCGACCGCATGATCCTGCTGTCGAGCGCGTATCGCCAGTCGGCCGAGATCGACCCCGCCAAGGCCGAGGTCGACGCCGACAACAAGTTCTACTGGCGCGCCAACCGCGTCCGGCTGAGCGGCGAAGCCATCCGCGACAGCGCCCTGGCTGCGGCCGGCAAGCTGAACCTCGAGATCGGCGGCGCCCCCATCCGCATCCCGATCGAGCAGGAGATCTACGACCTGATCTTCACCGAGGGAGAGCCGGACAACCTGTGGCCGGTGACGCCGGACGTGGCGCAGCACAGCCGCCGCAGCCTCTACCTGCTCAACAAGCGCACGGTGCGGCTGCCGCTGCTGGCGAATTTCGATCAACCCGATACGATGACGTCATGCGCCGTGCGCTCGCGCTCGACGCACGCGCTGCAGGCGCTGACCATGCTCAACAGCGACTTCGCCCAGGACGCCTCGAAGTCGTTTGCCGAGCGGCTGGCCTCCGTTTGCGGGCAGGACGACGCAGCCTGTCAGGTCGAAACGGCGTGGGACCTCGCTCTGGCCAGGCCGCCGGACGAGAAGGAGCGCGCGCTGGCGGTGGAGTTCCTGGAAGACCCCTCCACGCGGCTGGCGGATTTCTGCTTGGCGTTGTTGAACCGCAATGAGTTCGTTTACCGACCCTAACGGCCCCCTGGCTCAAAACCTGCGGCGCGAGCTGCGCCGGCGCGACGTGCTGCGCGGCGCGGCCAACGGCTTCGGCGCCCTGGCGTTGCAGGCGCTGCTGGCCAAGGAAGGCCGCGCCACGCCGATGCGCGAGGATCCCCTGGCAGCGAAAAAGCCGCACTTCGCGCCCAAAGCCAAGTCGGTCATCTTCATCTTCAACGTCGGCGCCCCCAGCTCAATGGACAGCTTCGACCCCAAGCCGAAGCTGCGCGAGATGCACGGTCAGCCGATGCCGGAGAGCATGGGCAAGGTCGGCGGCCAGTTCACCGACGGCTCGCAGCCGATCTACGGCACGCCGTGGGAGTTCCATCGGCACGGCGAGAGCGGCATGCCGATCTCGACGCTGTTTCCTCACATCGCCAAGCACGCCGACGACCTGTGCCTGGTGCGCTCGTTCACCACGCAGAGCGTCGTGCACGCGCCGGCGATGTACGAGGTGCATTGCGGACGCCAGTTCGCCACGCACCCCGCCATGGGCGCGTGGGTGACCTACGGCCTGGGCAGCGAGTCCGACGACCTGCCGGCTTATGTGGTGATGCCGCAGCCGGAAGGCACCCCCGAGGGCGGCCCGCCGTGCTGGGGCTCGGCTTTCCTGCCGGCGGTCTACCAGGGCACGCTGCTGCGTCCGGGGCCGACGCCGATTCTGCACCTGGAGCGGCCGGAAGGCATGACGGAGGCCCGCCAGCGCCGCACGATCGACCTGCTGCAAAAGATGAACGAGATGGACGCCGGGCAGTACGACACGGAGATGGCGTCGCGCATCTCGAGCTACGAGCTGGCGTTCCGCATGCAGTCGCACGCGCCCGAGGCGGTGGATATCAACTCCGAGTCCCCGGCGACGCGCAAGATGTACGGCCTGGACCAGGACGCCACGCGCGACTTCGGCACGCGTATGCTGCTGGCGCGGCGCATGGTGGAGCGCGGCGTCCGCTTCGTGCAGGTTTATTCGGGCGGCGGCCCGATCTTCATGCAGTGGGACGCCCACACGCATCTGGTGGACAACCACGAAAAGATGGCGGGCCACTCCGACCAGCCGATCGGCGCGCTGCTGACGGATTTAAAGGCGCGGGGCCTGCTCGACGAGACGCTGGTGATTTGGGGCGCCGAGTTCGGACGGCTGCCGACTTCGCAGTCCGGCAACGGCCGCGACCACAACCCGCATGGCTTCACCATGTGGTTCGCCGGCGGCGGCGTGAAGGGCGGTCGGATCATCGGCTCGACCGACGAGTTCGGGTTGCGCGCGGTGGACAAGCCTTACAACATGCGCGACTTCCACGCGACGATCCTGCACCTGCTGGGGCTTGACCAGCACCAGTTGTGGTACCTGCACAACGGGCGTCACGAGAAGCTGGTGGATTTCGGCGGGAATGTGATCGAAGAGGTGTTTTCGTAGGGCGCTTCAATCGAATCCAATAGACCTCTGAACCTGTGAAAGCAGCCGCGCATATGGTTGCCGCGATTTCACCCTCTTCCGTCAAATTCCTTAACGGCTTCCGGTCGGCAGTGTGGTACAATCCGCGGCGTGATGGCCGCTGGTTTCACTGCTCAGGAATGGATGCAGCTGGGTCAGACCGTCGCCACCGTATGGGCTGCGATCTTTGCGGTGTTGCAGATCAGGACAGCCGCGTCCCAGCTGCGACTGGCGGCGGAGGACCAAAAGAAAGCTGCAGAGGCATCATCAGCTTCGACTCTCGCCAGCCTGATTTCCGAGGCACGTGAGCTTCAGTCCAAGAGCTTGGAAGATCCTGATCTTCATGCCATTTGGGTAGGGGGGCAAGAAAGTGGTCTCACGAAGAAGCAGAAGGTAGAGCTTTTTCGAGGATTCTTGATCGGGCATTACGCACTAGTGTATACATGCAAGTCGCTCAATCAGATTCCCGAAAGCACTTGGAGCGCAATGAGAGCGGACATGCACGGCTTCTTCTCCGCGGCAGAGAATCTAAAACGATGGAACAGTCTTAAGGCTCTCTATCCGGCCGATTTTAGAGAGTTCGTGGACAAACAGCTTCTTCATCAACCCTAGACGCGCATTCGGGAAGAGCTATCGAAATGATTTTCCACAATGTTGACCATCTGAACCCGTCGCTCACCGCTGTTAGCGCGTCGGCTAGCTCCCAATTCATGTTTGGCGTAAGTCATGTCTGGCGCATGATCGGATATCTTGAGGCGAATGATATTGCGAATGCGGCTAGCGAGGCGAGATCTGCAATCAAGCCGCTTTCCGAATCTGCCAACCTCTTTCACAAGCTGTCCGTTCTGCTGGGTTCGGACTTCTCTTGGTTTAGGGACGAGGCTCGCTCTGTCGATGTTGCGGACGCCGCAAGAACCGTTTATCTTTCCCCCGATTCGCAGTTGGTGAGGAGTCTGAACAGGACTATCCTAAGCGGCGAGATCGACTCCATCTTTCAATCTTGCTCCGAGCAAACGAACTCCTTGGCAGCTACGCTAGAGCGTTTCGCAAAATCAGCGGTCGGCGAATCAACGGTGCGAGACACAGATATAGCATTGGCGCACGAGCTTCTTCGAGATCTCGGTCAGTTGGTTGCACAGGGGCAACACGTTTCCTCGGTTTGTCTTCTGGCACGTAGGATTATCGCATAGGATATTGCGGTTCGCTACTCAAGACGCGCTGGCCTGATGAGTCGACGTTCGTCGCACTCGGGCCTGCCTACTCCACGTCCAGCCAGACCGCGCCGCTGGCCCCGATCACATGCGTTGTCGGGTCGGGTGTGTCTGGTTGATACGGCTTGGCCGTGCGCCAGTAAGGCCCCTCGATGCCCGGGCCCATCGCAATCGCCACCAAAAACGAATCTTTCTCCGGCCGAGGGATTTTCCAGCCGCCCTGCCAGATCACGCCCGGCCTTTGCAGCCCGCGGATCGACGCTTCACGAATCAACTCGCCGTCCTGGAACAGCATCACGCGGTCAGCGTCGATCCAGTCCGGCCCGAGCACCCGCACTTGCACGTTCACCTCGTCGTCCAGCACCGGGACCGTCTCGCCGGGGCCGTACTTGCCGTCGACGGTCAACTCGGCCAGCAGCCCGTAGCTGACCATCACGCGGCCTTCGAGGAAGTTGAAGACCGCCTGCTCCACATCGATGTCGCCCGGGTCGGAGTCGTCCACGTGGATGTACGTCCGCCCCTGGCCGACGAAGTGACGCGCCACGTCATGCGAGTCACTGCTGCCCACCGGCGTCACCTTCAGCCCGCGCCGCAGCAGCGCCATCCAGTCCCGAAGAAGCTGTAGCGGGTCGGTCTGCGTGGCCCCGGAGTTGACCGTTTCCATGGCGTTGAAGCGGAAGGGCCGGTCGTCGAGGCTCTCGCCGGTCTCGGCGTTGAACAGCGACGGGTCGAACGGCCGCACGCCGCTGTGCAGGTCGCGGGCGTGGTTGAGGATGGCGACCTTCACTCCGGGCGTCCGGAAGATGTTGCCCAGGCTGACCGCCCAGTCCGGCGAACGGTGGTCCGGCGGCGGGGCGGAAAACTCGACCGGAAACACGTTGAAGTGGGCCGTCGGGGTGGTCACCTCGTTGCCGACGACCGGCGTGAAGTACTGCGCCAGCCCCATCTCGCGGGCCAGCGGCAGATAGTCGACCTGCTGGTTGTGGTCGGTGGCGACCGGCAGCTCGACGCCCTCGGCCGCCAGGGTGACCATGCGCTCCTCCAGCGTGGCGTCGCCGTGGCGCGACTTGGTGAACGTGTGGACGTGGGTGTCGCTCGCCACCCAGCCCTCGGTGGGAACCTGGCGCTCGAGCTCCAGCCGGACGCCGATGGCATCCGCTTGCCCGGTGAAGCGCACCTCGCGCTTCGCCAGCGAATACTCGAAGCCCCGGCCGGCGTAAATCATGTAATCGCCCTTGGGCAGACTGAAGCTCGCCTTGCCCGAGCCGGTGAAGACGACGCCCGGACGCACGGCCAACATGTTGTCTTCCTCGGCGTAGACCGACTGCAATGCGCCGTCGGAGTTGACGATGGTGATGCGCGCCGGGATGGGCTCGTCAGTCGCGCGGTCGTGGACGGTCACCGCGATCACGCCGCCCGAAAGCGCCTCTTCGAGCGGCCGGTCATCGAGCCGGATCTCGCCCACGCGGATGTCGTCGGGGTTGCGCCGTCGGCTGGTGTCCTGCGTGATCGACAGAACGTTTGAGCCCTTCCGCACCGCACCGGGAGGCACGGGGAAGTAGACGACCATGTCATTCTCGTCGACGCGTAGGCGGCCCAGCTCGCGGCCGTTGAGGGCGACGGACCAGTTCTCCTTCACGTCCTGCTGCCTGAGCCGAAGCGTCCACGGACCGCGATTGGGTTCGGAGTCGAAGGAGACCTCGAGCCCGGCGGCGAGCGGTGTTTCGGGGAAGTCGGACCATTCGCGCGGCCCGTCGATGCGCAGATGTTGGAGTTCGCGTTCGAGCGTGCGCTCGGCCGCGCCGGCGCCGACCGGCAGCGCGAGGATGAGCAGGATTCTCAGGAAGGACATGCGAGCATCGCGGCGCGCTCGCCGCGATGCTCCATTGTCTCACTGCCGGGCCGTCGTCGCCCTTACTGTTGCAGGGCCGGATCGACGGCGATCGTCACGTCCATGCGGCTTTGCACGCCGTTGACCTCGATGACCAACGGCACCGCCGGCCCGGGCTCGACGCCCTCGGGGATCGCGGTCAGGTTGACCTGATTGACCCCAACGAACTCCGGCGACGCTCCGGCGAAGAAGACTTCGGCCTCTTGCCCGCCCACGAACACCCGCGGTTTGACCACGGTGTCGCGGCGTACATAGGCGCCCGTCTCATCCAGGCTGTTCGCGCCCGACGGCAACGGCGGCCCGGTCAGCGGACCGAGTCCCGAAGCCAGCAGGATCAGCGGCTCGCCGATCCGCACTGGACGCGTTGTCAACCTCTCGATCGAGCCGGCGGGCTGCGCCACCGTCCCGTCAATCAGGAAGGCGACGGCCGGGCCGGGGCCGAACTCGAAGGTGAACACGCCTGGGTTTGATTCCGTGAACTCGATCTCCACCGGCGCGCTGTCCACGCCGCCCGCGGAAACGATCATCTCCACCGGGCCCGGAGGAATCTCCCACGGCGCCTGGAAGGCGATCTGCTCCGGAGAGACGAACAGCAGCGGCGCCGCCACGAAGCCGACGTCTTGTGCGACGCCGGAATCGTCGCCTCCCAGAGCGGACGTCATGGGACGCAGGCGCACTTCCAGCCCTTGAATCCGAGTCGGCAAAGGAACTGTCGTCGCCTGCTCGAACTCGATTCCGGGGAAGAAGCCGAACACCGAAGACAAACCGCCGCTGGGGGGCGGATCGCCTTCCATATACTCCGTGGACGTCACCACGCCGTCAGCGTCGAAGACCGGCGCCAGAATGACGGTGAGCGTCACCGGAATCGTCAGCGGGCTGTTGCTGGCCTCCGGCGCGGTAATGGCGATGGATCCCGCGTACTCTCCCGGCTCGAGGCCGGTCGGGTCGACGGCCGCCATCAGGCCGGCCGGCGTGGTTCCTTCCGCAGGCGTCACGATGAGCCAGTCGCCGCCGGCGGCTGCGACGGTGAAGTCCATCTCCGTGCTGGCCGTGAGGTTGACCGCCTGCGGCTCGGGCATTGCGCCGTTGACGAAGTATTGGAAGGTCAGGCCGGCCGGGCTGGCGGAGAGAATCGGGTTGGAACTGACCGTCAAGACGACCGGCACCGTCACCGGCGAGCCGCCTTCCGGCGTGATCGACACCGATCCGTTGTAGGTTCCGGGTGCGAGCGTTCCCGGGTCCACCGAGACGTCCACCGAAGTCGGCGCCGTCCCCGATGTCGGCGTGACGGACAGGAAGTCGCCACTGACGACCGCCGCCGTGAAGTTCGCCGAACCCGCTGTAGCCAACGTCAGCGCCTGGGGCGCCGGCGGGGTTCCGCCGGTCTGGAAGCTGAAGCTCAGCTGCGCCGGCGAGACGCTGACCGACGGTCCGGTGACCGTCAGAGACACCGCCACCACCTGCGGGCTGTTCGCCGCTTCGGCTGAGGTGATCTCGACCGTACCTGCGTAGTCGCCCGGAGTCAGCCCCACCGGATCGACGCTGACCGACAGGCTGCCCGGCGTGGAACCCGACGCCGGCGTGACCGACAGCCAGGAGCCGCCCAAGGCCGCCGCACTGAAGTTGACCGGCGAGGTCCCGGTCACGCTCACCGTCCGAGCCGCCGGAACGGCGCCGCCCACCTGGTACGCGAACGCCAGCGTGGCCGGACTGACCGACATCGTGGGCGCCGAAGTCACGACCAGTGCGACCTGGACGATCTGCGCCGACTGCCCCGCGCTTTGCGGGGTGATGGTGACCGTGCCGCTGTAGTTGCCCGCAGAGAGCCCGGCGGGATTGACGGAGACCGACACCGTGGCGGGCGTCGTGCCGTTCGACGGCGTCGCGGAGATCCACGGGCCGCCGGCCGCACTCACCGAGAACTGGCTGGCCGCCGCGCTCGAAACGCTCACCGACTGCGACGGCGGATTCGTCCCGCCCAGTTGGTAGTTGAAGCTCAACTGAGCCGGCGACGCCGTGAACGACGCAGCCGTCACCACCAGGGTCACTGCGACCACTTGCGGGCTGTTGCCGGCGGCGGCGGCCGCGATGGTCACCGTGCCGTTGTAGGTCCCGGGGGCCAGGCCGCTCGGATTCGCCGCAACGCTCACGGTTCCGTCCGTCGTGCCGCTTCCGGGCGAGACGCTCAACCAAGCGCCGCCCGCTGCGGTCGCCGTGAAAGCGGTCGCTGAGGATCCGCCCACGCTGATGTTCTGCGGGGCCGGGTTGGAGCCTCCGACCTGATAGTTGAACGTCAGAGCCGACGGGCTGGCCGAAATGGTCGGCGCCGAACTGACCACCAGCGTGACCGCGACGGTCTGGGGACTGTTCCCTGCGCCCGCGGACGTGATCGTGATCGTTCCGTTGTACGTGCCGGGCGAAAGGCCCGCCGGGTTGACCGAAACGGTCGCCGACCCCGGCGTGTTCCCGCTCGCGGGAGTCACCGACAGCCAGGCGCCGCCCGAGGCCGCCACGTTGTAGGCCAGCGGGGCGGAGCCGGTGATGCTCAGCATCTGCGACGGCGGGTTCGCGCCGCCCGACTGGAAGTTGAACGTCAGCTGCGACGGGCTCACCGTCAGCACCGGCGCGGCGCTCACGGTCAGGACCACGGGGATCGCCTGCGGGCTGTTGCCTGCCGTCGGCGCCGTCACCGTGACGGTTCCGTTGTAGGTTCCCGCCGCCAGACCGGTGGGATCCACGCTCACCGTCAGCGCTCCGTCGGTGGTACCGCTACCCGGCGTGACCGACAGCCAGGCGCCGCCGGAAGCAGCCGCGGTGTAGGCCGTGGCCGAGTTGGCCGTCACGTTCACCATTTGCGGGGCCGGAGCGGAGCCGCCCACCTGGAAGCCGAAACTGAGCTGGCTCGGGGCCACGGTCAAGGTCGGCGCCGTCACGGTCAAGCTCACCGCGACGGTTTGCGGGCTGTTGCTCGTCGAGGCGGCCGTCACTGTCACCGTGCCGTTGTATGTGCCCGGAGCGAGCCCCGCGGCGTTCACGGAAACCGAGACGGTGGCGGCCGTCGAGCCGCTGGTCGGGGAAACCGAGAGCCAGGCGCCTCCCGACGCCGCGGCGGTGAAGCTCACCGGCGGCGTGGCGGGATTGGCGGCCACGCTGATCGATTGCGACGCGGGGTTCGCGGCGCCGATCAGGTAGTTGAAGCTGAGCTGGCTGGGGCTCACGCTCAGCGTCGGCGCGGCCGTGACGTTCAGCGTCACCGCTACGGTCTGGGGGCTGTTGCTCGCCGCCGCCGAGGTCACCGTGACCGTGCCGTTGTAGGTTCCCGGCGCCAGGCTGGCCGGGTTGACCGAGACGCTGGCCGACGCGTTGGTCGTGCCGCTGGTCGGCGAGACGCTCAGCCAGCTTCCGCCGGAGCTCGTCGCGGCCGCCGCCGTAAAGGCGATCGCGCTCGAGCCGTTGATGGAGATGTTCTGCGCCGCCGGGGCCGAGGCTCCGACCTGGTAGTTGAACGTCAGGCTGCCCGGGGCGACCGAAAGCGTCGGGGCGGCGCTGACCACCAGCGTGACCGCCACGGTCTGCGGGCTGTTGCCGGCTGTCGCGGACGTGACCGTCACGGTTCCGTTGTAGGTTCCCGCCGCCAGGCTGGCCGGGTTGACTGAGACGCTGGCCGATGCATTGGTCGTGCCGCTGGTTGGCGAGACGCTCAGCCAGCTTCCGCCGGAACTCGTCGAAGCCGCCGCGTTGAAGGCGATCGCGCTCGAGCCGTTGATCGAGATGTTCTGCGCCGCCGGGGCCGAGGCTCCGACCTGGTAGTTGAAGGTCAAGCTGCCCGGGGCGACCGAAAGCGTTGGGGCGGCGCTGACGGTGAACGTCACCGCGACCACCTGCGGACTGTTGCTCGCCGCCGCCGAGGTCACCGTGACCGTCCCGTTGTAGGTCCCGGCCGCCAGCCCTGCCGGATTGACGGAGACGCTCAGGGCCTGCGGAGTGTTGCCGCTTCCCGGCGACACCGACAGCCAGTTGCCGCCGGACGAAGTCGCCGCCGCGGCCGTGATGCTGACCGGGCCGTTCGTCGCCGTCACGTTGACGTTCTGCGCAGCCGGATTCGAGCCGCCGATCTGGAAGTTGAAACTCAAAGCGGATGGCGCGGCCGAGATCGTCGGCGCAGCCGTTACGTTCAGCGTCACCGCCACTGTCTGCGGGCTGTTGCCGGCGCCGGTCGCCGTGACGGTGACCATCCCGGAGTAGTTGCCGGGGGCCAGCGCGCCGGGGTTGACGGAAACACTCAGGCTCTGCGGAGAACTCCCGCTGGTCGGCGTGACGGATAGCCAACTGCCGCCGGACGAAGTCGACGCGGCCGCCGTGTAGCTGACCGGGCCGTTCGTGGCGGTCAGGTTCACCATCTGCGCCGCCGGATTCGAAGCGCCGCTCTGGTAGTTGAACGTCAACGACGAAGGCGCCAGCGAAATGGTCGGCGCGGCCGTCACGTTGAGGGTCACGTTCGCCGTCTGAGGGCTGTTGCCGGCGCCGGCGGAAGTTACCGTGACCGTGCCGCTGTAGGAGCCGGGCGACAAACCCGCGGGGTTGACCGAGACGCTGACGTTCTGCGGGGTGTTGCCGCTGGACGGCGTCGCCGATAGCCAATTGCCTCCCGAGGAGGTCGAAGCGGCGACATTGATCGCCACCGCAGTCCCCGAGGTCACACTCAACTGCTGGGCCGCCGGGGCCGCGCCGCCTTCCTGATGGTTGAAGGTCAGCGCCCCGGGGCTCACCGTCAAATCCGGCAGCGATCCGACCACCTCGAACGAGACGGGAATATTGATCGTCCCCTGGCCGGCGGAGCTGACGCTGACCGTGCCGTTGTAGGTGCCCGGGCTCAGGCCCGTGGGGTTGGCGCTGATGGTTACCGGCGTCCCGGTGTTGCCGTTGCCGGGGGTGGCGTTCAGCCAGCTCTCGCCGGAGTCGGAAACGGTGTAGGAGACGGGAGCGGAAGCGCTCAGCGTGATGTCTTGCGTGACTGCCGTCGTCGTCCCGAAGTCAGCCATCAGGCTGGCCGAAGTGGGCGAGGGGGACATCGTGGGCGGCGAGGCGCCGGTCGCGGAGAGCGATCCGCCGGAAAGGTTGAAAATTGCCGGATTGCTAGGGTCCAGGAGGCTCGTCAGAACTACCGTCCCCGTGGCTGTCGTCGAGGCGATGGCGGCCGGCGCCGTCGTCGACAGGGATTGCCCAATCGTTACCGAGGCGTTCATCACGACCGTGAGCAACTGACAACTGGCAAGCGTCAGGCGGTCATTCGCGGTCACGCTGTCGCGCAGCGTCACGTTCGTTGCCGCGCCGCAGGTCAGCGGTCCCAGTCCGCCGGCGGTCAGTTGCACCGAGTTCGGCGTGTAGTTGGCCTCCGCATAGGCTATGTTCACGTCGCTGCTGTTGGGACTCAGGCCCGAGTCCATCGAGACCTGCACGGTGACAGCAGCGCCGTTGAAGCCCGAGGCGGGGCCGCCGGTCTGGTTGAGCGTGCCCGTGAGGGTGTAGTCCACCGCCTCCGCGTGGGCGGGCTGAACGACCCCGGCGGCAAGAAGGAAGGCAAAGAGTGCGTGAAAGATCGGAACAGCGTATTTCAAGGCTCTGCTTGCCGCGTCGTTCCACCCTCTGGGGCATGGAACGAACCGGCTCTCCTCATGGTCTGTGAAAGATGAGATGACCGCCCTATGATACCCCTTTTGGGCCATTAGTCCTGCACACTTTTCCCTCGGCCGGGCGGTCAAAAACCCAACAGTCCTCAGAGACTTACCCGATGTGGGGGGGGGGGGAATGCGGGGAGCCGCGGCGGTCGAACGGCGGCAGCGGCTGAGCCGGCTGCGCGCCCGCTGTTTCAGCGAATCAGGGGAAGAGGGATCGCGGCGCTTCCAGGCTTCAGGCGACCGCGCCGTCCATGAAGGCGTAGCAGATCATGTGGCAGACGATCATGTGGCCGTCTTCGGCGCGGCCCATGTGGCGGTCGTCCACGTGGATCTGCAGCTTCGCCATGCGGCCCAGCTTGCCGCCGTCGAAGCCGGTCAGCCCGATCGTCCGGCAGCCGATCTGGTTGGCGTACTCGATGGCGTTGACGATGTTCGGCGAGTTGCCGCTGCCCGAGATGGCCATCACGATGTCGCCCGGCTCCGCAAAGTTCTTCAGCGGCTCCACGAAGACGTGCTCATAGCCGACGTCATTGGCATAGGCCGTCATCGTCGGCAACATCTCGCTCAGCGCCATGATCTTGAAGCGCTTGTGCTGCTGGTAGCTGCAGCCCTTCACCACGTCGCAGACGAAGTGGTTGGCCGTGGCCGCGCTGCCGCCGTTGCCGAACACGAAGACGTGGCGGCCTTCGTCGCGGGCCTGCCGGAACGTCTCCACGGCCTCGTCGACCTTGGACAGATCAATCGTGTCGAGCGCCCGGAACAGCGCCGTTTTGTAGTCAGTGGTGTAGGACATGGGTGCGGTGAGCGGTGAGCGGTGAGCGGTTGCGAGCCCGCTTACATCTTCACTTTAATCGCTGATGGCCATGGCGTCCGCCGCCGCCAGCACTTCGCGCGGCGTGGCGGTGCCGGTGCCGCTCTTCATGATGGTCACGCTGGCCACCATCGCGCCAAAACGAGCGGCGTCTTCGTAGTCGGCTCCGGCGTGCAGCGCCAGCGCCATGCCGGCGCCAAAGCTGTCGCCGGCGCCGCAGGCGTCCACCGGATCGCCCACCGCAATGGCCGGCACCAGCTTCTCCGAGCCGTCACGCACCACCAGTACGCCCTGTTCGGCCTGGGTCACCACCATCGGCCGCGGACCGATCGTCTTGCGCAGCTTCTCGTAGTCGATGCGGCCGAACAGCCGGCGGCTGGCGTCATCGGCCTCGAAGGCGTTGGGCTTGGCGATCACGCCGCGGAACTTCTCGATGCGGCGCCGCGAGTCGGCCAGCACCAGCTTGTCGCCCTCGCGTTCGGCCACGTCGGATATGACTTCGCGAAACGCGTCGGTGATGACGCCTCCTGCGATCGTCTCGGCCTGGTCGGCCACGATGATGATGTCGTACTGCGAATAGACCGTGGAGAAGTTGACGATCAGCTGATCTTCGACGTCGCCGGGCAGCGGCTTGTTGTTGATGAAGTCGAAGCGCGAGCGATCTTCGACGCCGGTGTCCATGTTGATGACCTTGGAGTAGGTGAAGGTCTGGATGTTGGGCGAGGCGACCAGTTGCGAGTAGTCGATGCGACGCTTGCCCAGCGCCCGCTCGAGCTCAAACCCAAAGCCGTCCTGTCCGATCGCGCCCAGCACGGCGACGCGTCCGGCGCCCAGGGCCGCCAGGTTGTTGGCGACGGTGCCGCCGGCGCCGGGAGTCACGTCGGTCCGCACCACGCCGATGCGCGGCAGCCCGGTCTCGACGGAGACTTCGCTCGAGCGCGGGTCGTACTGACACCAGCGGTCCAGACAAATGTCGCCGACCACGAGCACGCTCGCGTTCTTGAACGACGACATCAAGGCGGACCAGTTCATTCAGGCTCCCTATTCTCTCTCGATCAAAGCGCGCCGCAGGGCCGGGAAGGCCGCGCGGTGGTCGCCCCGAATATAGAAACTTTCGCCGCCATCTACAACCGTTCGCACCAAAATCGTCTTGTGCGGGCGGAAATAATAGCCCGGATCGGTCTTGGGCAGCTCTTTGTGGATATCGCCCTGGATCGGCACCAGATCAAACACCGCGGTGGTGAACTTGTTGATCGAGCGGCCTGCGGGGCGTGCCACATTGCGGGCCATCGCCAGCGCCTTCAAGTAGACTTCCGGCCCCATGATCGCCGAGCCGAAGTTGAGCATTACGCCGCCTTCGAGCCGCTCGATGGTCTTGGTGAAGATCAGGAAGTCGCGGTAGCTGGCCTTGCCCAGAGCGCCGCCGTCGCAGTTGGGGTGCTCATGGATGATGTCGTATCCAATGCCGACGTGCACCGTCACCGGCACGCCCGCCTCGTAGGCGGCGGCCAGGATGCTGGCCTCGGCGTGCGGCAGCTTGTCTTCGAGAATGCGCCGGCCGACGTTCTCGCCAAAACCCAGGTCGTTGGCGGCGGCTTCCTTGGCGATCTCGTTGAGCTCGCCGGTCTCGTTCCACAGTCCGAACTCGCCGGTGCGGATGTAGCGCGCCACGCTCTCGGTGGTCGCGCCCACGCGGGCCAGCTCGTAGTCGTGGATCGCGCCGGCGCCGTTGAAAGCCACGTGGTCGAGCCAGCCGCGGCGGATCAAGTCGATCACGTGCCGCGAGGCGCCCTGCTTGATCAGGTGCGCGCCCATCACCAGCAGCCGCGCTGCGCCGCTTTCCTTCGCTGCGACGAGCCGGTCGCAGACCACGGGCAGGTCGGGATGGTCGAACGCCGGCGCCTCGGCGTCGAGCTGCAGCACGTAGTCCAGCGTCATGTCGTGCGCGCGCTCGGCGAGCGGACGCAGCTGCAGCCGGCTACGGTCAAAGATCGGGTATTTCGATTCCATCGCTACTCACCGGGGAATAGGGCGCTCATCAGCTCGTCGTGGGCGTTGAAGTTCGGCACGATCCAGTCCGCGCCGACGCCGACCAACCGCTCCCGCTTCTTCGGGTGCACCTCGACGCACTCGGGCTCGTCTGACGCCACGCCGACGGCCACGCCGCCCACGCCCTTGACGTTTTCGATCTCGACGTAGCCGTCGCCGAACCCTAGAAACTCTTCGCCCGCGAATTCGCTGTCGCGGATGATCTTGTCGATCAGAATCTTCTTCGAGAAGCTCTTGTAGTCGTCCAGCGCCCCAAAGATGCCGCCGTTGAAGTATTTCGAAACGTCGAGCAGGTCGGCTTCCTCGCGCATGTAGACCTGGTCGGTGCCGCTGGCCAGGTACATCGTCAGGCCGCGGCCGGAGAGTTCTTCGAGCAGACGGCGCCCGCCGGGCAGGATTAGCTCATCGGGCGCAATCCGCCCCTCGCGCAGCCCCTCGCGGCGGTCAGTGATTTTTTCCATCAGCCGGTCGAGGTAGATGTGCTTGTACTCGAGCGGATCCTTGGGCGTTCCGCCGCGTTTTTCGATCTGCTCGCACAGCTCGATCATCTGATAGATGGTCTGGCGGCCCATCAGGCGGCCGATGAAGTCTTCCGCCAGCTCTGTGAGTTCGGCTTCGCTCTCGCCGCTGTTGGTCTCGGCGAGGAACTCCACCATCATGGGGACCATCACGTCTTCCCATCCGGCTCGGACGAGCGAAATCGTGCCGTCAAAGTCGAACAAGACCACGCGGGCTTGTGCGGCGGACGCGCCGGGGCGCAGGGTTTCTAGGCTGTTGGACATCGGAAAAGTCTCAGGACGGATCAAGCGGCGAATAGTCGGTCGCCGGGCAGCCTTCCACGCTCTCGCCGGTGAGGCGGAAGTCGTCGAAGTCGCCGGTCTCGTCAAACGAGCCCAGGCCGATGCGTCCGAAGCGGAAAGAGGGATCGATCACCTCGAAGCGCGGCTCGGCGTCGTCGTCGATGGTGACGGCCATGCGTCCGTCGGCGATGGTCCGCTCGATGCGGATGGTGTGCCACTGCTGGTCCGGCAGCGCCGGGGCCGAGCCCTCGCCGCCGATGCGGTAGCGGCTGCCGCCATAAACCTTGAACAGGCCGTTGTGGACCGAGTGGCTGCCGTCGTCGCTCGAAATGTGGGCGTAGTAGAAGCGCGAGCGGTCTTGATAGCCGAAAGCGATCGCCAGGCTCTTCTCGGCGCGGCGCACGCGGACGGAGAGCTTAAAATCGCCCACGCAGTCGGCTTCCCAGATGGCGAACTTGGTGGGACGGCGCGGATTTCCGACCGGACCGGGCTTTTCCAGCCGGAGGAACGAGTTGCCGTCTTCGGTGACGATCTTCCAGTCGCGGGGCAGCGGCAGCAGCCAGCCGCTCGAGCCGCCCGATTCGAAGTCGACGGAAACGTCGGCGGCGGGGGCCGCCTGCGTCAACAGGACCGCTGCGAGCAGGAACCGGCATGCTCTACGCATCACGCCCTGTTGTACCAAGACCGGCGCCCCGGCTGCCACGGCCCGCGCGCGGGCCGTGGGAGTCCGCTCACATTTCCAGGTCGAGCCGGCGGCGCGGCGTGCGCGCCGGCCGGAACGAATCGAGCCGGCCGCGCGATTGCCGCAGGTCGTTGAGCGCGCGAGCCAGGCGGTCGCGGCGCTCGCGCAGACCAGCGATCGCCTGTGCGCCGCTGGCCAAGATGGACCGCAGACCGGTGGCAGTGCGCGGTTCGAGCGAGTCGATCACTTTCTGGCGGTGGGCCAGCAGCTCGAGTGCAGGGTCGAGTTCCTCGGACGTCGCGGCGGCGCACAGCTCGAGAGTCAGTCGATCGAGTTCGGCGGGTGCGTTCATGCTAGTTGTCTTTGTTGTCGGCGGCGAAGAGCCGGGTCAGCAGGTCCTGCTGCGATTCGAGTCCGGCGAGCAGGGTGTCGGCGGCGGCGAACTGGGCCTCGAGCGACGCGATCTGCAAGTCGATCCGCTCCTGCAGCCGCACGATCTGGGCCGACAGTTTGGCGTCGGACTTCTGGATGAAGTCGATCGCGGTGCGGATCTGCCCGTTGATCGGGTCGGCGAGATTGACGATCGAGCTGCGGATCGTCCCGGTGAAGCCGGACGTGGTGGTCCCCAGGAACTCCTTCACTGCGTCGAAGTCGGCCGCGGTGAAGGAATACTTGACCGCGTTGAAGCTCATGCGCCCCTTGTCGTCGAGTTCGAGACCGAGGTCGGCGATCGAGAGCACCGAGCCCGAACCGGTGTAGCTGCTGATCGAGCGCAGCACAGTCTGAGCCTCGCGCACCAGCACGTCTCCGGAGAGGATGCCGGCGTTTTCTCCCACGTGCAGCGCGATGCGGCTCACCACTTTGTTGTAGGCCGCCGCCAGATCGCCCAGCTTGCTCGCCGTACCCGACTGGTCGTTCGACGCTGACACTTTCGCCGACCCCGCGCCGACGATCGTCAGCGACAGCCCGGGCGCGAAGTCCGAGATCGTATTGCCCGAATTGGTTACCTCCACGCCGTTGACCGTGAACACAGCGTCGGTTCCCTGGTTGCTGGACGTCAGCAGGTCGGCGTCGCCGCTGTCCTGGAGCCTCAGAGTCGTGGAACCGGTTTTGTCGTTACTGATCAGCAGTCGGTAGTCGGGCGCCTCGGCGTTGTCGGAGAGGTTGACGATGGTAGCGGTCACGCCGAGCGAGCCGGCGTTGATGGCGTTGCGCAGGCCGGCGAGCGAGTTGTCAAAGCCAGCCACCGTCTGCACTCCGGCCAGCCCGGACTGGAAGCCGGTCCCTTGGGCGTTGTCGGCGACGGTGGCGACGAAGGCGGTCTTGCCCTCGATGCGCACTTCGCCGTCGACGGCGGAGAACTTGACTCCGGCCGCGGCCAATTGCGAATTGAGCGCAACTTGCGTGTTGAGCGCCGCGGCGATCTCCTTGGCGGAGTGTCCGCCGACCGACCCGCCGCCCTCCAGCCCCGACACCGTCGTTCCCGTGCTCGAGGAGGTGAAGTCGAAGCCGGTGCCGGCGGATTCGTCCACGGTCAGCTTGAGCTTGCCGTCGACGGCGGAGAAGCTGACCTTGCCGTTGAGCTGGGCGTTGGCGGTGATCTTGTCGTTGAGTGCGAGCGCGATCGCATCGGCGTCGGCGCCGGCGGAGAGTCCGTCGGTGGTGATCGTCTGGTCGATGTTGCCGTCGACGCTGCTGAATACCACCGTGACGGCGTCGCCGGCGCCAACCGTCGCCGGCGCGGCCGCACCGACGAAGAAGCTGTCGAGTTGAGCGCTGATCGAACCGCTGAGCCCGCCGGAGAAGCTTACATCGACGCTGGTCTTGGGAGACGGCGTCGTCGACCCGGTCGTTCCGGCCGTGCGCCCCGAGCCGATCGTGAGCAGGTTGAAGGTCTCGGTTTCCGCCCCCAGCGTGAGCTTGTAGACGCCGTCGGCGGACGGTGCGGTCGTGTCGGCGTCAGCGAGGCCGGCCAATGTCGTCTCGCGCGCCTTGTCGGCGGCCGAGGTCACGACCAGGTCGAAATCCACCGGCTCGGGCGTGCCGGTGCGCGTGATCGAGGCGACGGCGGTGTTGCTCGACGAGACCGCCACATTTCCCTGCGCGCCGCTGACGCCGAGCGAATCGAAGACCTGCCGCAGGTTGTTGAGATCATCCTCCAGCGAACCGAGCTCCAACTGACGGCTCTGCAGCAGAGTCTGCTCGGTCTGCAGGTTCGAGACCGGTAGATTGGCGACCGTGAACGTCCTCTCGAGCAGCGTCTGAAAGCTCTCGGAGAAGGCGCTGATCCCCACGAAGCTGGTCGGCGGAACGCTCATCGGTCGCTTCTCTACAACGTCCAGGCGCGAGCCCTGGATCCCGCGCCGACGGCTTCGAAGTCCGCATCGTGCGGGTCGGACCGCACGGCGGGGAGCGGCCGATGACGCTCGAGTTCGAGTCTGGGGCGCTCCGGGATGCTCGGTTGCTGCGCGCGGCACTCTTGCCAGCCTTCGTAGAGGGTTTCCAGCAGACGCAGGCTCACTTCGAGCGGTTCGGCGCTTTGGTTGGCATTGGCTTCGACCAGCTGCTCCTGCAAGAAGGCATAGATGCGGTCGAGGTTGACGGCGATCTCGCCGCCGCGCTCGGCGTCGAGGGAAGTTTGTAGCTCGAGGATGATTTGCGACGCCAGCGCGATCGCTCGCGCCCGCTCGGCAATCTCGCGGCGGCTCAGGTGCTCGCGGGCCGCCTTGATCCGCTCGATCGCCTTGGCGTAGAGCAGGCAGACCATCTCGAGCGGGTCCTCGGCCTCCACGCTGTTCTGAACGTAGTCTCCCACCATGCCTTGCGTTGCCATATTCATGCGATGCGGTCCCCCGGTTGTAAGTTCTTCAACACCTCCGCCGCTCTCAGAGTGGACTCGGTGGGAAACTGAGTGATGATCTCGTCGGTGATGCGGTCGACGATCCGGATCAGCGGCTGCCCGGTCGCCTGATCGACTGTAAAGCGCAGCTCGCTCTGCGGCCCCAGCTTGCCGGACTCGTTGAGCTTCTTGACCGTTTCGGCGATCTCGCGGATGCGGTTGGGAGCCCTTTCTTCCGTCTGCGACCCAGAGGACCGAGGCGACAACTCCTTCACTGCTTTGACCTCTGCGATATTCATAGCGCGCTCCTTCGCACCTCGCTGAAAGCTCTTGGGCCGACGGGAGCCTCCAACCGTTGTGTCCGCCAACACGCTTATCGGCCAAAGTGAATGAGCTCTCTACAAAAAAATCTCCATGGTGCACAATAGCCGTCGAGGAAACCGGACCCGTGTGTCCGATGAGGGATTTCGAGATGATTGCTTTCCGTTCTGTTGCGCTGCCGGCCGCCGCGGCCGTATTGGCCGCTTCCATCACGGTTTTCGCCGCCGATCCAGGCGCCGTCTCCGATTCAGCGGCCAAAGCCGCCCAACAATCGGCCACCAGCCCGGACGGCCCTTCGGCCTACGATCCGAACTGGCGCAAAGATTATCCGCAGCAGGCCGGCGACGAGCTGCCGGCGTTTCCTGACGCGGCTCCCGGCGACATCACGCCGCCGGATCTTTACCGCTACACAGGCCGCGGCAAGGCCGTCTACGAGAGCGTGGACCGCATCCAGGACTTTGCGGCCTGGAAGGAGCGTCTCGAGCGCCAGAAGCCCAAGGCGATGGCTGCGCGCAAGCAGTATCTGGAAAAACGCTACCGCCTCGACGGCAAGGCGCACCCTTCGGCGACGATGACGCGCGGCAAGCCGTTGCCGGCCGGCCCGGTGGCGATCCTGCCCGACGGCGTCTCCTCGTGGGAAGAACTCGCGGCGCTGCCGGCCGCGGAGATCCGCCGCAAGGGGCTCTTTCCGGAGGGTTTCCGGCCGCTGTCGCACCCGCTGCACTCCACCGGGCACATGCTGTTTCCCGAACCTTGGACGGCGGCGCACCCCGAGCACCAGCGCATGGACATTGATTTCGACCTGCCCGAGGCGTACCTGCCCGAGTTCCCGCCGCCGATGTTTCTGACCACGCGCCCGGACCTGGGAGACGTCTCGCGCGGCCACGAAGTGACGCTGTCGAACTTCCGCGAGCTGTTCGAGGGCATCATCACGCCGGAGCAGATGGAAGGCTTGCGCCTGCTGGTCACCCGCTTTCCCACCTCGTGGTTCAACTTCACCAAGCACCGCGTCACCGCCGAGCCCTCGCGCGGCGTGTCGTGCTTCGACTGCCACGTCAACGGCCACGCCAACGGCGCCATTGCGCTCGACCCGTCCACGCGGCCGACGCTGGCGCGGGTGCGCCTGGATACGCCATCGATCCGCGGCAACCATATCTACGAGATCTTTTCGCTGCGGCGCTCGATCCGATCACTCGATCACTTCGCCGAAGTCGAGGAGTATTTTGACGGCGACATCGCGTTGCAGCCGCAGGTCGGCGGACGGCAGCTCGACAGGCCCTCGACGAACCGCATGGGCGACTTCATGTCGATCATCGGATTCCCGCCCGCTCCGAAGCTGAATCGCCTGGGCCGGCTCGACCACAGCCGAGCGAACGCCTCCGAAATTCGCGGCGAGGAGCTGTTCTTCGGCAAGGCGCAGTGCGGCTCTTGCCACCCCGCGCCGGACTACACCGACAACCGCATGCACGATCTTCAGGTCGAGGAGTTCTACCACGGACGCGCCGAGGGCTGGGCCAAGACGTTCACCCTGCGCGGCATCAAGGACAGTCCGCCATATCTGCACGACGGCCGCCTGCCGACGCTCGAAGACTCGGTCGAGTTCTTCAATATCCTGCTCGGCGCAAAGCTCTCGGTGGAGGAAAAGGTGGACCTTGTCGCCTTCATGCGCTGCCTTTAGGCGCGCGGGAGCGTACAATCGGGAAGACCGCCGCGCCGCGCCCGGCCGGCGGAACGAACGCTGTTGCTCTGTTTCGCTAATCCAGCCTTGCGAGGTTGTTCGGGTCCGTGGTGTAGTCGGATCAGTTCCTCTCGCGGCCCGCGCTCATGACACTCCTCGTCATCGTCGTCACCATTACGGTGCTGGTCTCGGCCATGTGTTCGTTGTTCGAGGCGACGCTGTACTCCACCCGAGTCGGGCTGCTCGAGGCCGAGGCGGCGGGCGGCAAGCACTCCCGCGCCGCACGCAAGATGTTGCAGCTCAAGCGCAACATCGCGCAGCCGACCTCGGCGATCCTTGTGCTCAACACCGTCGCCAACACCGCCGGCGCGGCGGTGGCCGGCATGGTGGCGGCCACTACGCTGACTCCGGCGATGGTGCCGCTGTTCTCGTTGGTGCTGACCGTCTTGATTTTGTTCCTCGCCGAGATCATGCCCAAGACCTACGGCGCAGTCGCCTGGCGCTCGGCGTGGCCTTATGTGGTGTGGCCGCTGAGTTTTCTGCGGCGCGCGATGGGGCCGGCGGTTTGGCTGACGCAAAAATTCTCCGACCTGATCACCCGCGACCATGTCGTCTCGAACGTCACCGAAGACGAGATTCAGGCCGTCATCCGCATGGGCGGCAGCGAGGGCGAGTTGTCGTCGTCGGAGCTGCAGTTGCTCACCGCCGTCTTCCACTTCGACGAGACGGTGGTGCGGCAGGTGATGCTGCCGCGCCGCGAGGTCGACTACTTCGAGGTCGGGCAGTCGCTGCAGCAGTGTCTGGAGATCGTCGCCAGGACGCGCCACACGCGCTACCCGCTCTGTCGCGGCTCGCTCGACAAGATCGCCGGGCTGGTGCACATCAAAGACCTGCTGGGCCTGTCGGACGACGGCAACTTCGATCTCGAGGAGATCTCCCGCCCGTTGCGCACCGTGCCCGACACGCTGCCCATCAGCCGGCTGCTGCGTCAGATGCAGAGCGGACGCCAACACATGGCCGCCGTAGCCGATGAGTACGGCAATCTGGTCGGCATCCTCACCATGGAGAACATCCTCGAGCAGCTCGTCGGCGCGGTGCGCGACGAGTTCGACGAGGAGACGCCCGACATCATTCCCGAACACGAAGGCGTCTACAAGGTGCGCGGCATTCTGCCGTTGGACCGGGTGAATCGCGAGCTCGGGCTGGATCTCTACTCCGAGGAGGTCGACACGTTGTCGGGCATGGTGGCGCAGCGGCTGGGCCGTCTGCCGCGCGTCGGCGACGAGATCAAGGTCGGCGGGCTGCGGATCGAGATCGTCGAAACCGAAGCCGGCCGCGCGACCTGGGTGCGCCTGAGTCCTCCCAACGGCGACTCCGCGGACGATGAGGCCGACGAAGAGTAACAACCATTACGGCGGCCGGTTCGTAGTATGAGCTTTGAGGCTCGCTGGCTTTCTTGTTTGCTCTCTGGCGCCGGCTGTCCTGGGCGCACAGGCTCCCTCGGCCGAGTCGATCCTGGATCGAGCCCTCGCCGTAGCCGAAGCGGCGGTGGAGCGCGACCTGGAATTGCGCTATCGCTGGCGACATCTCAACAGCACCCGCAAGCCGAAAGAGTCCACGCGCAAGGTCTTCCGCGTACGCCCGGTCGAAGGCGAGCCGTTCTACGAGCTGGTGGAGCTCAATGGACGCCCGCCCGACGAGGATGACCTGGAGCGGGAGGCCGCCCTGCGCGAGAGTTTTCGCAGCCGCGTGGGCGGCCGTCGCGGCATCGTCTTCGACCGACAGCTGATGAGCCGGTACCGGGTGGCGCTTGCAGGCCGCCGGTTGCGTCATGGCCGCCCCAGCTGGCTGCTCTCTTTCGAACCGCGCGACGAGACGCCGCCTGTCCGCCGATCGGTCGACCACGCTCTCAACCAGTCCAGCGGGCTGTTGTGGATCGATGCGGAAGACTACGGCCTGGCGCGCATCGATTTCACTCTGCGGCAACCGGTCAAGGTCTGGGCCGGAGTCCTGGGCGAGATCCAGGTCTTCGAGGGCTCCTTTGAGCAACAGCGCGTGGAGCCCGGCGGTTGGCTGCCGTCGTCGCTCGACCTGCGAGTCGAGGGCAGGGCCCTATTCTCTTCGCTGGATCAAGAGGTCGATCTCGAGTGGAGCGACTATCGCCCTGTCGGCGGCGACTCGGCCGGCGGGGCCTATGATAAGGGTTTGAAGGAGCTGCAGTCAGAACCATGAGCATGAAGGAACTGCTGGGATCGCTGGGCGACAAGCTCAGCTCTGAAGCCACCGTCCGTCGGGTCTTTGGCGAGCCGATCACGCTCGGCGACCGCACGGTGATCCCGGTGGCGCGGGTCGGCTACGGCTTCGGCGGCGGGATGGGCTCGAGCGGTGAAGCGGGCGAGGGCGGCGGCGGAGGCGGCGGCGTGGGCGCCGCGCCGGCGGGTTTAGTCGAGCTGACGCCGGACGGCATCGAGTACGTCGAGTTCGGTTTGGGCCAGAAAATTCTGACCGCGGCGCTGATCGGCGCCGCGGTCGGGTTTCTGTTGGGCAAGCTGAGCCGTTGAGGCTTACGTCGAATGGGCCCGCTGATCCAGACGGTCCGACGATACACAGATTCCGTCTCAGGTTTCCCTATTTCCCCCGGCTTTAGCCGGGGGAAATACACGTCTAAGCGACTCAAAGTACGACACTTGCCCTCACCCGCTCTCGCGAGTGAGGGCAAGTGCAACAGACGGGAGGGTCCGATCTTAGTTACCCCCGGCTGAAGCCGGGGGCTATCACCGAACACTCCTGTCACGTTTTCACACACTCTCTTTTAGGGTGCGGGTAAACCACGGTCACGCGAACTTTGCGATCGTCGGGGTGATGATCAGCTCAGGAATCGTCGCCCGCGGGTGCAACGTGGCGCACAGCAGGGCCGCCTGCGCCAGATCTTCCGGCTGCAGCATCGCCGCACGCGCCTCTTCTCCGGGCACCACAGGGCGGTTGAACAGAATCGGCGTGTTGACCTCGCCGGGGCAGATCAGCGTGGAGCGGATTCCGTTTTCGCCCTCTTCGAGGTGGATCGACAGGCTCAGCGCCGCCATGCCGTGCTTGCTGGCGTTGTAGCCCGCGCCGGCTACGACCGAGGGCCGCACGCCGGCGATCGACGAGACGTTCAAGATCACGCCGTCCTTGCGCGCGCGCATCTCCGGCAGCACCGCGTGCACGAAATAGAAGACGCCGTTGAGGTTGACGTTTACCATCAACTCGAAATCTTCCGGCGTCAGATCTGCCAGCGAGCGCTTGGGCACGTTGGTGCCCGCATTGTTGACCAGGATGTCGATTTGGCCCAGCTTCTCGCGGGCAAAAGCGACGGTCGACTCCACCGCGGCGCGGTCGGCGACGTCGGCGGCGCAGGGGAAAATCCTTTCGGCGGCGTCGCCGGCGGCCTGCCGGGCCTTTTCGAGCTTGTCGGCGGTGCGGCCGACGGTGACCACGCGGGCGCCTTCGCGGGCGAAGGCGGCGGCAATCGCCTCGCCGATGCCGCTGCCGGCGCCGGTGACGATCGCATTCTTTCCTTGAAGCTTCATGTTCGCTTGTCAGTCTCCTCTTGCAGTCAGTGCAAAGGGCGATTGTAGCGAACCCGTTCGGCGCGTCGGGAACCGCCGGCTAGTTGTTCGACGCCTTGAGCTTGTATTTTTTGATCGCCACCGCAACCGCGCCGTCCTGGTTGCGTACGGCCACGCCCTGGATGTGCAACTGCGTCGGCGCTCCCATCTCATCGCCCATGTCCACCACCAGCTCGATGCGCTTGCCCACGCCGATCTCGTGCTGGCTCTCAAACAGCACGCCGCGACGAGAGATGTTGACGGTACGGCCGGCGCCTTGGATCCCGCCGCCCGTGCTGCGTACGTGATACTCCACGGGTTTTGAGATCTCGTAGCGAGGAGAGCGCTCAGTCATACTTCCTAGATTCTTTCTAAGGCCATACCCTAAGCTCAATAGGCCATGGGGCTCAAATTTCGTCTGGTACTATCGGTCCAGCAGGCGGGACTATCCATAGGCTGAAGCAGGGGCGGATCTGGTCGGGAGGTCCCTAGCGCGCTCCCTTGGCCGGAATGTGCGGGTTGCTTTGCGGCATCGTTTCCAGCGCCCGCTCGAGCTCTTCGTCCCGCCCGTCGACCGCGGCGCCGGTGAGCAGGTCCGCCAGCCGGCCGTCGCCGAACAGTTGCCGCTCACCGTCATGCGCGTAGCGCACTTCGGCGTGCTGGTAGGCGTTGTCGTTGACCTTGGCGTAGGGCCGCGGGAAATACCAGGTGAAGACCCACGGCCGCGGCTCGCCGCCTTGCCCCAGCAGCCGCTTCCAAAAGCTGCGCCCGTCCAAGGGGCCGAACGGCGTCAGCGAGGCGCCGATCGCCTCGGCAAGCGTCGGCAGAAAGTCGCTGAAATCGATCAGATCTTCGATCGTGCGGCCGCCGGGGACGATTCCCGGCGCTTTCACCACCATCGGCACGTGCGTGCCGGCCTCGGTCGGCTGCCCCTTCTCACCCCGAATTGAGCGGCCGCCCAACCGGCTGACGATGTTCTTGTGGGTCCCGTTGTCGGCCGTGAAGATGAGAATCGTCCGGCGCTCGAGTCCCAACTGCTCGAGCTTCTCTTCGACGCGCCCGACGAGTTTGTCCATGTAGGCGACCATGTCTTCGAAGTTGCGCTGCTCGTCCTGGCTGTTGCGGTCGGCGCTGTCGGGAGTGGGCAGGAATGGGCTGTGCACCAGCATCATCGGGTAGTAGACGAAGAACGGCCGCTGCCGGTTCTCTTCGATGAAGCGCAGCACGAAGTCCGAGTGGACGTCCGGCCCGTAGGCGTCGTCAGGCAGATCGAGCAGCCGGCCGTCCTGCTCGATTGACGGGTTCCAGTAGCGCGGCCGGGCCGTCTTGGCGGTGTTCCATAGCGAGTAGGTGTCAAAACCGGCCTCGGCCGGATCGGTTCCCGCTACGTTCTGACTGCCCTGCAACTGCCACTTGCCGGCGATCGCGGTCGCATAGCCCGCGTCATGGAAAAGTTGTGCAAAGGTCCGCTCGCCCGGCCGGAGCGCGCCGAAGTCAGTGTAATTGCGCACGTTGCTCTTGCCGGTCATCAGCGTGACCCGGGTCGGCGTGCACAGCGGCGTGGAATAGGCCTTGGTGAAGCGGACGCCTGAATCGGCGAGCCGGTCCAGCCGCGGCGTCGAGTATTGCTTCGAGCCGGAGAAACCAAAACATTCCTGGCCGACGTCGTCCGCCATGATCAGCACCACATTGGGTGGTCGGGGTGTTTGCGCGAGAGCCGCGACGGCGACGAACAGACAAAGCGGCAGGCGATGCATCGCGATCACGATACAGCAAAAACCGCGAGTCAGGGAGCCTGCGCCGGCGAGGGAGAGGGTAAACGATCGGTTTCGAAGCGGGCCAGGTTGGTCAGCCGGCTGGCCTGGTCGATGTCGATGCCGACCAGGCTGCCGTCCTGGGAGAAATCGAGCACGACGCCCGGCGCGGCCGTCTTGGTGTCGGCGCCGGGGCGGTCGGAGAGCTCGATGTAGAGCGAATCGGTCTCTTTGTAATAGCGGAATTTCAACTCACGACCTCGACGATCGAGCCGTCCGGGTAGGCGTCATGCACGGTCTTGCCGTCCGAAAGGGCGACCACTCGCAGCGGCTTCGACAACTCGGGGACGGAGATCCAATAGTAGACCCGGGAGTCGCCGTCGACCTCCATCCGCTCGGGGCTGTGTAGTGCGTCGGCGCACCACTGCCGTTCGATGTAGGGGCGCTTACGAAGGATCTGCTCTTCGAAGTAGCGGGTCGTCTGCATGTGCGTCTACATCAGAAATTATAAAAGGGCCGGGTGCGCGATACTGGGGGCCGGCCCTCGCGCCGGGTCTCCGCGCACCCATGACCGCCGCCGAACCAACCCGCGATTCGGAAGATTCCGCCCCAACTTATGACCTGGAGCTGCTGCTGCCGGTGCACAACGAGGGCGCCTCGATCCGGCGGACGATTGAAGAACTCTACGAGCACATTTCCCGCTACGTGAGGCTGCGGTTCATCATTTGTGAAGACGGCAGCACGGACAGCACCAAGGAGATCCTCACCGAGCTTTCGAGCCGGATCCCCATGCAGCTGCTCATGGGCGTTCAGCTCAAGGGCTACTCGCGCGCCGTGCGCGACGGCATGCGACGCCTGGAGGCGCCTTACCTGCTGTGTTTGGATTCGGACGGTCAGTGCGACCCGCAGGACTTCGAGAAGGTCTGGTCGCTGCGCGATCCGCAGGGTGTGGTGCTGGGCTGGCGAGTGAACCGCGCTGACAACGCGGTGCGCAAGCTGATGTCGCGCGCCTTCCGCGTCCCCTACCGAATCCTATTCGGCATCAAGCTCAACGATCCCAGTTGCCCTTATATGCTCGCCGCCAAACCCGTCATCGAAGGCGTGGTGGACGAGGTCGGCGAGATGAAACAGGGGTTCTGGTGGGAATTCATCGCACGCGTGCACCGTAAGGGGGTTAAAATCCACGAAACTCCGGTGAATCATCGCGACCGGGCCGCCGGTGAAACGCAGGTCTATAAGGCTTCCAAGGTCCCCGGTATTGCGCTGTCGCATCTGGCTGCGATGGTCAGAATCTGGCGTCAGACGCGCGCATAGGTTACGATTCTTCCCCGTAGTATTTCCCCCGCATCGGTGAAGTGTTACAGTCGATGCTTGAGTTCACGACGCCGGGCGTTGACCCTAGGCCCGGCATAGAGTCGACCGACTCGTCGCTCTGGGTATGCCAGTGAGGGGGGTGCGAGATTGTCGCAGACAGCCGACCTGGAAATCCTTCTGCCGGTTCACAACGAAGCCGGCTCCATTCGACAGACGATCGAAGAGGTTCACGCGCACGTCTCGAAGCTCGTCAACGTCCGCTTCATCATCAGCGAGGACGGCAGCACCGACGGCACCAAAGAGATCTTGCGCGAGCTGTCGGAAGCCATCCCGATGAAGCTCATCATGGGCGACGCCCGCAAGGGCTATCTGACGGCTATGCGGGACGGAATTCGGCTGCTCGAAGCGCCCTACCTGCTCTGCCTGGATTCGGACGGTCAATGCGATCCGGCGGACTTCGAAAAATTCTGGAGTCTGCGCTCGGAAAGCGAGATCGTGATGGGCTGGCGCGTGCACCGCGCTGACAAGCGCTTTCGAATTCTGATGTCGCGGGCCTTCCGGGCGCCGTACCGTATGCTATTCGGCGTGCGCCTGAACGACCCGAGCTGCTGCTACTTGCTCACGCCGCGCTCGATCGCCCGGGAACTGGTGGAAGAAGTCTGCGAACTCACCCAGGGCTTCCAGTGGGAGTTCATCGCACGCGCTCACTGCAAGGGCATTTCGATCCACGAGGTGCCGGTGAATCATCGTTTCCGCGCCTCCGGACGGACGCAGGTTTTCCGGTTTCGCAAGATTCCGGGCATCGCCGTGTCCCACTTGTTCGCCATCTTCAAGATCTGGGCGCAGACGCGCTCCGGACCCGGCGCCCGAGCCTGATGCGCGACCTGGTCGAGTCCGCGCCCCCCGTGCGGCCGGGTTGGGCGTCAGCGCTCGATAGAATTCCGGCTGCAACCGCGCAGTGGATCGAGCGCCGCTCCGCGCTCTGTCTCGCCGTGCTGAGCGCTCTCTACTTCGTCCGGGTTCTGGCCGAGGCCCATCGCAAGTCCCTCTGGTTCGACGAGCTGTTTACCTTTCACATCACGCGCATGGCGAGTTGGGCGGAGCGCATCGAAGCGACCGCCGCGGACGCACAGCCGCCGCTGACCTACCTGTTCACCGATCTCTCTCACGCCCTGCTGGGTCCGACCGAGCTGGCCACGCGGCTGCCCGAGGCGCTGGGGGTGTGGGTTCTGTGCCTCTGCCTGTACGTTTTGGTGCGTCCGCGCATGGGGGCTGTGTACGGACTGGCGGCGTTTGTGCTGCCGCAGCGGACACTGGCCTTCCAGTACGCCTACGAGGCGCGGCCCTACGGGTTGCTGCTGGCCTTCGGCGGGCTGGCGCTGCTGGGTTGGATCTGGTCTTCGGAACCCGCCACGCGCCGGCGCGGCCTGTTGCTGCTGGGGCTCGCGCTGGCCGCGGCCGTGGGCAGCCATCACTACGGGCTGTTTCAGGTGGTGCTGCCGATTGCGGCGGGCGAGGGCGTCCGCACGCTCGTGCGGCGTCGCCCGGACATGGGGGTGTTGGCGGCCGGCGTGTTTGGGATGATTCCCTTCGCGCTGACCTACCCGCTGGCGAGGGCCTCCTCGGCGCTGCTCTTCGAAGCCGTCCGGCAGTCGACCAACTTCTTTGCACGGCCGAGCTGGTGGAGCATCCCGGAATTCTACGGAGCGCTGCTCGGGCCGGCGGCGGCTGCGCTGACGCTGGCGCTGGTTCTGGGGCTGCTGTGGGGACGCGCGAGCGGCGATTCCGAGCCCGGCGGCGAGGCGTGGACTCTTCCGCAACGCGCGGCTCTGGCGGCGTTTGCGACGGTTCCGGCAGTGGTCACGCCGTTTACCATGTTCACCACCGGCTACTTCATGAACCGTTATTGTCTGGCGGCGATCATTGGGGTGACGCTGGCGTTTTGCACGCTCGCCTGGCGCTATTGGGGCCGGCGCGGCGGCGTGGCGATCCTGGCGTGTCTGTTGGCGTCGCATGCAGCGGGGCTGCCGCGTGCGTTGCTGGATGCGGCGACGCTCGATCGCAGTGCGTGGGCGTTTCGCGCGCCGGAGGCGGCCGCCGGGGACGACCTGCCGCTGGTCATTTCCGACTCGGTGCGCTACCTGCGCATCGCCCACTACGCCGAGCCGCCCGAGCGGGACCGACTCTACTTCCTCACGGATCGCGAGACGGCCATCACGATGCCGGACTTCATCCCCGAGCTCTCGCTGGCGAAGGGCGCAGCCTGGCTGCCGGGAAAGATCGTTGACTACCAGAGCTTCGTCGCTGAGAACCGGAAATTCTGGCTGCTCAGCGGTTTCAACCCGGCATCGGAGTGGCACGCCGCCCGGCTGCTCGACGACGGCCGGCGGCTCGAACTGCGCGGTCGGGCCGGGGCGATGGACCTGTATCTCGTCGAGAAGCCGGACTAGCGGGCCGGGGCGGTTGCGTTGACGACGTCGTCGGCCTCTTCGGTGATCTGGCGCAAGGCCAGCCGCACCTCCTGGACCATCAACACGCAGCCGGCGACCGTGGCCGCCACGCCGCCGGCGCCGGCCAATAACGCCATCGCCGCGGCGGCTTTGGCCGCCATCGGCAGGTTGAAGTTCGTGCTGGCCGCGCCGATGACGGCGACCAGAGCCGCGGTGGCGAACGAGCCGAGCGCGCCGTAGAGCAGCCGCAGCGACCAGAACAGCAGCTTCGCCCGGCGGCGTAGAACCGTCAGCTGCGTCTTGCACTTCGAGCGTTGATCCCGCGGCAGACCGTCGCACTCCTGGCTGACTTCGCGCGAGCGGTCCACCACGCGCGCGATGCGGTTCGCCGTGCCCAGGCACAGCACCGAGCAGGCGTTGGTCAGCACCGCCGGCGCGACAACGGTCGTCAATGCTGCAAACGGATTATCTGCGAGAGCGCCGCCCAGCGGATCCATATTTTTCCTGAACGCCCGCCCCCCCGGCCAACCCCTAGCACTCGTCGACGATGACTTCCGGGTCGACGCCCACCAGCGTAGACCCCTCGGTGCTGATCACCTGCGCCGGCAGCCGCAGGTTGGTCCGCAGGTCGATTTCGGCCTGGAAGCAGAAGAGCTGGCCTCCGAAGCCGGCTCTCGCCGGAATCTGGCCGCGCTTACCGGCGTAGACGGGCGCTTCGGCCCACTGCTTGCCGGTCAAGGACTTCCACTTCACCTTCAGTAGCGGCTTGGGCGCTTCAAACTCGATCTTGCCCACGACGAACTCGATCGCGTCGCCCGGCCGGATGACCAGGTTCTGCGCATCGATTTCTCCGCGATAAGGCACGCCCTTGTCGTACAGAGGCTCGCGGGTGACGTCAAATGTCAAAGCCGCGCTGAGGGGCTTGCGCGTCGTCGGACTGTCGATCCGCTTGACGCCCACATGGATCTTGTATAAGTCTGGATTCTCATTCGCCATTGAATAGCAACCCCTCTGTTCGGCTCGAGCCCGATCTATTCTACATCTACATTACTCTTGAATGCGTCCCGCCAGAGATCGAAAGCGCACCTGGTCGCGCAGGTGTTCGAGTTCCGGCGCCTGCTTCACCCGCTCGAGCGGAAAACCCTTCTCCACCGCTCTTTCGAGCATTGCCAGCGCCTGGTCGTCTCGTCCGGCCAGTGCGAACACCAGCGCTTGCGTATAGAGCGTCTCGGGCTCGTCGCGCGCCTCCTCGGGCAAGGATTCGAGGGTTCTTTGGGCCGCGGCCTCGTCGCCGAACTTGGCTTGGTAGAGGGCGATACGGTGTGTCAAGCTCGGCGCCGGTTGCAGGTTGGAGCGGCGCATAGCCAGCTCGATCGCCTTGGCGTAGGCCTCGTCGGCCTTGGCGGCGCCGTCGGGCGTCCGCCGCAGCGCGTCTCCCAGATTGCCCCACAGCAGATAGTCCTGCGGCGAGAGCAGCACGGCTTCCTGGTAAGCGCTGGCCGCCTGTTCGTAACGCTGCTGGAAGAACTCCGCCGTCCCCAGATTGGAGTAGGCCGCCGCTGACGGGTTGATCTCGATCGAGCGCTGCAACGCTGAGCGAGCTTCGTCGTAGCGGCCGGCCGAGATCAGCACGCCGCCCAGGTTGCGATAGTTGAGCGGATTGTTCGGTGTAAGTTTCTCGACGCGTTCGAGCGCTTCGATCGCCTCGTCGAGCCGTCCGACGCGGTGGTAGAACACGCCCAGCGCGCTGTGGTTGCGCCAGTCGTCCGGGCGGGCGGACACGGCCCGGCGGTAGAGCTCTTCGGCGCGCTCCTCCTGGCCCAGCGCGAGGTAGACGCGCGCCAGACCGCTGCGGGCCTGGGCGTTGAGCGGGTCGAGTTCGAGCGCCCGTTGGAACTGGCCGGTCGCCTCGTCGAAGCGGCCCGTGCGGCGAAAGATCTCGCCGAGCGTGATGCGTCCGACCGCAAGCCGCGGGTTCAGGTCCACAGCCTGCTTGGCTGACCGGAGCGCTTCGTCGGCCCATTTCTGGTCGCGCGTGTCGTTGAAACGCAGCCAGTAGGCGTCGCCGAGCGCGGCGTAGGCCGGCGCGTAGCCGTTGTCGGCCTCGATCGCCTTCTTCAAGGCCGTGATCGCTTCGTCGACGTTGCCGGGCTGGTCATAGCGCTGCAGGTAGCCGCGTCCTTCGAGGTAGCGCTCGTAGGCGCCGGGCTCGCGCGCCGCTCCTTCCGACAGCGCCCGGCGCGCGTCGACGTCGAGCTCGAGCTCGAGCATCTCGATCACGCGCAGCGCGATGCCGTCTTGTAGCGACGTCATCTCTTCGGCGTCCAGGTCGAGCGTAGCCGAGCGCAACTGGCGCAGGCTGGGGGCGTCGACGAGGTTGGCCGTCAGCCGCAGCCGGTCGCCGGCGCGCTGCAGACTGCCCGTCACCGCCAGGTTGACTCCGAAAAGGTTCCGAGCCTGCGAGACGCTGGTGACCGCTTCGGCGCGCACCTCGCTCGAAGGCACCACCAAAACGTCTTCGCGAAACTGCTGCAACTCGGTCAGCTTGCCGCTGAGCGTCTCCGCGAGTCCATCGCACAGCGCGCGGCCGGCGGCGTCGCCGGCGAAATTCTCGAACGGCAGGATGGCGAGGTGCTTCTGATGCGGAATCGCGTAGCGGTTGAACAGCTCAAACCCCGGCGCGGTCAACAGCGCCAGGGTTGCCACGGCGGCTGCGACGTAGAGCCGGCGCACCCTCGGACGCTGCGCGCCTCCGGCAGTCGAACGGCTTCGCGCCACCGTCGGCCGCGACGAACGCGTCGGCGCTTCCGAACTGCTGATCTGCGTGCGGATAGCCCGCAGGTCGCTCAGGAACTCCTCGGCGGACTGGTAGCGCTCGTCGGGATTCTTGGCCAGCGCCGTCGACAGGATCAGCTCGAGATCCCGCGGCGCGTCGGCCCGCGACTCGCTGATCGGGGTCGGGTCTTCGTTGACGATGTTGTACATCACCGCCAACTCGTAGTCCCCGCGAAACGGCAGGTAGCCGGCGAGCATTTCATAGAGCGCCACGCCGAGCGACCACAGGTCCGAGCGGTGATCGAGCGGAGCGCCCTGCGCCTGCTCGGGCGACATGTAGGCGGCGGTGCCGACCGTCGCTCCGGTGCGAGTAATGCGGCTGCTCTCTCCGATCTGCGCCAGCCCGAAGTCGAGCACGATAGCCCGGCCCTGGGGCGTAATCATGATGTTGCCGGTCTTGATGTCGCGGTGCACGACGCCGGCCTGGTGGGCGGTCGAGAGCGCTTCGGCGATCTGAATGGCGATGTCGATCGCCTGCTCGGCCGGCAGCGGCGCCTCGTCGATGATTCTCGACAGCGGCCGGCCGGGGATCAGCGCCATCGCGAAGAAGACCATATCGTCGACCTCGTCGACTTCGTAGATGGTGCAGATATTGGGGTGCTCGAGCGCGGCCGCGGCCTGCGCCTCGCGTAGGAAGCGCTTGCGTTGGGCGTCATTGAGCTGACTCTCCGAGAGAAATTTCAGCGCAACCAGCCGTTTGAGCTTGAGGTCTTCGGCCTTATAAACAACCCCCATCCCGCCTTCGCCGAGCTTCTCGAGAATCCGGTAGTGCGAGATGGTCCGGCCGATCATGATGGGGAGCCAGGAGTGCGCGCCCGAACAGCCTGGGTCGCGCCGCAATGATATGCGCCGACTCCATTGTACTGCTGCATACGTGTACTGCTGCATACGTTCCTCCGCCGCATGCATTCCGAGGCTGTCGGGCGCGTCGCCGACTACACTACGGGATCGAGTGGAAATTCGCGAAGCGCGCCCGGGCGACCTGCCCGCAATCCTGCAGATCCAGACCGCCTCGCCCGAGGCCGCCGGCTGGAGTGCAAGCGCCTGGGAAGGCGTGTTGGCGGGCCATGGAGAAGCAACCGCTTGGGTTGCCGTTGACGGCGGTCTCGTCGGCTACCTGCTCTGCCGTATGCTCGGAGACGCCGAGGCGGAGGTGCTCAACGTCGCCGTCGATCCGGCCCGACGCCGTCGCGGCGCCGCCAGCGCTCTGCTGGGAGCGTTCGTGGCGCAATTCCCCGGCGATATCTTCCTGGAAGTGCGCGCGTCCAACGCCGCCGCGATCGCTTTGTACCGCCGCTTGGGCTTTACCGAAGCGGGCTCCCGGCCGGCGTATTACCACTCGCCGGTGGAGGATGCCCTGGTGATGAGAAAGACATTCAAGGACCGAAAAATGCAACCGAAGAGGGATTGAAATGCGTCGGTAACGGTGTTAGTGTAGGCATGCCGGTGGTTCGCTACATCCCACTTCACTTCTCACTCAGCAACCACGGCTCCCTTGTGTTTTCGGCTTCGCTACACGCCCGCCTTCTTGGCCAGGGGCGCGGCGGAGTCATTTTCCATACCCAGGACAACGGAGGATAGATCACCCATGATAGATCGAGTTGAATTGCAAGAGGCGCGCGCCCACCTGATGCAGACGAACGAGGAGTTCCGCAACCTGGCCGCCCAGCACTCCGACTACGAGCGTCGCATCGAAGAGCTCTCGAGCCGCCGGTTCCCCTCGCCGGAAGAACAGGACGAAGAAGCCCGCCTCAAGAAGATGAAGTTGCACCTGAAGGATCAGATGGAGCACTTGGTGGAAGAGTACTCCGCGGCGGTGCACTGAGTTGACACTGTTCGAGCGGGCGGCGTCCCCTTCCTTCGCGCGCGACGCCGCCCGCTCGCCCTCCTTCCACTCCCCCTTGCTGTGAATCGCCGCCGGCCCGCTGCTATACTGGCGAATGCCTGTTAGCGTCGGATGGTTAAAGACGGTTTCTACTACGGATTCGGCTTCTACGCGGCCGGAGCTGCCGTAGCCTACCTGCTGCACCCTTGGTGGAGCGTCCCGCTGTTCGTGCTCGGCACGTTCTGCCTCTACTTCTTCCGTGACCCAGAACGCCAGGCGCCTCCCGGTCGCGTAGCTGTTGCTCCTGCGGACGGCGTCGTCAACCTGATCCGCCGTTTCGAAGACGGCGGCGCGCGCGTGAGCATCTTTCTCAACATCTTCAACGTGCACGTGAACCGCTCGCCCATCGCCGGGCGCGTCACCTCCATCGCCTACAAGTCCGGCGCTTATCAGATGGCGCATCGCGAGAGCGCCTCGGAGAACAACGAGCAGAATGCGCTGATCATCGAGCCCGCCGACAAGGGCAGCGGACCGATCGAGGTCAAGCAGATCGCGGGACTCATCGCCCGGCGCATCGTGTGCTACAAGAATATCGGCGACTCCGTGGCCAAGGGGGAGCGAATCGGTTTGATCAAGTTCGGCTCGAGGATGGACGTGCATTTCGGTCCCGAGTGGACGGTGACCGTTGCCAAGGGCGACCGCGTGTCGGCCGGCTCGTCCGTGTTGGCGAAGCTCGAGGACGGCGTATGATGCGGCCCCGACCGTTTCGAAATCGCGAAAATCCCCCCTACGCCCTGCCGGCCCTGTTTACCGCGGGAACATTGTTCTGCGGCTACTACTGCCTGATGAAGACGGTGCAGGCGATCTCGCTGCCGCCGGAGTCGGCGGACCTGGCGGCTCGTTTGTACGACCACGCCTCGATCGCGATCGGGCTGGCGGTGTTCACCGACGGGCTGGACGGCCGGGTGGCTCGGGCTACCGGCGCGGTCAGCGATTTTGGGCGCGAGATCGACTCGCTGGCTGACTGCACCACCTTCGGCGTGGCGCCGGCGACGCTGGCCTTCGCCTGGGGCATCCGCGCGCCGGAGATGCGTCCCGATCTCTGGCTCGGCCAGTACTTGCCGGGCCTGGGCTATCTGGTCGCGTTCCTATTCCTGCTGTGCGGCGCCTCGCGGCTGGCGCGCTTCAACGTCCAGAAGAATCCGCGTCCGCAGAATCCGGGGCGGCCCGGCAAGCGCTATTTCGTGGGTATGCCGATTCCGGCGGCCGCGGGGATGTTGGCGGCGATCATCCACGTCCGTGGCGGCTACCCGATCGAGAATTGGTGGCCGAGCGGCGTGCTCTGGCTCGGGTTGATTGCGCTGCTGTCGTTCTTGATGGTTTGCAAGTGGCGATTCTCGAGCTTCAAGGAACTCTCGCCCACCAACAATCCCGTCGTGAACATGGTGTTCCTCGGCGCGATGATCTATCTGATCTGGAACTTCTCGCAGCCGGTGCTGCTGGTGATGGCGAGCGTCTACACGCTCAGTGGAATCGTCAGCCGCGGGACGTGGCTGTTCAAGCGCGACAAGCAGGCTGCGATCGAGGCCGCCGAGCGCGCCGAAGAGGCGCAGCAGGGGGCGAGTTGACCCGCCGCGACGCCCTCGCGCTGATCGCGGCTCCGGCGCTCGGCGTCGGCTGCGGCTACCGCGTCGCCGGGCAGGCCGACACGATCCCTGACCAGATCCAGGCGATCGTGGTGCCGGCTTTCGAGAACGCTACCACCGAGTACAAACTCGAGCAGTACGTCACCCAAGCGGTGAAGCGCGAGTTCCTCAGCCGTACGCGCTACGCCGTGGTCAACGACGAGGAGAACGCCGACGCCGCACTGCTCGGCTCGGTCGTCTCCTTCCTGGCGCTGCCGCAAAACTTTGACCCGGTCACCGGCCGCGCCACCACCGTGATGACGCTGATCCGCCTGCACGTGACCCTGTGGGACCGCCGCAAGGGCCAGGCGATCTATCAGAATCCCGGGCTCGAACACCGCGAGCGCTACGAGGTCTCCTTCGACCCGGAAGCCTATTTTGAAGAGCGCCAGGCCGCGCTGCTGCGCTCGAGCCAGTCGATGGCGCGGACGCTGGTCTCGGCCGTACTCGAGGGTTTTTGATGTCTGCGATGGAGGCCCGGCGATGAAACCGAAAGCCCTTCTGCGCGCTCTTCAGGGAGGGGAAAAGCCGGCCCCCGGCGTGCTGCTCATCGGCCCGGAGATCTTCTTTCGCGACCGCTGCCGCAAGGCCATCAAACAGGCCGTGCTGGGGCCGAACCCCGATGAGAGCTCGGTTGTCGACATCGACCTCAAGGAGCAGTCGGTGTCGCGCCTGCTCGATGAGACGCGCAGCCTGTCACTGTTTGCGACCTCGCGGCTGATCATCGGCCGCAACGCCGAGGGAGCGCTGCCCCGCGGCCGCGGCAAGGCCGCCAACGACCCCGCCGACGCGCTCAAGGCCTATTTTCGCGACCCCACGCCCGGTGTGACGGTCGTGATCGAGTGCACCCGCTTCGATCCGTCCGACCGCGACGACAAGGCCAAGCTCGAGCGTGTGGCAAAGATGTTCAGCGCAGTTCCTCAGGTTGTCGAGCTCGACCGGCTCAGCGCCTCCGACGCGCTCAAGGGCCTGGTCCTGCTGGCGAGGAAGATGGAACTCGACATCGAGCACGAGGCGCTGGCGGAGTTGGTGGAGATGCTCGGCGCCGACATGGCGCGGTTGGAAAACGAGCTCGAGAAGCTGAAACTGTTCCGGCCCGATGGACCGGTCACGCGCCAGGATCTGGAGTTGATGACGCCCGAGGCGCGCCAGAGCGGCGCGTTCGAGCTAACCGACGCCCTGGCCCGCAAGGACCGCGGCCGGGCGCTCGAGCTGGTCGATACGCTTTCAAAGAGCGGCGCCTACTGGCCGATGCAGATTACGCTGCTGGCGAGCTTGTTCCGGCAGGCGCTGGCGGTGAAGGAGATTGGCGGGCGCAACGCGCGCGCGCTGGCTTCGGAACTTGGCAGCCGCGGCGTGCGCATCTGGCCCAGCCGGGCGGAGCAACTCGCCGCGATGGCGTCGCAGTTTTCCAGAAACGGCTTGCGGGAGGCTTTGGTGGCGCTATTTGAGGCGGACCGAGACCTGAGACGCGAACGGCCCGACGACCGGCTGATCGTCGAGCAGTTGATCTTAAAACTGACCGCGTAGGGACACGGCATGCCGTGTCCGCACTTCCTGAAACGAACGCTGCTTTAAGCGGCGGCCGATTTCTTCAGGCGGGCCGACAGACGCGACTTCATCCGGTTGGCGGTCTCTTTCTTCAGGCCGCCCTTGCGCACCGTCCGATCGATGATGCTCACGGTGGGCGAGAACATCTCTTTGGCCTTCTCCGCCTCGCCGGCTTCCATCGCGGCGACGAACTTCTTCACCTGCGTCCGCAAAGCGGCGCGGCTCGTACGATTGATGATGTTGCGCTTCTCGGTTTGGCGAATGCGCTTGATCGCTGATTTATGGTTGGCCATCTTCTCTCAGACAAGTACGAGGGCCCGGACGTATCCCGGACCCTTCACCTATGGTAAGACTGCGACGGAATCGTGTCAATTCGTTTCGCACCCGTTTCGCAAACCGCGCTACCTACTTATCCGGTTCCTTGGACTTCTTGTCGCGCTTCTTCTGCTTTTTCTCTTTCTTCTCATTCTGGGACTTGCGCGAGAGGTCTTCGGGAACCTTCATGTCGACCACGTCGCCGTTGAGGCTGCAGATGAGGAACTTGGCGACGGTTCCCTGCGGAAAGGTCACGCTGGGCGCTTCCTTGATCTGCTTGGGAGAGTAGCCGGGCAGGCGAAAGTGCGTGTCTTCGGTGATGCGGGCGACGACGAGTTCGCCCTTTTTGACCTCGGTCAGCACCATCTCGCCCTTAGGGCTGATGGTGTCAATGCGGGCTTCGACGGCCAGCAGCGGACAGCCGTTCGTCTGCGGTCCGGGAGGCAGGTACTGGGCGGATGCGGCGCTCGCCGCCAGCAGGAGCAGAGGCGCGAGGAGCCGGCGCGACAATGTCATGACGTCCGTTATTCTGGCAGACGCCCCCGCGGCGGAGTCAAACCGCGCCTGGCGGGATCGTGGCAGAATAGGCGGCGGGCACTCTGCTCGAGCTTCGATGCGCGTTCTCGTCCCCAACCTCGGCTCCACTTCGCTGAAATTTCAGGTTTTTGAGTTTCCCTCCGAAGCCGTGCTGTCCAAAGGCCGGCTCGAGCGGATCGGCCAGCCCGACGGCGACGCTCCGGGCTATCGCGAAGCTCTCGAAAGCACGCTCGCACGCGTCGGCTCGGTCGACGCCGTCGGTTTCAAGGCCGTCCACGCCGGGCCCGATTTTCGCGGAACCTTCCGCGTCGACGACGCCTTTCTGGCCGCGCTCAAAGAATACGAGCCCGCCGCGCCGCTGCATAACGGCATCTATCTGACCGGCATCGAGGCGTTTCGCGAGCTGCGGCCCGAGCTGCCGCTGGTCGCCGTGGTCGAGCCGGGATTTCACCGCACCATCCCGGCGCACGCCTACACCTACGGCGTACCGCAGGAGTGGGCCGAGCGACACGGGGTGCGCAAGTACGGCTTCCATGGCGCCTCGCACCGCTTCGTCAGCCGCCGCGCGCCGGAGATTTTGGGGCGCAAGCCGAGCGAGGTGCGTCTGATCTCTTGCCATCTGGGCGGCAGCTCGTCGATGTGCGCCATCGATCGCGGCCGCTCCGTGGATGTGACGATGGGTTTTTCGCCGCAATCGGGTCTGGAGAACGCCACCCGGCACGGCGACCTCGACCCCTTCGCCGTGCTGTTTGTGATGGAGCGCATGGGCTGGTCGGCGGCCGAGGCGCGCGCGCAACTGCTCGCCGACGGCGGGTTGGCGGGCATCTCGGGCATCGCCGGCGGGGACGTGCGTGATCTCGAAGCGGCCGAGGCGCGCGGCGACGAGCGCGCTAAGTTAGCGCTCGATGTCTTCGCCTATCAGGTGCGCAAGACGATCGGCTCGTTTGCGGCTGCGATGGGCGGCGTCGATGCGATCTCGTTCACCGGCGGCATCGGCGAGAACTCGAGCCGCCTGCGGGCCCGGGCGCTTCATGGCCTGGAGTTTCTGGGAGTCGGGCTCGACCCGGACGCGAACGAAAAGGGCTCGGGCGACCGGCTGATCTCGCCCGACGGCGCCGCGGTCTCCGTGCTGGTATTGGCGACGAACGAAGAGCTGATCGTCGCCCGCGAAACGGCCAAGCTGTTGGGAGAGAAAACGACATGAGCGATTCCACGCGCCGCGGCTTCGCCCGCGCCTCCGCCGCCGCCTTGGCCGCCGCCAGCTACTCGCGGGTTCTCGGCGCGAATGACCGCGTCCGGCTGGGCTTCATCGGCCTCGGCAACCGCGGGTCGAACCTGCTCAACCGCACCAAGGAGTACGGCGACCAGCAGATCACGGCCGTCTGCGATCTGCTCGACCCGCTGCTCGATCGCGCCGTCGAAGCCGCCGGGACCAACCCGGCCCGCTACAAGGATTTCCGGCGGCTGCTCGACGGCGATGACGTCGACGCCGTCGTGATCGCCACGCCGGACCACTGGCACGCGCTGATGATGATCGCCGCTTGTCGCGCCGGCAAGGACGTCTACGTGGAAAAGCCTCTGTCGCTGACAGTGGTCGAAGGCCGCAAGATGGTCGAGATCGCTGCGGAGACCCAGCGCGTGGTGCAGGTCGGCATCCACCGGCGCTCGGTTCCGTTCTGCGCCGAGGCCGCCGAGATCGTCCGCAGCGGCGAGATTGGACCCGTCACCATGGCGCGCTGCGGCGTGGCGCTGAACCAGTGGCCCAACGGCATCGGCTCGCCGCCGGACCGCGAGCCGCCGGCCGGACTGGACTGGGATCTCTACCTCGGCCCCGCCCCCGAGGCGCCCTACAACGAGAACCGCCACCTGTTCCTCTACCGCTGGTTCTATGACTACGGCGGCGGGCAGCTCACCGACAACGGCGTGCATTTCCTCGATCTGATCCAGTGGGGCTTGGGCAAGGAGCGCCCGCAGGCGGTGACCGCGCTGGGCGGCAAGTACGCCCTGCAAGACAACCGCGACGTGCCTGACACCATGCAGGCGCTATGGGAATACCCCGGCGGCACGCAGGTCAGCTTCTTCCAATCCAGCTGCAACGCCGCGCCGTTCAGCAATACCAAGCCGCTGCTGGCGGAGTTCCGCGGAACCAAGGCGACGATGAACGTCTATTTCGACGGCTGGGAGCTCGTGCCGGAGGGGAACTCCTCCCGGTCGTTCCCTGCGCGCGGGCCGCTCGAAGGAGACGCCGGCGCCGGCTACCGCGATTCGTTCTCGAAGCCGCTCGAGGCGCGCTCCGGCTCCGGCTCGGCCGACCCGTTGCGCCACATCCGCAACTTCCTCGACTGCATCAAGAGCCGCAACAAGCCCAACTGCGACGTGGAGACCGCGCACCGCTCCACCACTACAGCCAACATTGCCACCATCGCCTACCGCAGCCGGCAACTGCTCGAGTGGGACGCCGAGCGCGAGGAGTTCACCAACCGCCCCGAGGCCAACGCACGGCTGCACTACGACTACCGCCCGCCCTGGAAACTCTAGCGCCGCCCTCATGCGACGGCGTGCGCTGTCGATGAGTAGCGTTAGGTGAAATCCAACGGGAGTGTGCTCTTGCGTCGCTACGGTCTGATCGCTGGATGGGCGGCGGCATGCGCGGCCGGCATCGGCGCGCTGGCGGACTACTCTCTCACGCCCGGGGAGGGCTCGGCCATTTCGGCCCACTGGCCCGTGGACTCCGGCCTGCTGCCGGCCGCGGACCGTCCGACGCTGATCCTGGCGGCCCATCCGCAGTGTCCTTGCACACGGGCCACGCTCGATGAGTTGGCAATGATCCGCGCCCAGGCCGGCGATCGGCTGGAGATCCGCGTCCTGTTCGTCGACCTGGCCGGCGTGGAGACGCACGGCTCGCTATGGCGTCAGGCCGCAGCCATCCCCGGCGTCGAGCCCCTTGTGGACGCCGGCGGCCGCACGGCGGATTCGTTCGGCGCCAAGGTTTCCGGGCACGCCGTGGTCTACGCTCCGGACGGCCGCCTGCTCTACAGCGGAGGGTTGACCCCGGCGCGCGGCCATGCCGGATACAACCGCGGGCGTTCGGCGGTGCTGGCCATCAGCCGCGGGGCCGCGGTGGAGCCGCATGCGAGCGTTCCGGCTCTGGGGTGCGGGTTGCGCGGGCCACCGAGGGAGTCTCCCTGATGCTCGGGGCTTTCTTGCAGGCCGATCCCTTTCGGGTCAGTGAGCTGGAGGGGATTTTTGATCGGGAGGCGGCGCGCCGCACCGACCGTCTGTTCGTCTGGCTGTTCCTGTTCCAGTGGCTCGCCGGCATCGTCGTCTCCATCTGGCTGTCGCCGCTGACTTGGGAAGGCGACAGCAGCGCGGTGCATCCGCATGTGTGGGCGGCGGTAATTCTGGGCGGGCTCATCGCCGCACTGCCGGTGCATTACGGCCTGACCCGCCCTGGAGAAAAAATCACACGGCATGTGATAGCGGTGGCGCAGGCGCTGGCGGGCGCCTTGCTGATCCACCTCACGGGCGGACGGATCGAGACTCACTTCCACATCTTCGGCTCACTGGCGTTTCTGTCTTTCTACCGCGACTGGCGTGTGATCCTATCGGCCTCGGCTGTCATGGCCGTGGACCACTTCGTGCGCGGCATCTATTGGCCCCAGTCGGTGTTCGGCGTCTTGACAACGCCGCTTTGGAGACCGGTGGAACACATCGCCTGGGTCGTCTTTGAAGACGCCTTTCTGATCACGTCGTGCATTCATGGGCAGCGCGAAGTCAGCCAGCGGGCGCGCCAGCAGGCTGCGCTCGAACGGTCCAACGAGGTCGTCGAGAGGCGCGTGCGGACGCGCACCGCCGAACTGGCGGTCATGCGCGACCAGGCGCTGGCGGCCTCGCGCATGAAGTCCGAGTTCCTGGCCAACATGAGCCACGAAATCCGCACGCCGCTAAACGGAGTGATCGGCATGACGCGCCTGCTGCTCGACACCGACCTCAACGACGAGCAGCGCAATTTCGCGCAGACCGTGGTCGAGTCCGGCGACGCCCTGCTCGCCCTGCTCAACGACATCCTGGACTTATCGAAAATCGAAGCCGGCAAGCTCGAGATCGAGTATGAACCGTTCGACCTCAGGCGGCTTGTCGAGGGAACCGTCGCCCTGCTCTCTTCGCGAGCCAAGGAGAAGGGCCTCGAGCTGGCTCTGGATTGGGATCCCCAAACCCCGCGCCGGCTCATCGGCGCCGACAGCCGCATCCGGCAGGTGCTCATCAACCTGATCGGCAACGCCGTCAAGTTCACCTCCGAAGGCTATGTCACCGTGGAGGTCTCCTGCGCCGAGCACGAGTCCGACGTCGATGTCGCGGCGATCGACTTCGTGGTGCGCGACACCGGTATCGGGATCGCTCCCGACAAGCTCGAGCACATCTTCGAGCAGTTCACGCAGGCCGACTCCTCCACCAGCCGCCGCTTTGGAGGCACCGGTCTCGGGTTGGCGATCTCGCAGCGGCTGGTCGAACTCATGGGTGGCCGGATCGGCGTGGAGAGCGAGCCCGGCCGCGGAGCGACGTTTCACTTCCGGCTCGGTCTCAAGCTCACCGATGAGGTCTGCCAAGTCATGCCTCGCGCGGAACTCAGCGGCGTGCGTGCCCTGGCCGTGGGTAACCATGACGTCAATCTGCGCATCGTCAAGAAGCAGCTGGAGTCCGCCGGCCTCCACTGCGATTGCGTCGCCTCGGCCGAGCAAGCCCTGCAGCGCCTGCAGGCGGCGGCGGAGAAGGGACGCCCGTATCAGCTGGCAATTCTCGATGAACACATTTCCGGCGTCGACGGCGAGGAACTGGCCCGGCGCATCGTCGCCGAGTTCGGATCCGAGACCGCGCCGGCAATGGTCTTGCTCAGCTCCGTCAATCAACTCAACAGCCGGCGGCTGCGCGCAATCGGCATCCGCAAATTTCTGGGCAAGCCCGTGCGCAGCTCAGAGCTACTCGAGACCTGCGCCCAAGCCCTGGCCGGACCGCAGCCGGAACCCGGGGCCGCCCCGACGCCTGCCGCCGCTGCGGCGCCGCCGCCGAACGCCCGTACCGGCACGGCTCTACTGGTCGAAGACAATCCAGTCAACCGCAAGGTCGCCACGCGCATGCTCGAGCGGCTCGGCTGGGCGGTGGAGACCGCCGCCAACGGCAGCGAAGCCTTGTCGGTTTTTGACCCCGAACGCCACGAAGTCATCCTCATGGACTGCCAGATGCCGGAGATGGACGGCTACGAGGCGACCGGGCGGCTGCGGATGCTAAACGGAGGCGCAACCACGTCGATCATTGCGCTGACGGCGAACGCCATGCACGACGACGTGAAGCGGTGCCTCGAGGCGGGCATGGACGACCACGTCGCCAAGCCCATCCAACTCGAAGCACTGGCCGAGGCGCTCGAGCGCTGGGGCTCCGGCCGCCGTCCCTCGGTCGAGGTTTGAGCAGCCTCAGTAGCCCAGGACTTCGCGCAGCAGATTGCGCTCGCGCACCGGCATGATCGTGCCGTAGGCCTCGATCTCGATCGGCGGCTGATCGCTGCCGATCACCTCGATGGAGACCGTATTCCGCCCCGGCCGGCTCGCTAGGGTCCACTCGAACAGTACCGCCCCGGTCTGGTCGGTGAAGCTCTCGGACGGCGAGACGACGCCGTCGCCGCTCGGCGTAATCTTTACCGGCACGCCCTCGTAGAGCATCCCGTCGGGGTCGCTGACCTCCACCACGAACGGCAGCGCCATCGGCCGGCCGGCGCGGCCGGTCTTGAGCCGTTCGCGCGGGTCGCCGACGAGCGCCTCGAACGGATAGATGCGCTTGGCCTCGAGCGGACGCGTGTCGCCCAGGATGCGGATGTTCGAGCGGGCCAAGTTGTAGCTGTCGTCGATGCGCGCTTCGAGCACGTAGTCGCCCGGGGCTGCGCCTTCCATCAGGAAGAACGCCCCGAATTCACCCTCGGGAATTGTCACCCTTGCCGGGACGCTCAGCCCCGGCGGCGCGCTGAGCTCCACTGCCAGGTCCCGCTCGGCGGGTGCGTCGAGGAAGACGGCCGGCTCAATCGGGTCGCCTTGCAGCCGCCCGAAGGCCGGCCAGGTGTTGATCGTGAGGGCCTTGACCAGCTCTGTCTGCGCGACCCAGGCGCCGCGGGTCTGCTCGTCCATATAGGAGCCGAATTGGCTCCGAATCCGCTCCATCTTCGCGATGGTCTCCGCCGATGGCGTCGAGCCTTCCTGCGTGAGCAGGATGAAGGCGTAGCGGTAGTGCTTTTGCGACATCGACGGCCCTGGCTTGCGGGCGCCCATCACCTCGACGATGTCGTTGATCGACACATCCACGCGTTCGCCGTCGAAGAAGACGCCGCCTTGGGGTTGGCGCGCGGGGTTGAAGTTGGAACTCAGAATGTCGGGGTTCCGCACGAAGAAGCTCGCCGGAACCTGCTCGGCTGGAAGCAGCCCCATCAAATAGAGATCAAGCTCGCTGTAGCGCCGAAACACTTCGGTGGACTCGAAGCGAAACGGGCTGGCGCCGGGGCCATGGTCGAGGATCTTCGCACCTTCAAGGAACGAGCCCTCGCTGTTGAAGAAGAAGCTCCAGTGCGACCCCTGGCGGCCCAACAGGTCGGCCGAATAGGCGTCCGCCTCGTCGTCGAACAGCAGCGTCCGCGTCAGGAAGCGATGGCCCGCCTCGTGCGCCAGAATGGACAGCGTCGTGTTGACCGAAACGCCCTCGTCGCGATCGATGCGCTGCGCCGGGTCGTCGGGATACTTGTCGAGCTCGCCCATATAGATGAGGCCCTGCAACCGGAAAGACGAGCCCAGATCCCGCCCGAAATCAAAGATATTCGCTTCTTCGAAGCCCAGCGGGTTCGGCCCCACGCCCTGGACGTAGTTGCGGACGCCGGCGTAGAAGGCGAAGCCCGAATCCTCGATGGGAAGCTCGTAGTCGTGGAAGATCACCACGAAGTCATAGGCGTCTTCGTGCGAGAGGTAGAATTTCTGCGTCAGCGCCGCCAAGTTGATGTCCGGCGGCAAAAAAATCTCGACGAAGGCGGCCGTCAAGGCCTCGTCCGGCGGCTCGGAGAAATCCACGGCGACCGACTGCGGAAGATTTTCGCCCGACGCCAGACCGATGATGCCGAGATTGATTTGGACGCTGGGATAGGCGACGCGGATGCGGCCGTCGCTGAAGAGCGTGGCCTGGAAGTTGAGCAGACGGCCTTCGCCGGCTCGCACCCATTCGGGCGTATTGATCCAGCTCACGACCACGCGGTCGGCGGCTGTGTGGACGCGGATCGCAGCGTCCGGCCGGGTGGGGTCGATGTCGGCAAAAAAGGCGCAGATCCGCGGCGGACCGCTCACCGCGCGGACGACGTCGCGAGCGGTGTTGCCGAAGTCCGGTTCGCCGAAGGTCAGGTTGCCGTCGGAGTTCAGATAGACGCGCTCGTAGGCGTTGCCGAAGAACGGAAACGCGAACGGCAGATCGAGCGGCAGCGAGTCATCGTCGCCGAGCGCGACGAACTCCCCGGCCGTGACGGCATCGACGTCAAACCCGCCGTCGACGGCCGCATAGCGGTAGCTCGCCGCTTCAGGGCCCTGCGGCAGATAGTCCACGGCCATGCCGTTGAGGTCGAACAGGAAGGCGGGCAGGCCCACGCCTTCGCCGTCATCGACGACGGCGATATCGCCGCGGTCGGGCTGGATCAGCCCGTTCTTCGCGGTGATGAGGCCGGGCTTGTCGGCTGGGCGCCGGGCGGGGTTTTCGAAATGAGGGGCGAAGCCGCGAGCGCGGGCTTGCTGGTCGAGCAGCACCATGCCCAAGCCGCTGGTCGCATCCTGGGGACCGTCCGACGCCGCAATCGCGAGGGTGGCCGCCGCCAGCAGGGCGGCCGAAAGCCGGACGAGCCGCATGGATTGATTCTACCCGCAGTGAGGAGTATCGCAGGATGTGAAGCCGATCAGCTTGCCGTCGATACGATCGATGGTTGTCGGCCCCCAAGGTCGCGAACGTGCGAGTCCGACAAGTGAGCCGATGACCTGCTGTTTCTGGTCGGCTCGGTTCAGGGCCGTGAACATTGTTTCGATCCGATCAATCGTCTGAGAATACGAGGGCGTCATCGAGAATGATCGAAACTTCATGCCCCTGCTCGGCCAGCAGAGGCCCCATCGCCAGGCGGACCAGGACGGCGATCTGCTCCTGAATTCCGCCGGATAATCGTTGCAGGTCCTCGGCTTCCGACCCGTTGCGCCGGAGGCCCGTGACTGCGCACTCCTCCCCCAACTCGAGCCTGCCTGCGGGAAACAGATCACCGAGGATGGGCTACAGATGCCGGCGCCGCGGCTTATTCAAGCGCTCGCGGCGCTCGGCATGGCAGGCGTCGAGGGTCTCTCTAAGCAGTTTGAGAGTGTCGACACGAGCCGGCTGGCGGTCCAGATCGCTTTGCGCGATCTCGAGTTGCTGCCCCTAAGTCTTCCACCGCGTCCGCCCTATATCGTCTGGGGCTTGGGACTTTTCTTGGCTTTTCTCGTCGGGCAAATCTGCGATTTTAGCTGAGACCCGTCTCCTCCACCCGCACGCCCAGCCGCCCGCGGTGCAGCCGCACCGCCAACGCATCCCCTTCGGCGACTCTCCCGGCATCCTGCACCACAGCTCCATCCGGGGTCGAAACAATCGCATACCCGCGCTCCAGGATCGACACAGGGCTCAGCGTCTGCAGCTCCCGATCCAGCACTTCCAACCGCCGCCCGGCTTTCTCCATGCGGCGCCGCACCGCCGGCTCCAGCCGCTGCGCCAAGCTCTCCAACCGCGACCGATGCCGCGCCAACTGCACCCGCAGGTCCAACTCGGCGAGCTGATGCTGGCGATCGCGCAGCCGCTTTTCCGCCCGTCGCAGAATCTCCACGATCCGCTCTCGCGCTCGCAGGTCCAGCTCGTCATTGCGCTGCCACAAGTCCCGCAGCCGCCTGCGCAGCGCCGCCGCCGGCCGCTCCACGCCCGCCTCCAGCAGCCGCTTCTCCAACCGGCCGATGCGGTAGCGCACAGCCTGCGCCAGCCGCCCCTCCATGCCGCCCAGCGTCGCCCGCAGCTCCGCCATATCCGGCGCGACCAGCTCCGCCGCAGCCGAAGGCGTCGGCGCTCGCAGGTCCGCTACGAAATCCGCAATCGTGAAATCCGTCTGGTGCCCGACCGCCGAGACCACCGGCACGGTCGACGCCGCAATCGCCCGCGCCACGGCCTCTTCGTTGAACGCCCACAGGTCTTCGAGCGAGCCGCCGCCACGCCCCACGATCACCACGTCCGGCCAGCCGCTCTTGCTGAAATATTCGAGCCCCCGCACGATCTCGCCCACGGCCGCCTCGCCCTGCACCTGCGCCGGAAACAGCCGGATGTGCAGCCCCGGGCAGCGCCGCTCCAGCACGCGCACCATGTCCGCAATCACCGCGCCGCCGCGCGAGGTCACAATGCCGATGCGCTTCGGAAACGACGGCAGCGGGCGCTTGCGTTCGTCCTCAAAAAGTCCCTCGGCGGCCAGCTTCTTCTTGAGCTGCTCAAAGGCGAGTTGCAGCGCGCCGTAGCCCTGCGGCTGGATCGCCTCCACGTAGAGCTGGTATTCGCCGCGCGCCTCATAGACGCCGATGCGGCCCCGGCACAGCACCTCCAGGCCGTTGTCCGGCTTCACCTTCAGATACATGGCGTGCTGCCGAAAGCAGACGCATTTCAGCTGCGCCTGCTCGTCCTTGAGCACGAAGTAATAGTGTCCGCTCGGCGCCCGGCGGGCGTTCGAGATCTCGCCCGACACCCACACGCTGTCGAAAACGTCTTCCAGCAGACCGCGTACCAGCGCCGTCAGCTCGGAGACCGAGAAGGTGCGCCGCTCCGGCGAAAACGATAGGCCCAACTGTTCCATCACGGACTTCCCAGCATATACACTCGGGGTGCGCATGCTCGATCGACGTCTCTTCCTAGCGCTCTGCGGCGCCGGCCTGGCCGCCCAGTCGACGCAACCCCAGGCCATGACCGTGCGCGGCCCCGTGCCGGTCAGCCAACTCGGCCGGACGCTGATGCATGAGCACATCGTCACCGACCTGCGCGACCTGGCCGACCGCCGCCTCGAAGACTACGACCGCGACGCCGCCGTCGAAGCCTGCTATCCCCGGCTGCGCGAAATTCGCGAGCTCGGCGTGCTGACGATGGTGGAGCCGACGCCGCTGCACATCGGCCGCGACCTGGAAGCCCTGCGCATCCTCTCCGAGCGGGCGGACCTGCACATCATCGGCGCGACCGGCATCTACGGCGCCGCCAACCAGCGCTTCATCCCGCGCTACGCCTTCGAGGAGCCGGCGGAGAAACTGGCCGAGCGCTACCTGGCCGAGATCAAGGACGGCGTCGGCCCCCACAAAATCCGCCCCGGCATCATCAAAACCAGCGTCAACCGCGCTACGCCGCTGCCGGAGATCGAGCGCAAGCTCGTCCGCGCCGCGGCGCTGGCGGGCAAGCAGAGCGGTCTGCCGGTGGCCGCCCATACCGGGCCTGCGGCTCCTGTTCTTGAAGAGCTGACGATCATCCGCGAGGTCGGCCTGCCGGAAGACCGTTTTCTCTGGATCCATGCCCAGAACGAAGAAAGCCACGCCAAGAGGATCGAGCTGGCCAAGGAAGGCGTTTGGGTGTCACTGGACGGCGTCAGCCCCAACAGCGCGCAGAAGCACCTGGATGCCGCCAAGGCCCTGGCCGACGCCGGGCTGATCCATCGCGTGCTGATCTCGCAAGACGCAGGCTGGTACCGCCCGGGCCCGGAAGGGGCATCGAAGTACCGCAGCTACGCGTTCCTGATCGAGGAATTCCTGCCGATGCTGCGCGAAGCGGGCTTTTTTGCCCAAGAGATCGACCAGATGCTGGTGGCCAATCCGGCGCAAGTCCTGGCCATCGCCTGAGCTAAAATCGCACCGTTTCGGACGAACAGGAATGTTCGTCCCACCGGGACTGCGAATTCCTAGTGGGGCCGGACATTCCTGTCCGGCGCACCTCATCCCTTCCGCATCCCTCGCACCCCCGCCGCCAAGCAGGCCGAAGCCCCCACGGCGAAAATCGCCAGCAGGTCCAAGTACGTCCGGAACGAAGCGTCCAGGTCCGGCAGATAGGTCTCGAGAAAGAGCCCGCTGGCGCCGTAGGTCCAGACCACCCGCACCGCCAGCAGACATTGCAACAACAGTCCCAGCCACAGCAGTTCCCGTCGCGCCCACAACGCCGCCGCGGCGAAGCCGATCGCCGCCGCCGCCAGATTCTTGAGGAAGAAGAAGTTCAGATACTCCTCCTTCACCACGGCGCTGAGAGAATACTGCAAGCCCAGCGCCCAGAACGCCGCCGCATAGGCCGCCGCGAACACCGCTATCGCCGCCAACTTCCGCCAAGCCGGGCCCGAAAGCCGTACGAAGGAGAAAACTCCCGCCGCCAGGACGACCAGCCCCAGGCCCCACGCCGTCGGCGTCCGCTCGGCGCGCTCCCGAGCCGCGGCCTCTGCAGGGTCCGGCAGCGTCTCGGCGAGAAGCTGTTGCTGGCGTTCCACGCGCTGCTCGAGAGCGGCCCGCTGCTCGGGAGGCAGCATCAGCGCTGATGTCAGCGGCCTGCCTTCCGACAAGGCCGGCAGCGGCAGCCCCAGCAGCACGGCGATGGTGGATGCCACGTTCGTGTGGCGGCCCTTCAGCGGCGCGGCGCTCGGCGCGACGCCCGGACCGGCCATCACCAGGGGCGTCCGGAGCACCTCTGGCTCCGTGCCGCCATGCCCGCCTTGGCCGCGCCGGTCAATGTGCCCGTGGTCGGACACCACAACGAAGGCGGTCGCGCCGTCGTCCAAAGCCGAAACAAGCCGGCCCACGCAGACATCCGCTTCCCTCACCGCCTCGTCGTAGATGTCGCTTTCGCCCCCGAAATCGTGGCCGGCGGCGTCGGGCGAGGTCACCCCGGCCACCAGCAGCCCGCCGCGCGACGGAACCAGGAACGGCACGATCCTGTCGCAGGCCCAGCGCTGCCAGGCGCGGATCGGCTCGCTGTCGCGCGTGGTCGACTCCGGAAGTTCCTTGTCAAACTCCTGCGCGGAGTCAATGACCCCGGGGAACGCGTGCAACCAGAAACTGTCGCCCGCCACCGCGGTGGGGACGCCCTGCTTGCGCGCCAGCGAAAACAGTGACGGAATCGGCGGCGGCTCATGACGGCCGTTCGTCATCACGCCGTGGACCTCCGGCCGCGCGCCGGTCACGAAGGTCGCCCGAGCCGGGCGCGACAGCGACGGCAGCTCGGCCTCGAGCACCCCGCCGGCCCCGCGCCGCAGCAACGCCTGCAAGTTGTCCATGCGCTCGGCCACATCCACGCGCACGCCATCGAGCACGATCAACACCACGCGCCGGGTGAGCGGCTCCCCGGCGTCCGACGACGACTCCGCCCGGTAGGGCGAGCGGTAGTCGGTGACCGTCTTCCAGGCGGCGTCCGCGAGCGCCAACGACCCGATGCCGAGAAAGAGGAGGGCGGCGCCGAGACCGGCGGATCGAAGCTTTCGCGCCAACTGCCGAGTGTAGCTCACCGCCCATCCCCTGATGACAATGCGGGATTCGGAATGACGCGCCACGGAATACCGCCATCTCATTCCCTGTCTTTTCCTGAAGACCTCCAACCGTCGCGCGATCGGACCCCAGTGGTTCGCCTTACCGCCGACGGAAGGCCCATTCTTGCCTTTCAGGGCGGTCACGCCGGGGTTTCGCATCCAAAACCTTCTGCTGGAGTCGCCGCTGAGCGTCTCGCATTCTGGAACAGATCTCACAAAACCGCTTGACTTGCTGGCGTCTTGGGAGTAACTTCGAGCCGGATTGTTGGCGTTTGCTTCCGAAATACGGACGGCGAAAGGCGAAAATTGTGTCTCGACGAACGAGCCCAGAGGGCTTCCAACCGGTCAAAGTGCTCGCGAAGAGCTTCGCCCTTCTGGAAGCTCTCCAGAGCGCTCCTCGCCATAGCGGCCGACTCAAGGTTCTCGCCGATACCGTCGGGATGCCGAAGGCGACGGTCTTTCGGCTCCTGCGGACGCTCGAAGGCCTCGGCTATGTCGACTATGACAGCGAATCCGAGGCCTACCGCCTGACCGAAAGACTGCGTCAGCTTGGCAGCGCCGGCATCGGACCGGTACTGACGCGGCTAGCGCGACCGGCAATGACGCGGCTTGTCGCCGAGTTCGAACAGACCGTCAATCTGGCCACGGCCGAAGCCGGCCAACTCATCTACAAGGACGTCCAGGAAGGGCTGCGCAACGTGCGGATGAGGCCCATTCCCGGGGTCTATCTGAGTTGGGACAAAACCGCGCTGGGCAAGAGTATTCTCGCCTTTTATCCGCGCGACCAAGCCATCCATCTGCTGCGCATCTCTCCGCAAGATCTGGAGCTGCGCCGCTATCAAACGCTCTGGGACGAGTTGAGCCGTGTCCGGTCCACTGGGTTCGCTCTGGATCTGGAGGAGTCCGAAGAGGGCCTGTGCTGCGTCGCCGCCCCGATCTTCGGTCAGCCCGGCGCGCCGGTGGCCGCCATCAGCGTTTCCGGCAGCTCGAGCGTCATCACCACGCGCGCCCTGCCTCAGATCGGCTCTCGCCTGATCGAGGAATGCGCCGCGGTTTCGGCGAAATTGGGGTTCAGGGGAGAGATCCCGACAGCGGCCCCAATCCGCTCCCGTCCTTCCATCCGGGAGGCGTCCAGACACGCCCCCCATGAAGCTAACTAAACCGAGGGGGTCTGATTCCATGTTTCGAATACTGACTTTGCTGCTCGCAACGGCCGTGATCGCCGCTGCGCAGAGCGCCGGCACCGCCACCCTGGTGGGCACGGTGACCGATTCCACCGGCTCCGCTATTCCCGGCGCCAGTGTCACCGTCAAGAGCGATGAGCGCGCCTTCGTCTATGAGGGCGCAACCACCGCTCAGGGAGACTACTACATTCCCAACCTGCCGTCCGGCGCCTACAGCCTGGAGATCGTCGCCGACGGCTTTCGTACCTACGTGCAAACCGGCATCACGCTGCGCACCAACGAGCAGCCGCGCGTGAACGTCGAACTCGAACTCGGCAGCGTCGCCGAGTCGATCACCGTCGAGAGCGCTCCGCCGCTGCTCGAGACCGAGTCCGCCGTCAGCGGCCAGATTCTCGAAGGCGAGACCGTGCAGAAAATTCCCGTCATGCAGAAGTTCGTGCACCGCGTGCTGCTCTACATGCCCGGCGTGTCGAACATCAACGGCCAACACGCCGTCGGCCAGCGCCAGCGCGCCATGGGCTACACGCTCGACGGCGTCAACGCCAAAGAGCCCGTCGTCGGCCAGGTGGGCGACTTCCGGCGCACCCAGATCGCCAGTCTGAACTCGATCCAGGAGTTCAAGATGTACACCACCGGCATGCCGGCTGAGCACGGCCACTCCGGCGGCGGCCAGTTCAACGCGGTGTTTCGCAGCGGCTCCAACGAATTCCATGGCGACTTCGACCTCCGCTACACCAACGGCGACATGATCCACCGTCACTTCTTCGAGCGCGACCGGCGTAACGGACCGTTCGATTACTACGAATGGGGCGGCGGCGGCGGCGGTCCGATCGTCAAGAACAAGACGTTCTTCTTCGCCGGTTTCCAGCAGCACAACGAGAAGCTTTCGGAGAACTTCCGCGGCGATGTCCCCAGCCTGGAGATGCTCAGCGGCAATTTCGACTTCGGACCGAACTCGTTCCCCATCTATGACCCGCGCTCGACCGTACAGGACGCCAACGGAAACTGGTCGCGCACCCAGTTCGCCAACAATCAGATCCCGCAGACCCGCTTCGATCCCGTGGCGCGCAACGTGCTGGCGCTGAACCCCTGGAAGGATCCCACCGGCCCGGGTTCACTCACCCCGTCCGGCCCGCAGCAGAACCTCGACATCGAGGCCGACGGCGCCTACACCTTCGAGCGCTACGACGTGAAAATCGACCACCAGTTCACTGCGGCTCACAAGATCTACGGCCGCTGGTCGCTGGTGCACGAGCACAGCCAGGGCCGCCCGGCGCGTGAGATCCGCGACCTGGGCCTGCAGCCCAACTTTGCCACGCCGCGCTTCAACCGCAATATCGTCCTGTCGGACAGCTACACTTTCTCGCCCACTATGATCAATGAGCTGCGCGTGGGCATCAACCGCTACCACTACAACAAAGACCCGGTCACTCTCAACCAGGACTGGGCCGGCCAGCTCGGCATCCCCGGCGTCAGCCCGGAGAACTTCCCCGAGTTCCGCAACAGCAGCGGCGGCCGCTACTACAACCTTGGCCAAGGCGGCCTCGAGGAAACGATCGGCGAAGATTTCACGGTAAAGAACAACCTCACCAAGATCGTCGGTCGCCATACTCTCAAAACCGGTTACGAGGTCGGCCTCACGACCTACAACTCCACGCCGGAAGCCTTGCCGACCGGCCAATATCGCATGTCCGGAACCGAGTTCCCCTTCCGGCCCAACACCGGCAACCAGTTCGCCAACTTCTTGCTCGGCGGCGTCGGACAGGGGATCTTCACCCAGAACACCGCCCAGTGGAAGCCGCGCTTCTGGTACCACGGCGCGTACATCCAAGACTCCTGGAAGGTCCGCAATGACCTTTCTCTCGAAATGGGCCTGCGCTGGAACTATGAGTCGCCGTTCAGCGCCGCCAACCAGTCGCAGTTCGATCCCGCCGCTGTCGACCCGGTCACGGGTCAGCTCGGCGCCATCACCCATCCCAGCGGCAAGCTCGCCAAGAGCGACTGGAATAATTTTCAGCCCCGGCTGGGCATGTCATGGAACTTTGCCGACAAGTGGGTGTTCCGCTCGAGCTTCGGCCTGATTACCATTGACCTGCTCACCAACGGCGTGAACCAGAACTTCGAGGAGTTCTTCGCTACTGCCGCGGTGCAGAACGTCCCCGGCGACCCGCGCCCGGCCTTCTACCTTTCCGACGGTCCGGGACAGGTCAACTTCGTCACCAACCCCGACGGCAGCGTGCCGTTCTCCGGGTCCAACTACTCCGGCCGCTCAGCGTCCTGGTACGACCCCAACATGCGCATGCCCTACATCATGAACTGGTCGGGCGGCTTCCAATACCAGATGACCAAGACCTGGCTGGTGGAAGCGCAGTACCAGGGCTCCTCCGGCGTGGGACTGCTCAACAACTGGGACATCAACCAGATCCCGCTCGACGTCTCGAACGATCCCGCCGAACTCAACCGCATCTTCCGGGCGACCCAGAACTACAAGCCCTGGACCAACTTCGGCTCGATCCAGCACTACAGCAACTACGGGCACAACTCCTACCACGGCGGCACGCTGCGGATGGAGAAACGCTACTCGGCCGGTACGACGTTCACCGGCTTCTACACCTTCTCGAAAGCGATCGACGAGGATGACGATGACGGCGGCGCCACCGGCGTCACCTTCTACAACCGGCGGCTGGAAAAAGCTCGCGCCGGCTATGACATCGCGCACCGCTTCGTCGGCGTTCTCACCACCGAGTTGCCGTTCGGCAAGGGCCGCAAGTTCGCCAACAAGGGCGGCTGGACCGACGCCATCATCGGCGGCTGGAACTTCGCCATGACGCAGACCATTCAGAGCGGCCCGCCCGTGTCGTTCGGCTTCGCAGGCAGCCCCTACAACTACCTGCCCGGGGTGCGACGCCCCAACCAGACCGCATCCAACGAAGAGATCCTGGTGGACAACTGGGACATCGGAACCGAGCGCTTCATCCGCGCCCAGCAGAACCGCTACTTCACTACCGGTCAGGACGCGAGCGGCAAGCTCACGTTCCCCGGCTTCTCCTACCCGGACGCCTTTACGCCCGGCACGGTCGGCCGCAACACCATCCAGGCCCCGGCAATGTTCTGGATGCAGCTGTCGCTGTCCAAGCAGTTCTCGATCTCAGAGAAGTACAAGGTCGAAATCCGCTGGGATCTGAACAACGCCACCAAACAGGCGCAGTTCGCCAACCCGGACACGAACTTCAACTCCACCAACACGGCGAACTTCGGGACCTTCAACGGCACCCGCGGCAGCTTCTCCGATGTCGGCACGGCGCGGATGCACCACATCGCCGTGATCCGGTTCCTGTTCTAACTGCAAACAACCAGGGGCGGCCGAAACCGGCCGCCCCTGCATCCAATCGATTTCCGTGCAGGTTGGGGTCCAACGCTTGATACCCGCCCCCTGAAGAGGCTGTGTGAAAAGGTGACAGGAGTGTTCGGTGATAACCCCCGGCTTCAGCCGGGGGTAACGAAGATCGGACCCTCCCGTCTCTTGCACTTGCCCTCACCCGCGAGAGCGGGTGAGGGCAAGTGCTGTACATTGAGTCGCTTAGACGTGCATTTCCCCTATAGGGAAACCGGAGACGGAATCGGTGTATCGCCGGACCGTCTGGATCAGCGGGCGCAGTATTTTCACACACTCTCTGAAGGGATGCGGCTCGGAAGCCCCGCCTTGCCCCCTCACACCTGCCTGTACCGAAAGCACCCCACCTCGTGATCGTTCACCATCCCCACCGCCTGCATGAAGGCGTAGCAGATGGTCGATCCCACGAACCGAAACCCCCGCTTTTTCAAATCCTTGCTCATCGCATCGGACTCCGCGGTCTTCGCGGGCGCTTCGCGGTAGCTCGACCAGCTGTTGACGATCGGCTTGCCGCCGACAAACGACCAGAGGTAACCGTCCAGCCCGCCCGGCTCGGACTTTCGAACCTCGAGCGCCGCGCGGGCGTTATCGATCGAAGCCGCCACCTTCAGCCGGTTCCGCACGATGCCGGCGTCGGCCAGCAGCGCGGCCTTCTTGGCCTCGTCATAGGCTGCGATGCGCTCCATGTCGAAGTCGTCGTAGGCGCGGCGGTAGTTCTCGCGCTTGTTGAGAATGGTCGTCCAGCTCAAGCCGGCCTGCGCGCCTTCGAGGATCAGGAATTCGAACAGCCGCCGTTCGTCGTGGACCGGCACGCCCCATTCGGCGTCGTGGTATTCGATGTCGATCGGCTTGGCGGCCCATCCGCAGCGGTGCATAGGGTTGAGTCTCGCACGCCTCGTGGATTTCCCGCGCCGTTCTGCTCCGACTGGGAACTTTCCACCCGAGCCGCCGTATCTACTCGGCGAACGCTCGCTTTTTCAAGGAGGATCCCAACCCAATGCTCAACATTGCTCGAACCGCCGCCGTCTCCACTCTGGCTCTTCTGCTGCTCTCCGCCGTCGCCGTCGCCCAGGCCAGCCCCTGGCTGCACGTGGAGGTGCGCGAGCACGGCGAGAAGGCCGGAACGGTCAACGTCAACGTTCCCTTCTCGCTCGCCAGTCTCGCCATCCGTGCGGTCCCGCAGAAAGTCGTCGGCAAGATCACCCAAAAGCTCGAGAAGAACGACATCTCCATGGCCGACATCCGTGCGATGTGGGCCGAGTTGCGCAAGGCCGGCGACGCCGAACTGGTGTCGGTGGACGATGAGGACCAGACCGTGCGCATCGTGCGCGAAGGGGACCGCATCCGCGTCCGCGTACAGAGCAAGCAAGAGGACGGCGAACGCGTCAGCGTCGACGTGCCGGTCTCGATGGTCGACGCGCTGTTCAGCGGCGAAGGCGAAGAGTTGAATCTGCCCGCGGCGATCCTCGAGCTCGAATCCGTGCGCGGCGACGTGGTCAACGTCACCGACAAGTCCAACACCGTCCGGGTTTGGATCGACGACCGCAGCTGAGTCCCCGATTTTCCCCCAACCCCTAACGCCAGGCGGACCGTCCGTTCGGGACGGTCCGCCGATCTGTTCTAGAACAAGATGCGGATGCCGGCGTTGGCCTGGCGGAACAGCCCGGGCTGGATGCCATCCGGCGCGCGGGAAGCGATGTAGAGCTGGTCAAACAGGTTCTTCACCGTGAAATAGGGACGCACGGTAAATCGCTCCCGCTCAATCGTATAGTCCGCCAACAAGTTGAAGACTTCGTAGGACGGGATCCGGCCGATCGTGCCGTCGGCGGTTGGGGCGACCGTCTCATTGTTGTCGGCAAACTGCCGGCCCGTATGGTTCATATCGAGTTGAAATCCGAAGCCGCCGTCTTGCCGCGCTCCGATCAGAAAGCCGAAACCCTGTCTCGGGGCATACGGCAGGCGATTTCCCTCGAACAGCTCGTTGCGGGTGAACTTCGCCGTGGTGAGCGCCGTGTGGCGGATGTCGGTATAGAGCGACCAACCGCTCAGGTCGGCAAACTGGTTCCAGTTCACGCGCAGACTCGACTCGAATCCTTCGTGCAGCGTCTCGCCGCCATTGATCAACGTCGTCGTGGCCCCGCCCGACTCCGCGGCCGTGATGATCTGGTTGCTGAAATCCAGGCGGAAGTAGGTGAGTTCGCCCCGGATGCCGCGCAACCCCTGGTACCGCACGCCCCCTTCGTAGTTCCAACTCAGCTCCGGGTCGAGTTGCAGGTTCTCGCCCGTGTTGGTGATGGCGATCTTGGTGCGCGGCGGTGCGAAACCGCGATGAATTCCGGTAAACAGCGTCACGCTGTCGGCGGCGCGGTACGACAAGCCGACGCCCGGTACGGCGGTCGTGATCGGATTCTCCTCCCGGATATCGACCTCGGTCGGAACGCCTCCCACCGGCGCCCGGACGATGTGCCGTTCCTGGTTGTAGCTCTCCAGACGCACGCCTGGGGTCAGGACGACCCTGTCGCCGAAGTGGAACTTATTCTGTACATACGCCGAAAACGCCTTGCCAAAACGGTCTTCGTCGTCGCGCAAGACGCCCGTACGCGCTCGAAAGCCCTGTCCGTTGATGCGCTGGTCCTGCGCTTCCTCATAGATGTAACGAACCCCTGCGTCCAGCTTGTTCCGAAGGCCAAAGAGGTTGTGATAGGCCGAGACTCCGGTCTGCACACCCGCCACGGAGAACTCTCGGTTGCGGTTTCCGGCCGAGTCTCGCAAGAACAAAGCCCCGCCGGGGATCGAAGGATCGCCTACGATTGCAAGGTAATTGCGATTGCCGGCGGATCGATCGAAATCCTGTCGACCCCAGTTGCGGACCGTATGGTAAGCGAAGGCCGAGGTATTCCAGATAGCGTTCGGGGTGACGACGTAGGTGTGATTAACCGAGCCTGATTGCCTCCGAACAGCCAGTTCATCGCCTGAGACAGGGTTCTGATTCGGGTCTCGCTCGAACATGGGAGTCGTCAGCCCCAGGTAGGTCGAGTTGGAGCGCTCGTCGTAGACGCCGACCTTGAACGAGAGCGTGTGGGCGTCAGCCGGCTTCAAGGTGACTTTCGCTTGCACATCGTCGAGGTCATAGAAGAAGTCCCGAAATCCGTCGCCCTGTTTGTGCAAGTAGTGCAACAACCAACCGGCGCTGCCATCGGAATTACTGCCGCCGACCATCGCTCGGCCGTGGAAGAGATCCCGCTGCCCGACTTCGAGATCGAGCTCGCCCCGGAATCGCTTGGCGGGCGGTTGCGGCGTGACGAAGTTGATCACTCCGCCGACCGTCTGCGGGCCGTAGGCGATCTGGCCGCTGCCCTTGAGCACCTCGACCCGCTCCATCCGATCAATCTGCGGCGAGTAGTACATTTCGGGCTCTCCGTACGGGGCCAGTGAAATGGGCAATCCGTCTTCGAGCATCAGCACGCTGCGGCTGCGATCGGGATTGAGCCCGCGCACGCCGACGTTCAGACGCATCGCCACCGGGCCCGAATCCTGCCGGACGTTCAGCCCGGGGACGCGCTGCATCACTTCTCCGGCGTCGAGCGGCTGCGACGCTATCAACTCCTCGGCGGTAATCGAGAAGACCGACCCGGGGATCTCGGCCAGCACGTCTTCCGATCGCCCGACAACCTCCACATTGGTGGCCAGCGGACTCAGCCGCTCAAAGCGTAATTGCAGTTCAGCATACAAGTCGCCCTGAATGATCACCTGGCCCTGCACCGCATCGAAGACGCTGCTCGAGGCCCGCACGGTATAGCTGCCCGGCGGAGCGTCGCGAAACTCGAAGCGGCCGGCGGCATCGGTTGTGGTCCGCAGATTCGTTCGTTCAACAGAGACGAGCGCGCCTGCAACGGGCTGACCATCCGGGGCTTTGACCACACCTCGCAGTCCGGCGGCATCGAGAGCGCAAGTCAACCCGACTGCAACGAGCGCGGCCAGCAGCGGCTCGCGGGAGAATAAGGTTCGCAGATGCAAGTCAGTTACTCCTGTGGCGAAAAGATCATCCTACTCCTTGTTGCAACTGATTGTCTAGTACGGCTCCTAGGAAAAAGTCCCGGGCGCCGCATGCTCGCAATCCCTTATTGACCGTGTGCGGGCCGGGCGATAATGTTGGTCCTGGGGAGCCGGCCGCTCCCTCCGGTTTGAACGTTTTGGACCAGCTCATCGTGGCCCCGATCGCGCTATTCGCCAGCGGCGAACTGTCGATCGACCGCGCCGTCGCCTCGTGGTCGATCCTGGCAATAGTCCTCGCCGTCGCCTGCCTGGTGATGTTCTTTCTGTGGCGGCAAGGACGCTGGGCGATCGAACAGCAGAAACAGATGGTGCGGCTGTTCAGCCTCGCCGAGCGCATCGTCGCCTCCAGCGACCGCGACGAGGTGCTCACCGAATCCGCCGCCGCCGCCATCGAAGCCGCCGCCGCCGACCACTGCTACGTCCTGCTGTCGCATCCCGGCGGACACGCCCTCTACTACGCCGCCGGCACCGACGCCATCCCGCGCTCGGCGATCTCCATGGGCGCCATCTCCGGCTCGGTCACGGCCTTCCGCACTCGCGAGACGACCGAGGTGCCCGACGCCACCAACTGCCCCTTTGTCGACAAGGACCTCGTCCGCCGGCGCGGCCAAAAAGCCGTGCTCTACGTCCCGCTGATGAACGGCGAGAGCTGCCTGGGCGTGATCGAAGTCGAAGACCGCACCCGCAAACGCGGCTTCTCCCCCGAACAGCGCGCGCGCGCTGAATACGTCGCCCGCATGCTGGCGCTGGGTCTGCGCATGAGCGACCAGCGTGCAATGACCGAGCAGATCCACCGGTCCGAGAAGCTCTCCGCGGTCGGCGAGCTCGCTCAAGCAATGTCACAGGAGTTGGCCGAGCCGTTCGAGCGCATCCGCAACGCCTCCGGCCAGATCCCCTACGGGCTCTCCTCGCGGGAACTCGAGACCAAGCTGCAAGAGATCTCCATCCAGGTCGAGCGGGCGGCGACGGCGATGGAAAGGCTGGTTCGCTTCGCCAGCCCAGACGCGGGCAACGAAGAAGAGGTCGACCTCAACGCGCTGCTACGCCGGCTGGTAGCCGACTTCCGCCGTCGCCGCGAATCCAACGACCTCCAGATCAAGCTGGCGCTGAGCAAGCACGCTCCGCTGGTGTACGCCGACGCCACCCACCTGCAGCAGGTCTTCCAGATCCTGCTGCGCCACGCTCAGCACTACCTCGCCAAGCTCGGCGGCAAGTCGCTACAGACGAACACCACGCTGCGGGAGAAGCGCGTGGTGGTCTCGATCTCGCCGCTCGCCCGTCCGGACCAGCCGCTGCGCTCGAGCCTCGCCGCCGGCGACCGCGAGATGGACTCGAGCCTCGGCCTGTCAGTCTGCCAGAGCCTCATCGAACGCGCCGGCGGCGCCCTGCACATCGACCGCCGCTCCACGATGGGTTTTCAGATCGAGGTCGAGTACCCGCTCGTCCACGACCCGTTCCAGACCTCCGGCGACGACCTCGGCGCGCCGTCGGCCAGCGTGCGCACAGGTATGATGACGGCTCTGATCATTGACCCTGACCCTGACGTGCAACGCACCCTGGTGCAGTATCTCTCCGAGCAGAGCTACCGCGCCGTACCCGTCTCCAGCGGCGAAGAGGGGGTGGAGTTGGCCCAGCGCATGCGGTTCGAGTGGGTGTTTTGCGATTTCCACCTGCAGGAGATGACATCGGCCGAGGTCTGGGAACGGCTGCGCGACCGCTGCGAGCGCTTCATCCTGCTCACCAACGACGGCCAGAGCCCCGAAGTCTATTCAGGCGACGGCCGCGCTACTCTCGCCAAGCCCTTCAACTCCGACGATGTGGAGGCGCTCATCGAGTCGCTGCTGCGCACGTCGGTCATCTTCCACGATGCCTGAGCGAGGCGGCGACGCCGGCTGGGTCGCGCGCGTGTGGACGGCCGTTCGCAGCATTCCCAAGGGCCAAATCGCCACCTACGGAGACATTGCGGAAGCCGCCGGCTGCACCCCGCGCATGGTGGGCCGCGCACTGCGGCAGGCGCCCAAGGCGCTTCGCTTGCCCTGGCAGCGCGTCGTCGCCGCCGGCGGACGCATCGCCCTGCCCGGCGAGGCGGGCTTCGAACAGCGCCTGCGCCTGGAAGCCGAAGGCGCCGCGTTCCACGGCCGCAAGGTCAGCCTTCAAGGCCGCCGCTGGTCGCCGGACAGCCCCGAGCCGTCATCGGAAGAAACTGTTTGAAAACCCGGCGGCAGTAGGGTTCGCAATTGCCCCCGCGAATGCCGCTTAGCGCCGACGCCGCAGGGCCGCCAGCGCCAGCCCGGCGCCGACCAGCATCCACGTCGACGGTTCGGGGACGGCAGCCGGCGCGCCGCTCAGGATGAAGAACGCCGAACCATCCAGCGGAACGCCGACCTGAGTCACCAAGATGTTGAAGGCGATCGGCGAACCGGCCTTGAAGACAGTCGACAGGCTCTGGACGTTGGGGTCCATCACGCACGTCATCGGGTCGAGCGGCGTGCACGAAGCAAACACAGCATTCGCCGCTAAGTTGCCCGCCGCCGGGGGAGCCCCAGCCACTACCTGCCCGTCGTTGACGATCTCGAACAGATCGATGGTCTCAAAGGCGTCCGTGACGGTAAGCGTCACATCGAAAGCCAACGGCCCGGGGAGGGTCCAAAGCGGGTCGCCCGCCTGCACGATGTCGGGCACTAACAGGCAACGCTGGGCCGAACTCACGCACGACAAGGCGGGCCCGCCGTTGGCGTCGAAGCCGAATTGATACCACGTATCCAGATTGACCGTGGAGGCCTGCGCCGCCGAGAAACAGGCGGTCAGAAGAAGTCCTTCGAACAACGTCGAGATTCTCAATGCCGATTCCCCCAGGAGCCTTCGAGTGTAGCAGCAGGAACAACTCGCAGCCCCCTCCCATCAGCTCTTTTTGTGCACCTTCGCCGCCGCGCAAACAGTACGAAAGTACTAAGCAGAAGCTAAGAAATTGAACCTATTTTCTCCCTTTCCGATACCTGGAGTCGGTGATAGTGTTGACCTCAAGAGCAAGTCGAAGACTTGCGTCAGGCTGCTTGCTCGTCGCGCTCGCAGGCCCGTGTGGAAACGCCCATGTTCAGCCGCCCGTTCTTGTCTTTCATATCTTCTCTCATAGTTCTATTCATCTTGGCGGGGGGCTGCATGGGCTTGCGCGCGCATGACCCGCGGCTTGACTCGGCGGTATTCGCTGCGGGGCTCTATCGCCCGGTCGATCTCGAGTTTTCGGCTGACGGCCGGCTGTTCGTGACCGAACAGCCCGGCAAGATCAAAGTCTTTCCCAACCTCGACGCCGCCGAACCGATCCTGGTGGCTGACTTTTCGAAACAGATCTTTCCCTTTCTCGACACCGGCATGCTGGGACTGGCCGTGCACCCAGCGTTCCCCGCCGAGCCCTACCTCTACGTCGCCTACGCGCTCTCCGAGGGGACCAACCCAGCCGCCCGGCTGGTGCGCATCACTGTGGATCCGGCCACGAACCAGGAAGTCGCCGGGACACGGCTGGTACTACTGGAGGGCTGGTGCCGGAACTCGCGCGCCAACGGCATCCACGGCGTCGACGACGTCGTCTTTGGCCCCGACGGCGCGCTCTACGTGTCGGCGGGCGATTGGTCGAATGCGGGCGATCTGACGGACACTCCCGCCTGCCCCGACCCGCCCGGCTATGGCGGCATCTTCCGCAGCCAGGACCGCCAGACGCCGGACGACCCGCAGTACCACAACGGGACCGTCATCCGCGTCGATCCGCTCACGGGCGCGGCCATGGCGGGCAACCCCTTCGAGTCCTCGGCGGATCAGAACCTGCGCTACGTGATCGCCGACGGGCTGCGCAACCCCTACCGCATCACATTCCAGCCGGGAACCGACACGATGTGGATCGGCGATGTCGGCGAGGCCGCTTTCGAAGAGATCAACCGCATCGACGACGTCAACGACGCCGTGGTGGAGAACTTCGGGTGGCCCTGTTACGAGGGCGTCGGCCCGTTCGGCCGCGGGCAGGGAGCGCAGCCGGAGTTGTGCGCCACGATTGCGACCACACCGCCGGTGTTCGAGTACCGGCACCGCGAGTCGGCCTTCGCCGGCGATGACTGCACGCCGGGATCGAACGGCTCTTCGGTGAGCGGGTTGGCGTTTTACGAGGGCGGCGACTATCCGCCGGAGTACGTCGGCGCGCTTTTCATCGCCGACTACTCCCGCAGCTGCGTCTGGGCGATGCTGCCCGACGCCGGCGGCAATCCCGATCCGAGCAACATGGTGACGGTGCTCGACTCCGCTCCCGGTCCGGTCGATCTGGCCATCGGACCGGGCGGCGACATTTTTTTCACCGATGTCGCCGGCGGCAAGATCCACCGCATCGTCTCGAACTTCACGCCGCCCCCGCCGACGCCGGTCGACCCGGTCAATGTCGCGCCGTTCAAGCCCGTGCAGCAGTCTTCGAACTGGGACAACCTGGGGCCCGAGCGCGCCGTCGATGGCTTGCTCAACGGTACTGAACAGGAAGTCAGCCACACTGAAAAGGATTTTCAGTCCTGGTGGCAGATCGACTTGACCGAATCGGTCATGATCGACGAGGTCGTACTGTGGAACCGGACCGACTGCTGCCAGGAGCGGCTGACGGACTTCCATGTGCTGGTTTCGGAGACGCCGTTCGCCAGCTTCGACCTGCAGGCGACGATCGCGCAAGCGGGCGTGGCCGACTACCACTATCCCGGAACCGCCGGACGCGAGACCCGGATCCCGATCCAGACCAACGGGCGGTACGTGCGCGTGCAGCTCAGCGGCACGAACTATCTGCAGTTGGCCGAGGTCGAGGTTTTTGCACGACCCGTTGGCGCCGGAGACCCGCCGGTGGTCAGCATCGACTTGCCGCACCACAACTTCACCTGGGTGACCGGGTCGCCGATCGATTTCACCGGGTCAGCTGTCACCTCCGCCGGCGAGACGCTGCCCGCATCGGCGTTGCGGTGGGCGGTTTTACTGAATCACTGCATCGAATCGATCAACTCCTGCCATCAGCACCAGTTGCAGCAGATCAACGGCGCTTCGGGCTCGATCCAGGGGCCGGACCACGGCTACCCGGCGTCGGTTGAGCTGCGTCTGACGGCGACGGATCCGGCGACGGGCGCGTTCTCTTCGACGTCGCTGACCCTGCAGCCGCAAACCGTACCGCTGACCTTCGACACCACGCCAAGCGGGCTGGAGCTGATTGCCGGCGAGAACACCAACGCCTCGCCCACACCGTTCGTTCGCGAGTTCATCATCGGCTCGACGGTCTCGATGATCGCGCCGATCTCGCAGACGCTCGACGGCGCCGAGATGACGTTCCAGTCCTGGTCCGACGGCGGCGGGCGCGTGCACTCCTCACCGGCGCCGTCGTCGCCGACGACTTACGTCGCCGCCTACACCCCGCCCACGGCGTCCAATGAGCCGCCGGTCGCGGCGAATCCGGGGCCGCAGTCGAATGTCGAGGGCGACACGGTCAGCGTGCCCATCAGCGCCATCGACCCGGACAACGATTCGCTCGCCTACGAGGCGACGGGACTGCCGGCGGGCCTGTCGATCCACCCGAGCACGGGCGAGATCGCCGGGACGACGGCCCCGGGCAGCGCCGGTTTCTACACGACCGTCGTCTCGATCGACGACGGCCAGGACGTGGCGACCGTCGCCTTCTCGTGGACGGTAACGGCGCCGAATCAAGACCCCAGCGCCCAGGCCCAGGACCTGACGACGCCGTATGAGACCGCCTTGCCGATCACGCTCAGCGGCTCCGACCCCGACGGCGATGCGCTGAGCTTCGCCATCGTCGCCCAACCCGCCCACGGCTCGCTCAGCGGGACCGCGCCCCATGTGACCTACACGCCGGCAGCCGCTTATTCCGGGCCCGATTCGTTCACGTTCTCCGTGGACGACGGCCAAGGCGGCGTGGCGCAAGCGACTGTTTTGATCACCGTCGGCGCGGCTCCGCCCCCGCCCCCGCCCCCGGGGACGCAGATCGCGGAAAGCGTAACCACGACGGCGATCAACGAGTGGAAGACGGTCCAACTCGCCAACTCCTACACTTCGCCGGTGATCGTCTGCACGCCGGAGTACGGCGCCGGCTCTCCCGCCGTGGCGCCGCGCATCCGCAATGTCAGCGGCTCGAGCTTCGATCTGCAGCTGGCCCGCATGGACAACACGAGCGCTCCGCTCAACCCGCTCGTCACACGCTGCTTCGTGGTGGAGGAAGGCGTTTACACGATCGGCGCCGACGGCATCAAGCTCGAGGCGGTGAAGTTTGTTTCCACTGTGACCGACCGCTTCCGGTCGTGGACCGGCGAGGCCCGCGCCTACGCTCAGAGCTACTCGAGCCCGGTCGTCGTCGGCCAGGTGATGTCGTCGAACGATCCTCGGCCATCGACCTTCTGGGCCCGCGGCGTGCTGCCCTGGACGCAGCCCAGCAGCACCACCCTCTACGCGGGCAAGAGCATCGGCGAGGACCCGGTCACGGAGCGCGCGGACGAAACGGTCGGCTACATCGTGATGGAGTCCGGCGTGCGCACGATCGGCGGTCTGACCGTCGAGGCGGGCGTGGGCAGGAACGTGTTCGGCTTTGACCTGGCGCCGCCCTACTTCATCCCAACCGCCACCAGCCCGACCGGCGCCGTGCTCAGCGCAGCGGGCATGGCCGGCGACCAGGGCGGCTGGCCGCTGCTGTACGGCCCCAACGCCATCAACGGACAGCAGTTGCAAGCCGCGTTCGACGAAGACCAGTTCCTCGATCTCGAGCGCATCCACGTCGCCGAGCGCGTGGCTTATCTGGCCTGGACCGCGCCGACTGGTTCGAACCAGGCTCCGATCGCCGATGCGCAATCGTTGACGACCCCGTTTGAGACCGCGCTGCCGATCACGCTGAGCGGTTCGGACCCAGACCTCGACGCGCTGCTCTTCGCGATTCTCTCGCAGCCGGCGCACGGCTCGCTTAGCGGCGCCGCGCCGAACCTCATCTATACGCCGGCGGCCGGGTACGTCGGCGACGATTCGTTCACGTTTTCGGTCAACGACGGCCGCGGCGGGTTGGCCCAGGCGGTTGTTTCGATCACCGTCGGCGCAGCGCCTAACCGGCCCCCGACGGCGACTCCCAAAACACTGACGACGCCGTTCGAGACGCCGCTGCCGATCACATTGACCGGCTCGGACCCCGATGCCGACGCGCTGACCTTCGCCGTGGTCACGCCGCCCGCGCACGGCTCGCTCAGCGGCGCGGCGCCCAATGTGGCGTATACGCCCGACGCCGGCTACTCCGGGCCGGATTCGTTCGTCTTCTCCGTCGACGACGGCCGCGGCGGCGTGGACCAGGCGACCGTCTCGATCACCGTGAGCTCCCAGCCGCTGCCGCCGCCGCCGGTTGGAACGCTGACCGCCGAAGGGATTACCACCACGGCCGCGAACCAGTGGAAGACCGTGGGGCTGACCAACACCTACGCCTCGCCGGTGATCGTCTGCACGCCGGAGTACGGCGCGGGCTCGGCGGCCGCCGCGCCGCGCATCCGCAACGTGACCGCCACGAGCTTCGAACTGCAGATGGCGCGCATGGACAACGCGAACGCCCCGCTGAGCCCGCTGGTCACACGCTGCTTCGTCGTCGAGGAGGGCGTCTACACCGTGGCCGAGCACGGCATCCAGCTCGAGGCCGTGAAATTCAGCTCGAGCGTCACCGACCGCTTCCGTTCCTGGAACGGCGAGGCCCGCGCCTACGCCAATCCCTATGCGAGCCCGGTGGTGGTCGGGCAGGTGATGTCAGCCAACGACGCCCGGCCGTCCACGTTCTGGGCTCGGGGCGTATTGCCCTGGACGCCGCCCACCAGCACCACGCTGTACGTGGGCAAGAGCATCGGCGAAGACCCGGTGACGGCGCGCGCCGACGAAACTGTGGGCTACATCGTCTTCGAAGCGGGCGTCGGCTCGATCGGCGGCCTGACCGTCGAAGCGGGGATCGGGACCAACATTCTGGGCTTCGACTTCTCCCCGCCCTACCCGATCAACATCGCCGGAAGCCCGACGGGCGCCGTGCTGAGCGTCGCGGGCATGGCGGGGGACCAGGGCGGCTGGCCAATCTTCTACGGGCCGAATCCGATCGCGCCGCAGCGGCTGGGGGCCGCTTTTGACGAAGACCAGTTCTTCGACGCCGAGCGCATCCACGTCGGCGAGCGCGTGGCCTACGTCGCTTGGACGCAGCCGTAGTCAGGCCTTGCCGCGGACCGGCAAGGCGGCGCCGGTGACGCCGTCCGCTGCGGGCGAGCAGAGGAAGCCGATAGCGTCGGCGACCTGTTCGAGAGTGACCCAGGTGGAGAAGTCGGCGTCGGGCATGGCTTCGCGGTTCTCAGGAGTATCCATCGTGCCGGGCAGCACGCAGTTCACGTGCAGGCCGGCGGCCTTGGTCTCGCCGGCCAGCGCCTCGGTCAGCCGCAGCACGCCCGTTTTCGCCACGCTGTAGCCCGCAAAGTTGGCCGCGCCGGACAAGGCCGCCTCGCTGGCGACGTTGACGATGCGGCCCGACTCCCGCGGCAGCATCCGCCTCACGGCCTCGCGACAGGTCAGCAGCGCCGAGCGCACGTTCAGCCGAAACAAGAAATCCCAGTCCGCCGGGTCGGTTTCGTGGATCGGCGAGCCGCCGCGAAAGCCGCCCACGGTGTTTACCAGCATGTCGACGCGCCCGAAATGTTCGTCGACCTTGGCGAAAAGACTCGCCACCGAAGACTCGTCGGTCAGATCGACGCCGCCGGCCAGCAGATGGCCGCCTTCGCGGGCAAAGTCGGCGTAGCGCCCTTCCAGCCGCTCCTGCGAACGATCCACGAGCACCACGCGCGCCGCGTCGGCGGCCAGGCGGCGCACCACAACCGCGCCGAGATTGCCGGAAGCTCCGGTGACGACAGCGACGGGACGATCCAGATCAGACATTTGCCGTTCAGAATATCAGCCGCGGAGCTAGCGCGACCGGATTCGCGGCGCGCTCTGCTGCGAAGCGTCCGGCACGCGGCTGCTGCGCCACCTGTCCAATCGCCGTTCCCGCAGCCGACTGTTTCCGGCGCGGCTGAGCTGTCCCATCTTGCGCGAGCGGCGGGCGTTCCAGCCGTCGAAGCGGTCAAGCTGCTTGGGGTTGAATCGCTCGACGGCGAAATCTTCGGTCAGCTTCACCTGACGTTTGCTCTTGACCTTGATCTCCTGGCCGCGCCATGCGAGAGACGCCTTGCCGTCAAAGACGCGCCAGCGAGTGGGGCGATCCGGCAGGACATCCAGCCGGTACTTCCCGGGCTTGGAAACCTGCCACCGGGCCTCGCCGACGCTCACGCCGACCGTGCCTTTGGAGCCGGAGAAGTCCGCCCAGACCAAGTAGGCCCGGCCTTTGAGGACCTCGACCTCCACGGCGTCGAGCTCCGTCTGTCGCAGGACCGCCTCGCTGCGGGGCCCGAGCCGGAAGATGCGTCCGACCCGCAAGACGATCTCGGCGCCGCCGCGTCCGGTCTGCAGCCGCTCGCCGGCCTGGAGGGTTTCCATGCGCACGGTTTCGGTATCGAGCCGCCGCTCGTCCACCCACACCTCGCCCTCGACGTAGTGCAGCAACCCGGCGCGGATCGGAACGGCGATCTGGGCGCGGATTGCGGGCGCCGCCGCGCAGGCGCCGAGGGTCGCGGCAAGAAATGCGCGCCGATCCATACTCTCATCAAGGCGTAGACGAGCCGGGAAAGGTCACGGTTCGATTCGGAAACGCCGGGCGCGGAGGTGGGGTATGTTGGGTGGCAACCATGCTCCATCGCTCTGTCTTGCTGCTGCTCGGCTGCTTCGCCCTCGCCCAGGCGGAAGAACATCGCGTGATCAACGAGCGCAACCACCACACCTTCGACCGCCATCATCCGGTGGAGGCGCGGCTGCGCCCCGGCGACCGCATCATCACCAAGACGGTGGACTCCGCCGGCTGGGATTTTCAGGGTGTGCGCCGCACCAAGACCCACGGCAACCCGCTCACCGGGCCCTTCTACGTCGAGGGCGCCGAGCCGGGAGACGCACTGGAGGTGAAGCTCGAAAGGGTCCGCTTGAACCGTGAATGGGGCTACACGGCGACCTACATCGGACGCGGCGCGCTCACCGACGCAGCCGCCGAAGCCCGCACGCTGCCGCCACTGTATGAGAAGGCTCAGATTCTGGGCGGCCCGGACAATTTTCTCGAGGGCCGCACGGACCTGGTCCCCTGGGTCATCGATCTGGAGCGCAATACCGTGCGCATGCGCGAGCCGGCGAGCCAGAAAATCAAGATCGAGTTCACCGCGCAGCCGATGCTCGGTTGCATCGGCGTCCCGCCCGCCGGAGACGAAGCGCCGCGCTCCGGCCCCACCGGCGAGTGGGGCGGCAACATGGACTACAAGGAGATCCGCGAAGGCGCCACGGTCTACATCCCGGTCTACCACGAAGGCGGCTACCTGATGTTCGGCGACGGGCACGCCGTGCAGGGCGACGGCGAGGCCGTGGGCTCGGGCGTCGAGACATCCCTGGACGTGGAGGCGACCGTCGGCCTGCGCAAGAACGCGAACCTGACGACGCTGCGCGTGGTGAACGACGAATACCTCATCAGCATCGGCAACAAGTCCGGCGCCCCCCTCAACGAAGCGCTCAAGATTGCCACGACGGACATGGCGCGATGGCTGGAAGAAGAGTACGGTCTGGAGACCTGGGCGGCGCACCAGTTGATTGGCTTCCAGGCCGAGTACGACGTGGCGGCCATCGCCGGCACGATCGCCTGCAAGATTCCGCGCGCGGCGTTGCGCAACCGGCCGTAAGCCTACGAGCGACGCCGAGGCCTGCGCCCGCCGCGCCCGCCCGGCGTAACCTGCAGCAGGGTGGAGAGCTGTTGCCGTGCGATGCCCGCCCAGGGGCTGGCCGGGTCGAGCTTCAGGTAGGCGCGCCAGTGTTTGGCAGCCCGCATCAGCTCGCCGCTGCGCTCGTAAACCAGCGCCAGGTTGTAATGCGCATCGGCATAGCCGGGCTCGATCCGCAGCGCCGCCTGATAGGCTTCCAGCGCTTGGGGCAACCGCTCGAGCTCTTCGTAGACATTGCCGATGTTGAAGTGCGCCAGCGCGTAGTCCGGCGCGATTCCGATCGCACGCCGGTAGTGGCGTTCGGCTTCTTCCAGACGCCCGGCGCGGTAGAAGAGCGTGCCCAGGTTCACCCAGGCGCCGGCGGCCTGCGGATTGAGCTCGAGCGTCTTCTCGTAAGCCTCCTGCGCTTCGGCGGCGGAACCTCCGCGCTCTTCAATCTCGAGCCCGCGCTGGAACCAATTCTCAGCCTCGTCCACTCGGGCCGTCGTCGACTGCGCCCGCGGCTCGAGCGTGGTGACGCGGCTGGGACCGGGGTTGTTGAACGGCAGCAGAAACTGGCCGGTCTCGGCCTCCATGAACGCGCCGGAGGTCTGGACGGTGATCCGGCGGCCCTGGGGAGTCAGGCGCAGATCATTGAGCGGCCGCCGCACGCCGGTGCGCTTGCGCAGAGCCTGCAGGGAAGCTTTGATGCGTTGCGCCGGAATGCGGCTGTCCCGCAGACGCTTGATGGTCCGCAGCGCCGACAAGTCGGCAAAACCGATGCGCCCGCGCGACTCGAATAGCCCAAGCCGCTCCCAGGAGAGCAGGCTGCGCTCCTGAATCTTTAAAATCCGACGGATCTCAGCGCGCGAAAACCCGTCGGTCGCCTTCACGGCTTCCACGTCTGCAAGGTTAGCGTACTGGAGGCGCTCTCAGCGCTCCCGAAACAAAGGTGCACGGGAATAGCGGCGCGCCTCAGGAGTCCGATTTCGAGCTCGACGAGCCCTTGCTCGAACTCGAGGAGTCCTTCTTCTCCGACTTCGAGGAGCTGTCGGACTTCGAGCCTTCCTTCGAGCCCTCGGACTTTGAGCTGTCTGACTTGGAGCTCTCGGACGAACCGCTGTCGTCCCCTTTGCTCGACTTCGAGTCTTTTTCTTTGCCCTTGCCCGCGTAGTCGGTCACATACCAGCCCGAGCCCTTGAACTGGATCGCCGGGGCTGAGAGGATTTTGCGGCACTCGCCTTCGCAATCGGGGTATTGATCGCAGTCATCGCATTTCGTGATCGGTGCGTCAGAGAACTTCTGAATCACCTCGAAACGCTTCCCCGTGCGGGGGCACTCGTACTCGTACAACGGCATAATTTGATACCTATCGGCGTAAGTTGTTTGAGAGAAACCTACTCAGATTGTACCAAGATCCCACGCTTTCAGCCGTGATACGATTGGGGATTCGCCCTCTTTGGGGGCGTCGATTCGAGATCCCCATGAGTCCGCAGGAGATGGACGCCCTCGTCGAGCGGATCGGCGACGAGATTCTGGCGCGAGTCGGCGGCCCCAAGGCTCCTTCGGCGGCCGCATCGGCTTGGCCTCGGCCGCAACGCGGCTACGCTTCGGCGATCGAAGCGATGGCGCTGGGTTCGGGCGTCACCGCCGGCTCGCTGGATGCAACCTGCGCCGCAGCCTCCGCGCTCGGCCTGCGCGCCGTCTGGACAGCCTCCTCGTGGACTCCGCGCGCCTACCGGCTGCTCGCGGGCGGCTCGGTGCGCATCGGCGCCGCGGTGGGCTTTCCGCATGGCGATGCGACCCCGGCGGCCAAGCGCTCCGAGGCCGAAACCGCCCTGGCCGCGGGCGCCGAAGAGTTGCTGACCACGCTGAACGCCGGCGCCTGGCTCTCGGGCGAGCGCGATCGCGCCTGGGTCGACCTGCTGGCGGTTTGTGAGCTCGCCCGCTCGGCCGAGGCTCCGGTGACGGCGGCCCTCGACGCGGCGAGCCTGGACGGCGCGGAACTGGTGCGGGCGGCGATCGCGGCGCGACTGGCCGGGGCGTCGGCGATTCAATTGACCGGCTGGCCCGCGGGCGGCTCGCCGCGGGCGGAACAGGTGCGTCTGCTGGCCGAGGCGGTCGGCGAAGATCTGATTGTGGGCGCGGCCGGGAGCGTCACCACATTCGCCACAGCCGCCGCCTACGCAGCGGCCGGCGCCGCCCGCGTGGCGGCCTGCGACGCCGCGGCCGTACTCGCGGACGCCCCGCCCCAACCGGGCGGCTAGGATGCGCGGCTGTGGCAGTTGACGACCATTCTCGTCCCGAGCGCAACTTCGACCCGCTCCAGATCCTCACCGAGGCGTCCGAAGTCGCCGCCCAGCATCCGCTGAGCCTCGACGAGCTGCTGCGCGACCTGGCAACGCTGGTCCGTAAGGTCGCCGACTACCAGCTGTTCGCAGTGCTGCTGGCCGAGCCCGACGGCGACCTCTCCATCCGCTATTCGATCGGCTACCGCCCGGATCTGGCCCGGCGGCTGCGGGTGCGTCCCGGCGAGGGCATCACCGGGGACGCAGCGCGCCGGCGTCGCACCGTTGTCGTGGATGACGTGCGCGGCGACTCCCGCTATCTGATGGCCGTGGAGGCGGTGCGTTCGGAGATCGCGGCGCCGCTGGTGGCCCGCGGCAAGCTCGTCGGCGTGATCGACTTGCAGTCGGCGCGCCCCGCGGCGTTTGACGACCAGACCCGCGCCGTGCTGGAGCTGATCGCGTCGCGCTTCTCGCTGGCGATTGATGCCGCGCTGCTGTTCGAGCGCAGCATGCGCCAGAACGCCACGCTGAAAACGCTGGCCGAGGCGGCCCAGGAGTTTTCGACCATCCTGGCGCTCGATGAGCTGCTGCACAAGATCTCCGGCATCGTGCGCAATCTGGTGCGCTATGACGCCTTCTCGATCTACCTGCTCGAGGACGGACGGCTCGAGCACTATTTCGGCGTCCGCTTCGATGAGCGCGTGCAGTGGCAGAGCATGCCGCTAGGCGAAGGCATCACTGGCGCGGCCGGTCTGGAGCGGCGCACGATCTCCGTGCGCGACACCAGCCTGGACGCGCGCTACGTAGCCGCGGTGGAGGGCATCCGTTCGGAGGTCTCGGTGCCGCTGATGCTCAAAGACACGGTGATCGGCGTGCTCGATCTCGAATCCGAGAACGTCGCCGCCTTTGACGCCGACCACGTGCAGGCGCTCGAGCTGCTGGCGCCGCAGGTGGCCGCCGCCATCGACAACGCCCGGTTGTACGAACGCGTCGCGCGGGATGAAGCGCGCCTGCGGCTCGACCTGGCCGCCGCGCGTCATCTGCAAAAACTGCTGCTGCCGGACGGGTTCCCGCAGTTCGAGGGGCTCGAGGTCGCGGCGCGCAACGTCTCGGCCGTCGAGGTCTCCGGCGATTTCTATGAATTCTACGAGCGTCCCTGCGAACGCTTCACGCTGATCAACGGCGACGTGACGGGCAAGGGTGCGGCAGCGGCGTTGTACGCGGCCCTGGCCGGCGGTTTGCTGCCGAGTCTGGCCGCCAAGTTCTGCGAGCCGCGCGATCTGCTCGAAGCGCTCAATCAGGGTTTGCTGGCGCGGCCGCTCGACGGGCGCTTCCTGGTGGCGATCGTCGCGAGTTGGGTGGCGGAGTCCAGCGAGCTCGTGGTCGCCAGCTCCGGACAGCCGCGGCCGGTCGTCCGCCTGGGCGGCAAGGCGGAGTTCCTCGACATCGGCGGCACGCCGCTGGGAGTGATCGATCCGGGCGTTTACGACCAGGTGCGCGTCAAGCTGTCGCCGGGAGACGTTTTCGTGACCGCCTCCGACGGCCTGCACGAGGCCGAAAGTCCGAGCGGAGTACAGTACGGAGAGGATCGGCTGGGCCGCCTGCTCGAGGCGCATCCCAAAGCCGGCGCCCGCGAACTGCTCGACCGCATTTTTGAAGACGCCCGCGCCTTCAGCGGTCAGGAAACCCCTTTCGACGACCGCACCGTGGTGGTGCTGCGCGCGAAGTAGAAGAAGACCCACACGATGATGCCCCTGCAAGGATTCGAGCGCCGCGACGGCGCCCTGTACTGCGAAGACGTCGCCCTGGAAACCATCGCCGCACGCGCCGGTACTCCCACCTACGTCTACTCGACCGCGGCGATCCGGTCCAACTACCAGGCTTACGCTGACGCACTCGACGGCGTCCCGCATGAGATCCACTACGCGGTGAAGGCCAACAGCTCGCTCGGCGTGTTGGGGGTGCTCGCGCGCGCCGGCGCCGGGTTCGACATCGTCTCCGCGGGAGAGCTGTTTCGGGTGATCCAGGCCGGCGGAGACCCGCACCGCACGGTGTTTTCCGGTGTGGGCAAGACAGCGCAGGAGATCGAATATGCGCTCGAGTCCGGGGTCGGCTCGTTCAACTGCGAATCCGAGGGCGAGCTCGAAGCATTGCGCGACCAGGCGGCCCGGCTCACGCGCCAACCCAGCGTGGCGCTGCGGGTGAATCCGGACATCGACGCCGAGACGCATCCGTACATCTCCACCGGGCTCTCCGAGCACAAGTTCGGCATCCCGCTCGAACGCGCCGAGCAACTCTACGCCGAGCACGCCCGCTTTGCGCCGTTATTGCTCGACGGGGTGAGCTGCCACATCGGCTCGCAGATTTTCGACCTCGACGCCTTCATGCAGGCGCTGGGCAAGCTGCTGGCGCTCATCGACCGTCTGGCCGCGGCCGGCGTCCGGATCCGGCGGCTGGACCTGGGCGGAGGCCTGGGCATCGCCTACGAGTCGGACAAGCAATCCGGGTCGGTCGCCGAGTACGGACGCAGGATCCGCGAGGCGCTCGCGGGGCGCAACCTCGAGTTGCAGCTCGAACCGGGCCGCTCGATCGTCGGCCAGGCCGGCGTGTTGCTCACGCGCTCGCTCTACCGCAAGCAAAACGGCGAGAAGGTTTTTGTGATCGTCGACGCCGCCATGAACGACCTGATCCGTCCGGCGCTGTACCAGTCGCACCACGAGATTCTGCCGGTTGTCGAGAAGGACCGGCTGGAAATTTTCGGCGACGTGGTCGGGCCGGTCTGTGAGTCGGGCGATTTTCTGGCCAAGGACCGCCGGATGCCGGACGTGCGCCCGGGCGAGTTGCTGGCGGTAGCCACGGCCGGGGCGTACGGGTTCGTGCTGGCGTCGAACTACAATTCACGCCCGCGCCCGGCGGAAGTGCTGGTGCAGGGCGGCGAGTGGCGGGTGATCCGCGAGCGCGAGACGTTCGCGGACTTGATTCGCGGCGAGCGCGGCTGAATTCCTTCCGTGCCGCATCCCTTCAGGGTGCGGGCGGCGAGGCCGTCTCCTACTGCCCCGCCACCAACTTCACCGCGTTGCTGCGGTTGCCGTCCACTTCCAGCGCCAGCTCATGCTCGCCCGGCGCCAGATCCTCAGGCAGTTGCACGTTCACCTGCCACAAGCCGGCAAAGCCAGGGGCCAAGCCGGCAAACTGGGCGTCGATCCGGCGGCCGTCGAGCAGGACCGTCACCGGCCGTTCGTTGATCGACAGCCGGAAGCCCAGCGCCGCCTCGCCTGTCTCGGTACGCGGGCTCACCGGTCCCAGCCCGCTGGCGAAGACCGAGAGGAACTCCCCGGCGCGCGCGGGCCGGTTCCAAGGCGACAAGCCATCGATCGCGTAGACGATCGCGCCCAGTCCGGTGCCCCCGTCGAAGAAGACGCCCGGCTGGACCGTCGCCGCCGGTACGTTGACCTCTTCGCTGACGCCTCCCAGGTTCGAGACGACGATGCGGGCCACCGTGCCGCTGATCTCGAACGGGACCTGCAAGTTGATCTGTCCCGGCGAGACGTAGAGCAAGGGCGCGGGGATGCCGTTGATGCGCACCTCCACGTCGGCCAGCTTGCGCGGCAGCGGCAGCTCATCGGCGGCCTCCGTCTGGATGCTCAGCCCGGAGCCGAATATCGAGATCAGCCCGCCGGGGCCCAACTGGTCGTCGTTCGCGCGGTCGTCCACATTGAGGCTGGCGGCGCTGACCACCGCGCCGCGTGAAAAGGCCGGCCGCACGCCTTCCCCGGAAGCTTTGGCGGTGGCGGTCACCCCCCGCGCATCGGTCAGCCTGGCGACGAGGTCGCTCTGGCCGGGGAGCGGGCCGAGCGTCCAGAAGGCCTCGATGCGGCCGTCGCGGTCCGTCATCGCTGTCGGCGGATCGACGGCGGAACCGGCCGAAGCCGCGAGCTCTACCTGGACGCCGGCGTAGGGCAGCCGATTGGCGTCGAGCAGCCGGAAGACGACGGGCTCGGGCAGCGTTTCGCCGGTCGCGCCGCTCTGGACGCCGCCGGATTCGACCTCGAGCGTCAAGGCGTGGAGCGACGAGACCTGATAGCGCGCCGTGGCCCGCTCGAAACCCGGGTCCGACGCTGAGGCGTGGATCACGTCCACGCCCGTCGCCCTGCCTTCCACCGAAAACGTCGCGCTGCGCTCCCCAGCGGGGATGGTCACCGATGCCGGCACGCCAATGCGTCCGCGCTCGGCCGAGAGGGCCACGACCGTGTCGATTCCCCGTGCGGCGGCGATCGAAACCGAAGCCTGCCCCGCGGTTCCCAACCCAACGCCGGCAGCCGGCCAGGCCGACAGCTCGAGCATCTTCACCAGCTCGGTCGAAGCGGTGGCGCGCCGTTCGACGGCGGCCTCGAAGTACGGGCCCCAAGCCGCCCGAAACGCCTCGACCTTCGCCAGCGCCGCCTCCGAGGGCTGCGTCCCTGCTTCCACCAGCAGCGCGAAAGCGAAGCGGAACTCCCGCGTCGCCACGGTGTGGTCGGGCGTCCGCGGGCCTTCGGCGGCAATGATCAGATCCACCGGAATTTCCTTGCGCACGCCGCCGAACTGGACGCCGGTTTCGGGCGAGCGGCTGCGGTTGGGAAAGCCCAGGCCGGTCGGGGCCTCCACCAGGAAGCTGGGCGGCGTCTCTTCGGGGCCGCGCAGGCCCATGATGTATTGGTCGAGCTCGCCGAAGCGAGCGACGGTTTCGACGGTTTCAAAACGCGGGTTGGCGGCGGCGCCGTTGTCGACGATGCGGTTGCCCTCGAGCACGGAGGCGTTGGAGTTGAAGAAAAAGCTCCAGTGGGCTTCCTGGCGGCCGAGCAGGTTGCCCGAGCGCACGCCGGTGGCCGGATCGATGAAATCCACATACACGCCCCAGCGGTGCCCGGTCTCCTGGCCGAGCAGTGACAGCGTGTTGTTCTCGCCAATGAATGGAATCCGCGCCGTCGGGCTGGACGGATAGTTCGTGATCGGCCCCATGTTCACAAAACTCGTCAGCCGCCGCTGCGAGCCGAAATCCGGGCCGAAGTCAAAAACCGGCGTGGGGCTGAGCAGGTCGCCAATGCCGAGGATTTCATTGCGGACATTGATCTCGAATGCAAAGGCCCCGGGACCGGCGTTGACGCCGAGATCGTTGAACAGGATCAGGAAATCATAGGCGTCATCGTGGTTGCGGTAGAAGGCCTGTCCGGCGGCAAAAGTGTCGAGTTCGCTCACGAGTTGGAACAGTTCGGCAAAACCCGCCGGACCGCTGCCCAGAAAGCCCGCCGACAGGTCCACCGGCGCCGGCTCGCCCTGCAGCCGGCCGGGGAATACGCCGACGACGGCGCTGGTGAGATCAATCGCGATGTAGTGAAAAGCGATGCGGCCCTGCGCGTCGATCTCGACTTGAAACGTCTGGCGCCGGCCGTTGCTGGTGCGGCTGAACAGCGGCACGCCGTCCCAGGTGAACACCGCGCGGTCGGCTTCGACGAAGGCTCGGATACGGGCGGAGAAGCGCGTCGGGTCCAAGTCAACGAACAGCGGCGCGATGCGCGGCGGGCCGCTCACCGCACGAGCCAGCGACCGCGCGGCGGTGCGCGCGTCGCCCTCCTCGAAGGTCAGATGGCCGTCGGAGCCGACAAAGACCGACTCGTAGTTCTCGCCAAAAAACGGGAACGCGAACGGCAGATCGACCTGGATGAAGTCGTCATCCTCCAGGCCGAGCGGAGATCCGTTCACCCGCGCTTCGTCCACGGCGGCCAGCGCCTCGGCCGTCCCGCGGAAGCCCAGCGCCGCGCCCGCCGGCTCGAACCGCAGGGTGCGGTTGGCCAGATCAATAGCGTTGACGTCAGGCAATACGCCGTTCGAAGTGTCGAGAATCGCCACATGGCCGCGGTCCTGCAGCGGCGCCGGGCGCTCTTCGCCCAAGGCGGCGACTTTGCCATGGGCGAGCGCTTGGCGGTGTCGAAACCGCTCGGTGAGGACCCGGCCGCGATAGGTGCCGCTGACCGACTCCTCGCTCGCAGCCCAAACAGTGAGGACGCTCTGGCTCGCCAGCAGCGCAAGGAGAAGAATCCGCCAAAGCATCAATAGAAGGACCTAGACCTATTCTTGCTGATCGGGCGGGCTGTCCAGGGTCGCGAAAGTTACATGCACGCCCGCGCGAGGCGGCCTACTTCCCGTTGAACAGATCGATCTGTTCCTGGCCGGGCTCGATCTTGCGCCGCGTCCGGCGGCGGTGGGCCGGAGTGCCGATCACGCCCAGCACCTTGAGTTCGCGCAGCGCCGCCCGCGGAACGTAAATTCTCTGTGTATTCGAGTTGGCGTCCGGCGGGCTGAACAGCACGCCCGGCTCTCCCATCTGCAGCAGGTCGTTCGAGATGACGCCCTCGTAGGAGGTATCGTCGCGAAAGGTCATCCGCACCCACAAGCCGTCGAGCTTCGGGCGCGAGCCGAAAACACGCTTCTCGTCCTCGTCGTTGGGCAATCCGGCGAATTCGCGCACGAAATAAATCGCCCGAATCTGCTCGTACGGAACGACCTCGACCTGGGCCGAGCGCTTCAGGATTTCAACGCCGTCCGGACGCTGAAAGGTCTGCGGGGAGACGTAACCCTCAATGTACGAGCTGTCGAATCGCCGCAAGTACACATTTTTCGTCGTTGAAGTCGACATCGACAGCCCACACCCCGGTCCCCGTCCGTCAGAATACGATTTGGTAGGACATAGGGTCAACGAAATGTTCTAATGAGCGTCCGAACCCCACATGCGCTGCTGCAGGAATACCTGAACTACTGCCGGGTGGAGAAAGGGCTTGCGGACAACTCCCTGGCCGCCTATCGTCGCGACCTCGAGCGCTTCCTGACCTTTTGCGACAAGGCCGGCGTCGGCGCCGAGGATGCTTCGGCTGAGCTACTGCGGCGCTACATCGACTCGCTGCAGCAGGACGGCCTCAGCAGCCGCTCGGTGGCGCGGGCGCTGACGAGCCTCCGTGTTTTCTACCGCTATCTGCTGCGCCAGGAAAGCATCGGCGCGGACCCGACCGCGGACCTGAGCGCGCCGGGCCAGTGGAAGCAGTTGCCCAAATTCCTGACGGTGGAGGAGGTCGACCGGCTGCTGGCGGCGCCGGACCCCGCGACGCCGCAGGGCGGCCGCGACCGGGCCATGCTGCAACTGCTCTACGCCACCGGCCTGCGGGTCACGGAGCTGGTGACGCTGCCCATGCGGGCGCTGCATCGCGAGCTGGGCGTGCTGCGCGTTTTCGGCAAGGGCGGCAAGGAGCGCCTGACGCCGGTGGGCCGCGAAGCGCTCGCGGCCGTCGAGAGCTATCTGGAAAACGACCGTCCGGCGCTGCTCAAGCGGCGCGCCGCCGCCGAAATGTTCGTCACCGCGCGCGGCGGAGGGATGACCCGCCAAGGGTTTTGGGTCCTGCTCAAAAAATACCGGCTGCTGGCCGGCATTTCCAAGGAAATCTCGCCGCACTTGTTACGGCACAGCTTTGCGACGCATCTGCTGGAAAGAGGAGCGGACTTGCGCAGCGTGCAGATGATGCTCGGCCATTCCGACATCTCTTCGACGCAGATCTACACGCATGTCCTCAGGGAGAGGCTCCGAAAAATCTATGACCAAGGGCATCCGCGAAGCTGACCAACCGCGCCCCCGCATCGCCTCGCTGCTGCCGAGCGCGACGGAGATCGTCGCCGCCTTGGGGTTCGAAGCCGAACTGGTGGGGCGCTCGCACGAATGCGATTTTCCCGCCAGTGTCGAGAGGCTGCCCGTACTCACGCGGTCGCGCATCTTGCTCGAAGGATCGAGCGCTGAGATCGACCGCCAGGTCCGGGAACAAGCCGCCTCCAACCCCGCTGCCGACGCGCTCGGAATCTACGAAGTGCTGGCGGCCAAGTTGGAATCGGTCCGGCCCACGCACGTCGTGACGCAGACGCAATGCGAAGTCTGCGCCGTCAGCCTGCACGACGTCGAAGCCGCGTTGGCGCAGATGGCCGGCGTCGAGCCCCGCCTGATCTCGCTCGGCGCAGCGAACCTGGACGGCGTGTGGGGCGATTTTTGTGATGTCGCCGAAGGCTTGGGGGATATGGACGCCGGCAGCCGGCTGGTCCACCGCTGCCGTGCGCGGCTGGACGAATTGCGCGCCCGCAAGCTGGGGCCCCGTCAGAGAGTCTTGCAGATGGAATGGCTTGACCCGCCGATGTCGGCCGGACATTGGACGCCGGAGTTGATCGAAATCGCCGGCGGCGAGCCGGCGCTGGGGACGGCCGGCGAGAATTCAGTCCGGCTGAGCTGGGAGGAGATCCTGGCCGCCGATCCGGACGTGATCGTGCTCGCACCGTGCGGCTTCGGGCTCGAAAAGACTCGCGAAGAGTTCGAGCGCCTCAGCCGCCGGCCGGAGTGGCGAGCCCTGCGCGCCGTCGTCGACCGAAAGATGTTTCTCGCCGACGGCCACCAATACTTCAACCGGCCCGGCCCGCGCTTAGTAGAATCGGCTGAGATCCTCGCGGAGATCCTCAACCCCCGGACCGACTTCGGTCACCAGGGCCGGGGCTGGGTCTCGGCCGCATAGCCCGCATGTACAAGACAGTCTATCGAGGCGTTCGCCCGACGGTCGCCTATTGGCTCGGTCTGGACTCGCACGTCTACGCCATGGCCATCGCCTCGAACGTACTGTTCGGCTTTTTTCCGTTCATGCTGCTGATCCTGTCCATCTCCCAGAGTTTTCTGGGGTGGAGCGGAGCCGAGCGGGCGATCTATGTGGGTTTGCGCGGCTTTCTGCCGCAGGACCCCGGCTTGGTGGAGTTCGTCGAGCGGAACCTGCGCGCCGCGGTGGCCAGCCGCGCCGGAGCGCTGGAGGTGGTTTCGATCTTTCTGCTGATTCTGGCGTCCAACGGCATCTTCATGCCGCTCGAGGTGGCGCTGAACCGGCTGTGGGGCTTTCCAGCGCACCGCCCGTACTGGAAGAACCAGCTCATCAGCTTCACCTTCACGCTGATGTCGGGCACGCTGACGCTGGCGGCGGCGCTGTTCGCTGCGTCGAACGCCGGCTGGGTGGAGAAGCTGGTCGCAGACCGCATCCACCTGCCGGACGCCGCGGTGCTGGTGGCTTTGAAGCTGGTGGGCGTGCCGTTTATTGCGTTGGTCTTTCTGCTGGTCTACTGGATCCTGCCGAACGGGCCGGTACCGTTCAAGCGGGCGGCGGTGACGTCGGTGGCGGTGGCGATTCTGGTGGAGTTGGGGCAGTTGGCCTACGCCTGGGTCTGGCCGATGCTCGATCTGCGCCGGGAGTACGGGCCGTTTTTCATTTCGGTGACCTTGGTGCTGTGGGGATTCTTTGCGGCGATGATCGTGCTGGCGGCTGGCGAGGTGTATTCGCGGGGAGCGCGGATGGCGACGACCCACGCGCCGGAGGATGTTTAGCTGCCCAGCCGACAGAACCGCGCCCATGAGGGCGCGGGCCCGCAGGCTCACGCCTACGGTTCTGTAGCTCGGGGTCGTGGCGGTCGCCGCTATAATCGCAGGCAATGCCCCGTTCGACAGCTCTGCGCCTCACCCTCTGCCTCGCCGTCTTCGCCGGCTGCATCTGGATGGCGGCCCGCGACACCTCCGCCCAGTACATCCAGACGATGGAGCTGCCCCCGCGCGGCAACGCCGAGGTCAGCTTCAACCTGTACGCCGGCGAGGCCTACGGCGTGCTGGTCAGCGTAGACGACCTCGGCGAACTCAACCAGCGCGGGCGCGTGGAAGCCAGCCTCGGGCGGATGCGCAAATCGCTGCATGCAGGCGATCCGGACTGGTATTTCTCGATCACCCCCGAGCAGCCCGTCACCGTGACGCTGCGGATGAAGTCGGTCGATCTCGATCAGGACGTGGGTGTGGACTACCAGCTCACACCTCTCGGCAAGCCCGCAACGAAGGGCGCGATGCTCGGCGACAACGGCCGCGAGTCCTGGAAATCCGCCCAGACGGTCGAGCTGGACACAGTGGTTTACGCCTCCGGCGACGACCGCCAGTACATCCCCGCGCTTGGCAGCCCTGAACAGACCTACCGGCAGATGCTCGACGGCATCCACTGGTACCGCTTCGACTACCAAGGCGAGGGCGACCGGCTGCTGCACCTGAATCTCGAGATCCTCGACCGCGACGTGCCGGTGGACGTGGCGCTGTTCACGGTCGAAGACGGCAAGCCGGTCGAGTACACGCGCGGCCGGGAGCGTTTCGAGCCGGAAAAGTCGACCGTGCTGCACGGGCTCTACAAGTTCGTCCCGCGCGTGATCTCCCCCGGAACCTACTACGTGCGGGTGATGGGCAACCATCCGGCCTATGAGCTGGAGCTGAAGACCTACGATCCCCCGCCCTACGCCGAGCCGCAGCAGGCCGTCCGCGCGGCGATGGACTACATCGTGCGCAAGGGCGACTCCTGGCACGCCAATGTGCCGCGGCGCGGCATGTCGGCGCTGCGCACGGCGACCGTCGTGCAAGAGACCAAGCTCTGCATCGCCTGCCATCCGACGCATTTTTCCACCCGCGCCGAGATGACCGCGGTCGAGAACGGCTATCCGGTCCAGGCGCGGGAGAGCCTGCGCTTCCTCGTCGAGCGGCTGATGAACAACCCGCGCCCGATCTACGGGCACACCGACGCGAGCTGGGCGCGCATGATCCACGCGCCGGGCAACGTCCTCTCGCGGCTGGCCTACATCGCCAACAAGTACGAAACGAACCTGACCGACGACGAGCGACGCGAAGAACTCTACCGCGGCGTGGGCGAGTTCATGGAACTCTACTGGCCCGGCTTGGAAGCGCCGCAGCCGGAATCGAACGGCAACCTGCCCCGCATCTCCGGCTTTGAGGTCGCCCACCACAGCGCCGTCCTGTTCCGCGACTTGTACAAGCGCCACGGCGAAGAGAAGCACGCCAAGATCGCCGCGCAGGCCGAGGCCGTGGCCGCCTCGGGCGAACCTGTGGACCTGCTGGACCTGGCCTGGCAGACAGCCGTCCTGGCCGACCTCGACCCGGAAAAACACCAGGGCAAGATCGCCGCCAACGTCGAGCGTATTTTGGAACTCCAAAAACCCGACGGCAGTTGGGCGATGCCGTTCGGCATGGAGATCATCGAGTACGACTGGCGCAACCAGCAGGTGAAGCGCAAGGAGATTCCTCACCGCGAAGGTCAGGAGGGACCGCGCAGCTCGGAGTTCCAGACCTACCACGCGCTGTATGCGCTGGCCAAGGCGGGCGTGCCGAAGGACGAGCCGCATGTGGCCAAGGCAATCGAGTACACGCTGTCACGCCAGACCGCCTCCGGCGCGTGGCAGGGCGAACCCGAGTACAAGAATTTCGATACGCCGTTCCGCGACACGCAGTACGCCGTCATGGCGCTGTCGGAATATTTTCCGGGGCCGGGAGCCGACACGCCGCCGCCCACGATCGACGCCTCGATGAGCGCGGTGGAGAAGATCGCGGCCCTGGATCAGGTCTGGAGTGCGCCGTCGGCCGAGCAGACGGAGCTGATTCGGCGCGAGTTGGGCTCGCCGCACGTGCTGGTGCGCCGCTACGCCGCCATCGCGCTGGGCCGCATCGCCGACGAGGGAGCGGTCGAGGGCCTGTCGAAGAAGCTCGGCGACCCGAGCAAACTGGTACAGCGCGCCGCGGCCTGGAGCCTGCGGCAGATCGCCATGCGGCGTCCGGCGGCGCGCGAAGCCGCCGTCGCGACGATCCGCGCCGCGATGCAGGCCGACAAGGCTCGCACCCGCTGGGGCGCGACGCGCATCTTCAATCAGCACTTCAAGTATCTGTCCGAAGACTGGCGGCTGGGCGAAGGGCTGGTGCAACTTTCCGAAACCGAAAAAGTGCCGGCGGTGAAGATGCAGGCGCTGCAAGGGTTGGGGCAGTGGTGGTTCTGGGACCGCTCCACTGATCACAAGGCGGCCATTGAAGAAGCCCTGATCGCCGGTCTGGGCCGCGTAGAGCATCCCTGGGTGCGGCGCGGCTACGTCGAGGCCTACTACAACACGCTCGACGACAATCTGCGCTACCTCTACGGTTCATGGATGGAGCGCATCAAGCGTGACGAAGACCGCGACCTGGTGCGTACCGCCCATCAGAATCACGTACTGGGGCAAACCGAACGGTTCCTGACGGCGATGCGCTCCGGCGACGAGCGCACCCGCGACGGCCTGCTGCGGGCGCTGCACACGCACGTGCTGCGCGAAGGACAGAGCGACGTTTCGGCGCTGGCGGCCGCCTGGGCGCCGGAGACGGTCGAAGGCCCCTTCCTCAACGGCTACAAGCACTTCGCACTGCATGATCCGCTGACCGGCGGAACCGGCACGCGCGCCGGGACGGGCAACGATTCCGACCCGCCGAAGTTCTACGAAGAGTCCGCGCCGCTGATGAACGAGGCGCTGGCGATCGCGTTGTCATCGAACTCGGTCGAGCTGATTCGCGAGACGACGAAGGTGCTGGAGTTCCTGAAACCGTTCCCGGCCGATGAGCGGCTGGCGGTGCGGCTGCTGTCGTTGGTGGATTCCACCGGCGGCGCGCTGCGCGACGAGGTGGCTGAAGCCGCTCAGGCGCACCTGCCGTCCGCCGACATCGCCGGCCCGCAGACGGCCGAGCGCCTGACGGCGATGCTGCGCGAAGGGGACGCCCTGAGCGTGGAGACCGCCGCGGCCCTGCTCTCCGCACCCAAGCAGAAAGAGTTGAGGGCCGACGCCGCGGTGCAGCAGGCGCTGGCGGCGCGGCTCGAGAAGTCCGGCCCCGAGGACGGCGTTTTCGCGCCGCTGCTCGAGGCGCTGGCGGCATCCCCTCAGCTGCGGCTGGAGCCGGAGTTGGCGGCCAAGGCGGCGGCGGGGCTCGAAGCCGAGCGCTCGGAATCGCGCCGGGCCGCGGTCGACTTCCTGCTCTCGGACGGCAAGCTGCTCGAGCAGTCCCGCTTGAACAAGGCATTCGAGTCGCTGCTGAAGAACGGCTCGCCCGCCGCGCTGACCGACGCACTGGAGCAGGTGCGCTCGTACAACTACGACAAAGGCGCTCGCGAGGCGGTGCTTTCGCCGATCGAGCGGCTGCTGATGGCGGCGCTCGACCACTCCGAGCCGAAGGTGCGCGAGGCGGGCCTCACGGCGCTGCGCACCATCGCGCCGCTGCAGGACGCCAAGCCGATCCAGAAGCGGTTGGCTTCGCTGGCCGACGACGCGAGCCCGGCGGTGCGCAACTCGGCTGCCTCGCTGAGCGCTTCGATGGCTGCGCGCAACGGCATGAAGGGGTATGACACGCAGTTGCTGCTGGACTACGAATACTTCAAGCAGAACGTCGAACCGATCCTGACGAAGAAGGCTTCCGACGGGCTGGCCTGCGTGAATTGCCACGCCAACCACACGATCTTCCAGTTGCGCGAGCCCGACGAGTTCGGCGTGCTGACCCACGCGGACTCGCGCGCCAACTACTCCGCCGCCACCAAGGTGGTCAATCTCACCGACCCCGAAAACAGCCTGCTGCTGAACAAGCCGACGCGCCGGCTGGACGACGTGGGCGTGGGCGATTCGCAAAAGCTGACCCACGGCGGCGGCCTGCGCTGGCCGACAGGCCGCGACAGCGCCGAGTACCGCACCATCCTGCGCTGGATCCAGGGCGAGCGGTTGGGCTCGGCGGCGGAGGCTTCGGAGGATTAGGCGCCATCCTCATCCACATCGAATACCGCCGTAAGGGAGTGAGGAAGAGCTTGGCGGCGCACCCGGAACGATGAAAATGTAGCGCGTTGTAATAGCCCCCGGCTTCAGCCGGGGGAATGCACGTCTAAGCGACTCAAAGTACAGCACTTGCCCTCACCCGCTCTCGCGGGTGAGGGCAAGTGCAAGAGACGGGAGAGTCCGATCTTAGTTACCCCCGGCTGAAGCCGGGGGCTATACGTTCGGCTCGAACCGCCTTCTCGACGGCGTGGTTGTTCCTCCCTACCCCAGCGCCCGCTCCCAAGTCCAGTACAGAGCCACCGCCGCAATCGCCAGCGACGCCGGAACCACCACGCCCGGCCGGTACCAATCCTTGGCCCGGCACCAGCCCACCGCCGCGAACGCCAGCGCCAACACCGCCAACTGCCCCAGCTCCACGCCCAAGTTAAACCCAACAAGGGCCGGCACAAAACGGTCCGTCGGAGCCCCCAGCTCCTGCAACACGCCCGCAAATCCCAGCCCATGCAGCAGCCCGAAGGCAAACACCAGCGCCGTCCGCCAGGCATGGAGGCGGCTCGTCAACACGTTCTCAATGCCCACGTAGGCGATGGACAGCGCAATCAACGTCTCCACGGGACGTTCGGGCAGCGAGACCACCCCCAACATCGACAGCGCCAGCGTCACCGAGTGCGCCACCGTGAATGCCGTCACCTGCCACAACAGCGGCTTCCAGTGCGTGCTGAGCAGGAAAAGCCCCAGCACAAAGAGAATGTGGTCGAGCCCCTTGGGCAGGATGTGTTCGAAGCCGAGCGCCAGATAGCGCCAAAAGACGCTCTGCTCCACCTGCTCCGCCGCTCCCAGCACGAACGGCGGGCTCGCCTCACCGGGCCGCAACGTATAGTCGGCCGGCGCCCCGGCCTGCGGATGGAAAACCTTCAGGTCGACGACCTTGAAGACCCGATCAGCCCGGAGCGCGAACTCGCGCGCGCCTTCGGGAACGCTTCCGCGGAACCGCGCGAGGGTTCCCAGCACGGTCGGAATCTCGGCCGCGGTCGCCGCCGGAGTGCCGTAGTGCGGAAAATCGATGGTCGTCTCCGGCGAGTCTCCATCAAAGGACAGCGTCAGCCACTCCCGCAGTCGTTTGCGCGCGCGCTCCCGCGCCTCGTCGAGTTCATCCGGCGTCAGCGCTTCCATGCGGGCTGCGACCACGGCGGAATCCGTCGCCGGGTCCAGGCCCAGCGCGATGGCGTCGATGTCCGCGCCGATGTCGAGTTGGAACCCGCCGCGCCCGTCGAAAATAACCGCCACGGTGGTGATCTCGAAGTCATGCGCCCGGGCGGGCGCAAGCGCCAGCAGCGCGGCCAGGCAGAGAACCAGCTTCCCCATCGCGCCCATTGTCCTACACCGCGCCCCCGTAACCCCGCGCCGGGCGGCGAGCGTCTTGGTATCATGGCGAGGTTTTCGCGGCGCGAAAGCAGACGGATTGTTCCCATGCAAAGACTCAGCGTCTTCTCCCTTCTCCTGTGCCTCACAGCCGGGTCCCTGCTCGCGGCCGATTGGCCGGCCTGGCGCGGCGTCAACGACGACGGCGTCTCCCCCGATCTGAACCTGCCCGCCGAATGGTCGCCCAGCGGCGACAACCTGCTGTGGAAGGCGCCGCTCGGCGGCCGCTCCACGCCCATCGTCATCCAGGGCAAGGTCTGCGTCATCCGGCTGGCCGAGCCGGAAGACGAGAAGAAGTGGCAGGAGCAGGTTGTCTGCGTCGACGAGAAAACCGGCAAGCAGTTGTGGGAGCACCGCCAGAACGTTTTCCAGACCGACATCCCGCACCACCGCGTAGGCTGGGCCTCGCTGGTTTCGGACCCGGCCACCGGCCTGATCTTCTCGCACAGCATCTCCGGCGTCGTCACCGCCTACAAGCCCGATGGCGCAATCGTGTGGCAGCGCTCGCTCGATGAGCAGATTGGACGCTTTTCCGGCTTTGGCGGCCGCACCGTCAACCCGCTCATCGACGGCGACCTCGTCATCGTCAGCTTCCTCACCGCCGGCTTTACCCCGAACTTCATCCCGCGCCACCGCTTCTACGCCCTCGACAAGAACACCGGCGAGACCGTCTGGCTCTCCACGCCGGGCAACGCGCCGTATGACACCACCTACTCGGCGCCGATCGTGCGCGTGATCGACGGCGAACGTCTGCTGATCGCCGGCAACGGCGACGGCGGCGTCTACGCCATGCAGGTCAACACCGGCAAGAAGGTCTGGGGCTTCTCGCTGTCGAAGCGCGGCTTGAACACCTCGGTCACCGAAGAGAACGGCGTCATCTTCGCCTCGCACTCCGAGGAAAACGTCGACGGCTCGACATCCATGGGACGCCTCGTCGCGCTCGACGCCAAACAGGTGACCGACGGCAAGCCGAAGCAGCTGTGGATGGTGGACGGCTTCGCGGCCGGCTACGCCACCCCGGCGGTGAAGGACGGCATCCTCTACCACGTCGACAACTCCGCCAACCTGGTCGCCTTCGACACCAAGAACGGCGAGCGGCTGTGGGAGGAAAACATCGGCATCGCCCAAAAAGCTTCGCCGGTGATCGGCGACGGCAAGCTCTATGTCTCCGACGTGGACGGCGTTTTCCACATCTTCAAGCTCAACGGCCGCAGCGCGCCGGAGCGTGTCAGCGAGGAGTCGTTCAAGAATCCCGACGGCTCGGCCACTCAGATCAACGGCTCGCCCGCCATCGCCAACGGCGTGGTCTTTCTGCTGACGAACAACGACCTCTATGCGATCGGCCGCAGCGACGCGAAGTCGATGACGGCCAACCCGCTGCTGCCGCCGCCCGCCAAGGCTCCGGCCGGGGCGGCTCCGGCGCAGGTGCAGGTGCGCCCGGCGGAGGTGGTGGTCTACCCGAATGAGAAGCAGTTGTTCCAGGTGAACCTGTTTGACGCCAAGGGCCGGCTAATCGGCCCGGCCGGCAGCGCGACCTGGGCCGCCGAAGGCGGTCTCGAGGGCGAAGTATCGGGAGGAACCTTGACCGTCGCGAGCCCGAATCGCTCCCGAGCCGGTTCGGTGGCGGCGACCGTGGGCGAGTTGAAGGGCGTGGCCCTGGTGGCCGTGAAGCAGACGATCCCCTACTCGCAAGATTTCTCGGACTACGAGGTCGACTCGGTCCCGATGGGCTGGCCGGGCGCGCGCGGCCGCTTCTCCGTCAAGGACAAGGACGGCGAGAAGGTGCTGTTCAAAGACTCGACCAACCAGCGCAGCTGGCGCACCACCGTCTACTTCGGCGATCCGGACGCGCGTGACTACGAGATCCAGGTCGACTTCATGCCGACCGAACAGCGCCGCCGCATGCCCGACGCCGGGTTGATCTCCCACCGCTACACGCTCGACGCGATGGGCAACAAGCAGACGCTGATGCTGCGCACCTGGATGTCGGAGTTCAACCGGTTCTCAGCGCAGAAGAACGTCACCATCGACCCCGACGTCTGGTACACGCTCAAGTTTCGCGTGGAGCCCTCGAAGGAGAACGGCCCCACCAAGCTGTTTGGCAAGCTCTGGAAGCGCGACGAGCCCGAGCCCGCTGAGTGGACCATCGAAGCCGAAGACCCGATCGGGCATTCCCACGGCAGCCCCGGCATCTACGGCTACTCGGCCGCGGACATCTACTACGACAACTTGAAGGTCGAGCCGGCTCGATGAGCGCCGACATCCGTCCGAGCCGGCGCCTTCGGGTCGCCGGTTCGTGTCGATCCACTAGAATGAGCAATCGAAACTCCATGCACCGCATTCTCCATCTCTCGATCTTTCTGGCCGTCGCGAGCGGCCTTGTCAGCGCGGCCGACTGGCCGATGTGGGGCGGCAACCCGACCCGCAACATGGTTTCCAGCGAGAAGGGCATTCCCCGGACCTGGGACATCCAGTCGAAGACCAACGTGAAGTGGGCGGCCGAGATCGGCTCACAGTCCTACGGCAACCCGGTCGTCGCCGAGGGCAAAGTATTCGTCGGCACCAACAACCAGCTCGAGCGCAACCCGAAGGCGACCGGCGACCAGGGCGTGCTGATGGTTTTCGATGAGAAGACCGGCGAATTCCTGTGGCAGATGACGCACCCCAAAATGGAGTCCGGACGCGTGAACGACTGGCCCGAGCAGGGCGTCTGCTCTTCGCCGGCGGTGGTCGACGGCGTCGTCTACTACGTCTCCAGCCGCGCGGAAGTGATGGCGCTCGACGTGGAGGGTTTTCGGGATGGAGAAAATGACGGCCCGTTCACCGACGAAGAATTCACCAGCGAGATCGACGGCGACGTGATCTGGAAGCTCGACATGTACAACGATCTGGGAGTGTTTCCGCACAACATGGCGGCCACGAGCCCGCTGATCATCGGCGACATGCTCTATGTGAACACCTCGAACGGCGTTGACGAGAGCCACGTCAACATCCCCTCGCCGCGCAGCCCGAGCTTTCTGGCGATCAATCGCCTGACGGGTGAGATCGTTTGGGAAGACCGCTCGCCGGGCAACAACATCCTGCACGGCCAGTGGTCGTCGCCGGCCTACGGCACGATGGGCGGCGAGGAGCAGGTGGTTTTTGCGGGCGGCGACGGTTGGCTGCGCAGCTTTGAGCCGATGACCGGCGAGATCCTGTGGGAGTTCGACGCCAACCCGAAGGAGTCCGAGTGGAAGCAGGGCCGCGGCGACCGAAACAACATCATCGCCACACCGGTGATTTTTGACAATAAGGTCTTCGTGGCCGTCGGCCAGGACCCCGAGCACGGCGAAGGCGTGGGCCACCTGTGGGCCATCGACGGAACCAAGCGCGGCGACATCACCGAGACGGCCAAGGTCTGGCATCACCCCTTCCGCCGCACCATCTCGACAGTGGCGATTTCGGACGGCATCCTGTACGCGGCGAACTTTTCGGGCTTCCTGCACGCGCTGGACTTGAAGACCGGCGAGTTGCTGTGGGAGCACGACATGCTGGCCGCGGTGTGGGGCTCGCCCTACGTAGTGGACGGCAAGGTTTTCATCGGCGACGAGGACGGCGACGTGAGCGTGCTGCAGGCCGGGCGCTCGCTGGAAGTGCTGTCGGAGGTGAACTTCGGCAACACGATCTATTCGACGCCGGTGGTGGCGAATGGGGTGCTGTTCGTGATGACGCGGTCGCATGTGTATGCGATCGCGCAGTAGGAACACGAATTCCTGTCGTGACGAAGCGGCGGAAAGCCAGGGAGTTCGAGTTCCGTCGCCAAGTCGAGGAAGCTACGAGGAACCTGCGCAAGAGTACATCACCACTTTTTCGTCGCCTGCGCGAACTGATCGAGGGCAAAGGCATAGACCCAAGCAAGTCAGCACTAGTCGGCATTCAGGTAGACGAGCTATATGCCCACTGCGGCGGGGAACTTACATCGCCCAATGGGGATCACTTCGCCTTCGATATCAAGTGGCCTGACGGGCATATGGAACATGCCGAACTGACTCAATGGTTCAAGTGCAATGATGCTCTGGGCAGATCGATAGGACGAGACTGGCTGGAGCGAGAGACGTTGGCCTGATCGCAGCAAGCGGGCCAACAAACCTCTGGCCACCTAGCAGTCGATGCGATAGCCTCTGCAATAGGAGTCCTGAGACAGCATGCCGACCGAAGCCATCGAAGGCATTTCATACCAGACCGACGCCCAGGGACGTGCGATCGCGGTCACGATCGACCTAGAGAAACATCGGGAGCTCTGGGAGGATTTTGAAGACGCTCTGGCGGTCCAGCAACGCCAGAGTGAGCCCACGATTCCGTATCAAGAGTATCGTCGCCGTAGGAGCCGTAGGGGCTCAGCCAGCAAGTGACCGAATATTCGCTGCGCCTTAGTTCTTCGGCCGAGAAAGAGCTTGACGCGCTAGATGACCCGTTCTTTTCCCGAGTTGACGCCAAGATCCTCGCTCTCGAGAAGAGCCCCCGGCCCTCCGGAGCAAAGAAGCTCAAGGGCCTGCAGGACACGTGGCGAATTCGAGTCGGCGACTACCGAGTGATCTATACCGTGGACGACGCCGATCACGTAGTTACAGTGGTGCGTGTCGCTCATCGAAGTCGAGCCTACTGACGGTGGCGCCCCGACTGTTAGCCCTCAGTTTGCCCCGAGTCCGAGAACAAAGGTTGTTCCCCTAGCTCTTCCGCGTCGAGGGTGTCCCAGAGCTAGTTGAAGGTTGAGAACGGCGGCGCTCCACCGATTCCTTAGAATCGGGGGTGCTGAATCCAAAGGAGAACCGCCGTGAAACGAAAATACCATGTAGTGGAGAGCCGGTCCAAGGACGCCGGCGAAGTCATTCGCAGCTTCTGCGCCGCCAACGGGCAGATCTTGGCGCCATTGGTCGACCTGATCGCTGAGGCGCGCTTGGCCGTCGACGAAGTCATCGAACAGGCCGGCCGCGGGCTGATCGAAACCATTCTCAACGTCAGCGCTGAGCAGATTGCCGGCGTCAAAACGCCCGGTAAATCCTCGGGTGAAGTGCGCTGGCATGGTCGCCAGAAAGGCCGCGTGCGCGTCGCCGACCGCCAGGTCCAAGTCGAGCGTCCGCGGCTGCGTCGTAAGCAAGGCGGCGAGGTCGCCGTGCCCGCTTATGAGGCCCTGCGGGAGGGCTCCGAGGCCTCGACGGCAATGTTCGAGGCGCTGCTGCGGGGCGTGTCCACGCGCGACTATGCCGCCGTGATTCCGGGCATGGCCGACAGCGTCGGGCTGTCGCGGTCGGCCATCAGCCGCGAGGCCGCCGAAGCCGGCGCACGCATGCTCGAGCAACTGCTGGAGAGGCGTTGGGATGAGCTGGAACTGTTGGTGATCTATCTCGACGGCATGCGCTTCGGGACGCACCATTTGATCAACGCGGTGGGCGTCGATCGGCAGGGCCGCAAGCATGTTTTGGGCATCCAACTCGGCGCGACGGAGAACGCCGCGGCGGTCAAGGACCTGTTGGTCCGGCTGCGCGAAAAGGGTTTGCCGACGGACCGTCGATACCTGTTCGTGATCGACGGCGCGAAGGCGTTGCGGGCGGCGATCACGGAGGTTTTCGGCGCCGATTCCCTGGTGCAGCGCTGCCGCACGCACAAACTGCGCAACGTGCTCGAGCGGCTGCCCAAAGACGACAAAATGCTGCTCGGGCAGACGCGCTCGTTGATGCGGGCGGCGTGGCGCTCACCGAACGCCGACGAAGGCATGGCGCGCATGCGCAAGCTGGCCGAGCAACTCGAGCGGGAGCATCCGCAAGCGGCGGCGAGCTTGCGCGAGGGCTTGGAGGAGACGTTCACGGTCAACCGCGCGGACGTGCCGCCGAGTCTGCACCGTTGTTTGGCGACGACGAACATCATCGAATCGCCGCAAGCGGGCGTGCGCAAGAAGACGGCGAATGTGAGCCGTTGGCGCGATCCGGCGATGGTCGAACGCTGGGTCGCCGGCGCACTGCTACTGACGGAGAGGAATTTTCGCCGGATCATGGGCTACCAGGATCTATGGGCGCTGGCCGACATTCTCGGTCGCGGGGCCCCTGCTGCCGCCCCGCAAAAGGAGAAGGCAGCTTAGAATAACTTCAACCCGCCGTTTGAACCTTCAACTGCGGTTGGGACACCTTCTCCGCGTCCCCTCGATCCACACCTTCAAGAACTCCACCATCGCCATAGCCGCATCGAACGCCGAGCTGACCTCCGTCGCCGTCCGCGTCGGCGACATCATGCCCGTCAGACCGGCCTTGGTGAGCTTGTCGATCTCAGCCTTGGCCAGCAGCACCGCCTGCCAGAAACTCTTCTCGGCCGCGCGCAGTTCCGCGCCCCACTTCGTCGCCGGCGGGGGGCCCCAGAACTCGAACTGACCCACGCCGGTAGAGCGCGGCGGACGGCTCGGCAGGCTCCTTGTCTGGCTGCGGCCCTGCAGCCGCGCGGCGTCAAAGACCTCCATGTTGCGGTTCAGCTCGGCGAGCAACACGTTGGCTTCGCGCAACAGCTCGCGCGCATCGAAAGCCGCGCCCGGCATGTTCGCCAGCAGCCGGGCCTGACGGGCAAAACTCCGCACCCGCATCTCCAGGTGCTTGATCTTCATCAATGTGGTGCGCGCAGCGTGCTCGGACATCGGTGTTGTTCTCCCGGAGGCGGACCTCTCAATTTCCTAAGCGGCAATCCGCCGCCATTCCCCTCAGAGCGCCACGCTCAACCGATCGCCACCCGCGGGCACTTCAGGCATTCGCTGCTCCGGCGGCTGCACAGGCGGATCGCGCAGCGCACGGTCTCGCCCCGTAGCCCGGCGACGATGCGGTCGAGTTTTTGGGTGTCGCGCCCCTTCACCAGGATCAAGTCGGTGGGCCGGATCATCGGCCGGATCCGCTCCAAGGCCGGCAAGGGCGCCGAGCCGAGGCTGAGAGCCGGGTCGACCTGCATCCCCGCACGCCGGGCGGCCGAACGGAACTTCTTCCCGTCCTGGCCGATGTGCACCACGACGGCATTCGGCACCCGGGCCAGGCCTTCGCCCAAAACGCCATACGCCTCGGACTGTTTTCCCGGCGGTTCGGAGATGTCGCCCAGGATCAGCAGCCGCCTCTCCGCAGGCAGGGCCGCGATCGTCTCGAAGGCCTCCAGATACGACTCGGGCGAGCCTTTGAAGGCGTCGTTGATGAGCGTCGCGCCCGATGCGAGCCGGATGAGTTCCATGCGTCCGGGCGCGGGCGGCAGAGACTCCAGCCGTTGGGCGGCCGCCTCCAGGTCGACATTTTCGACCGCAGCCACAGCCAGGCCCGCCAGGATCGGATAGGCCTGATGCCGCCCCAGCAAGCGCGTCTGCAACTCCAACCGCCGGCCGCGCACCTCAACCGACAGCCGGTTCCCCTCGACGGAGTCCAACGCGAACTCGACCGCTCGAACGTCCGCGTCCGCCGCAAAGCCGTACGTCCACACTGCGCCCGGGGCGATCGAGGCGGCCGAGCGGGCGCGCGCGTCATCGGCGTTCAGCAAGGCCGCTCCCCCGGCAGGCAGCGCCCGGATCAGTTGCGATTTCTCGGCCAGCGTGACCTCGAGGGTCCGCATCGAACGGTTGTGTTCGCTGCCGATGCCCGTCAGCACGGCCACGTCAGGACGCAGCATCCGCGCCATGGGCCGCATCTGGCCGGGCCGGTCGATGCCGACCTCGAACACTTCCCGACCTTGCCGCCGGGGAGTTCGGAACAGCTTCAGCGCCAGGCGGGATTTGTGGTTGGCGAAGCCCGGGTCGGGCAGACCCAGCGCCGCCGAGATGGCCCGAACCGTCGTCGTCTTACCGAACGACCCGGTGACCGCGATCGCGCGCATTGGGCGCAGGCGGGTCCGGCGATAGAGCCATCCCGCCGGCCGCAGCGCGGGCCAAGCGACCGCACGCAGCGTCCGCAAGACCCGCTCGCCGAGCAGCGGGTCGGCCAACAAATCTCGCACCTCACCCAGCCGCATTCGACGCCATCATCGCACGACATCCGCGGTGGTTCCACAGGACGGCGAACGGCGCCGGGTCAGCAGGCCCGCATCCTAGAACCGCGCCCCGGTGCGGGAATAGCTCCGGATCTCTTGGATGACTGCGGTGAGCGCCTCGACGGGGTCCGGAGCGACGGCCACCAGCTTCGCGTTCGTCCGCGACAGCGCCGGGTCTTCGCGCGGCGCACCCTGGCCGCCGATGTAGATCGGCGCCTTGTCAGCAAGCCGACGCAGAACTTCATGCAGCCCGCGACGGTGCACCTGGTAGACGGCCTGGCGGGTCACCGACAGCATTACCGCCGCCGGCTGCACCACCTGGCAGGCCCCTTCGAGGTCTTCAAACGGCAACGCCGCCCCCAGGAAGTTGACGCGGAGTCCGTGCCGACAGAGCTGGTAGGCCACCACCAGCGCGCCCAGCTGGTGGTACTCATCGGGGAAACAGCAGACGATGATCGGCCGCATGTCCGACGCGGACGGCTCGGCGGACTCCACCAGCTTGCGCAGCCGATGCACGAAGATGCCGCTGGCCAGGTGTTCGCTCGCCACGCTGCACTTGCCCGTCATCCACAGGTCGCCGATCTGGCGGCAGCAGGGCTGAATCACTTCAAAGATCACCACGTCGGGCGAGACGCGCGAGAAAACCTCGTCCAGCGCTCGATTCAGCGCGCCCGAGTCCATTTGCAGGGCGGCCTGCACGATGATCTGTCGTTGACGCTCCAGCTCGTCGCGCAGCTCCGGGGTCGGCTCCTCGCGTCGTAGCGGAGCGGCCACGGCCTGGGGCTGGGAGCGGGCCGGGCTCTGGCTCAGCAACTCGTCGCGGCCGACGCTGGCGATCTCGCCAATCGAACGGCCGGACTGGATCAGCTCCTTCACACGCCTCAACACACGCAGATCTTCTTCGGTGTAGAGCCGATGTCCGCCCGGCCCGCGCATTGGATGAAGCAGATCGTGTCTGCGTTCCCAGGCTCGCAACAGCGCGGGCGAAAAATCGGTCAAACGCGCGATCGTGCGCATTTTGTAGGGTCCGCGTTCCGTCATGCCACCTCTATTGTCTACTTCTTGTCTATATTCCGCTATACGGCGGCCAGCGCTTCCCGCGCCGCCGGCGCAGGGCTGAGGGATTGCGGCTCGAGCAGATAGTGCCCAACCAGCCATTCGCCGCCGCCGGCGTATCCCCACAGCTCCGCGCAAGCCATGAAGAAGATCCGCCAGCGGGCGCACCAAAGCTCGGCGTTGCGCGCCCCGTAGCACAGAGCCAGCTGCGGCAGAACCTCAGCCCGCCGGCGGTCCATGTTCTCGAGCCAGGCGTTGGCCGTCTTCTCGTAGTGATCGCCGGACCAGGTCCAGCGCTGGGCCAGCCGCATGTCCTGCGCGAAGTGCTCGAAAACATCGAGACTCGGCATGATGCCGCCGGTGAAGAAGTGCCGTCCGAGCCAGTTCGCGGCGCCTTCGGTCTCGAGCGCATAGCCAAAGCGGCGATGGCAGAAGATGTGGACGAACAGTTTGCCGTCGTCCCGCAGCCAAGTCGAGATCCGCCGCAACAGCTCTTCGTAGTTGCGCATGTGCTCGAACATTTCGATCGAGACCACGCGGTCGAAGCGCCGCTCGGTCTGGAAGTCGTTCATGTCGCAGGTGATCACTTCCAGGTTGGTCAGCCCCAGCGCAGCGGCCTTCGCCAGGATGAAGCGGCGCTGCGGCGCCGAATTCGAGACCGCCGTGATGCGGCTGGCGGGGTAATGCTCGGCCATCCAGAGCGACAGCGATCCCCAACCGCAACCCAGCTCCAGGATCTGTTGTCCGTCGGCCAGTTGAGCCCTTTCGCAAGAGATCCGCAAGGCTTCTTCTTCAGCCTCGGCCAGCGTTTGGACGTCCGGCCCCCAGTGGCAGCAGCTGTACTTCAGCCGCGGCCCCAGGGCCGCCTGGAAAAACCCCGGCGGCAGCTCATAGTGCTGCTCGTTGGCCTTATCAGGAACGGGCGCCACCGGCCCCTCCCGCATCAACGCAGCAAAGGATGAGGAGGCGACGCCCGCGGCTGCCTCCTCTTCGAGTCGCTCGGCGCACAGGCGGCGGATGCCGCTGCGAATCCAGGAGTCCGGCGCGTAGCCGTGCTCAGCCAGCGACATCGCCGCTTGCCACAACAACTCACTCATGCGGTCTTCTCCTTCGGCGGCCACGGTACGAAGACGCTGGTGGTCCGCTGATACTCTCGGTAGGCCTCGCCGCGGCTGCGCAGCGCATTGGCCTCGGTGGGAGGAATGCCGGTGATCTTGAACAGGAAGAACAGCATCACGGCCGGCCCGAGCAGCGTCAGCCAGCCATACGGGGCCGCCCAACCGATCAAGACGTAGCCCCACCAGTGCACCCACTCAAAGAAGTAGTTCGGGTGCCTGGAATAGCGCCACAGGCCCGTCTTGCAAACTTTCCCCTTGTTGGCAGGGTCTTGGCGGAAACGCTGCAGCTGGCGATCGGCGATCATCTCGCCGCCCAGCGCCAGCGCCCACACGGCCACGCCGGCGAAATCGGTCCAGCCGAGCGGCTGCGCGTTGCGGGCCGCAATCAGCATCGGCGCGGCGAACAGCACGCTCCAGCTCGCCTGCACCTGGAAGAACAGGAACAGGTTGCGCTGGGTCTTGTCCCCCCAATCCTCGCGCATCTGCTTGTAGCGCCCGTCCTCGGACTCTCCCATCACCCGGCGAAACAAGTAAACGCCCAGCCGCGCTGACCACAACCCGGTCATCGCGGCGATCAAGATGCGGCGCTCGACCAGACCGTCCGCGCCGAAGGCGAACCAGGCGGCCAGCAGCCCGACTCCGAACGACCACACCACGTCGACGATGCCGGCGTTGTGCGTGCGCAGTTGGATCAGCCAGAAAGCGGCCATCAACATCGAGGCGCCGAGCCAGCCCCACAGCAGCAGTTCCCACGGAGTCATTGCGACACCTCCTTCAAGCGCCGCGACGTCCCCAACAAAAGGGGAGTCGCCGCCGCCCATTCCAAAGCCACCGCGCCGTACGCCGGCCAGCCGGCCAGCCGAATGGCGCCGAACTGTTCCCCGCCCCAATAGGCCAGGGGACCGCCGGCCGCGCCCAACAGCGCCGCCAGGACGTAGCGCCCCTCCAACCAAGACAGCGACTCGAGCAACGCCGCGGCGAAGTTGGGCCACAGCGCGACCATCCAAACCGGACTCGGCCCGCCCAGTTGCGCCTTTTCGGGGAACGCCAGCAGCCCGGCGGCCGCCAGCAGCGAATCCGCGAGGTAGCCGAGCGCCGCGGCCGCCGTCAACAGCAGCAGCGCCGACCGGCTGCGCCACCACAGCGCCCACTGCACGCCGGCCAGAAACAGTACGGCCGGCGGCCCCAGCCACGGATAGCCGTTGGCCGCACCCAGCACACAGGCGAACCAGCCCGCCTGGAAAGCCGCGAAGTTGACGAGCTTGTTCAAGCGGCGACCTCCGCCCGCTCGCCCAAGCGATAGGTGTCGCGACGGAAACGCGGCTTGGTCAGCAGCAACTGGACGTCTCCGCAAGCGCCCTCTTCAAAGCCGGCCTCGCAGTAGCACAGGTAGTATTCCCACAGCCGGATGAAGGCCTCGGAGTAGCCCTGGCCGCGGACCTGCTCGATGTTGTCGAAGAACTGCGCGCGCCAACGCCGCAGCGTCTCGGCGTAGTGCGGCGTGATGTCTTCCAGATGCGCCGGCCGCAGGTCGGAGGAGCGGCTGACGGCGGAGCAGATAGCCGTCATCGAAGGCAGACAACTGCCGGGAAAGACGTAGCGCTGGATGAAGTCCACCGACCGCCGGTAGGCCTCGTAGCGATGGTCGGGCATGGTGATGCCCTGCAGCAGCATCGCGCCGTCCGGGGCCAGCAAGCGGCTGCAGGCGCCGAAGTAGGTCTCGAGAAACTCGTGGCCGACCGCCTCGATCATCTCCACGGAGACGATGCGGTCGAAAGTTCCGGTGAGGTCGCGGTAATCGCGCAGCAAGACCGTGATCCGGTCTTCGAGCCCGGCTTCAGCGACGCGCGCGACGGCTTTCTCATGCTGCCGCTGAGAAATCGTCGTCGTGGTCACCTCGACGCCGTAATTCGCAGCGGCGTGGATGGCCATCGCTCCCCAGCCGGTCCCAATCTCGAGCAGCCGCATCCCGGGCCGCAGGTCGAGCTTGCGGCAGATGTGGTCCATCTTGCGCACCGAAGCTACCTGCATCGACTCGAGCGAGTCTGTGGGCGTATCGAAGATGCCGCAGGAGTAGTTCAGCGTCGGGTCGAGAAAGAGTTCGAAGAACTGGTTGCCCAGGTCATAGTGCGCCTGGATGTTCCGTCCGCTGCCTTGGCGGCTGTTGCGGCGCAGGCGGTGAAAGGCTTTTGCCAACGGCGCGGTCAGCCGCGCCCAGCCGCGCTCCATGGCGTCGGAGGCGTCCGCGTTGCGCGCAAAAATGCGGCACAAAGCGGTCAGGTCGTCGCATGACCAGCGGCTTTGGATGTAGGCTTCCGCCGCCCCCAGGCTTCCCCCGAAGGCGATGTCGGCGTACATTGCCGGATCCAGCACGGTGACCGTGGCCCGCAGCTCTCCGCCGGAGTCGAAACGGTGCGTCTGATCTGCATCCACGATGGTGATGCGGCCTTCGGGCAGCTTCGCCAACTGCCCCAGCACGAGCTTCTTCGCCAGCCGGTCGAGAAGGCCGCGGCGAGGCGTCTCGCGGTCGATCGAACGCGGAATGATGGAGTCTTTCATACCTTCGCCTCCTGCTGCGCCGACTTCGCGCCGGGCCGGGTCTTGGGATGGGCGTGGAAGGGAACGCCTTTCACCCACAGGCGCAAAGCCTGCCAGTAGATGGCCGCGATCACCTTGAGGGTCATCAGCGGGTAGAGCGCCAGGGCCGTAGCCAGCGCGAGGCCGCTGATCGGCCGCCGCTCGAGCGTCAGGGTGGCGTCAAACAGCTTGCCGCCGCGCTCGATGTTGTCCATGTGGACGCTCAAGGCCTCGCCGGGCTGGTTGAACCGCCAGACGTAGGTCTGGTCCATGTCCATGAACGGCGAAACGTGAAAATCTTTCGCAAACCGGTGCGACCCGTCCGCGGATTCGGCCTGGTTGAGCACGTAGCAATGCCGCTCGCCCCAGGGCGTATTGTGGATTTCGGCGACGATCGTTTCCACCCGCTCGCCGGCCCGGTCATGGCAGTAGAAAAAGCTCACCGGGTTCATCACATAGCCGAAGTAGCGCAGGTGCGTGAGCAGCCGGATCGGGCCTTCCGGGCGGCGCCCGGTCCGCTCCCGCACCAGCCGCCGCACGGCCTCATCGAGCGGCAGCGCCGGGTCGCCCAGGTGGTCCTCGCGGCGGAACCAGGCGAGCGCCGGACGCTTCGTCGACCACAGCCAGCGCCCGCGAAAGACCTCGTCGAGCTCTCCCAGGTCCAAAAAAACCTGGAAGAGGCGGTAAGTAAATGCGTTGCCGACCGGACGGGTTCGGCGGTGGCGCACATGGCCGACGTAGAGCGCGCTGTTCATGCCGCCGCCTCCCGGTCGAGAACATCCGTCACGGCCAACGCGCTGCGGACGCCGTCCTCGTGGAAGCCATATCCCCAATAGGCCCCGCAGTAGGAGGTGCGGTTGGAGCCGATGATCTCGCCATGCCTCGCCCAAGCCTTGGCGCGCGAAGCAGTGTAGAGCGGGTGCTCGTACTGGATGCGCCGGATGATGCGCTCCGGCGCGATGCCCTCGTCGTCGTTGAGGGTCACGTTGAAGACGTGGTCCCAGGGCAGGCCCTGGAGGTGGTTCATGTTGTAGGTGACGGCGACCTTTTCAGGGTTGTCGCGGCGGATGTGATAGTTCCAGCTGGCCCAGGCCAGGCGCTTGCGCGGCAGCGCCGACGGGTCGGTATGCAGCACGGCCTCGTTGGGCTGATAGGGAAAAGCCGATAGCAGCTCAATCTCCACCGTTGTGGGGTCCTGGAGCATCCGCAGCGCCTGGTTGCTGTGGCAGGCGAAAACGACGTGATCAAAACGTCCTTCCGCGCCGCTCGCATCCACGATGCGCACCGAGTCGGCGCGGCGCTCGACCGAGCGAACCGGCGTGTTGAGCCGAATGCGGTCTCGAAACGGAGCGATCAGCTTCTCGACATAGCGGTACGACCCGCCGCGGATGACGCGCCACTGCGGCCGCCCCTCCACCTGCATCATGCCGTGGTTCGACAGGAACTCGACGACGAAGCGGATCGGGAATTTCTGGAACGCGTCGGCCGGGCAGGACCACAACGAGGCGCCCAGCGGCGTCAGGTAGCGCTCGGCGAACTCCCGCGAGTAGCCGCCCCGCTCGACGAAGTCGGCGACGCTGGTCAGATCGTCCGGCGCATCCGACAGTGCCGGGCCTTCCTTGTGGAAGCGCAGGATGTCGCGGACCATGCGCAGGAAGCCTGGCCGCAGCAGGTTCGAGCGCTGGGCAAAGAGCTTGTTGATCGACGTGCCGTTGTATTCGACGCCGCTATGGTCGCAGCGCACCGAAAAGCTCATGTCGGTCGGCTGCGTCTCCACGCCGAGCCGGTCGAGCATCGCGGCGAAGTTCGGGTAGTTGCGCTCGTTGTACACGATGAACCCGGTGTCGACCGCCCATTCCCGGCCGTCGAGCTCGAAGCGGATCGTGTTGGTGTGGCCGCCGACGTAGCCGTTGGCCTCGAACACCGTCACGTCGTGCCGCTGGTGAAGCCGCCAGGCCGCGGTCAGGCCCGAGATGCCGGAACCGATGACGGCGATCTTCATCGCGAGGTCACCGCCTGCGGCGCATCGAGGCGATTGCGAGCGAGAACCTTTTGGGGCACGCCGCGCAGATCCCAGATCAGTCCGAGCGCTTCCATCGTGCGCAAACCGTAGTAGGTGAGATCGACCTCCCACCAATAGAAGCCCTGCCGCGTCGCGCCGGGATAGTGGTGATGGTTGTTGTGCCAGCCCTCGCCGAGGGTGACCAGCGCCAGCAGCCAGTTGTTGCGTGAGTTGTCGGGGGTGGCGAACCGCCGGGAGCCGAACTGGTGGCACAACGAGTTGATGGTGAACGTGCAGTGGTACAGCACGACCGTGGAGACGAAAAAGCCCCACACCAGCAGCTGCCAGCGGTCCGTCCCCAGTCCGGGGGCGAAGACCTCCAGCAGCCATCCGGCGAAGAAGACGCCCACGGCCAGGATGACCGGCGGAATCAGATCGAAGCGGTTGAGCAGACGCAGCTCAGGAAAGCGCCGCCAGTCGGGCACGTAGTTGTAGCGGGTGGCGAAGGCGTTGGGGGTCATGAACCAGCCCACATGACTCTTCCAAAAGCCCTTGCGCAGCGGGGAGTGGGGATCTTCTTCGTCCTCGGAGTGGGCGTGGTGATGCGCGTGGTGCGCCGCCCACCACATCGGATCACGCTGCACCGAGGTACAGCCGATAAAGGCCATCAAGGCCTGCATCGCCCGCGAGGTGCGAAACGTGCGGTGCGAAAAGTAGCGGTGATAGAAGCCTGTGATGGCGAACATCCGCAGCAGATAGAGCCCGGCCGCCACAGCGACCGCCGTCGGGCTCCACCCCACCCAGATGACGGCCAGGCAGGCCAGATGCATGCCGATAAAAGGTATGCAGCGGGCCCAATCGATGCGGTCGCCGGCATCGCCCGCCTGCGCAGGGTCATAAGCGGCGTTGTCAAACCAGGTTGCCAGCAGGGCGGGCCGTCGTGGAAGGAAGCGTAGGCGCATCAATATTGATCCGATACAAAAACTGTACATAATATTGACATCACTTGCAAGAAAATTATACACTCCGATTGAGATTCGCATGAAGACTTTTGATCTACGCACTTCGATCGCAGTACCCCGCCCGCTGGAAGAGGTGTTTCCCTTTTTCGCCGACGCCGCCAATCTCGAAACGCTCACGCCGCCGTGGGTGAACTTTCGAATCCTGTCGGAGTTGCCGATTGAGATGCGTGAGGGAACGCGGATCGACTACAGAATTCGCGTGCGCGGGCTGCCGCTGCGCTGGCAAACCCGGATCTCGGCGTGGGAGCCGCCCTATCGCTTCGTCGACGAGCAGGTCCGCGGCCCCTACGCCCGCTGGGTGCATGAGCACCGCTTCCGTGAGGAGAATGGCGAGACCATCTGCGAAGACCACGTAAACTACGCGCCAATCGGCGGGGCGCTCATGCAGCGGCTGTTCGTGGGGCGCGACGTGGAGCGCATTTTTGAGTACCGCCGGCGCCGCATGGCCGAGATTTTCGGCGTCAGCGAAGCGCACGGGCGGCAGGCGGCTTAGAGATGGCGACTCATCCCGAACCAGACCGCTATCCGCGGCCCCTATACCTTCTGATCGGCGCCACCGGCGGCATCGGGACAGCCTTGACGTGGAAGCTCGCCGCGCAGGGCGCCCGTCTGACTCTGGCCGCGCGAGGCGAGGAGCGTTTGCAGAAACTCGCCGAAGATGCGCAGGCCGACTTCACGGCGCTCGATGGAACCGAATTCGACGCGGTCGAGCATTGTGCGCAGTCTGTTGTCGACCGCTATGGACGCCTGGACGGCATCGTCAACCTGGTGGGCTCCATCTTGCTCAAGCCGGCGCACTTGACCAAGCCCGCCGAGTTGGACGAGACGCTGCGCCTGAACCTATGGAGCGCCTTCGCCGCTGTCCGAGCCGGCGCGAAGGCGATGCAGAAGTCCGGGGGCTCGATCGTATTGATCTCCACCGCGGCGGCCTCGACAGGTCTGGTCAATCACGAGGCGGTCGCCGCGGCCAAGGCGGGCGTCGAGGGGCTGATGCGGAGCGCCGCGGCGACCTACGCGCGCTCGAACATCCGCTGCAACGCGGTGGCGCCCGGCCTGATCGACACCCCGATGTCCGAGCGCATCACCAAGAATCCGGCGTCGCTCGAGGCGTCGAAGGCGATGCACCCGCTGGGCCGCATTGGACAGCCCGAAGACGTGGCGTCGGCCATCGCGTGGCTGGTGGCGCCGGAGCAAAGCTGGGTGACCGGGCAGGTCATCGGCGTCGACGGCGGGCTCGCACGGCTGAGGGGACGATGAGCAAGAATCCCTCCATCGTCTGGTTCCGCCAGGACTTGCGCCTGGACGACAACCCTGCGCTGCTGGCGGCCGTCGAGCGCAGCGGCCCGGTGCTTCCGGTCTTCATCTGGAGTCCCGGCGAGGAAGGCGAGTGGGCGCCGGGCGGCGCGTCGAAGTGGTGGATCCACCAGTCGCTGCTGCGGCTGGACGAGAGCTTGCGCCGACGCGGGTCGAGGCTGCTCATCCTGAGCGGCCCGGCAGAAGCGGCACTGGGGAAGCTCATCCAGACGAGTGGCGCCCGAGCGGTCTACTGGAATCGCCGCTACGAACCGGCCTCGATCGCGCGCGACAAGGCCCTCAAGGAATCGCTCGGGCGCGACGGGCTCGAGATCAAGAGCTTTAACGCGGCCCTGCTGTGGGAGCCCTGGACGATCCAGACGCAAAAGGAGACGCCCTACAAGGTCTTCACACCCTTTTGGAAGGCCTGCCAAGCCGCGGCGTCGCCCCCGGAGCCGGAAGAGGCGCCCGAACGCATTCCGGCGCCGGAGAAGTGGCCGCAGTCGCTCGAAACCGCCGCGCTCGAGCTGGAGCCGCAGATCGACTGGGCGGGCGGCATCGCCGAGGCCTGGGAGCCCGGCGAGCAGGGCGCCGCGCGACGCCTCGAGCGTTTTCTCGCGGAGGCCGTCGACGACTACGGGGAAGACCGGGACCGACCTGATAGGACTGGGACGTCGCGGCTGTCGCCTTATCTGCACCACGGCGAGATCAGCCCGCGCCGCATCTGGCGAGCCGTGCACGACAATCTGGGAGAGAGCGAGAAACCAACCAAGGGCGCTCGGAAATTCCTGTCCGAGGTCGCCTGGCGGGAGTTCGGCTACCATCTGCTCTACCACTTCCCTGAAACGCCGCTCGAGCCCTTGCGCCCGGAGTTCGATAGTTTTCCGTGGGCCGACGACCCCCAGGGGCTCGAAGCCTGGCAAAACGGCAGGACCGGCTACCCGATCGTCGACGCCGGCATGCGCGAGTTGTGGGCGACGGGCTGGATGCACAACCGCGTCCGCATGATCGTGGCTTCTTTTCTGGTGAAAGACCTGTTCCTGCCCTGGCAGGAAGGGGCGCAATGGTTCTGGGACACCCTGGTCGACGCGGATCTGGCGAACAACACGCTCGGCTGGCAGTGGGCGGCCGGCAGCGGCGCCGACGCGTCGCCCTACTTCCGCATCTTCAACCCCGTCAGCCAGAGCGAACGTTTCGACCCGCAGGGCCGCTACGTCCGACGCTGGGTCCCGGAAATTGCGGCGCTGCCCGATTCATTTCTGCACAAACCGTGGGAGGCGCCGATGAAGGTTCTACAGGAGGCCGAGGTAAATCTTGGAACCAACTACCCCCGCCCCATCGTCGATCATGCAGAGGCTCGCCAACGAGCGTTGGCCGCCTGGGACGATCTCAAAGCCCGCCGCTAGTTTTGCGGAGAACAAGAAAGAGATACCCAAAGGAGTCGCCATGCCGGTCAAACATACGGATTTCCTGTTCGGTCGCGGTGAGAACGAGGCGCAGCTCCTCCCTTTCCTGCGCGAGGGCAGCCAGCTCGGCGACCCGGCGACGCAGGGGTCCGTAGTATTCCTTCTCCCAGTCGGCGCGCGGCAACCGGAAGGCTTCGAGAACCTGGTAGCCGATCTGCTCGGCGACGGCCCGAAGCGTCACTACGTCACGCATCCCGGGGTACTCCGCGGCCCAGAAGCGCTGGGCATCGGCTGGCGGTTCGGCGGTAAACCAGCAAAGCTCGGTGAAGGCGACGATCCCGTCGCCCCGCAGCAGTTGCGCGGCTAACTGCAGGCCCGGCTCGATCCCCATCTGGTAGAGAGCCCCTTCCGACCACACCAGATCGAACGTTGCGGGCGCGAACGGGGGCCGGGCCATGTCCGCCACGACGACGTCGATCTTCCGGCCGGCCGCTTCCTCCAGGAAGGGTCGGCACAGATCCAGGCCGACCACCCGAGCGCCGAGTTCCTGTCGCAGCAACTCCGCGGAGCGTCCCACGCCGCAGCCCAGATCGAGCGCCCGAGGGTTTGTGGGCAGGTACGGACGGGCGGCCTCGATCGCGCGCAGCGTGGAGGCGCGCCCACCGGGAGCATGCCGCGGCAGCCCGGCCATGAGTTCGTAGAGTGCGTCCCATTCGGACATGCCTCCTCAAAGCTAGCTCATCGTCGGGGTTGGTTTGATGGCCCCGCCGCATGTGGGCTATGATCCGAAGCCAAATGCGACGTTTCTTGGCTCTGGCCGTCTTCGCCTTCCTGCTCTGGCAAGCCGGCGCGACCGACGCCTGGAGCCGCCGCAATCCGCTGCCCGCCGACGAGTACGCCTTCGAGGCGTCGCGCCGCGGCTTCGAGCCTGTTCTCTATCCCGGGCCGCTGACCCGCGAGGATTTCCTGACACTCGCCCTGCGCCGCCGCGGCGACTGGCGCATCCCCGCCACCATCAACTACCGCGAGTGGCGCATGGCCGACCCGCCGGACCTGTGGGAAACCGAGCTGCCCGGCGTGGCCAAGCTGCGCATCGCCGACCAGACGGTGCAACTCGAGCGAGAGTCGGCCTCTTTGCGGCTGGCCGTCGGCGAAGTCTTCAACCAGCTGCTGCTGGCGCGCAATGACTCCGGCGACCCGATCGACCTCAAGACCATCGCGCTGCTCGACGGCAACGCCTTCGTCGAGCGATTCGAGCTGCGGCCGGGGTTGAACTATCTGCTGCTGAACTTGCGTCCCGAGCGCGCCGGCTCGATGACGCTGGACCTGCAATTCTTTGTGGGCAAGGACGCCCCGCCCGAGGGCGCGCCGCCGGAGAGCACACGCGTGGCGCAGACTTCCATCCCCGTCGAGACCGTGGGCTGGGGAGAGTTACGCCTGCGCGTCGAGCAGAACGGCGAGCCGGTCGCCTCGCGCATCACCGTGTACGCGGCCGACGAGCTGGCCTACGCGCCGCGCGACGGCTCGGCGCTGGCCAAAATCACCTGGAGCGCCGGCGAGCCGTTCTTCTACGGCCCCGGCGAGCAGACGTTGCGCCTGCCGGCCGGCAAGGCTCGGGTGCGCGCGGTGTTGGGACTGGAGAGCGAGCCGGCCGAGGCCGAGATCGAGATCCGGCCGGGAGAGGCTACCCAGGCGACGCTCGACCTGGACCGCTTCGCCGACCTGCCGGCGCAGGGCTGGTGGGCCGCCGATTCCCACATACACGCCAACTACAACGACCACGAGATCATGACGCCGGCCGACATGCTGCTGCAGACCGCGGGCGAAGACCTCAATCTGGCCAACCTGATGGTGGCCAACTCCACCGGCGCCCACATCCACGACGAGTCGTACTTCGAGGGCAAACCGCACCGGCTGAGCACGCCGCGCCACACGCTGCGCTGGATCGAAGAGATGCGCTCGAACTTCTACGGACACATGTGTCTGCCGGGCATCCAAAAACTCGTCAAGCCGCTCTACACCGGCTTCGCCGACTCGCCGCAGCCATACGACGATCCGCCGAACTACTACCAGGCCAAGGCGGCGCAGGAGGCCGGCGGCGTCGCCAGCTACGCCCACCCGGGCTATCGCTTTACCGACGATCCGTTCACCATGAGCGCCCGCGAGCTGCCGGTGGACGCGGCGCTGGGGGCCGTGGAGGCGATGGACGTGCTCAGCAACTCCAACGAGCGCGCCGTGCTGCCCTACTACTACCGCCTGCTCAACAGCGGCCTGCGGCTGGTGATCTCCGGCGGCAGCGACAGCTTCACCAACCGGCGTCGGCACTGGCTTGCCGGCGGACAACGCGTGTACGTGCACACCGGCCGGCCGGAGTTCGACGACCGCGAGTGGATTGACGCCTACCGCACCGGCCGCAGCTTCGCCACCAACGGCCCGCTGCTCGAGTTCAGCGTGGACGGTCGACCGGCCGGCAGCGAGATCGAGATCGAGCCCGGCCGGACGCTCGCCGTCGAGGCCTCGGCGCAATCGCTGGCGCCGATGGCTCGCCTGGAGATCGTGATCAACGGGGAGGTCGTCGCCGGAGCCGATGGGCCGGGGCGTGAACTGCGGGTCTCCCACGCGTGGACGGCTGACGGCCCCGCCTGGATCGCAGCCCGGGTGGACGGCGACTACGACCCGCTGGTGGTGAACGACGCGCGCCTGTTCGCGCACACTACGCCCGTCTGGGCGCTTCGGGACGGCAAGCGCTACGTCGACCCCGAAGCCGCCCGGTTCTTTGTGGGGTGGATCGACCGCCTGATTGCCGGCGTCCAGGAGCGCGGGAAGTTCCCGAACGAACGAAGACGGCAGGCCGTGACCGACCTCTTCCGCCAAGCGCAGGACTACTACCGCGCCGCCGCCAGGTGAGGATGGATCGACTGCCGCCGGGCCCAAAACGGCGATTTTCGCCATCGCGGCTCCATGCGGTAGTAGGCAATCTGCAGCGTCAACCCGGCCTCATGGTTCATGGCGACGCGCCGGGCGTAGCCGCGCTCGGCGTGGTCCGACGGGCGTTCGAGCTGATCGAAGACCACGGCGGCGGCCTCGAGACCGGATTTCAGAGCCGTGACCAGGCCATTCGAAGCCAGCGGATCGCTCGTCAAAGCCGCATCGCCCACCGCCAGCCAGCCCTCGTCGGCCGGCTTGTCGAGCACCCCCGTCCGCGAACTCAGCGACCGGGGACGCTCCGGCAGCGAGGTGGAGGTAACCTGCGCGCAGGTCTCCTGGGTGTTGCGCAGCAACTCGAGCCATCCTTCCGATGTTGCCGCAAGCTTCGCCGCCGGCAGGTCGTGGTCCGTGAAGAAGACGGCTTCGCGTTGCCCCTCCGCAGCGAAGTCAATGGAGTACCACCAACCGTCTTCCACCGCCTCCACCAGCGTGGCCGATTGCGAGGCGGAGCCCTCGATCGAGACGCGCGCCACGAAGGCCACCAGCTTGTCGCGATGCTTGCGCTTGGCCCCCTGGCGCTGCGCCAGCCAAGAGTTGCGGCCGGTAGCGTCGATCAGGAATCGGGCCCGCAGGGTTCCTGCATGGCCGTTCTGGCGCCAGTCGAGCGACCAGCCGTCGCCAATTCTGTCGACCGCCACAACCCGCACATCGCCGCTCCAGTGGGCGCCCCTTTCAACGGCCCGCCACTGCAGGCGCTCATCGAAGCGGTTCCGGTCCAGACGCCAGCCGTGACCGTGGGGATGGAAGACGTACGACGTCTCCTTGAGACCTTCAGCGCCCCAGCGGGAGCGACTGCCGTAGACCGGCTGATGGCCGTCTTCGGCAAGCGCCGACCAGACGCCGATCTGCTCGAGCAGCGGCCTGGCGACCGGCGCGAGCGTCTCGGCGGTGCGGGCTTGCGCGGCTTCGGGCGAATGCAGCAGTTTCACGTCGACGCCGCGCGTCGCCAGTCCGAGGGCGGCGGCGGCTCCAGCCGGCCCTCCGCCCAACACCACTACATCCGTTGTCGCGTCCATCGCACTGCGCTCAGCCCTCGACGTGCTCGTTCCCTGTTTCCACGAGCAGCGTGTCCGGCAAGGCGTCATCTCCCGACGGCCCCGGCTGCGCCGAGAGCACTCCAAATTGTGACCAGTCCTGATTGAAAACGTTCAGTGCGGAAAGGAAGCCGCTAGGAAGGGACCGAAAGAATCCGGCCCGGTTCTGAAAGAGCTCCCGCCGCTCGATTGCAGGCGTGTCGGGATCGAGGATCCGCTGATAAGTTTGCCACGCCAGCACCTCGTTTGGTAGTCTCGCGGGCCAAAAAGTAGGCAAAAAGGGGTCGAGCTGCGGCTCGAAGCCGTTTCCGCAGGTCGCCGCGTCGGCCTGCCAGGGCAATGGCATCCAGCGAGTGAGGTCGCCGGCTTCAGTAGCGCTCAAGGGGCCGTGGGGCGACAGCGTGATCGCGGAGTCCAGCAGCGGCCCGTAGTCCGGCTCGGACTGAGCAGCCTGACGGCCTCGTGATCGCAAGGGCGAGACGCCGCCCGGCCCTCGCCGGCGAAACCGGAACGGGGCGCGATACAGCATCGGCTGCCGGATCGAGAAAGGCAGCTCATGCCCGGGGTTGAACGACCCTCCGATGCAGTTCTCCAGCGCCGCCTCATCGAGCGCCGTCGGCTGCTGTTCAGCGGGAACGGCGTCGAACGAGGCCGGCCACGGCTCGCCGGTCTCAAAGTCACCGTCGGCCCATTGTTGAAGCCGGCGGTACTGCAGCGGAGTCACAGCCAACCATTGCCGCGGGTCCTTGGGGGGGAAATCCGTGCCGTCTCCGTACACCTGCGGCAGGTCGGAGAAATTCATCGTGGTGTAGTCGGCCCGCCGAAATCGCAGGAACAAGTCCTGCCGCGCCGCCAGATCCGAGGCCTCGGGGCGCGACCAGCGCTCGATCGCCGCCGGGGAGAACGGATTCGAGTCGGCCAGCCAACCAAAATCGCGTAGGAATCCGGCGTTGACCCACTGGTTCTCGCCAAAAGCGTGGAACAGCGGCGCGATGTGGCGCCAGAACGACGGCCGCGGCGGATCGAGTTCCGGGGCGAGCCCGATGGCAACCTCCGAGACCAAGTCGTAGGCCGTCACCACACTCCGCACGCCCGGCGCATAGTTCGTCGGCGCGCAGGCGACCCAGCCCGACTCGGCCGCCAGACTGCGGCCATCGTCGAAGGTCACCACGGCATCGACCGGCCCGTCCGAGGTGTCGTCGAACCATTCGTCGTTGTTGGCCCGATCCCGAATCATACGCCCGGGCGTCGACGACTCCGAGCGTCCGTAGCCGCCCAGCACGATCAGCCGTCCCTCGGCGTCAGTGCGGATCTCGCCCAGGTCGACCCGGACGCCCAGGAACTCGCCGGTGTCGAAGCGGTAGCGGCTCTCGCCGCCGGACTCATTGATCGAACGCCCGCTGATCGAGCGCGGCCCGGGCTCAATGCGCAACAGCCGCCGATCGGCGACGACGGCGTTCCGCTTGGCCATCGTGATGGGGCCGCGGGAGCGCGGGTGGTCCAGCTCGCCCTTGGCCTCGGGAATGTCAGGAGCGAAGCGCCAGCGGTACCAGTCGCCTTTCTTGTTGGCCAGCCGCACCCGCCACTGGACGCGCGCGACATTTTCGTTGATTTCGCCGATGACCCGACCGTCGCGGTCATAGCCGAAAACGCGAAAACGAGCCGCCTGCCGCTTGATCCGGCCAAGACTGTCTTTGAAGCCGCCTGCGGGCTGCGGATGACTGCCGGGGACCTCCGGCCCGATGAAGGACTCGGCGGGACTGTTGCCGATGCGCATGATCCCGATGGCGGGATGCACGCGGCACTCGACGATCGCGCTCAGGTCCACTCCACTAGTGTAGTGGCGTGTGGAGCAAGCCTACCGGTTGCCGCTGAGAAGCTTGGCCGGGAGACCAAGCTGGCAGGCCAAAGGCCCGCTCCACAAGGGACCTACGGTTTGACCGTGTCAATCCAGGTGCGCGCCATCAGCCCATGGCCAGCCAGCGACGGATGCACCCCGTCAGCGGCCCAATACTCGGCTTCGGCGTGCTTCAGTGCATCGTCGAACATCGACTGGAACGGCACCCAGTCCGCGCCGGCGCCGTCGGCCACGCGGCGCGCGGCGGCGCGGCGGCGGTCGAACTCAGGAAACCATGCATCGGTCACCGCGCCGCAGCGCAGCACGAACGGTTCGCAGACCACGAGGCGCGCCCACGGCATCGCCTTGCGGGTGCGCTCGAGCAGCGCCGCAAAGCCCTTCTCGTAGGTCTCCGTCGTGCCGTCGTACTTGCCGTTGAGTTTGTGCCAGATGTCGTTGACGCCGATCAGGATGCTCAGGATGTCCGGCTTGATGGCGAGCGCATCCGCCTCCCAGCGCGCATCCAGATCCGGAACCTTGTTGCCGGAGATGCCGCGGTTGTGGATTCGCAAGCTGTCCTGCGGGCGGGAGCTGAGCAGTTCGGCGGCGATCAGCGCCGGGTAGCCGCGGCCCAGCCCCCGCGCGTCGTTCATCGTCTGGCGCTCGCGGTCGCGCCCGGCGTCGGTGATCGAATCGCCCTGAAACAGCAGCACTCCGGCGGGCATCAGAGGCTTCTTCGACGGCGCCGCGGCGGCCGAACCCGTCGCCGCCAGGGCCATGGCGGACTGCATCCAACCGCGCCGGGAAAGCTGGAGAGAGGGAAGCTTTTCTTTCATGATTCCTGCCTCGCGCAGGGCTTACACTAACACGCAATGCCCCCTTTCGGCCGTCTTTTTGCCGCGGTGATTTTCGCCTGCGCCGTCCTCGGAGCCGCCGAGCCCGGCCGCGTGTTGATCGTCGTCGGCCCGAGCAAGCATCCGCCCGGAACGCACGAGGTCGCCGCCGGCGGGCGCGTGATGGAATATGCGCTCGAGCATTCCTCGAACGTCCCCGGCATCGAGGCCGACGTCGTCTACGAGTGGCCGGACAAAGCGCTGCGCGACGCCGCCTCCACCATCGTCTTCATCGGCGACACCTTCCCGGCCAACCGCTTTCCCAACGCCAGGCGCAATCTGGCCGATCTGGAAGAGATGATGAACCGCGGCTGCGGCATCGTCAGCGTGCACTACGCCACGGGCCTGCTGGGACAGGACGTGGCGCCGGACGGCGACCACCCGCTGCTGCGCTGGATGGGCGGCTACTTCGCCAACCGCTCCTGCCCGCACCATGAGTCCATCGCGAAAGTTTTCGAATCGGCCGCCATCGAGCCCGCCGCGCCGGGCCATCCGGTCTCGCGCGGCTGGAAGCCGTTCACCGTTCACGACGAGCCCTACATCCGCAACTACTTCGGCAAGGACCACAACCGGCCCGCGCCCCATGTGACGATCTTTGCAACGTCGATGCTGCCGCCCGAAGCGCCCGAACGCCAGGCCGTGGCGTGGGGAGTGGAGCGGCGCGACGGCGGACGCGGCTTCGGCATCGTCATGCCGCATTTCTACAAAAACTGGGGCCAGCCCGACCTGCGCAAGCTGATCCTCAACGCCATCGTCTGGAGCGCCAAACTGCCGATGCCCGAAAACGGCGTCGAAAGCAGTCTGCCCGATCTCGAGCAGTTCGAGCCCGAGGCCGTCGAGTACACGCCGCGCAGCCGCTAGCCGCCGCGCTACGATATCCCCCATGCCCACCCAGCCGCCCCAATGGAAGAGCCTGTTCAACGGCCGCGACCTCTCCGGCTGGATCAACGTCAATACCGACCCCGACACCTGGTCGGTGCGCGACGGGCTGCTGGTCTGCAAGGGGCAGCCGATCGGCGTGATGCGCTCGGACCGGCAGTATGAGAATTTCCTGCTGCACATCGAGTGGCGGCACATGGAGCTCGGCGGCAACTCCGGCGTCTTCGTTTGGTCCAACGCCGTGCCGGGCGAGCGCAACCGCCTGCCCAACGGCGTGGAAGTGCAGATGCTCGAGCACGACTGGGTGAATCAGCACATCCGCGACGGCGTCAAGCCGCCGCTGGCCTACGTCCATGGCGAGCTTTTCGGCGTCGGCGGGGTCGAGACCGTTCCCGACACGCCGCGCGGCACGCGCAGCCGCTCCATCGAGAACCGCACCAAGGCGCGCGGGCAGTGGAACGTCTATGACGTGGTCGCCGTGGACGGGGTGATCAAGCTGTCGGTGAACGGCAAGTTCGTCAACGGGATCGCGAAATCCACGCAGAAGAAGGGCTACCTGTGCCTCGAGTCCGAAGGGGCGGAGATCCACTTCCGCAACATTCAGCTGATGGAGCTGCCGCCGGGCGTGACCCTGCCGACGCAGACGGCGCCACGGCTGCCCAATCCATAGAGCGCTTACCGGCGCGCCAAATCCAGGATTTTGCCCATCCGCCAGTTCGTTTGAAAAACTTTGCCGCCGGAGCGCTTGGCCAGCTTCGAGAGCAGTTGCGTCGTCACCACCGGCGTCTGGATCGGTTCGGGGTGGCGGCGCTGGCTGGGGCGGGTGATGCTGGGCATCCCCGGCGGCCCGGTCATGTCGGTGCGGTAAACCAGCACGGCGAAGAGCCGGATCCGAGAGGTTTCAAGCATCGCCTCGATCGCATCCATGCGGGCCGACAGCGAGGGGTCTTCAGCGGCATAAAAGACCAGGATCGCCCGCTTGCGGTCCTGCGACGAGGTCGCCAGCTCGCCCGCGGCGTCTTCGATGGTGTCGCCCAGATCGACGATGAAGCTGCGGTTGAGCGGCGCTCCGTCGTTGACTCCGAGGGTAACGCCGACTCGGGCTCCGACGTCCTCGAGCTTCTGGTCCAGCAGCTTCTTGTCGTCGGTCAGCGCCAGAGCGAGTTTCGACGAGCGGTGAAAGGCGACAATACCGGCGCGGTCCTGGTCGCCGAGGTCGCGGGCGCGGATCAATCCGGTGGCGCGCTCCGTTCCCGGAGTGGTTTCCAGCGCAAAAACCAGATCGAGGGGCTGGGCCGAAAGGGCGAGACCGAACAGCAAGATCAGCACGGCGGGGCGAAGTGAATACATCTGGGAGTTCACTACGGTTGGTCGCGGGTTCGGGTTTCGGCCGGAAACCGTTCGCTTTTCCTTGACTCCGCACCCCGGCGGGAGATATCGTTCCACCGATGACCCGCAAACAGTTCCTGTCGACTCCCTTGATCGCCGCCGCAGCCAGTGCTGCGGCGAGGCCCGCGCCGGCCGCTGATTGGAAGCCCAAGAGGGTGAACAAAGCGATCGAGCTGCTCGAGGCCAAGCAGCCCATCTACTACGCCGGAGGCCATGGCGGCTACGACGAGGGCAAGGCCGCGGCCGGCACGCACGCCGACTATCTCAACTACGAGATGGAGCACGGCGCGCTCGACTTCACCGCGCTGCGCGCCTTCATGCAGGGCCTGGTCGACGGCGGCCCCACCAAGAGCGGCCACCGCACGCCGGCCGTCATCGCCACGTTGCCGGTACTGGGCATTGATGAGATGCACATGCGGGCGAACTTCTGGGTGGCGCAGCAGGCGCTGGCCTGCGGCATCCACGGCATTCTGCTGTGCCACGCGCGCGACCCCGAGGCGATCAAGTGGCTGGTCCGCGCCGCGCGCTATCCGCATGCGCAGCCGCAGGTGCCGGCTCTGGGCGAAGGACTGTTGGGCAGCGGCAGCCAAGGATATGCTTCCAGGATTTGGGGCATTTCCGGGGACGAGTACAAGAAAGTCGCCGACCCCTGGCCGCTGAACCCCAACGGCGAGTTCCTGCTGGGCCTCAAGGTCGAAGATCGCTATGCGCTGGCCAACGCCGAATTGGTGACGGCCGTCCCCGGCATCGGTTTCGCCGAGTGGGGTCCGGGCGACATGGGCATGTCGCTGAACCTGCCCGACGGCCACGCCGCCAACGACGATCTGCACCCGCGCATGCGCGAAGCGCGCGCCAAGGTGCTGGCCGCCTGCAAGAAAAACGGCTTGGCGTTCCTGAACACCGTACGGCCGAACGACGTCACCGAGATGATCGACGAAGGCGTGATGATCGGCGCGGGCGCCAACGCGGAAACCGCGGACAAGGGCCGCCGCTACACCAAACGCCAGATGCCCTGGTAATCAGCCTTGGGCGGCGCTTGTTAGACTCGGAGGTCCATGCCGATCTCAGACTTGCTGGCGCGCGCGAGCCAGCTTGCAGTCTACGGGCTGCTAGGCGGAGTTACGCACGCTGTGGCGGAGTTCTGCCTGCTGTGGGCCCTCGGGCTTCCCCTGACGCCCGTCGATTTCGCCCTGACGGCCGCCTTTGCGGCCGTCGTCGGCGCAGTCGTGGTGGCCGGACTGGGGTTGGCGCTGCTATCAACGCTCCGCCCGAAGGCGGTGACCGCCGAGGCGCTGCGCCGGGCGGCTTTCATCGCTGTCAGCCTGTCCTATGCGGCCCTTGCCGCCGAGACCGACTACACCCGCGCCGGACTGGGCGGCGTACTGAGCTGGACTCTTCCCGGCCTGGTCATCGCAGCCGTCCTGGCCTTGTGGCTGCAAAAGCAGGGTCCGACTCCCGGCGCCTTCGGCGGTGCGCTGGTCATGCTGAGCAGCTCGTTCTGCGCTCTGGGGCTGGCAGCGGAAGAGTTCGGCCGCATCCAGGCCGAGACACAGACGATTCTTGCGGGCGCCCTGATCGCGTTTGCTTTAGCCGGAGCGGCGGTCGGCGCCGCCGGGGTCCGGGTAGCGCGCGGAAGCGCTCTGGCCGCCCCTGTTGTCCTGCTGGCCTTGCTGCAGGCGGCGGCGTTCGCGCTCGGGCCGGACTACTACGGCTGGCGCGCTCGTATCCGGCCTCCGGTGCTGGCCGAGCCGGCCTCGGGCCCCAACCTCATCCTGATCGTGCTCGACACCGTCCGCGCCGACCATCTGGACCTGTTCGGCTACGAGCGCGAGACGATGCCGCTGCTCAAGAAGCGAGCGGAGAGTGAGTTCGACCTGGTGCGCGCGATTCACGCCACCGCGGCCTGGACCCTGCCTTCGCATGCCTCGATGTTCACCGGCCGCTATCCCTGGTCGCACGGCGCCCATAACGCGAGCGCCCTGGCGACCAGCAGCCTCGACACCCCGGCGCAGTCGCTTTCGCCCGACATCCCCACCCTGGCGGAGACGATGGCCGCGGCAGGATACGCCACCGCGGGCATAGTGGCCAACTACGGGATCCTGTCCGGATTCGGCATGGACCGCGGGTTTGCGCGGTATCACGCCGAGCCGGGCATGACCTTTATCTCCCGCGATCTGCTGTGGATCTACCGCGCCTTCCGGGAAGACCGCTACAAACCCGGCTTCCTGCTGCACGCCAAGCTGCCCGAGGGATTGGCGCGCTCGACGGTCGCGTTCAACCGCTTTCGCCCCTGGCAGCGGCGCGCCCAGGAGATCCGCACCGAGGCCTCCGCGTGGCTCGACGAGCATCAGCAGCGGCCGTTCTTCTTGTTTCTCAACTTCATGGACGCCCACAGCCTCTACCTGCCGGTGAAGCCGGATGACAGCTACTTCGTGGAGCGCCCCGAAGGCGCAGGGCCGGAAAGCTTTCGCGCCGATTCAGCGGCGGTATCCCAAGGCGACGCCACGCCCCGCGAGGACTACCTGCGGTACTACGAAGGGCAGTACGATGCCGAGATGCGCGAACTCGACCGCGCGCTCGACAGTTTCTTTGAGGAACTCAAGCAGCGCGGCCTGTTTGACGATTCCCTCATCATCGTCACCAGCGATCACGGCGAGGAGTTCATGGAGCACGACCTCATGGAGCACGGCGATGCGCTGTTTGAGACCCTGATTCGGGTTCCGTTCCTGCTGAAGTTGCCCGCTGCGGCGCAGGATGTCGTAATCGAGGACTCGCCTGCACTGCAGCACGTCGACCTGTTTCCCACCGTGGCGCACGTTCTCGGCTTCGAGGCGCCCGACGGCATCCAGGGGCGTGTTTGGGGCCAGGGCCGCGACTACGAACTCGCCGAAGCCTACGGCGCGGAAAAGGGCTCGAAACAATACGATCTGGCGGCGGTGATCTTTGGCGACCGGAAGTTGTTGATCTCCACCGAGGAGCCGCCGGCGGCCTACGACCTCGCCCAGGACCCGCATGAGATGCAGGCGCTGACGCCTCCCCCGACCGAGTTGGCCGCAAAGGGAATCGCCGTCGCCAGCCAACGCGTCATCCGGACGGATGTCGAGCTGCCGAACGACGCCGACCCGGAGATGGTCGACCGGCTCAAGTCGTTGGGCTACATCCAATAGCGCACTGCCGATCAAGAAACGGCGGGGTTGCTAAACTCGAATTCTGCATGGGGCTCCCCAACATGCTCGCTCGGCTGTGGATTCCGACCGCTGTCGGCTTGGTCACGGGCGTCACCCATGCGCTGGTGGAAACCGCGCTGGTGCGCGGCCTGGGGCTGCCGCTGACCGGGCTCGACCTGGCGGTCCAGGCGGCGGTCTGGGGCGGGGGCGCAGCCTGCGCCGTGGCGGCCGTCGTCTTCGTTCTGACGCTGCTGCGTCCGCGGCTCGCTGCGGATTCTGACGCGCTGATCCGACTGTCGTTCGGCGTCGCGGCGCTGGGCTATCTGGCGGTTTTCTTCAAGATTGTGGGCGACCACCGCTCGTCCCTGTTCCAGGCGGCAATCTGGGCGGCGCCGGCGCTGGCGGCCATCCTCTTCGCCCTGGCCGGCCCGACCGGCCGATGCGGCCGCGCCGGCTGGCTGTGCGCCGGCGCCGTGGCGGTCAGCGCGGCGTTCTGCGGGGCCCAACTGCTGGAAGTGGAACTCGGCCGACTTCCCGAGGCCAACCGCAGCGACCTGATCCTGGCCGTGACGGCCTCGATGGGCGCGCTGGCTGCGCTGGCATGGGCCTGGATCCTGGCGCCGCTGCAGCTGCGGTTTCCCGGCGCGAGCGTCGCGCCGCAAGCGGGTCTGGCGGCGCTTGCCATCGGGCTGATTGCCTTCGGCCCGCCCGGCTATGAGTGGCGCAGCGTCAGCCGCCCCCTCGCACTGGCGCAGGCGCCGCCTCCGGGCAACCTCATCCTGATCGTGCTCGACACCGTGCGCGCCGACCATCTCGACCTGTTCGGCTACGAGCGCGAGACCATGCCTCTGCTCAAGGCCCGCGCCGAGCGCGGCGCGTTCGACCTGGTGCGCAAGATCCACGCCAACTCCTCGTGGACGCCGGCCTCGCACGGCTCGATGTTCTCGGGACTGTTTCCCTGGCAACACGGCGCGCACCGCGGCCGCTTCAACCAGAAGAATCTGCCCGAGCGCGTCTCCCCGCTGCGCACCGACATCGACACCATCGCCGAGACGATGGCCGACAACGGCTACGTCGCCGGCGGCGTCTCGGGCAACTACGGCTACATGTCCGGGTACAACTTCGACCAAGGGTTTACGCACTACGACTCCGTACCGGGGCCGCCGTTTCTGGCGCGCGACCTGCTGTGGATCTATCAGATCAACCGCGACACCTACGCCTTCAAGCCCGGCATGCTCCTCTACGGACGCCTGCCCGCCGGGCTGGCGCGCAGCAGCATCGCCTTCAACCGCTTCCGGCCCGTGGCGCGGCGAGCCGAGGAAGTCCGCACGCAGGCGCTGCACTGGCTCGATGAGAACCAGCATCGCCCGTTCTTCCTGTTCATGAACTTCATCGACGCCCATACGCCTTATCTGCCGGTCGAGGAGGACTACGAGATGTTCGTCCCGGCGCCGGACGGGCTCACCCTCGAGAGCTTCGATGAAGATTTTGCCGCCACCAAGAAGGGCGTGCCGGTTCCGCCGGATCGGCTGGCCTACTACATGGGCCAGTACGACGCCGAAATGCGCGAGATGGACCGCGTGCTCGACGGTTTTCTTGAAGAACTCGACCATCGCGGCTTGACCGATGACTCGCTGATCTTCATCACCTCCGACCACGGCGAGGCTTTCATGGAGCACGGCCATCTGGTGCACGGCGAGACGCTTTACGAGAACCAGATCAGCGTGCCGTTGTTGGTGAAGCTGCCCGCCCAGGCGCGCACGGGCAAGCTCGAGGTCGGACCGTCGATGCAGCACGTGGACTTTTTTGCCTCCGCGGCCGCTACGCTCGGCTTCGAGCCGCCGCCGGGGTTGGCCGGGACGCCGTGGGGGCTCGGCCGCGAGCACGCTCTGTCGGAGGTCTACTGTTGCCTGACTGAGTGGAAGAACCGGGACGGCGACCTGGCGGCGGTAATGGTGGGAGACGAGAAGCTGATCGTCTCGTCGGAAGGTTGGCGCGAAGCCTACGACCTTGCCTCCGACCCGAACGAGACCCAGGCGCTGCCCGCAGCGCCGGCCGCTCTCGAAGCGACCACGATGCAAGTGATCGGGTCGCGCGAGTACGGCGCCGAGACCGAACTGACCGGCGAAGAGACCCCCGAGATGCGCGACAAGCTCAAATCTCTCGGCTACATCAATTGAGCTCTTCGAGCCGGACAAGAATGTCCGGCCCCACCGATTGGTAGTGGGCCGAACATTCCTGTTCGTCCATCCCGTGTCCGCCGGCAATCCCTAGAAAAACCGCATCATGTAGGTCACGCGGACGCCGCGGCCGATCTCCGGCGCGAGGTCTTTGATGAACGACGAGTGGTTGCGATAGAGCCGGTCGCCGACATTGAAGACGTTCACCGAAAACTGGTGCGCCGCGTGCTGCCGCGCCAGCGTGTACGAAGCCTTCAGGTTGACGACCGCATAGCCAGCCGTGGGCGTCTCGTCGGTGAACGTATCGCGCTGGTCGGCCGCCACGATCAGCTCGGGCGAGAAGCGGAAGCCGGCATGGTTGAGGTCGAAGCCGAGCTTGCCGCGCAGCGGCGGAATGCGCGGCAGGGGCGTATCGAAATCGGTGTCCTTGGCGTTCACCAGATCCATGCCGAGGTTTAGCCAGAGTTTCTGGTGCAGGCCGAAGCCGGCGTTGAATTCCGAGCCGACGTAGCGGGCGTTGCGCTGCGTGAACTCGATCACGCGCAAGCCGTCGTCCTCCTCGCCGGTCGCAAACGGAAAAATGAAGTTGCTGAAGTCGTAGTAGAAGAAGTTCGCCTCGCCGCGCAGCCGGGCGCCCTGGTGACGCAGCGACAGATCGATGCCGTCGCCAACTTCGGCCCCGAGGTTCGGGTTGCCGACCTCGAACGCCAGATTGCCGACGTGCGGGCCGAAGTTGTAGAGTTCCTCGAGAGCCGGCGCGCGGTAGCTGTGGGCGTAGTTGGCGACGAAGGCGCCGCCCTCCCAGGTGTCGGCATGAATGCCCGCCGCGGCCGACCCGCCGGTGAATCTCCGTCGCACGGCGTCCGGGACGTCCGAGCCTTCCCCGCCCCGCTCGCCGAAGGCCGGCCGGTACTGCTGCGTCTCCACGCGGCCGCCGAACTGGAATTTCATGCGCTCGAACTGCACCTCTTCCAGCGCAAACGCGGCGGCGCCGTTCTGGTCCACCGGCGGCGACAGGGCCTCCTCCCCGGCGACGTCGTAAGAGCGGTCGATGCCCCAGAACCCAAAGCGGCCGCTGAGGCGTCCAAACTGCTTCTGCTCGAAGACGCCGCGGTAGATGAACTGGTCGTTGCGGAAAGCGGTGCCGATCGCCTGGTCGCCGTCTTCAAAAAACTCGATCTCGTCGTGCGCCCAGTCGGTGTAGCCGAGCTTAAGCTCGAAGCTGTCGACGAAGGATCCGATCTGGTTGAGTCCCCAACTGACGCGGTAGTTGCGGCGGCGGGTGTCGAGCGCAACCCGCTCGAGTTCCTCCTCGTGCTCCTCGCCTTCCTCCTCTTCTCCCTCATGCTCCTCGCCTTCCTCTTCATGGCCGTGGCCGTGGAGTTCGCTGGCGAACGGCACGCCGTTGCGGCCGTCATCGGCCTTGAAGTCGAAACTGAGGAAAGTCTTGTCGCCGAACCAGCCGAAGCCGGCGTTGCCGTTGACCACCTGGGCGCGCGAGTTGAAGATCTCGCCCACCTGCGGCGCCGTGTAGTCAGAGGTGCGCGTGCCGGCGGCCGATCCCCACAGCATCCACTTGCCGGCGCCGAGTTCGAAACCGGCGCTGCCGCCGCCCAGTGAATTGGTCGTGCCCGCCGAGCCCGAGACGAAGCCGCGCAGGCCGTCGTGACGATGGCGGTGGAGCTCATGGTGGCGGCTGATGGCGTTCACCGTGCCGCCCATCGCGTTGCCGCTGTAGAGCAGCGTCGCCGGCCCTTTCACCACCTCCAGGCGCTCGAGCTGCGCCGGGTTGACGACCTCGCCGTGGTCGCCGGATTGGGACGAAAGCGTCCCGGTGCGGATGCCGTCTTCCATGATGAGTACGCGGTCGCCGTCGAAGCCGCGGATGATCGGCCGCGACGAACCGGGGCCAAAGCTGCGCTTCGCGATGCCGGTTCCCACCTTCTGATCGAGCGCTTCGCCCAACGAGACGTCGCGCGAGAAGGTCAAGTCGTAGGCGTCCATCGTCTCGACACTGTTGAACGACTCGAACGGCGTCTGCTCCTTGGCGCTCGAGGTGACGGTCACTTCGTAGCGCTGGGTCGACAGCGTCAGAGCGAAATCGACCTCGGTCGCCCGGCCGGCGACAACCCGGATTTCCTTGGACTCTTCGGTGAACAGGCTGTCCAGATGGGAGAGGACGTGATACGAGCCAGGCGGCACGGCCTCGATCTCGTACTCGCCTTCGTCGTTGCTGAAGACGCTGCGGCCCAGCCCGACGACCACGACGTTGGCGCCGTGGAGCGGCGTATCGCTCCCCTGCATCGTGACCTTGCCGCGGATGCTGCCATCGGCCTGCGCCGAGAGCGGCACGCTGAACACGCCCACCAAGGCCGCCGTCACGCAGGCCCTCCACCAGAACTGCTTCATTGAAAAACTCCCTCCGTCTCGTCCGGTCCATGCCAGCGTCAGCCGCCGTTGAGCGGCCGCTGACGCCAAAGATTCACAGGACAAAGGGAGGAGCGCGACCGAGGCGTTCGGCCTTAGGCTGATTGCTGGGCGACGCCGTCTCATCCGCCGCCACGCGGCCGGCGGGGGGCTCGGGAACAGGCGTCAGCGCGCTCGCGGCGTCCACGAACTGCACCTGTCCGGTGTGGCACAGAGCGCAGTCATGGTCATCGCCGCCGGTCAACAGGCCGCAATGCACCTGTGCGACGGCCAGTTGCGCTCCGACGAAGATCGTCAGCGCCAGCCAGAGAACCGATGGAAGGCGTGAAAACAACGGCTAACGGCTAGTTTAGCCCTGTGGGCGGACCATGGCAAAAGCGGCGGACCGATTGCGCTGGAAGGCGGAGCCGATCAGGTCAAAACTTCAGTAACGGCCCGCCCGTGGACGTCGGTCAGGCGGTGCTCGCGGCCGCCGAAGCGATAGGTAAGCCGCTCGTGGTCAACGCCCAGCGTGCGCAGGATCGTCGCGTGCAAATCGTGGATCGAGACCGGGTCGGCGGCGACCTCGGCGCCGAGTTCGTCGGTCTCGCCGTGGGTGACGCCGCCCTTCACGCCGCCGCCGGCCATCCAGATGGTGAAGCAGGCGGGGTGATGGTCGCGGCCGTCGCCGTTGCCGGTGTCGGGCGTGCGCCCGAACTCGCCGGCCCAAACGACCAGCGTCCGCTCGAGCATGCCGCGCGACTTGAGGTCGGCCAGCAGGCCCGCTACGGCCTGATCGGTCACCAGGGCGTTGGTTTCGTGGCCTTCCCGGAGCTTGTCATGCTGGTCCCAAGTGCCGTTCATGCCGAACAGATTCGGGCAGGTGACCTCGACGAAGCGGACGCCTTCTTCCACCAGCCGCCGCGCCCGCAAACACTGCATGCCGTAGGAGCGCTTGGCCGGATTGTCCGCATCGAGCCCATAGAGGCGGCGGGTCGCCTCGCTCTCTTTGTCGAGGTCCAGCACGTCCGGCACGAGCGACTGCATGCGGTAGGCCATCTCGTAGTTTTCGATGGCGGCTTCCAGGCCGGCGTCGGCCTCCGAGGCTTCGAGGAAATCGGCATCCTGCGCGAGCATGGCGTCGATCTTGGCGCGCTGGACGGCGTCGGTCGGATCAGCCCGGACGAGGTTGTCGATCGGCACGCCCTCGTCGCGAATATGGGTCGCCTGGTAGGTGGCGGGCAGGAAGCCGTTCGAAAAATTCTCGATGCCTCCCGGCGGCACGTAGATGTCGCGCAGCAGGATGTAGCCGGGCAGGTTGCGGTTCTCGCTGCCCAGGCCGTAGACCGTCCACGAGCCGACGCTCGGGTAGCCGCCCACCAGCCGGCCGGTGTGGAGGAAGATGTTGCCGCGCGCGTGCAGCGGAAACGGCGAATGCATCGAACGGATGATGGCCAGATCATCCACGTGCTTGGCCGTGTACGGAAACAGCGAGCTGACCGGGGCGCCGCATTCGCCGTACCGCTGAAACTCCCACAGGGGCCGCAGCCATTTGCGGTTGGGACCGGCCACATAGCTGTCGAGCTTCGCCTGCTGTCCGTCGAGCTCGGCCAGCTTGGGCTTGGGGTCGAAACTCTCCATGTGGCTGACCCCGCCCGGCATGAACAGGAAGATGACGTTGTCGGCCGTCGGCGGGAAGTGCAACGGCTGCGGAGTCGCCTCCGCCCCGTTCGCGAGCGCCGAGAAGGCGAGCATGCCAAAGCCGTTCGAGGCCGTTTTGAGGAAATCGCGGCGCGACGCCGGCCGGATTCGCCCGCACACTCCGGGGACGCGACTACTCGACATAGAGAAACTCCTTGGTCGTCAGCAGCACATGCGCCAGATCGCGCCAGACGTCGACCTCGGCGGGCGCCTGGTCGCTGGAGGGCGAGCGCAACGTCGCCAGCCGGTCCGCCAGAGCCGCAAAGCGCCGGCGCTCCGGCGCGGAGGGCTCGCGCGCCAGGATGATACGGAACAGGCCGTCGAGGCGATCGCCCAAGGCCTCTCCGTTCTCGGCCAGAACGCGGCGCGCGCAAAGACCGGCTGCCTCGGTCACCAGCGGATCGTTCAACAGCGCCAGCGACTGCGCCGGAACGGTGGTCGAATCGCGGGAGCCCCGCGTGGTCGACGGCATCGGGAAATCGAAGGTCTCGAGGAAACCGGGGCCCTCCATGCGGGTGACCTTCAGATAGAGGCTGCGACGGCCGTCGCCCAGCAGCGGGCCGGAGAACAGGCGGCGGTAGTCCTTCGGCGCCTTGCGATAGGGGTCCACGCTCGGGCCGTACAGCGCGGGCTCAAGCTCACTCGCCACCGACAACAAAGTGTCGCGAATCTCCTCGGCCGAGAGCCTTCGCATGGCGTAGTGGTGCAGCAGGGCGTTCTGCGGGTCGACCTCGAGCGCGGCGGCCGTGGTTTGGCCCGACTGCCGGAACGCCTGCGAGGTGACGATCCGCCGAATCAGCCGCTTGACCGACCATCCGTCGGCCATGAACTCGCGCGCGAGATGGTCGAGCAGTTCCGGGTGCGACGGCTTTTCGCCCAAACTCCCGAAGTCGTCGACGCTCGCCACAATGCCGCGGTCGAAGAGATGATGCCAGACGCGGTTGACCATCACCCGGGCGGTGAGCGGGTTTTTCTCGTCGGCGATCAGCTCGGCCAGCTCGCGACGGCCGCTGCCTTTCCCCGTGAGCGGCTCCTCGCCAAACAGGCGGGACAGGAAGCGCCGCGGGGCGGGCTGCCCGGGATTTTCCGCCGAACCGGCGATCAGCACGGGGAAATCGCGCCCCTCGCCCACCTCGCCCAGCCCCTCGGTGACGCGCGGTTCGGGCAGTTGTTGCTCGAGGGATCGGTAGCGCTCGATCAGGGCTTTCAGCTTGGCGGAGGCGTCGGCGCGATTCGTCAGCAATTGCCGGTCGAGGGCCCAGTCCAGCCAAAGGGCGTCGCCGTCGTCGGCCCGGCCGCCAGCCCAACGCTCGATGGCGTCGGCGACGGCCTGCCGGTAGCGTACGGTCAGCTCTTCCCAGTCCGCCGGTGCGTCGCCTTCGAGCAGGGGCGCCAGATGTCCAAGGTCAGCCTGCGGGGGCTCGTCGCCATCGTGCAACACCGCCCGGACAACGCCGAAGTACGACTCGGGTTCGCCGAGCAGCTCGGAGTAGGGCTCTTTGATACGGCCGGGGCGATCGGGGATGCGGGGGTTGTCCCAGCGCGTGACCATCTCGACGAAGACCGGCAGCTCGTCCCACTGCTCCTTCAGGTCAATCGTGTTCCACTCCGGCCGGGAGGCGTCGACGAACTTGTAGTCCTCGCCGATGGCGCAGTTGTCGATCACGGTCCGCCGGGCGCCGAGCATTCCGCCCATCGCCAGCAGGCTGAGTTTCTTGCGATTCTTCGGCAACCAGGGCGAGCGAATGGCGCCGTTGAGCCGCGCCGAGAGCGTATGGGTGTAGCGCCCGGCGGGATAGACGCCCCGCACGGCGGCCTCTCCCTGCGACTGGACCGCGAAATCCCCGCTCGGCGAAGGGCCCTCGCTCAGGCCAATGCCGTCCAGGCTCCAGCCTCCGGTTCCCTCTCGGAAATCGCCAAAACTCTCGAACTTCTCAGCGTTGAAGGCCGCTCGCGCGGCGCGCTCTTCCCGCAGCTTCTCGGCGGCAGCGGCGTAGGCCTCTGCGAAGCCTCCCTCGACCTCCCGGATCGCATGCAACAAATGCGCCGGGTCCTCCAGCGGAGGAGCCTCGTCGGCGGACTCGGCGAGCGGGCGGATGTCGAATCTCCCAGCATCCTGTTTCCACACCGCCGCAAGCTCCGCCCGAATCGCGCTCTTCAACTCCCGCAGTTGGTCACGGATCGGCGCGCTCGCCTCCGGCGTATCGAGCGTGTGCGTGGTGACGCGGCTGCTGTTGAGCACGCTGTAGAGGCCGTAGTAGTCCGTGGTCGGGATCGGGTCGAGCTTGTGGTCATGGCAGCGCGCGCAGGCGACCGTCAAACCCTGGAATGTCTTCGAGAGGACGTCGATCTCGTTGTCGATCACATCGAGCGCGATGCCGCGGAACTTCACGCAGTCGTCGTGCCCGGCCTCGCCCAGGCGGTAGAAAGCCGTCCCGATGGCGGACTCGTTGATCTGCTCCTGCTCGTTGACGCGCGGCTCTTCGAGCAGGTCGCCGGCGATGTGCTCGCGTACGAAGCGGTCGTACGGCACGGCCTGGTTGAAAGCCCGCACCACGTAGTCGCGATAGCGCCAGGCGCCGACCACCTCATAGTTCCACTCATAGCCGCGCGTCTCGGCGTAGCGCACCAGGTCGAGCCAGTGCCGCGCCCAGCGCTCGCCGAACTGCGGCGAAGCCAGCAGTTGATCAACCAGCCGCTCGTAGGCGCCAGGCGAGGCGTCCTGCTCGAAGCTGCGAATCTGCTCGGCTGACGGCGGCAGTCCGGTGAGCAGGTACCAGAGTCGCCGCGCGAGAACCCGGCGGCTGGCCGCGGGCGCCGGCTTCAGCCCTTTTCCCTGGAGCCGCGCCAGCAGAAATCGGTCGATCGGGTTTTCCGACCAGGACGCCTCGGCGACGGCCGGCGGCTTGGGATCGGCTACCGGCTGAAAGGCCCAGTGGTCGCGCAATAGCTCGGAGTAGCGGTCCTCCCCGCCCTCCGGCGCAGCGGTCTGCGGGGTCCACGGAGCCCCCCTTTGGACCCAATCTTCGAGCGCCGCGATCTCTTCCGGAGCGAGTTCGCCGTCCAGCGGCATGCGCAACGTCTCGCCCCGTACGGCCCGAAGCAACGGACTGGCCGCCGGATCGCCCGGCACAACGGCGGGTCCGCTCTTGCCCCCGGTGAGCAGGCTCGCCCGTGAATCCAGCCGCAGGCCCGCGAACTGCTTGTCGGCCCCATGGCAGGCATGGCAGCGCTTCACCAGCAGCGGCCGGATCTCAGTCTCGAAAAACTGCAAATCCGCCGTGCTCGGGGCGGACTGCGCCTCGCCGACGCCAACCAACGACAGCGCCAGGGCCGGCGCCAACAGGACTCGGAGCAAGGATCGGATGGGGACAGTATAAGCCGTCCAGCGCCGGGCGGGCCGCTCGGGTATGCTGTCGGGATGCGTCGAACGGCACTGCTCCTCGGACTGACAATTTTTGTGTGGGGCTGCGCCAGTCAGCCCGCCCCGGAACCCGAGGCGGCCGTCTCGGTCCCGAATCACCCCGACTTCAAACCCGCCCCCGAACAAGGTCCGATGCCGGACACCGTGCTCGTCGTGAAGCGCACGCCCATCGAGAAGGCCAAGTACCCGGCGATCGACTTTCACTTCCACGGCCGGCGCCTGGAGACGCCTGCGGACTACGCCCGCATGGTCGAAATCATGGACCAGGCCGGCGTGGGCGTAATCTGCAACATGGACGCCGGCTTCGGTGAGAACTTCGACAAGCACATGGCCGCCAGCGAAGCCGTGCGCGACCGCTTCCAGCAGTTCGCTCGGGTGGATTTCGAGGGGATCAACGAGCCCGGCTGGTCGGAGAAGGCGGCCGCCGAGCTCGACCGCTGCTTCCGCGCCGGAGCGGCCGGCCTGAAGATCAGCAAGCGCCTGGGCCTCGAGATCAAGAACGCCGACGGCAGCTACATCCAGTGCGACGACCCGCGCATGGATCCCATCTGGGAGATGTGCGCCCGGCATGAGAAGCCTGTGATGATCCACGTCAATGACTCGGCGGCGCGCTTCCAACCCGTCAGCCAGCGCAACGAGCGCTGGGAAGCCGGACAGTGGCGCCAAAGCGTGGACGGCAACTACTACGCCGCCGGCTTTCCCGACACCGAAGCGATTTTCGCCGCCCGCGAGCGCATGCTTGACAAGCACCCGAACACCCGCTTCGTGCACGCCCACATCGCGCTGCTGGGGTTCAATCTACCGCGCGTGGCCGCGTTCCTCGACAAGTATCCGAACTCCGACATCGAGGTCTCGGCGCGATTGCAGGAGATCGGCCGCCAGCCCTACTCAGGTCGGGAGTTTCTTCTGAAGTATCAAGACCGCATCCTGTTCGGCACCGACGGCGACCCCAGCCGCGAGGTCGAGCAGTTCTGGACTCCCCACTGGCGCTACTTCGAAACCAACGACGAGTACTTCAACCATCCGGCGCAGATGCTTTCGCAGTTGGGAGCGCCGCTGCAGGGCCGCTGGGCGATCCACGGCGCCTATCTGCCCGATGAAGCGCTGCGCAAGATCTACTACGAGAACGCTTTGAAATACCTGCCGGGGGCGCGCGAATCGATCCGGCGGCAGTTGAACTAGCGCCCGGCGAGCGCCGGGCGGACCCGCTCCCGTACAATGGCGACTTGCCGGAAGCCATCGAAGACCGCCAACCGACATCTGAAGGACTCATCCGGGCGGTTGGCCGCTGGGACATCGTGGCTCTGACGGTGAACGGCGTGCTGGGGGCCGGCATTTTTGGCCTTCCCGCGGTCGCCTTCGCCCGCCTCGGCGTCTACAGCCTGGGCGGGTTCGTTTTCTGCGGCATCGCGGTCGCGCTGATCACGCTGTGCTTCGCCGAGGTCAGCTCGCGGTTTTCCAACACGGGCGGCCCCTATCTGTATGGGCGCGAGGCGTTCGGCCCGGTAGTCGGCTTCCAGGTGGGCTGGACGGCCTGGATCTCGCGTGTGACGGCTTTCGCCGCGAACATCAACCTGCTGGTCGCCTATCTGGGCTTCTTTATCCCGGCGGCGCAAGAGGGCTGGGGGCGCGGACTGGTCATCGGGACGATCGTGCTGGTGTTGACCGCAATCAACGTGCGCGGCGTCCGCGACACCACCAAAGTCGGCAACGTGCTGACCTTCGCCAAGCTGACCCCGCTGGCCCTGTTTCTGGGCGTGGGCTGCTTCTACGTCAACCCCGAGGCCTTCACCGCGCCCGCCGCGCTGCCGGCCTACGATGAGTTTTCGGCCGCCATCCTGGTGCTGCTCTACGCCTTTGTCGGCTTCGAGATGGCCGCGATCCCGGCCGGCGAGATGAAGGATCCGCAGCGCGACCAGCCGCCGGGACTGCTGATCGGCATGGCCGTCATCATCACCCTCTATGTGCTGGTGCAGATCGTCGCCATCGGCACGCTGCCGGAGCTGGGAACCTCCGAGCGGCCGCTCAGCGACGCCGCGGCGCGCTTCATGGGTCCGTTCGGCGGAGGGCTGATCGCAGCCGGCGCGGTCATCTCGATTCTGGGCAACCTGACGGTGGTGATGCTGGTGACGCCCCGCCTGCTGTTCGCCATGGCGGAGCGGCGTGAGCTGCCGCCGTTCATGGCGGCCACGCACGCGAACTTCAACACGCCGCACGGCTCGATCTATGCCACGTCGGCGGTACTGCTGGCGCTGTCGTTGACGGGAACGTTCATCTACGCGGCCACCATCAGCGTGTTGGCGAGGCTGCTGGTGTATGCGGTCACCTGCGCGGCTGTGCCAAAATTCCGGCGCTCGCCGACGGCCCCTCCGGCAAAGTTCCGGGCGCCGGGAGGAGTCGTGGCAGCTGGATTTTCGCTGCTGCTGGTGGTTTGGTTGGCGCTGCAGACGTCCACCGAGCAGGCGATCGATACGGGCATCGCGGTGCTCATCGGCTTTGGGTTGTATTTCTTTGCACGCTGGCGCGCCTCCTAACAGCCTGCCATCCTGAGGGAGGCTAGGCCATCCCGCCATGCATCTGACGCTGCACACCGACTACGCGCTGCGCGTTCTGCTCTACCTCCGCCTGCGCGGCGACCAGAAATCGACGATCCAGGAGATCGCCGACGCCTACTCCATCTCCAAGAATCACTTGATGAAAGTGGTGCAGCGGCTAGCCGGACTGGGTTACATCGAGGCGATGCGCGGACGCGGCGGCGGGCTGCTGCTGGCCAAGGATCCCGCGGAGATCAACCTGGGCCGCGTGGTCGAAGAGATGGAGCCCCACTTCAACCTGGTGGAGTGCTTCGACATGCAGACGAACACTTGCACCATCGTCTCGGCCTGCGATCTGAAGGGCGTGCTGGCGCAGGCCCAGCGCTCGTTTCTGGGGACGCTGCGCGGCTATACGTTGGCCGACCTGGGTTCGCGGCGCGAGCAGTTGCTGACGCTGCTCCAGATCAGCGGGACGCCTTGATCCCGCGGAAGTGCGTGATCGTCCCCAGCGGCAGCTCGCGCGTGCGCAGTTTGCGCAAGTCCGTCACTCCGGCATCGAGCAGCAACCGCTCCACGCGGCCGTGCGCATGGTCGGCGGTGCGGTCGAACCCGTCCACCGTCCTCACGATCAGGAAACCCAGCGCCGCGGCGCCGTGCGGAGCCGTCCAGTCCGTCACCAACAGCCGTCCGCCGGGACGCAGCACGCGCATCGCCTCGGCGAGCGCCGCCTGCTTCTCCGGACGGAGCAGGTGGTGCAGCAACAGCGTCATCGTGACGCGGTCGAACGAGGCGTCTCGAAACGGCAACGCCTGCGCAAAGCCGGCCGCCCAGCCGGCTGCCGGGCTGGTTTGGGACTGCGCGTGCCGCAGCATGGCTTCATCCGGATCCAGGCCGAACATGCGTGCGGCGGGCCTTTTCGACCGGACCGCCCGCGCCAGCGACCCCGGGCCGCATCCCACATCGAGCACGCGCATGCCGGGCTCCAGCGCCAAGTCTTCGGCGATCCGGCCCGGCAGGTCCTCGAGAGAGAACCAGCGCATCATCCGGACGTAGAACGACACCGACCGCCAGCGGCCCAATGCCGGAACCCAACTCCTGCGCTGCGTCTTCTCCACGCCTGTAAGCAGCATAGCGCTGCCTCAGCCCGACGGCCTGATCCCGCATCCATCCGAGCCGCCTCCCTTCAAGGGGGCGGGTTCTTGACGACCGACACCCGCCGGCTCGAAGCCGGCCGGCGCCAAGGGGATTGACCCAGCCGGGCCCCTCCGCTTAAAGTAGCATTATGAATGCATCTTTAAGCGAAGGGACCCCGCTGCGGACCTACCATCGCTCGGGAGGCGTTTCTGAGAAGGTCGACGCGGCGGTCATCGGTGCGGTCGTCGACGACTTCTACGGCGTCGCCCGGCAGGATGCCGAGCTCGGCCCCGTCTTCGACGCCCACGTCGCCGACTGGGACCGCCACTTGGCCACGATGCGGCGCTTTTGGGCGACGGTCCTGCTGGGCGAACGCGGCTACGCCGGCAACCCGATGGTCAAGCATCAAGGCGTGCCGGAGCTGAGCGCCGATCTGTTCCGGCGCTGGCTTGATCTTTTCTCGCAGACGCTGGCGCGGCATTGCGACCCGGACGACGCCGCAACGTGGGAAGCCACCGCCCGGCGGATGGGTTTTGCGATGTCTTCCCGCATGGGATTCCGCCAGATCGAGGACCTGCTGCCGTGACCGGGCGCGCCCTGCTCGCCGCCCTGTTGTGGACCGTAGCGGCCCAGGCCGGCAACCCCGTGGAGCGGCTCCAGCAGCGGCTGGACGCGGGCGAGGTCCAGCTGGAGTACCGGGCGCCGCGCGGCTACCTGGATTCCCTGCTCGAAGCGTTGGGGATTAGTCCGCTCACGCAGACGCTGGTGTTCTCGAAGACCAGCGCGCAGTTTCGACTGATCTCGCCGCGCTCGCCCCGAGCGATCTACTTCAACGACGACGTCTATGTGGGGTGGGTGCGCGGAGGGCCGATCCTCGAGATCTCCACCGCCGACCCGCAGGACGGTGCGGCGTTCTACATGCTGCCGCAGGAGCCCGTCTCGACGCCGCGCATCGTGCGCGACCAGGGGCAGTGCCTGCAATGCCACGAATCCGGGCGAACAGCGCGAGTCCCGGGGCACATGACGCGCTCGCTGTTCGTCGACTCCAGCGGGCAGCCCGAGCTGCGCTTGGGCGGCGTGGATGTCGACCACACCACGCCGCTGGCCAAGCGGTTCGGAGGGTGGCTGGTGACCGACGCCGTCTTCGAGCACCAGGGCAACCGCCTCCTCACGCCCGGCTCCACGGAAACGGAGCCGTTCAATTTCTCGGACGTCAGCAACCCGGACGACTACCTCAGCTCCGAAAGCAGCGTCCTGGCCCATCTGCTGCTGGCGCATGAGACGCAGACCCACAACCGCATCGCCCGCGCCGGAATTGAAGCGCGCAGGGCGATCGAGTACCGCGACAACATGCGCAAGCTGTTTGGCGAGGCCAGCGAGGAGACCGAAGCCAGCGTCCAGCGCCGTATCGAGAACCCGGCCGAGGAGTTGCTGGAATACCTGCTGTTTGCCGAGGAAGCGCCCCTGCCCCCCGGACTCAAAGCCGACACGCCGTTGGCCCAAGAATTTTCGCAACGCGGCCCGCTGTACGAACTCGATCTCGAACGGCGCCTTTTCCGCGTGCCGCTGAGCTATCTGGTGCTGTCCGAAGCGTTCGACGCGCTGCCGGCGGAGACGCATGACTATCTGCGCCGCCGCTTGAAGCAGATTCTCCGGGGAGAAGACAACAGCGCTGAGTTTGCGCATCTCACTGCTGCGGACCGCGAGGCGATCGAACGCGCCCTACGCAGCGAGAAGCCGAGCCTGTTGGCCCCGGCGGCGCCGTAAGGCTGCTCATCCAAAGATGTCTTCGTGAGCGGTCTGGATAATCGCTGCGACCGCGGGGTTGGAAACTCGCTGCTCCGGTGAAATCGCGTAGAAGCGGATGCGGGTCGTCTCGATCCGCGCGATGACTTCCACCCGGTAATGCTCGATGGTGTGCGCCTCGATGATGCTCGAAGAGGCGAACAACCCGCCCCCGCGTTGCCCATACTCCTTGAGCAACTCGTTGTCTTCGAACTCCGCTATCACCATCGGCCGGATTTGTTGCCCGGCGAACCATTGGTTGAGCAATCGCCGCAGCGAGGTGTTGTCCGTCGGCAGCAGGAACGGCGCTCCGTCGAGCGATCCGGGAAAGCCTTCGCGATAGCTTCGAGCCAGATCCGGGGCGCCGAAGATCGTGAGGGTCGACTCGCCCAGTAGGTGATTGAACGCGTTGAGAGTGAACTGCGGCCCCATGGGGAAATCCGACAACACCATGTCGAGTTCATGCACGGCCAGGCTCTCCATGAGCGGATTCGGCTTGCCCTCATGGCAGACGGTGCGAACGCCCGGCATTTGCAGAGCCGGTTCGAGAAAGCGATACGCCACCGGCTTGGGCACAATATCGGTCACGCCGACCTTGAAAAGCCGACCGCCGTCAGGAGGACGCCCTTCCAGAGCGCCGATGAGTTCTTCGCCAAGGCCGAAAATGTCATTCGCATAGCGGTATGCAAGCTGGCCGGTTTCGGTCAGGACCAGGTTTCGGCCGGATTTCTGGAACAGCTTCTGTCCCAGGTTGTGCTCAAGAGTTTTGAGCTGCGCGCTGATGGTGGGATGCGCCAGCCGGAGCTGTTTGGAAGCAGCCGTCAGCGACCCGGTCTGCGCGACCTTCCAGAAGTAGTAGAGGTGGTGGTAGTTGAGCCAAGTCATGTTACACCGGCTCTATCCCTACCACGATCTGTAGGTCCGACCGGCAGAATTCTCACGCCCGTGTAGCGGCGTCCATCATTGCAGCCAGTCGCTCGGTCTCGGTGTCTTGCAGAAACGATTGCAGACTCTGACCGGACCGGCGCTGTTCGAGAAAGCCCTCGAGTAACGCCGCAATCGACTGCGCGGCGTCGCCGGCCGGACACCGAAAGCCAATGTTTCTTCCAAACGAGCGCTCGCGGCCCAGCGCTCCGCCCAAGCGGAATGAGAAGCCGTCCTCGAGACCTCTGTCGGTGCGGATCTTGCAGCCCTCCAGGCCGATGTCAGCCACTGCGTGCTGCGCGCAGCCGTTCGGACAGCCGGTGACGCTGATGCGCAGCGGCTGGTCGAACCCGGGGACCAGACGACGCAACTGCGCGCTGAGGTTCTTGGCGAAGCCTTTGGTCTCAGTCAAGGAGAGCTTGCAGAACTCCGAGCCGGTACAGGCCAAAAGCCCTCGTGCGAAGGGATCTGGGGTGGTAGAGAGTCCATGTCCGGCCAACTGGTCCGCCACCCCGCCGGCGCGCGCGGCGGGCACGTCGACCAGCACCAAGTTCTGCGTTGTCGTCGTGCGCAGAGCGCCGCTGCCATCAGTCAGCGCCAGGTCAGCGGCGGCCCGCAGTTGGGTTGGGGTGATCCGCCCTCGAGCGACAGCCGCGCCAACGTAGCAAAGGCCTCGCTGCTTCTGAGCGTGGATCCCCACATGGTCGCGATAGGGGGAGTCGGGTTCGCTTTCCGGCACAGCCGGGTCGAGCTGAAAGCCCAAGCGCTGGTGCAGTTCATCCAGAAAGCGCTGCTCGGACCAGCCATGGCGCACAAACAAAAATTTCAGGCGGGCGCGCTTGCGGTTCTCCCGCAACGGGTCGGCGTCGCGAAACAGTTCCGTTGTCGCCCGGACCACCGCTAGCGCCTGGTCCCAGCGCACGAAGGCGTCCAGTTTGCGGGCAAAGTGCGGCGTGTTGGACAGTCCGCCGCCGACACGGATTGAAAACCCAGTCTCGTCTCCCCGACGCGTCGCCGTGAGGGCGAGGTCGTTGATCTCAGGAAAGCAGCACCAGACTTGGCAGCCCGTGATCGAGACCTTGTACTTGCGGGGAAGGTTGTAGAACTCCTCGGCGCCCACCAGCATCGCGGCGGCTTCGACGACGAGGGGTGACGCGTCGCAGATCTCATCGGCGTCCAGCCCGGCCAGCGAGCAACCTGTGATGTTACGCGCGTCATCTCCGCAGGCGGCCAAAGTGGTTAGCCCGGCGTCGCGCACGCGCTCGAGCACGGCAGGCAAGTCTTCAATACGAATCCAGTGGAGTTGGAAGTTATGCCGGGTAGTGATGTCGAGCAGTCCGCGCCCGTACCGCTCCGCCAAGTCCGCGATCGTGCACGCCTGGTCCGCTGTCAACAAGCCGCTGGGGATACGGATGCGCACCATGAACCATGGGGTCGTACGGCCCTCGCCGCCTCGACCGCCCAGCACGCCTTCGCCGTTGCCTTGCGTATAGACGCCCCACCAGCGGAAATAAGTCCGCAGCCACTCCTCGGGTATGGATTCCCAGCCGTGTGCAGCGAATTCGCGAATCTCATCAAGACGCGTCCACGGGTTCTTGGCGCGCTTGAGCGCCTCAACAGATTCCGCCGGATTGATCTTTTTCATGGGGCCGTGTGAAGACCAAACCAGGCCGCCGCGACTCTTCCGCCGGCGGCAGCCCGGCACTGGCCAGGGGAAGGCATCTATGCGATCGGCATACGACGCGTGGCCGCCAATCGCTTCTCGGCCTTAGAGGTTGCCTCTTGCTCGGCGGCTTCGCGCGTCCGGCCGGTTGAGCGAGCGATCAACGCGCCGGGCGAAACGTTGTCGACCTTGCACACCCACGACTCGCCCAAACGGTAGCTGATGAGATGGATTGGCCAGCCGGCGAGTTCGAATTCAAGTTCGTTGTAGTCTTCGGGGGTCATGCCGCCGCCCCTTGCCGGACCGGAGCGCCGACCAAGTTGCCCCATTCAGTCCACGAGCCATCGTAGTTCTTCACATCGCTCAGGCCTATCAGGTAGCGCAGTACGAACCAAGTGTGGCTGGAACGTTCGCCGATGCGGCAGTAAGCCACCACCGGCTTGTCTCCGTCCACGCCGGCGGCTCGATAAAGCCGCTCGAGTTCGTGACGATTCTTGAACGTACCGTCTTCATTGCAGGCCAAGCCCCAGGGAACGTTCTGCGCACCAGGGATGTGACCGCCGCGCTGGCAGGTTTCCGGCAGTCCCGGAGGCGCCAGGATCTCTCCGGAGAACTCTTTCGGGCTGCGGACGTCGATCAGATCCACCTCGTCCGCCGGCAGCGGGCGCGGAATATCGGCCAGGAAGGCGCGGATCGAGAAGTCCGGGGCCTCGGAGCGGTATTCGGCCGGCTGAACGCTAGGCGTCTCCTGAATCACAGGGCGGCCCTCGGCGACCCACTTCTTGCGACCGCCGTTGATCAGTCGAACGTCGCGGTGACCGTAGATCGTGAGTTGCCAGAAAGCCCAGGCGGCGAACCAGTTGTTGTTGTCTCCGTAGAGCACGACTGTGGTGTCGTTGGAGATGCCTGACTCCCGCATCAGGCGTTCGAAGGCGTCCCGTGGAATGATGTCGCGGTGAACGGTGTCGCAGAGCTGTCGGCTCCAGTCCCAACCAATCGCGCCTTCGATATGCCCTTCGGCGTAGGCGTGCGTGTCCACATCAACCTCGACGACGCGAACCGAATCGTTTCCCATGTTCTCTTCCACCCACTGGGTGGACACTAAAGTTTCTGGATGTGCGTAATCGTTTTCCATTGCTGTTCCTCGGTGCGGATACGGGGTGAGTACGTCGCCTTCAACCCTTCACCTCGCTCAGAGTCCTCAGGAAGCGGGCGCAGGAGAAGATTTGACCGACTCCTGACAGCAACAGGTAGAGCGCCCTGTGATCTTGCCAATCGATCACGACGGGGGCGCGGTTGCCTCGGACTGCCCCAAGTTCCGCCCCGGTGACGAGATGGAACCGAGTACGCTGTCGTTCCGTTCGCATGTGCCCTGAAGACCTCGACTTCAGGCTAGCCAAGCCAGAGGCGTTTGATAAGTAGAGGATACGGGATTCTTTTGTTGATTTTTCCTACATAAACAGACCCGAGGGCAAGCGCCTAGAACTCGCCCAGCCGCTCGACCTGGAGTGGGCGCGGCGCGACGAGCGCTTCGATGTCTGCGAGCGCGAATGCCTCGCGGAGCCCGAAGCAGAACATCTCCGGCGCCTGGCTGGCTTCGATGTCGCGCTCGATGATCTCGTCCAGGCTCGAAAACGCCTCGGCCAGATGTGCGCCGGAAACCGCGTCGGGCTCGAGCGCCGTGGCGATCAGGGCTGACAGGCTGGTGCGCGGTCCGACCGCCTGCACCTCAACGGCGCTGCCGTAGCGTTCGCGAGCCCAGCGGGCCGTCGCTGCAATCTGCCCCGCCTGGATGCCCAGCGGACGCTCTCCCAGAGACGCGATCAGGATGCTCCACAGCCACTCCTTGGGCTGCACGTGGGATTCGCCGAAAAACAGCGGGTCGACGGCGATCACCCGGCGGCCACGGCCGACCTGTTCGCGGACTTCTCCGGCGACGCTCGCGCGCCCGCCGTCGGCGACCAGGACGACCGTGCCGCCGGGCTGCGCCGGTTCGAACTCGAGCGCGGGCACGATCCAATCGTTGTCCATGTGCAGCCGCCAGCTCTTGATCTTCAGCCCGTCTTGCGCGGACTCGTTCGCGAGCTTGGGAACTGTCTGGTAGCGCGGCGCCTTGACGACGCGCAGCAGGTCTTCGCGCGTTCCCCGGGTGCGTTGCGGCAGCTTCTTGGCGACCGCCAGCGCCAACTGGTGCACGTCGAGGTTGTCGGCCGGCAACGCTGTTTCGAGTTCTTCGCCGGTCTTGAGCTCGGCGGTCACGTCGATCTCCTCCACCGGAAAGTCCGCGCTGCCGGCGTAGAAGAAGTCGCGCAGCATGCGGTAGAACGCCTCGCGGTTGTCCTGGCCGTAGTTGTGGCCGGGATCCTGGTTGATGTGATGCCGCAAGCTGACCTTGCGGTCATAGAGCTCGTAGATCGGGGCCGCGCCTTGCAGCAGCGGAGGCAGCGCATACTCGGCCTGGAAGCAGCAGGTGTCACGAGCGTTGTTGGTCAGCAGCGTCGGACGCGGCGCGCGTAGGGCGGTCAGGTGCGTGTAGTCGGCCACACTGGCCAAGTCGCTCGGCGTCTGTTCGGAGTCGCCCAGGTCGAGCGAAGGGAACTGGGTGCGCGTGACGAAACTCGAATAGCCGGCCACCGGGTTCGCCAGCGCCACCCGCTCGTCGAGCGAGCTGAGGAAGATGGTCTGCCAGCCGCCCCCGGAAAGCCCCGTCACGGCGACGCGCTCGGGGTCGGCGTTGGGGTGGTCGAGCAGCAGGTCGAGCGCGCGCTGCTGCGCCAGATAGTGCAGAGCGATGCCGCCGGCGCCGAGCAAGTCGAGCTGGTTGATCTTGGTGTGGTTGTTGCCGGGCGTGTCGAGCTGCCCCATGCCGATCCACTCGACGTTGAGCGCCAGCAGCCCGCGCTTGGCCTGGTTGATGCAGCGGATCTGCTTGTAGTCGGCGGCCTTGCCGTCGGCGCGGTCGTGGCCGTTGACATTGAGCACCGCGGGGACCTTGCCCTGCAGATTTTCGGGCTCATACAGTAGCGCCGGAATCCACAAGCCCGGAACGGCTTCGTAGCGCAGTTTCTTGATGCGGTAGCCGGGCCCGCCGGGAATCGTCTCGAGCCACTCGACGCGCGTGTCGGCGTCGCGCCAGGCTTTGGCCTCGCCGCGGAAGATCACCTCCTCGAGCACCCGTCGGCGGATCTCGCCGGCTTGCGACTCCCAGGCCTCCTTGTCGGCGGGGATGCGCAGCGGCGGCACGCGCGACGCCGTGAAGACTTTGGTCTCGACGGTGGTCTGATTGGGCGCGAGGATCGGCTGCGACAGGACCTGGTGCAGCCCGCGGTACTGCGCTGCGGCCGGGACGGCGAGGCAGCATGCGGTGATGAGCAGGCCAAGTAGGAGACGGGATGGGCGTAGGGTTGGGGTCGGCACGTGAGCTAAATTCTAACGCCAAGCCGCTTCCTTCCGGTCGCATTGGAGAGCTGGAGCTACAATTGCGGGCATCATGACCGCCGCCCCCTCCCTCCGCAGCCGTTTGTTCATGAGCCTCGCATCCAGCCTCTTGCTCGCAGTCTCCCCTCTCTCGGCTCAGGACGCGCAGCAGGGTGCGGCGCTCTACAGCGAGCGTTGCGCGGTCTGCCACGGCGCGGCGGGCGAAGGCGCCTCGGCGCCGGATCTGACCAACCCGCGCTGGCATCGCGAGCACGACGACGCGCGCATCGACGCCGTCATCCGGGACGGTATCGCGGGGCGGGCCATGCCGGCCTTCGGCTCGAGCCTCGACGCCTCGGCCCGCGCGGCGGTCATCGCCCACCTGCGGGAGCTGTCACGCAGCGCTGCGCAGCCGACCACCGAGGCGCAGGCGCCGCCGATCGAGGTTGACGGGCAGCGCCTGCTCGCAGCGGAGAGCGACCGCTCGAACTGGCTGATGTATGGCCGCGACTACGGCAACGGCCGCTTCAGCCCGCTCGAAGAAATCAACCGCGACAACGTGGAAAACCTGATCCCGGCGTGGAGTTTTCAGACCGGCGTGCCCGACGGCCTGCACACGAGCCCGCTGGTCGTGGACGGCGTGATCTTCCTGTCGACCGCCTGGAACCACGTTTTCGCCATCGACGCGCGCACCGGCGCCGAGATTTGGCACTACCGCCGCACGCTGCCCGACGAACTCAAGTATTGCTGCGGGCCGGTGAACTGGGGCGTCGCCATCCTGGGCGACACGCTCTTCCTCGGCACGCTCGACGCCCATCTGGTGGCGCTCGACGCGCGCACGGGCCGGGTTCGCTGGGATGTGGAGGTCGGCAAGCCCGAAAACAACCTCAGCATCAAGTCCGTGCCGCTGGTGGTGAAGGACAAGGTGGTGGTCGGCATCGCCGGCGGCGACTTTCCCAGCCGCGGCTTCCTGGACGCCTATGACGCCGCCACCGGCAAGCAGGCCTGGCGCTTCTACACCGTGCCTGGCCGCGGCGAGCCGGGCGTGGAGACCTGGAGCGGCGACTCCTACGAGATCGGCGGCGGCGGAACCTGGGGCGTCGGCTCCTATGATCCCGACCTCGACCTGCTCTACTGGGGCGTCGGCCAGCCCTTTCCCGACTACGACGGCGACGCGCGCGAAGGCGACAACCTCTACACCGACTCCGTCGTCGCGCTCGACCCCGACAGCGGCAAGCTCCGCTGGCATTTCCAGTACACCCCGCACGACATGTGGGACTGGGACGGCATCAACGAGCTGGTTTTCGCCGACATCGAGCACGAGGGGCGGACGGTGAAAGCGATGCTGCACGCCGACCGCAACGGACACCTCTATGCGCTCGAGCGCGCCACCGGCCGCTTTCTCTACGCCGAACCCTTCGTGCGCGTGACCTGGACGAAAGGTTTTGAGCCGGATGGCCGTCCCATCTTCGACCCAGCGGCTTTCCCAACCTACGAAGGCGTCACCGTCTGCCCCGGCGCCGCGGGCGGCAAGGAATGGAACGCGATGGCCTACGATCCCGGCCGCAAGCTGGTTTTCGTGCCGGCGATCGAGAACTGCGCTGTGTTTTCCAACTACGGCGTCAAGGCGAAGGCCCAGGGCCTCAAGCCCGGCCCCAGCGGCTTCCGTTACCTGCCCGGCAAAGCCTACGGCAAGATGATGGCCATCGAAGCCGACACCGGCGAAACCGTCTGGGAGCAGAAGCTGCGGACGCCGGCGGGCGGCGGCGTGCTAGCCACCGCCGGCGGTCTGGCCTTCACCGGAGACGGCGAGGGCAACCTGCTGGCCTACGATTCCGACAGCGGCGAGGAGCTGTGGTCGTACCAGACCGGGTCAGGGATTCGCGCGGCGCCGGTGACGTATGAGCTCGACGGCGTGCAATACATCGCGATCGCCTCGGGCATGGGCGGCGCGGTGCGGGGCTATACGGGTCCCGGGGCGCCGTGGATGTCAGCGTCTCGTAGCGGCAGCGCGCTGTTTGTGTTTCGTCTGTTCGAGCCGGGGGCGTCGAGGCGTTTTCACGGCGGGGCCAAGCCGTAGAAACGGATCCACACAACAAAACCGCACCCATAAGAGTGTGTAAAAATACTGCGCCCGCTGATCCAGACGTTCCGACGATACACCGATTCCGTCTCCGGTTTCCCCATTTCCCCCGGCTTTAGCCGGGGGGAAATGCTCGTCTAAGCGACTCAAAGTACGGCACTTGCCCTCACCCGCTCTCGCGGGTGAGGGCAAGTGCAAGAGACGGGAGGGTCCGATCTTAGTTGCCCCCGGCTGAAGCCGGGGGCTATCACCGAACACTCCTGTCACGTTTTCATACAGCCTCATAAGGGCGCGGGCCCGCAGGCTCACGCCTGCGGTTCTGTCGCGCGATTCTCGAGGCGTCAGTCCCACCGCAATCCCGCAGCCAGCGGGTGTAGCATAGGGCCAACCGCATGGACCGCCGCAGCTTTCTCCAAACCTCCCTCGCGGGCCTATCCGCCACGGCCGCTGCGCCCGAACTCTGGTCGCAAGGCCGCGAACTCCGCCCCATTCCGCCCGTTCAGGCGCCCGAGAAGAAGCTGATCTATGACATGCACGTCCATGACTGGTTCGTGGACGACCCGCCGCCGTCGCCCGAGTTCGCGGAGATGCTCAACAACAGCCGGCCCGACTTCACCTACCAGATGAACGCCACCTGGGAGCAGTTCCAGTACGACATCGACGCGGCGGAGAAGGCCGTTCTGCTGACCATCGCCTTCAACGACGTCGGCAAGTCCGGCAACGACCGCATCGCGCGGCTGGTCAAGCGCTGGCCGGAAAAACTCGTGCCGTTCGGTTCGGTGAATCCGTTGTTTCCTGACGCGCTCGACGAGTTCAAGCGCGCCGTCGAGGTTTTGGGCATGAAGGGCTTCAAGCTCAGCCCCGTCTACATGAGCTTCCACCCGATGGACTCGCGCGTGTTGCGCATCTATGAACAGGCGCAGGAGTGGGGGATTCCGCTGATCTTCCACACCGCCACCGCGCAGGCGCCGAACGTCTCGCTCAAGTGGGCCAACCCGATCCTGTTCGACGACGTGGCCTACGCCTTCCCTGAACTGAAGATCATCATGGCCCACATGGGGCACCCCTGGCAGAAGGAGTGCTTTGCGATGGCGCGCAAGCATCCGAACGTCTGGGTCGAGCTGTCGGGCAACTTCTATCGGCGCTGGCAGTTCTACCAGGCGTTGCTGTTTGCTCTGGAATGGGGCCAGACTTACAAGATCATGTTCGGCAGCGACTGGCCGATGACCACGCCGCGGGAGACCGAAGAAGGGTTGCGCGCGACCCGGGAGTTCGCCAAGGCCGGACTGCCGGAAATCCCCGAAGCCGTGATCGAGTCGATCCTCTACCGCAATTCGCTCGAACTGCTCGGCATCGAAGCCTGACCTGACGGAGTTTCAACCATGACCCACCGCATCGCCCTGCTCATCTTCTCCTTCACGCTGCTTGCCGCCGACGGTTTGGCTCAGAAGCTAACGGCCAACCTGCGCTACATCGAAAACGGCCATGAGCGCCACGTGCTCGACGTCTACACGCCCGAGAAGCCGGCGCAAGGGCTGCCGGTGATGTTCTGGCTGCACGGCGGCGGCTGGCAGGCCGGCGACAAGAGCGATGTGGCGATCAAACCCAAAGTCCTCACCGAGCGCGGCATGGTCTTCGTCTCGAGCAACTATCGCCTGCTGCCCGACGCCACCATGGACGAGCTGACCGCGGATGTTGTAGCTTCACTGGGCTGGGTTCACAAGAACATCGCCCGCTACGGCGGCGACCCGAACCGCATCTTTGTCGGCGGACACTCCGCCGGAGCGCAACTGGCGGCGCTGCTGTGCACCGACGACGGCCTGTTGGAAAGCGTCGGCGTGCCGTTCGAGGTCTTGCAGGGCTGCATCCCGGTGGACGGCGACACCTACGACATCCCGAAAATCATCATGACGGCCGAGCTGCGGCAGGCAGTCTACGGCAAGCCGATGCCGACCTTCGGCCATCGCCAGAAGTTCGGCAACGACCCGAAGAAGCATCTCGAGTTCTCAGCGGTGACGCACGTGGAACCGGACAAGGGCATCCCGCCATTTCTGCTGCTCTACTTTGCCGGCAACGCCGACACCCGGGCCCAGGCCGAGCGGCTGGGGAGCGTACTCGAGGCAGCGGGCGTCCCGGCCAAGGTTTTCGGCAAGAGCGACGCCAACCACGTCCGTCTCAACGACGACCTGGGCAAGCCCGACGACCCGGCCACCCAGGAGCTCTTTCGCTTCCTCGACCCGCTGATTGGCCGCTGAACCCGGACGCCGGCCCCCGACCCCGCTCGCCGGCCCATCCAGCCCGCTCGCCTGCGGTCCGCACCCGGTCGCGAGAACGCTCTGCGCCCGAGACGGCGCCGCATCCGATGGTAGGTTGATAGTTTCCGTGAGCGTGCTGCGAACACTCATCGTCGACGACGAGCCGGTCGCACGCCGGGTCCTCGCCGAGGAACTGGCCGATCTGCCTGACATCGAAGTAGTCGGCGAGGCCGACAACGGCGAGGCGGCGCTGCGCTCGATCGAGCGGCTGACGCCCGACCTGGTGCTGCTCGACATTCAGATGCCGGTCATCGACGGCTTCGAGACCGTGCGGAACCTGCGCGGCCCCTTGCCGGCCATCATCTTCGTCACCGCCTACAGCGAGCATGCCCTCAAGGCCTTCGAGGTGGGCGCGGTCGACTACCTGCTCAAGCCGGTCCGCGCGGACCGCCTGGCCGTGGCCGTCGAACGCGCCCGGGAGGCGCGCCGCAGCCCGCTCGACAGCGCCCGCAAAGTGGAGCATACGCTCAACGCCGAAAGCGCGATGAACGCCCGCCGGCGGCCCAAGATCGTCGCCCGCCGCGGACACGACTACCACCTGCTGGACCTCGACGAGGTCTACGCCTTCCAGGCCGACGGCGAGATCGTCTGGATCCTGACCGGGCAGAACAAATTCATGGCGACCCAGACGCTGCAGGCGCTCGACGATCGTCTGGCGGGCTCGCAGTTCCAGCGAGTGCACCGCGGAGCGCTGGTGAACACCGACAAGATCCGCAAGATGGGCGCGCTGAGCAGTCAGCGCTGGCTATTGACGCTCAACAACGGCCTCGAGTTCGTGGTCAGCAAGCGCCAGGCGCCCATCATCCGCGACCTCATCCGCTGACGGCCGGTCGACCAGCCGTCATTTCCGTCCGCGGCGCCGTCGCCGGAACTTGAAAGCCGACCCGCGTGCCCGCCCCGGAGGATTCGACCGTGAAGCGGGCCGCCGCGCCGTAGCACAGCTCGATCCGGCGGCGGACGTTGTGCAATCCGTGCCCGGGCTCGAGCGCGCGGTGAACGTCGAAGCCGACCCCGTCGTCCGCTACGGCGACGGAGAGGCCTTCCCCGGACATCTCCAGGTCCACCGTGATCTCGCCGCCCCGCTCTTTGCCGCTGATGCCGTGCTTGACGGCGTTCTCCACCAGCGGCTGGACGGTGAAGGCCGGGATCTTCGCGCTCCGTGCGGCCTCGTCGCAGCGCATCTTCACCGACAGGCGGTCCTGCAGCCGCAGTCTTTCAATGGCCAGATAGGCCTCCACCACGCGCAGCTCCTCTTCGACGGCCACGTACTGGCGCCGGCTGTCGAGCGAATAGCGCAGGATGTCGGCCAGGTCGAGCAGCGTCTGGCGGGCGCCCGACGCCGAACGCGGGATGGCGCCGTAGAGGGCGTTGAAAGCGTTGAACAGGAAATGCGGGTTGATCTGCGCCCGCAAGGCCTGCAGTTCAGCCTCGGCCAACAGCCTTTGTTGTTCGGCGCGGCGCAGGCTCTCCAGGCGGATCGCGGTCTCCTCGGCCAAGCGTTCGAGGTCGCGCAGGTCGGCGCCCAAAAACCGCCGTCCGCCACGGCGCGGCCCCAGCCAGAGAGTGCGGCTGCGGCCCGGCGCCAGACGCAGCGCGACGGCGACTTCCGCCCAGGGCTGCGCCGGCGAGCCGGGCCGCGCATCTTGCTCGTCCAGCGCTTCCACGGCGGGCTTGACAGCGGCCTCCTCGGACTCCGCCAGGCGCCAGCGCTGCGACGAGGCGAACTCGGCAATCACCCGGGCGGCCTGGTCCACAAAGGTCTTCTCGTCCCCTCGGACGGCCCGCAGACGAGCGAGAGCGGCCGCAAGATCGCCGCGGGGAAACAGCGCCGGTTCAATGCGCCGTCCGATGGCGTCGCGAACCAGCGGATAGGTCAGGATCGCCAGCGTCGCCGCCACGCCGAGCGCAGCCAAACCCGGCGCGCCCGCCTCTTCGATGCGGCGCCATCCCACGCGCGACAGCCCGGCCAGCAACGCGCCCGCGAACCCGCCGGCCAGCAGCGCCGCTCCCAGCCAGCGCACGAAAGCGTCGACAAGCAGGAAGCGATGGTCCTGGAGCAAGACGAACAGCGCCAGCGGAATCGCCGCATGGTGTAGCAGCAGCTCGTGGGTCCACGACGCCGGGCCCGGATGCGCTTCGAAGTGCAGAAACGAGCCGGCCAGCAGAAACAGGCTCAACGCGGCCGCTCCGCGCATCGCCGGCCGCCGGTCCCCTGTCCCACGCCGCACGAGCAAAAACACGAACACGCTCGCCAATGCGCCGAAGCCGTAGGTCACCAGATCGATCGCCAACTCGTGCGAGCCGACCGCAATGCCCAGCCCCTCGAGAAGGTGGAACAACGCCGCCGCCGCTCCGGTCAGATAGCCGGCCGTGCGCAGCCAGCGGTATTGCGCGCCCAGGGCCAAGTGCAGCAGCACTCCCGGCAACATGCTCAGCACGGCGAAGCTGACGGACGCCACGATCTCGCGATAGGCGTTCGAGGGCTCGAGCAGCAGCACGATCAGCGAACCCAAGTTCCACAGCAGCGCCAGCGCCGCAGCAGCCGCCGGCGCCGACAAACGCGCATGGCCGCCCAGCCGCGCACCCCGGTCAAGCAACAGCAGGAACGCCGCAAACGCGATCACTCCGGCCAGGTGGCCGAGCTCGTTGACCAGAACGGGAGAGTGAACCGAGGCATCCATCGTTGAGCCGGCGGAACGCCGGAGGCTCATTACAGCACGCCGCAGCCGCCCGGATCACCCCCCGCCCGGGGCCGGCGCCGTCATGGGGAGCAACGCCGCCAACCGGCTGGTCCGCTCATCGGCGCTTGCATCCCGCTCATCGGGCGGACGTATGCGCCCTCCGGGGTCCTCCGTATCGGAAACGAGCGGATTCGACCCGGCGCCCGAGTTGGGTCAGCGGCTTTGGGTGCGGGGCGATGTGCTAAAGTCTGCGTGCGACGGGGCGCCGCCGGCGCCCTTTTGCTTGGAGGCTCGGCAAAAGTGAACAAGATCCCTGTCAAGATCACGATCAACGGCCGGCTCTACGAACGAGACGTGGAACCGCGCACTCTCCTGGTCCATTTCATTCGCAATCTCGGCGCGCTGACGGGCGTGAAGGTCGGCTGCGACACCAGCCAGTGCGGCTCTTGCACGGTGCTGCTCGACGGCGTCGCAGTCAAGTCCTGCACCACGTTGGCGGTGCAGGCCGACGGCGCCGAGGTCACCACCATAGAGGGCCTGGCCCAGGGCGAAACCCTGCACCCGTTGCAGGAGGCCTTCTGGAACAAGCACGGCCTGCAATGCGGCTTCTGCACGCCGGGCATGATCTTCGCCTCGCATGAGTTGCTGCGGACGAACCCGGACCCGAGCGAGGAAGAGATCCGGCACGCCCTCGAGGGCAACTTCTGCCGCTGCACCGGCTACCAGAACATCGTGCGCGCCGTGCGCGAGGCGGCCGGCGTGATAGGAGGCTCGCGATGACCACCCGCACATTCGGTTCCGGGATCCGCCGGCGCGAGGACCCCCGCCTGATCACCGGCGCCGCCCTGTACACCGACGACATCACGCTGCCCGGGATGCTCCACGCGGCCTTCCTGCGCAGCCCGTACGCGCACGCCAAAATCAACTCGATCGATACGGCCGAGGCGAAGAAAGCGCCCGGCGTCGCCGCCGTCTACACGGCCGCTGACGTCGAAGGCCATCTGCAGCCCATGCCCTGCGCCTGGCTGCTGCCCGACTCCGGTCTCAAGGTCGCCGACTATCCGCCGATCGCCAAGGGTAAGGTGCGCTATGTGGGCGACATCGTCGCCATCGCCGTGGCCGAGACGCGCGAGCAGGCCGCCGATGCGCTCGATCTGATCGATGTCGACTACGAGCCGCTCGAGGCGACGCTCGACCCCGTCGAGTCGTCCCAGTCCGGCGCGCCGCAACTGCACGAAGGGATCGAGGGCAACCAGGCGTTCCACTGGACGGTGAAGGGCGGCGACATCGACGCGGCTTTTGCGAACGCCGACGTCGTCGTCAAGGAGCGTATCGTCCAGCAGCGGCTGATCCCCAACGCGATGGAGCCGCGCGCCGCGGTCGCACACTACATCCGGGCGTCGGGCGAGCTGACCCTTTGGAACACCACGCAGAACCCGCACATCGCCCGCTTCATCACGTCCGGCGTGACGGGCATCCCCGAGGACCGGCTGCGGGTGATCGCGCCGGAGGTCGGCGGCGGATTCGGCAGCAAGATCGCCGTCTATCCCGGCGAGATGCTCACGATCTTCTGCTCGAAGCAGCTCGGCCGTCCCGTCAAGTGGGCCGAGACGCGCAGCGAGAACTACCAGGCGACGACGCACGGCCGCCATCACACGCAGGAAGTCGAGCTGGCGGCGACCAAGGACGGCAAGATCACCGGCCTGCGGGCAACGGTCTGGTCCGCCATGGGGGCCTACCTGTCGACCGCGGCCCCGGGCATCCCGACGATCTTGCACGGGCTGATGCTGTCGGGCGTCTACGACATCCCGGCGGTCGAAGAGAACGTCTACGGCATGTACACGAACGCCACCCCGGTCGAGGCGTATCGCGGGGCCGGGCGTCCCGAGGCGACTTTCATGGTCGAGCGCATGGTCGACCTGCTGGCGAATGAGCTCGGCATGGACCCGGCCGAGGTGCGCCGCCGCAATTTCATCCCGAAGTTCGACGACGGTCACGACGTGGTGACCGGGCTGACCTACGACTCGGGCGACTACCCGGGCATCCTGGCCAAGCTGCTCGACCACGCCAAGTACGACGAACTGCGGGCCGAGCAAGCCAAAGCGCGCGAGGAGGGCCGCTACATCGGCCTCGGCCTGGCGACCTATGTGGAGATCTGCGGTCTCGGACCATCGCAGGTGGCCGGCGCGATCGGCTTCCAGGGCGGGCTGTGGGAGGCCTCGATCGTGCGCTTCCACCCCAGCGGCAAGGTGCACGTCTTCACCGGGACGTCGCCGCACGGCCAAGGCGAGGAGACGACTTTCGCGCAGATCGTGTCGGGCGAGTTGGGCGTCAGCCCGGACGACGTCAAGGTCGTCCACGGCGACACCGATTCGACGCCGATGGGATGGGGCACTTACGGCAGCCGCACCACGGCCGTCGGCGGCGCGGCGCTCGCCATCGCGGCGCGCAAGATCCGCGAGAAAGCCAAGATCATCGCGGCGCACCTGCTCGAAGCCGCCGTCGAGGACATGGACTACGAAGACGGCAACTTCTTCGTGAAGGGCTCGCCGGACAAGGCCAAGACGATCCAGGAAATCGCCCTGATGGCGAACGTGGCGTGGAATCTGCCCGAAGGCGTCGAGGGCGGTCTGGAGGCGTCGACGTTTTATGATCCGCCGAACTTCGTCTATCCGTTCGGCGCGCACCTGGCGGTCGTCTCGGTCAACCCGGAGACGGGGCAGGTCAAGCTGGAGCGCTACATCGCGATCGACGACTGCGGACCGCAGATCAACCCGACGATCGTCGAGGGCCAGATCCACGGCGGCGTCGTTCAGGGCGTCGGCCAGGCGTTGTGGGAGGAGGCGGTCTATGACGAGGACGGCCAACTCGTGACCGGCTCGATGCTCGACTACGCCATCCCCCGGGCGGACGGGTTGCCGAACATCGAAGTGCTCTCGACAGTCACGCCGTCTCCGCATCATCCGCTGGGGGTGAAGGGCGTCGGCGAAGCGGGCACGATCGCCTCGACCGTGGCGGTCTACAACGCCGTGCTGGACGCGTTGAAGCCGTTCGGCGTCAAGTCCGTGCCGATGGCGCTGACGCCGGAGCGCGTCTGGCGGGCCATCGAAGAAGCGAAGGAGGCTTAGGGCGATGTTTGCACCCGAATTCGACTACTACCGCGCCGGCTCGGTGGCCGAAGCCGGCAAGCTGCTCGCCGAGAACCCAGGGGCGAAGATCCTGGCCGGCGGCCACAGTCTGATCCCGATCCTGAAGCTGCGACTTGCCGAGCCGCCGGCGCTGATCGACATCGGACGCGTCGCCGAGATCAAGGGCGTCTCGACGCGCGGCGACGGGCTGCGTATCGGCGCATTGACGACGCACGCCGACATTGCCGCATCGGCCGATGTCCAGCAGCGCGCGGCCGCGCTGGCCGAGGCCGCCGGCCTGATCGGAGACCCAGCCGTGCGCAATCGGGGCACCATCGGCGGCAACGTGGCCCATGCCGACCCAGCCTCCGACCTGCCGCAGGTGCTGCTGGCGCTGGGGGCGACGATTCACCTCGTCGGCCCCAACGGGGAGCGGTCTTTGGCGGCGCAGGACTTCTTCGAGGAGGTCATGACGACAGCCATCCTGGAAGACGAGGTGCTGACCTACATCGACGTCCCCGGCGCGAAGACCGGCCAAGCGTCGGCTTACGCCAAGTTTCCGCATCCGGCTTCGCGGTACGCCGTGATCGGCTGCGCGGCCAGCATCACTCTCGCGAACGGGACGTGTTCGGAAGCAGTCGTCGCCGTGGGCGGGCTGACCGGCAAGCCGACGCGGCTCGGGGCGGTGGAAGAGGCGCTGGTCGGCAAGGCGTTGACGGACGAGGTCGTCGCCGAGGCTTCCCGCGCGACGGCCGGCGCTCTCGGCGATGAGGCGATCGGCGACGTCTTCGCCTCGGCCGAATACCGCAAGGCGGTCGCTCATGTCTGGGTGCGTCAGGCCGTCTCGGCCGCGGTCGCGCGAGCGCAGTGAGTCAGGCGCCGGAACTCCAGGCGCCCGCCTCGGTGGCCGAACTGCGAGCGCTGCTGGAACAATTCGACTACGTGGCCGACGAGCCGCTGGCGGTGGCCGTCTTTCTGGCGCTCGAGCTGCGGCGTCCGCTGCTGCTGGAGGGCGAGGCCGGCGTCGGCAAGACCGAGGTCGCAAAAGTCCTCGCGCGGGCGCTCGGGCGCGATCTGATCCGCCTGCAATGCTACGAGGGGCTCGACGTCTCGCACGCCGTCTATGAGTGGGACTACCCGCGGCAGCTGCTCGAGATTCGGCTGATGCAGGCTTCCGGCGCAGTCGACCGCGAGGCGGCGACTCGCGAGCTGTTCGGCGAGGATTTTCTCATCCGTCGGCCCTTGCTGCAGGCGCTCGAGCACGCGGGCCGACCGCCGGTGCTGCTGATCGACGAACTCGACCGCGCTGACGAGGAGTTCGAGGGCTACCTGCTCGAGATCCTCTCAGACTTCCAGGTGACGATCCCCGAACTCGGGACCGTGCGGGCCGCCGAGCCGCCGATCGTCATCGTCACCTCGAACCGCACGCGCGAGATCCACGACGCGCTCAAGCGGCGCTGCCTCTACTGCTGGATCGACTACCCGTCCTACGAGAAGGAGCTGGCGATCCTGCGCCGCAAGGCTCCGGGCGCCGGCGAGCGGCTCTCGTCCCAGGTGGCGGCGTTCGTTCACGAGTTGCGCACGCGCGAGCTGTACAAGACCAGCGGAGTCTCCGAATCGCTGGACTGGACGGCTGCACTGGTGGCGCTCGATAAGCAGGAGCTGGACCAGGCGACGATCGACGCCACCCTCGGCGTGCTGCTGAAAACGCAGGAGGACCTGGCGGCCGTCCGCGGCGAGACGGTGCAAGCGCTGCTGCAACGGGCCCTCGCCCGCGGCGTGCGTTCCAGCGGCTGATGGGACATCTGCTCGAGAACCTGCTGCACTTTGGACGGCTGCTGCGGCGGTTGGGGGTGGACGCCGGCCCGTCGTCGATGCTGCTGGCGGTTGAGGCGTTACGGAGCGTTCAGATCGGACGGCGGCGGCAGGTGCAGTCCACACTGCGGGCGGTGCTGGTGCGGCGCGCCGAGGACCTGCCGGCGTTCGACGCGGCGTTCCGAGCCTTCTGGCGCGCCCCGGGCCGGGGGAAAACGGAGCTCGACCTGCGAGCGCTGGGCGAAGACGCCCGCTTCGGCGAGCCGCACGTCGAACTCGCCTCGCTCGGCGGCGATGACGCGGGGGCGGCGGAAGTCGCCGAGCGGGTCGAGCGCATCGAGCTGCGGACCTACAGCGGCGTCGAGGCCCTGCGCCAGAAGGATTTTGGCGAGATGACCGCGGAAGAGCTGGCCGAGGCGGCGCTGCTGTTGCAGAGGCTCGCCTGGCGGCCGGCCGAGCGCCGCTCGCGCCGCTGGCGTGCGGGCGAGGGCGGCGCAGTCGACCTGCGCCGCCTGGTGCGCGAGAGCCTGCGCCGCGAAGAGCCGGCCGCTCTCCCGCGCCGCTCCCGCAAACGGCGCCGCCGTCCGCTCGTGCTATTGTGCGACGTCAGCGGCTCGATGGAGCGCTACTCCCGCATGCTGCTCCAGCTCTCGTATAGCTTGACGAGCGGGCTCGAGCGCGTGGAGGCGTTCCTGTTCGCGACGCGGCTGACGCGCATCACGCGCGATTTGCAACGTCGGCGGCTGGACCTTGCGCGACTCTCGACGCGTGTTCCGGACTGGTCGGGCGGAACGCGGATCGGCGAGGCGCTGCACGCGTTTCACGTCGAGTGGGCGCGGCGGGCGCTGACGCGCGGGCCGGTGGTTCTGCTGGTGTCGGACGGTTGGGACCGCGGCGACCCCGCGCAGCTCCGTCGCGAGATGGCGCGGCTGCAGCGCTCGTGCCACCGGCTGATCTGGCTGAACCCGCTGCTCGGGTCGCCTGAGTACGAGCCGCTCACGCGCGGCATGCAGGCGGCGCTGCCTTACGTGGACGATTTCTTGCCGGCGCACAATCTGGCAAGTCTCGAAGATCTGGCTGACCGACTGAACGACCTGGAAGGAGGACTGAACAGATGGAGCTCAAAGCCGAGTACGCATTCGCCGCGGACCCTGAGAAAGTCTACGATTCACTGACCGACATCGAGTCGGTGAAGGCCTGCCTGCCCGGCTGCGAATCGATGGAGCAGATCGGCGAGAACCGCTACAAGGCGGTGATGTCCATCGGCGTGGCGGCCGTCAAGGGCCGCTTCGAGGGCACGGTCGAGATGCGCGACCTGAACCGCCCGACCGGCTATACGCTGGTCGTCGAAGGCAAGGGCAAGCAGGGCTTCATGAACGGCGAGGCGGCCGTGACGATCGCGCCTTCGGAAGAGGGCTCGACGCTCGAGATCAACGCGACGGCCAAAGTGGCCGGCCCGATCGCCCGCGTCGGCCAGCGGCTGATCGGCAGCGCGGCCAAGATGGTCACGGACAAGTTCTTCGGCTGCATGAAGAGCCGCGTCGAGGCCTAGGACGAAAAGGCGGCGAGACATCAGGCCCCCCTTACTCGCCGCCGCAGCTTGAAGAGGTCATGGCGCGGACGCGAACCGCCGCGATTCATTGATCGGCGCCGCCGGTTCAAGCATGCGACGAGGTTCAGGACTCTAATGAGACGGCGGAGAACAGCCCCGCGCGCAGCCAATCCTGGAACCAGTTGAACAGCGCCTCTTCATCCACATCGGCGCCGGCAAGCGTTCGCTCGATCGCCGAGCCCAGCGTTGCGCCGGATGCAAGGAGTTGAACAAGTTGAAATGCGGGCGTCGAGAGCCTGAGCCAGAAGACGCGATAGGCGCGGCGGTACACCGCGATGTGCGTTCGGGTCGGTTCCGGGGAGGGATAAGCGAGGCCGTCGCGCCAGGCTTCCTTGAATTCGTCGACCGGATAGGCAAATCGCCGTAGCCGCAGCGCCGTCGTCGGCTCGAAGCGAGCCGCCTCCCAGGCTGATTCCGGGATAGCGGCGAGCTCCTCCGGTTTCAGCGGGGGCGCCTCTTCCGCATCGAAGGCCTCGGTAACGGCCAACTCGAACCGCGCCAGATCCGCGAGGAAGTCCTGATGCTCGAATGGCGGCAGCTCCGCGATATAGGCCGGGACGTGATCGCCCAGACGATTGAGGGTGTAGCTGCGCGAAGGGTAATCGCGGACGTATCCCGCCACGAGCCGGGCGAACTGCGTCTCGCCCAGCCAGTCGCGAACGACGGGGTAGTCCGATTCCAGGGCCTCCTGCATGCGCATCAGGTACATCCCGCGGTAGACGCCGGCGCGTTCGAGAGCCGTCAGGCTTGCGGAGGGTGTGACGATGCTCGAGACATCGCCCGAGTACTCCCTGGCCGTCGCGTCAGACCGCAACGCTTCCTCATCGCTGCCTGCCTGGGACGTGATGAAGGCTTGCAGCCAGCGCTGCGTCCTCGGTAAGTCCAGATCAGCTCGCATGCACGACCTCCTGGGTCTCGACGGGCTGCGTGCGATATGCAGCGGCCTTGCGCGCTTCGGCGTGGACCACGTCGAAGTCCGGAATATCAGCGTCCCACTCGAGCAAGGTGGGGACCGAGCCGAGGCGTTGATAAGCGTAGCGATACAGCTCCCAAACTTCGTCGATCACATGGTCATTGTGCGTATCGACGATGTGCGTGCCTTTGTGCGTGTGCCCGGCCAGGTGATGCTGCACGACGCGATCTCGAGGCATCGCGTCGATGTAGCGCTTGGGCTCGAAGCTGTGATTGAAGGCGCTGACGTAGACGTTGTTGACGTCCAGCAGGAGCCCGCAGTCGGCTTCTTCGGCGACCGTGGCCAAGAAGTTCCACTCGGTCCAGGTGCTGTCCGCAAACTCCAGATAGGTCGAGGGATTCTCCAGAATGATCGGACGTTCGAGGAAATCCTGAATCTCGCGAACGCGGGCGACGACATGTCGCAGCGATTCGTCCGTGTAGGGCATCGGCAGCAGGTCGTGCACGTTCAGCCCGCTGACTCCTGTCCAGCAGAGGTGATCGGAAACCCAACGCGCCTTCGTACGCGAGGCGAGAGCCTTGAGCTTTTGCAGGTAATCCCAGTCGATCGGTTCCGTGCTGCCCACCGACATCGAAACGCCGTGCATGACGACCGGGTAGCGCTCGGCGACCTGGTCGAGCACGTGCATCGGCCGGCCGCCGGTATCCATGAAGTTTTCCGACAGGATCTCGAACCAGTCGACCTGGGGAGAGTGCGAGAGGATGTGGGCGAAATGTTTCGTCCTCAGGCCGATCCCGTAGCCGAGATCCGGAAGGTTCCATCGATTGGACATAGCGTTGGGGGCTCCCGACATTCGTAGACGAGGCGGGCTGAAACCCATGCCCAGCCCACCCCTTCCTGGCGAGACCTACGTCTTTTTCAAGGGCACGGCGCAGCCGCCTTGGCCCTTGCAGTCGTTCTTGCCGGCGCAATCGTGCTTACCGGCGACGGCACAGCCGCCCTGGCCCTTGCATTCGTTCTTGCCGGCGCAGTCATGCTTGGCAACCGTAGCGCAGCCGCCCTGGCCCTTGCACTCGTTCTTGCCGGCGCAGTCGTGCTTGCCGGCGACGGCGCAGCCGCCTTGGCCCTTGCAATCGTTCATGCCCTTGCAGACATGCTTTTCGCCCTTGGCCTGGCCATGAGCCAACTCGGGCTGGAGAGCTACGCCGGCGGCAATACCAGCGACCGCCGCGCTGAGCGCTTGGTGAAATTTGCGTCTTGTCATGGGTGTGTGGGGGTTCTCCTTGGGGATCTCGTCCGCTTGGCAGGTGAAACCATCCGCGGCCCCAGGCTGCCTTGCTACATCCATCCAGTTCGTCCTTCGCGCCGGCGCGGTTATGTTACACGTGAAAATCCAACCTCGAACGCAAGTCGCCTACGGCTCGATCTCCAGCAACCGGCCGGAACCGCCCCGTAGCGACCACCAGTAGCCGAGCGCGGGCGCGAGGAACTGCAACGTCCAGATCCCATAGCTCTCCTCCATGGCGAGATGGGCGTGATAGCTGAGAAAGATCGAAATCGACAGCAACAACCAAAACACGCCGCAAAACAGTGCGGCGAACGGCAAGCCTGCGGCGATTCGATGCTGAGTCGGGCTCGGGCCTGTGTTAGCCCGCATTTCTCACCAAGTGGTTGAAGCAGTGACGGCAGGGCTTGGAGCAGCGCAAAAAGGCACCGGCGGGACCGATCCTTGCCGCGAAGCTCTCCAATCGCGTCCTCCTCGTCTTTCGGCTGCGGTCCGTTTTCGGGTTTTTCCCGATTTTCAACGCACTTGTCCTTGTACCGCTCGCGCGGCTCGGATTTTTCGCTTGCTTGTTTTCAGGCAGTTGCCGCCGGAGGCTCGGCGCACAAGCGTCACCGCACCGTCTCTAACAGCCAACGCCACGGCCAGCTCCGGTTCGATCATCGCGCGATTCTACATCGACACTCTCCGAGCCAAGTCGAAGCAGCACGGTCTCAGCGTGCTCGGCTACTGCTTGTTGACGAATCACGTGCATCTCGTCGCCGTTCCGCGGCGCCCGACGTCGCTCGCGCGGGCGATCGGCCAGACCCACTGGCGCTACACGATGCGCTTCAACAAACGCTACGGGCGCAGCGGCCACCTGTGGCAGAACCGCTTCTATTCGTGTCCTTTAGGGCCGACACACCTGGTTGCGGCGCTGGCCTACGTCGACCTCAATCAGGTGCGCGCCGGGCTGGTCGGCGAGGCCGCGCATCATTTTCGCCCCCTCGGAGGATTCCGCCGCCTCATCGCCTATGCATTGAAACACGAGAACTGGGACGTGCGCGTAACTGTCGGCCTTCCAGGCGGCTGGCGGACTTAGATCTGCGAACGGGGTCAAGAAAGTACGACGAGATACGCGAATTGGCCCGCGTCAAGGGGACGCTGAAAACGGATGGCCCCAATCGTTCAATCGTTGATGTGGATGTAGGACGCCGGTATGATTCCTGGGACATGACTTCGCCCCGCAAGACCGCCGCCATGGATGAGCCTCCCATCTATTACGGCGAGACTTCGCCCAACCCGGCGCTGAGCCGCTATGTCTCTTGCTTCTGGCATTGGCGCGTCAGCCGGGACGTCCAGTCCTTCACTCACTCGATCCCGCCGGATGGCAGCGTCTCGCTGTGGTTCCTGTCCGGCATGGGCTTCGGCGTGATGGGGCCTCAGACGCAGCCGTTGCGCGTACCGGGCTTCGGCGGCCAGCGCATATGGGGTGTCCGCTTCTGGCCGGGAGTTGCGGCTGCGTTTCTGCCCTTCCGGTCGGAAGACCTTCGCAACGGTATGCGATTGTCGTCTGTTGCGGAGATTGGCGATTGGCTCGAGCCTCTCCGCGCGGTCTTTGGCGGAGACCCTTCGGAGCTGGAAGCGGCACGGGCCTGGGAGTCCGTCCTGCCGGCGCCGCTAGCGCACTCTTCCCTCGACGCCGCCGCACTCTCTGCGGTGGCCGAGATCCTGCGCTCCCGCGGCGATGTAGCCATCGCGGAGCTCGGCGGCCAAGTCGGTCTTTCCCCACGACAGTTACGCCGCCGCTTCCGCGCCGCGACGGGCCTCAATCCCAAGGAGCTCGCCCGCATCGTCCGCGTCCGTTCCAGCCTGTTCGAAGCGCTCTTCCGCGCGGAGTGGGCCTCGCTCGCCTTCGACCACGGCTTCGCGGACCAATCTCACATGGCCCACGAGTACCAGCGCTTGGTCGGAGACGCGCCCTCAGGCCTGTTGCGTTATCTGCGCACCATCCGGCACAGTCTGAACGACTCCGCCGATTGCAGCTCGCTGGTCCGCTAAACGACCACCGACTGAAAGTCGGTGGGTTGGATGACGACTGAAAGTCGGGTTGCGGCTGAAGCCGCCTGAAGAGCGCCCCGGCTCAGAGCCGGCTCAAGGCTCCGCGGGCGCGGTGATCTTGAACCCTTCGCCGTCCTCATCCCACTTCTGGTTCTCGATGTACTGCTTGATCGTCGCTTCGTCCACCGCGCCCACCGTCGCGCAAAAGTATCCCCGCGCCCATAGATGCTGCCCCCAGTACCTCTTGCGCAGGTGCGGAAACTCTTCTTGCAGTCGCCTCGACGAGCGCCCCTTCACGTACTGCACCAGCTTCGACGGCGCCAGTTGCGGGGGCACCGACACCAGCATGTGGATGTGATCCGGCGATACCGCTCCCCGCACGATCCGCACCTCGCGCGCCTCGCAGATCTGCCGGATCAGATCCCGCGCCCGCTCCGCCACTTCTCCCCGCAGCACCTTGTAGCGGTACTTCGTAATCCACACCACGTGATACTTGATGTCCCACAGCGCGTGCGCGTTCGTGCGGTACTCCGCCATCGCACCATCGTAATCAAAGCCTGCTCAAAGCTCACCGCCTACAAAGGCGGTGGGTTTACACCTGGCGCTTTGAACTAAATCGCTGTCCATTCTTTGACCATTTCTTACAAGACGCATCCGTGCTCGCTGTGCGCCAATCGAACTTATGAAAACCCTGCTGATCCTCCTGCTCGTCGTTCCCGCCGCCTTCGCTGCTGCGCCTGAGATGGGAGCCGTCTTCTGGCTCGTGGGGGAATGGGAAGGCGAAGGGTGGATGGTGACCGGCCCCAATGAACGGCACGAGTTTCGAGGAACGGAGAAAGTCGAGAGTCGGCTCGAAGGCCAGGTTCTCGTCGTCGAAGGCCGCCATTTCGCAAAAGAGGATCCCGCCCAGCCGGTTCACAGCGCGCTCGCGCTGATCTCGTACGACGCTATGCGCAAGCGTTACCGCTTCCAGGCCCACGCCTCCGGACGCCCCGCGATGGACGCCGTCGCCAAGGTCGAAGATGGCATCTTTGTCTGGACGATGGAGACCCCGGGCGGAGTGATCCGCTACAGAATCCGCCAGGGCGAAAACGGCGAGTGGTTCGAGACAGGGGAACGCTCCGCCGGTCCCGACCGCTGGTTCCCTTTCTTCGAGATGAAAATGAAACGCATCCAGTAGGAGGTGGAGCCGAGGCCCGCTGTTGGCCTCTGTTTCGGCGGCTCGCCCCTGCCGAAAGCTTGGGCCCTGCTTGGTAGGCGGGAAACCGAGTGGGAGACCGTGGCTCGCTCGGAGTATTTGGACCGGCTGACTCACCACGTCCACATCCTCGAAATGAACGGCGACAGCTACCGGCTCGAACACAGCAAGAAAGCTCGCCGGCGCTCCGCGGACTCATTTTCCTGAGGCCTGCGCTCCGCCGCCCCAATACCTCCGATGCCTCCTACCTGTTGCCTTTGCGCAGCCCGGGGCGGCAAGATGGGGCATGCGCAATATCGCTGTAGCAACGGACTTCTCAGAAGGCGGCCGACTGGCTTTGGCGCGGGCCGCCCAACTAGCGCTCGAGCATGACGCTCGCTTGACGCTGCTCCACGTGTGGGGAGAGCCGGCGATCGAGGTGGCGCGCATGATGTTTGGCGCCGAGGGCCCGGACATCAATGAATTCCTCAAGAACAGCGTCGAGGAGCAGGCGCGCGCAGCAGTCGAAGACCTCGCCCCCGAATTGCAGGATCGTACGACGGTCCGCATTCTTTCCGGACGGCCGGACAAGGAGATTCTGGCCGCGATTCGAGAGGACGGGATTGACATCGTGGCGATGGGCGCCCAGAGCCGGCGTTCCCGCATGGGATTGTGGTTTGGAAGCACGACGGAGCGCGTCATGCTCAACGCGAACCGACCGACGCTTGCAGTCAAGCGAGAGCCCTCCGGTCCGTATCGGCGGCTCCTGGTTCCCGTGGATTTCTCCGCCAACTCCGGCGCAGCGCTGGAGTTGGCCATGCGCTTCAGCCCGGACGCCGAGATCACCGCTCTGCACGCCTATCACGTCCCGTTTGAGAGCAAGCTGCGGCTCTCTGGGGCTACTGAGGACGCCATTGAGGGCTATCGCGAAAACGTCCTCAAAGAGGCGCAAGAAGGCATGGCGGCGCTCATGGCGAATACGCCGGGCGCTAAGGGCCGGGTGAAAACGGCATTGGTGGAGGGCCCGGCGGTTCTGGTTGTGATGGAGCAGGAAAAGCTGCTTCAGTCGGATCTGATCGTGGTGAGCCGCCAAGGCCACTCGATGCTCGGCGAGGTGCTGCTGGGCCGCGTGACGCGGCGAGTGCTGATCGACAGCGACGCCGATGTTTTGGTCTCGAGCGTTCGTAGCGAACAGTGACGCCGTCCCAGTAGGCATTGAAGGGGCCAATCAGGGGCCAATCAGGGGGCCAATCAGGGACGGAGCCCGAATTCGCTCCGAATTCGCTCGGGCCAATCAGGGCCAATCAGGCCAATCAGGGCCAATCAGGGACGGAGCCCGAATTCGCTCCGAATTCGCTCGATCCGGTCTCTCATGTCCATCTAAGTCTCTGATAAGTGATGCTTTACAGTCCGGCGGCTCCGGCGGCCGCGCGCGGCTTGGGCCCTGGCTTGCCCGGGTGCAGTCGGCGGCCCGCCCGGCGCTCCAACTCCTCGACAAACGCCTCATCGCCACAGGGCGTCCCCGCATAGGTCGCCTTCCGGATGCGCTCTTCGAGCCGCTCTCCGGGCCCCCGGCGCAGGGCTTCCGCCCACGCGCCCGTCCCGCGAACCTCCCTCCACAGATCCCAGTCCACGAACCCGTCGCCGCCTCCGCGAGCGTGCCCCGCCGCGCTCGACCAAGGATACTCCGCCGCCTCGCCCACCATCCCCGCCCGCACCGGATTGCAGTCGACGTAGAGCAGCGCCGCCGTCAGGTGATTTGCCCCTAAAGCGCACGAAAAAAAGCGGTTCTGGAACAAGTGTCCGGTTCGGCGGTAGCGCCGGTTGGGCCAATCAGGGACGGAGCCCGAATTCGCTCCGAATTCGCTCGATCCGGTCTCTCATGTCCATCTAAGTCTCTGATAAGTGATGCTTTACAGTCCGGCGGCTCCGGCGGCCGCGCGCGGCTTGGGCCCTGGCTTGCCCGGGTGCAGTCGGCGGCCCGCCCGGCGCTCCAACTCCTCGACAAACGCCTCATCGCCACAGGGCGTCCCCGCATAGGTCGCCTTCCGGATGCGCTCTTCGAGCCGCTCTCCGGGCCCCCGGCGCAGGGCTTCCGCCCACGCGCCCGTCCCGCGAACCTCCCTCCACAGATCCCAGTCCACGAACCCGTCGCCGCCTCCGCGAGCGTGCCCCGCCGCCTCGCCCACCATCCCCGCACGCACCGGATTGCAGTCGACGTAGAGCAGCGCCGCCGTCAGGTGGTTCGTCCCTAAAGCGCACGAAAAAAAGCGGTTCTGGAACAAGTGTCCGGTTCGGCGGTAGCGCCGGTTGAAGCCCTGCGCATAGGTCGAATTCGCGCGCCGCATCGCCCGTGCGAACGAATCCGGACGCAATGGGACGGCCACCAGGTGCACATGATTCGTCATCAGGCAGTACCCGAGCAGACGCACGCCGCAGCTCCGGAAGTCCTGCTGGAGCCGCTCGAGGTAGGCCCGCCGATCGGCGTCGACGAGGAAGATGCTTTGGCGGTTGTTGCCCCGCTGAGTGAGGTGGTGCGGTGCGCCGACCGCCACCACCCGCGCCGCTCGCGGCATCGAATCTGCCAGCAGTATCGCACAGACCACCCTTCGATTCGGGCTCCGTCCCGGAATCGGACGGAATCGGATACTGCGATTCGGGCTCCGTCCCGGAATCCGCGCGGAATCCGGAATCGGATAGGCGAGCTTGCTGATACCCCATCTGGTTGGACGCTGCGCTCCGGAAGGTCGTCGGGGACCGACGACCCTGCACGCCGGCGGTGGCGCCACATGGGGGCGGCTGTTGGTCTTTGGGCTCCCAGGTTGGGTTCGGGATTTGGCGGAGTAGCGGGCGGCGCGGGCGGCGATCTGGGGATCGACGCGGCAAAGCTGGGGCTTTGCGCCACCAATGTTGACGGGGATTGCGACTCAGCGCTGCGGCTCGCGTTCGATGCCGAACACGCAGTGGACGCCGCCGTTGTGGAGCAAGCCCAGTCTCGCGTTGACCGGTACGACCTGATAGTCGGGGCCGATGTCAGCTTGCAGTCGCGCGAAGATGGCCGCTTCGGTTTCGCCCAGTCCGAGCGAAGGCACGAAGACGAGTTGGTCGAAGACCAGGAAATTGACGTAGCTGACGCCGGCCCAGGGTCGACTCGCGGCGGTTAGATAGGGGGCGCGAAGCACTCGGAATCCGAGCTTCGCGATCTCGTCGGCCTTGCTCTCCAGCAGCGCGGCCAGCCCGTCGGGCGGGTCGAGGAGCTGGGCCTCGATCAAGCCCAGCAGAGCGGGAGGCAGTTTGGCGTCAAGCTCGGCGTCGGCCAGGGCGTTGAGCCCGGTTTGCAACAGCTCCGGCTGGGTCTGGTAGAGCCGTCGCTTGCCGTCGCCGGTGAAGCAGCCGGCGATATCGCGGGGACAGTTCTCCGCCATATACGCCTCCAGCCGACGATGCGCCTCGGCGGGCACCAGGGGCGCAATGCGAGGCAGTTTCTCATCCAGGCTTGCAATCAACGCCTGAATGCGATCTCGACGGGCCGAGAGGTCCTCGCCGCCATCCTCCAGCGCCGCCGTCAAGCGGGCCAGCTCCGGTGGCGCCCGGTTGGCGAACAGTTTGCTCAGAGCCGCCGCCGCGGCTCGCGCCAACCCGAGGTCGGACCGCCGAGGCTCGGCCACGATCGCGATCTGTTCGCGCGGCAAGAACCCCACCGCAAAATCCGCGTGGACGCCGGCGTCACTGAGATCAACGGCGGTATCGGCTCCAAGCTCCAGCCGCAGCACGTAGCCGAACTCAGCGGCCGAAAGCTCCTTGCCCCAATAGCGCCGCACCGCACCGCCGTAGAAGAGGATGCGCCGTGACGAATCCCGCGGATCGACGACCACCTGGAGGTCTCCGCCTTCCCACGACAACTTGGACTGCACGAACCGTTCCTGCTCCAGCGCCGCCAGCAAGGGCTGATAGCGTTCGCCATCGGCGGAGCGGCCTTCGAACAGGCGTCGCGGCGTGAGGATCCGAACCGCGCCGTCGACTTCGCCCGCTTTCACGTAGTCTTGCGCCCACGGATGAAAGTCCTCGGCCGCGCTTGGGCGCAGTACGATACGGTGCTCGGTTGCGGGGAAATGGGCCTGCAGATGACGCGGCCCGTCGAAGGGAGAGAGATCCTGCGTCACGCTCAAGGTGACATCGATGGGCCTGGGCAGGACTCTCAGGACCTGCTTGATCACGTCCAACGAATCGCCCACGGGCTTGCGTCCCGCGACAAACCCGTCCGGGTCGATGCTGCCGAACAGTCTTCGAATCGGTGCGTCGTCGGGCAACACTCGAAAACCCGGCAGCGTCGGCTCATAGAGAACGTGGCAAGCCTTGGCGCTTTGCCGGCGCCGCACCAGACGGCTGTCGAACGGCAGCCCGCGCTGGGCAAAGTACGATTCCAGACGCTCGGACATGGCTGCGCAGGCGTACTGGATCGCCTCCGGCGCCGTCGCCTCTCGGAAGTCGCGGACATCGCGAACCGACTGGAAGCTGATGTCGCCGGCCGAGACCGCGGCGCGGAGAGCCGGGGCGCCCAGCAGCAGCGTGATTGGAAGTAGCAGCGAAAGTCTCACGAGCCGGCCCATGCCGCGAATTCAACGCAGCCGAACTATGTTTTTAGATTCCGCGAAAGCCCCGGGCCGGACAATCCCGTGGATTCAGGGTTGGCGGACTGAATCTCACGTGAGCGGCAAAACCCGGCGACATCGTTGAGTACTGACCACAGCCTCGAGCAAACCGTCTGCGATTCCGCCAGGATTTCGGAGGGGGCGTTATGGTGAACATCGGCTATCGCCTGCAGGACCGCATCGAAGACTATGACTTCGAGCGCCATGACCTCAGCGCCGAGGAGGTCTGGCAAGAGTTTTTGCGCCAGAACGACATGGCCGCGTCGGTGCGCGACATCTGGCCCCAGACCACTCGCCATCCGCTGGTCGCCATGGTCACGTGCATGGACGCACGGCTTGACACCACCGAGATTGCCGGCGACACCCGGCGCCACTACTACATCCTGCGGCTAACTGGGTCAGTGCTCGCGCCCAAGGAAGAGGAGATGCTCGAGCCGGCCGTGGCCAACGGCGCCAAGGTCGTCGTCTTCACCACGCACCCCGACTGCGCCGCCGAAGGCATGGCCGCCGACCCCGAGCAGCGTCCGCACTACACCGCCCTGACGGCGGCGCTCGAAGAGCGCGAGATACGGCTGGAGGAGTTCAAGAACCGGACGGTGATCCGCGAGAAGATCGCGGCGGGGGAACTGGTGGTAAAGACGATGGAGTTGGATACGGCTACGGATCGGGTGCGGGAGATGGGGGAGTAGCGGCTGGACCAGGCGTCGATCTGAGGATCGACGCGGCAAAGCTGGGGCTGTGCGCCACTGCGGGCACAGCGGTGCTGTGCCCCTACGCCAGTTCGCCTTTCTTGAGCCCTTCGGTGATGTAGTCGCAGGCGCGGCCGGTGATCGCCATCATCGACAGCGTTGGGTTCTGGCAGGCGCTCGAAGTCCAGGCGGCGCCGTCGGTCACGAACAGGTTCTTCACGTCCCAGGCCTGGGCGTACTGGTTGAGCACGCCCTGTTTGGGGTTTTCGCTCATGCGCGCGGTGCCGATCTCGTGGATACAGAAGCCCGGCACCGAGGGCGCGCCGGTCAGATGCACGTTCTTGTGGCCTGTGGCTTCGAGCATTTCGGCGGCCTGGACGCGGGCGTCGTTCCAGATCTTGTACTCGTTGTCGCTCCACGAGGCGTGGATCTTGAGCGTGGGGATGCCCCAGGCGTCCTTGACGTCGGGGTTGATCTCGACGCGGTTCTCGTAGCGCGGCAGGCACTCGCCCCAGACGCCGAAACTGGTCCTCCAGCGGGCGTTCTTGTGCACCGCCTCTTTGTACTGCTTGCCGAAGCCGGGCGCGCCCATGTCGTACTGCGGATGGCTGCCGCCCTGGAAGCCATAACCGCGGATGAAGCCGTTGGTATGGGTGCGATCGATATTGCGGAAGCGAGGGATGTACATGCCGTTCGGACGCCGCGGCGGGCCGGTCCAGGGCTGCACGGGCAGGTCGGAATCCACTTCGCCGGCGGCGCCGCCCTGAAAAATGTGGTCCATCAGGTAGTGGCCCAGGGCGCCGGAGGAGTTCGCCAGGCCGCCCGGCGCGGAGTTGAGCAGGATGCGCGTGGACTCGAGCGTGGAGGCGCACAGCATCACGACCTTCGCGCGGATCTCGTGGATCTGGCGCGTCTTGGCGTCCACATAGGCGATGCCGGAGGCCTTGCCGGTGGCCTTGTCCATGGTGATGTGGCTGACCGGCGCGTCGGAGATCAGCGTGAGGTTGCCGGTCTCGGCGGCGGTCTTCAGCGTGGTGAACGGGCTCGAGTAGTAGGAATAAGTGATGCAGCCGTGGTTGCAGGGCCCGCAGTAGTGGCAGGCGGCGCGTCCGTTGTGGTGCTTGGTGATGATGGAGGTGCGGCCGATAGTGGCCACGCGGCCCATCTTGGCCTTGAGGCGATTGCGGAAGCGCGTCTCGCCGCAAGTGAAGCCCATGGCCGGCTGGAAGACCGAATCCGGCAACTGCGCGAGGCCTTCAGCCAGGCCGCTGATGCCGACGTAGCGCTCGACCTTCTCGTAGTAGGGGACCAGGTCGTTGTAGGAGATCGGCCAGTCAATGCCGTAGCCGTCGCGGCTGGCGGCTTTGAGGTCGAGGTTGCCCATGCGGTAGGACTGGCGGCCCCAGGTCAGCGAGCGGCCGCCGACCTTGCGCACCCGGATCCAGCGGAAGGGCTTGTCCTTCTCGGTCTCATACGGGTTTTCGATGTCGTTGACGTACCACTTGTAGTTGCCCTCCTTGCAGCCGGAGGTGAGGCTTTGCTTGGGGCGCATGCGCTCCATCTCGGGCGAGCCGGGGTTGCTGACTTCGCGGTACTTGTAGTCGTAGGGTTGCAGGTGCTCGGTGAATTCGCTCTCGCTGACCGGGGAGCCGGCCTCGACGACGGCGACCTTCAGGCCGGCCTCGCAGAGCTCTTTGGCGGCCCATCCGCCGGTGCAGCCGGAACCGACGACGATCACGTCGAAGTCCTGGGAACGTCGGGCGATAACTTGCAGCATCGAGCGCTTATCGTAGCATCGAGGCGGGGGCGGGTTCGACGCCCACGACAACTATCGCACAGCGCATCGGCCGGTCATCCGGTAGAATATCGACGGGGTTTGCTTCCATGCGTTTTCGACTACTGTTCCTACTCGCTGTTCTCGCTCTACCGCTGGCCGCGCAAGATCCCGGCAACATTGCCGTCGATGTGAACGTGGTCAACATCTCGGTGACGGTGACCGATCAGGACGGGCGGTTCATCGTCGACCTGGACCAGGACGATTTCATCATCAATGAAGACGGGAAGCGGGTGCAGATCCGCTACTTCACCAAGAGCACCGAGGAAGAGAAGAAGCCGCCGATCCTGGTGGGCTTTCTGGTGGATCTGAGCAACACGGCCCGGCTGTACTACAAGACCTACCGCGACTCGATCGGCGATCTGGCGTACCTGATGGTCCCCGAGGGCGGCGACAACCAGGGTTTCCTGCTCGGCTATCACACCGAGGTCGACACGCTGGTGGACTACACCAAGGACCCCTATGACATCGCCAGCCGCATGGAGAAGCTCAAGCACGGCGGCGGCAGCTCGCTGCTGGGCGCGGTCCACCAGGCCTGCAGCGACAAACTGCTGTCTTCGCCGTACAAGGGCGTGGACGAGCCGCGCAAGATCATCGTGATCGTCGGCGACGGGCATGACAACGCCAGCAAGGTCTCGATCGACCAGGCCGTGCAGTCCTGCCAGCAGCAGCAGGTGACAATCTACGCCGTCAGCACCGAGGCCTGGGGCTTTCAGGAGTCCCAAGAGAAGAACCTGCACATCCTGGCGCGCGAAACCGGCGGCCTGGTGGTGCAGCCGATGCAGAAGGTGCACAAGGACATCAACGGCTATCTTTCGAAACCCCAGGACGCCGGCAACTACCAGTACGAGGTGGGCACCGGGTTGTACGCGCGCGCACAGCTCGAAGCGCTGTACCGGGGCATCCTGGACGTCGCTGGGCAGGTGAAGAGCCAGTACATCATCGGCTATACGCCGGCGACTCCGTTCACGGATTCGAAGTACCGCAAGATCTCGGTGAACGTGAATCTGGGCGAGGCGCCGGTGGATGTGCACGCGCGGACCGGGTATTATCCGCCGATTTTGGAGTAGAGGGTACGTCCGAGCCGCCCGGCTTCAGAGAGTGTGTGAAAATACTGCGCCCGCTGATCCAGACGGTCCGACGATACACCGATTCCGTCTCCGGCTTCCCTATAGCCCCCGGCTGAAGCCGGGGGCTATCACCGAACACTCCTGTCACGTTTTCCCACAGCCTCTTCAGTCGGCGGGTGGCCGTTGACCCGCCAGCCAAAGCTGGGCGGCTGATTGTTTCCACAAAAAAGCCGGCGGCTCCTTTGTGGGGGAAGCCGCCGGCCATGGATGACGCGGGCGGGAGAGGAGTCGCCCGGTCATCAGCCCTTATTCGGAACCTCGACCCGCAGGTCGTTGGTCACCGAAAAAACTCCGTGGATCTGGTTGGCGACGATGGTCGCCACGTTTTTCTCCATCTCGCGGTTGACCACGCCGGTCAGCCTCACATCGCCGTTGTTGACGATGATGCGGATGGGAGAGACGCTGCGCAGGGCGTAGCGGTCCAGCGCGGGGTGGGTGAACAGAGCGCGCACCAGCTGCACGCGGATCTGGTCGTCAAAGCGCGACACCGGCAGGAAGCGGATGTTGTTCTCCACGCGGTTCACGCCCTCCACCTGCAGCGCCACGCGCTCGGCCGATTTCTTCAGCGAGCGCCGGTAGACGTCGCCTTCGAGCGTCACTACGCCGTCTCGCAGGGTGAACTCGATGTTGTCAAAGATGCTCAGGAAGGGCAGGGTGACAATCTGCTTGCGCACCTGCTCGGCGGTGCGGGCTTCGGGGCTCGAGAAGGATTGGCCGGCGGCCAGCGGAAGTGCGGCCAAGCTCAACATCAGTCCCAATGCGGTCGTTTGAATGGCTTTCAACATGATTTTGCTTCTCCTTTATCGGTTCGAGGCGGGGTGGAGCGGCCGCTTTGCCCAACGTCTCTCGCTTTGCACACTGGGATAGACGCCGCCCGAGCGCGGCGGGATTCAAAAAATCCTAAAAACTCCTGCGAAATCGCTTGCATCTGGTATTTCAGTGTGGTAAATCGTGACGCCGTTAGGTGTGGAGCTTCTGCGGTAAGCTAGCGGATTGAGCCGGCGTCCGAAACCCACCATCCTCCCCGCGGGAGCGAACTTCGTGCCTTTGCAGCTGTTGTTTTCCCCGGCGGCGCAGCACGACCCCGACCCGGACAAAGGCGGCCCCTGCCATCTATGCACGGCGAGTTGCTGCCGCTATTTCGCGCTGCAGCTCGACAAGCCCCGTACGAAGACCGACCACGATCACATCCGCTGGTATCTGATGCACGAAGGCATCGCGGTCTGGGTGCAGGACGGGGACTGGTACCTGGAGGTGCGCACGACGTGCCGTCACTTGCAGCCGGACAACCGCTGCGGGATCTATGAGACGCGTCCGCAGATCTGCCGCGACTACGGTTTGCCGGGCGACGATCCGTGCGAGTACTTCACGCAGGACCTCGAGTACGACCTGATGTTCGAGAACGACGCGCAGTTCGTCGCCTGGCTCGACAAGAAGAGCGAGGCCAAGAAGAAGGCCAAGAAGAAAAAGAAGAAGTAAGGCCGCCGCCTCACTCGAGGAAGATCAGCAGGCGGTCAAACCGGGCCGGCGGACCGAAGCGCGCGTACTCCCGGCGCTTGGCGGGTTCGTCGGCGCACTGCAGGCAGATCACCGCGCAGGGCTCTTCGAACGGAACCCGCTGGGCATAGCGGGCGCTGGGGTTCTTCACTCCCTCCTGGCGGAATCGGATCGAGAAGTCGCGCTCCCGCAGCCAGGCCATGAAGGGGTACTCGAACTCGAACAGGGACGAGTCGATGCCGACCTGTTTGCAGCCGCTGCGGGCGACCCAATCCGCCCCCAGGCGATAGGAGACGCGCAGATGCACCCAGTCCGTGAAGAACTGGTCGAAGCGCTCTGCCGCGTAAACCGGCCGCGGCCCGGCCAGCGGGCGCAGCGCGTTGTGCAGCAGGAAGGGGTACAGCGCCCAGGTCAGCCAGAGCAGGAAAACGGTCGCCAGCCAGCGCGGCCGCCAAGCTTCCAAGAACATCGCCATAACGGGAACCGCGCAGACGAACAGCGGCAAGTGCATGCGCGCGTGCCAGGGCTGCCATTTCAGCAGTGCGCAGAACAGCGCGCCGCCAGCGAAGCAGCCGAGCAGCAGAGCCGCCGTCGGGTCCCACTTGCGCCGCCATAGCAGCCACAGCAGCACCGGGCCGAGCAGCAGCATGTGGCGCACGTTGGCGGCCTCTCCCTCATGCATGGACACGCTCGAGGGGCGGTAGGAAGTGCCGTTCCAGGTGGTGGCGGGGTCGTTGGGGTCGAGCCCGAGGCTTTCGTGGATGGCGACCACCTTTTCGTAGATCGCCTGGTTCCAGGACGGCCGGAAGGCGAGCTGCTGCGGCAAATTCCGCAGGATGTTGGAGACGGTGACGCCGACGCCGAGCCGGTCGTTGGAGAAGCGAAACTCGCCGTGACCCTTGGCCGAGCCGTTGCCCAAGATGTGGCCGTTGTAGGCGTAGTTGCGAGCGTAGTGGGGCGCATTCACCAGCAATGCCAGGCCGAGGATGAGCGGCGCGGCCCGCACGAGCCTGCGCCGCGCCGGGCCCGGCAACCCCAGCAACAGAACTGGCGCGATCCCGGCGCCGAAGATGTACGCGGTGCCCTTGCTCAGCAGCGCCAACCCGGAAGCGAGACCGGCGCCGACGGCCTCTCGACGGCTGAAATCATCGCGCAGGGAGCCTAGAGCGAAATAGATGGCGGCCAGCAGCCAGGCGGAGACCATCACGTCGGGTTTCGCGCCCGAGGCCTGGATCGCGCCGCTGGGCAGCGCAGCGCAAAGTCCGGCGGCGAGTGCCTGCCCGCGCCAGCCCGCGCCGAGGCGCTTGGCGACAAGCGAGGCGGCGAGGATGGCGACCAGCCAGGCCATCCACTGCGCCAACTGCACGAAACGGTCGCTCTGGGCCAGCGCGTAGAGCTGCAACATGCAGTACTCCGAGAACGGCTGGAGCGAGAGCTGTTGGTAGTAGCTGGCCGGGTAGAAGTCGACCGACTGGTTGACCTGCCAATAGACCACGCGCGGCATGTGGTAGGTCTGGACATCCACCATGTTGGGCGCGCCCAGCACCGCAGAGAGGAAAGCGCCGCCAAGCGAGACAGCGCACGTCAGACCGGCGACCCAGAGCAGCGGGCTTCGCCAGGGAAGACCCGGCAACGCCCCCCTGAGACCGTCGGGACGGATGCGCGTCGCCGCGCCGGCAGCCGCCAGCGCCCAGAGGGCGGCGAACTGCCAGCGTCCCACCGCGGCAAACAGGCTCAGCGCCTCATTGCCGACAAGGACGAACAGGCCGCCCGCCAGCGCCGTCTCAACCAATGCTCGTCGCCGGCCGCAGCCGCGGGAGAGGATCGCCAGCCAGGCGAAAAACAACGCGAGGGCCGGCAGCAGAACCAGCATCTACTGCGTCGGACGCTCCAGCGGCTGCGGCTCCGGCAGGGGCTTGCGCGGGAGCTTTTCGGGCCGGTTGGCGGCATGGTAAACGAAGGAAGCGACGATGGCGGCGGCCTGCATCAGGTCGGCCGGCTGTACTCGGTCATAAGCGTCCATATTCGAGTGATGCGTGCGGGTGTTGTACTCCACCGGGTCTTGGATGAACTGAAAGCCGGGCAGCCCGACGGCGTTGAACGAGAGGTGGTCGGTGCCGCCCGTGTCTCGGATCGACAGCGTTTTCGCCCCCAGGTCGTGGAACGGCCGCAACCAGGCGTCGAAGATCGGGCGAACCATGTCATTGCCTTGCAGATAGACGCCGCGGATCTTGCCGGTGCCGTTGTCGACGTTGAAGTAGGCCGAGAAGTCTTCGTGCCGGGCGGTGAGCTGCATGTTCTCGGGATTGCCGAAATGCTCCTTGACGTAGGCCTTGGAGCCCAGCAGTCCCTGCTCTTCCCCGCCCCACAGCGCGATGCGGACGGTGCGGTCGAGCTTCAGGTCGAGCTTCTTCAGGATGCGCACCGCCTCCATCATCACCGCGCAGCCGGCGGCGTTGTCGGTGGCGCCGAGCGCGGCGGCGGTGGAATCGAGATGCCCTCCGAGCATGATTAACTCATCGGCCTTGGAGCCGCCGGGAAGCTCCGCGGTCACATTGAGCGAGTCAAGGTCGTCTTTGTACAGCGTCGTGCGCACCTCGATTTCGACGACCGGATCGAGTTTTTTCTCGACCAGGCGGTAGATGCGGTTGTACTGCTCCGGCGTCATCGCAATGGCCGGCGGAGGCATGGGGTGGTTGACGTCGCGGTCGCCCATGCGCGGCGGAAAGATCGTGCCGCCGTCGCCGCGGGAGGCCGGATGGATGACGAGCTTCACGCCTTCGCCGGTCAAAAACGTATTGAGCTTACCCTGGATGCGATTGCGCTCCTTGCGGCGCCAATGATCAAACCACGGCGGCGCCTGCGCAAACAAGTCCGCGCGTTTCTGGCCGCTTTCGGGAATTTCCAGATCGGGGTCGGTGAAGTCGACGGGAACCATGCCCTCGGGAGCTTCGGCGCGCTCGGCGAGTTCGGCGTCGGTGAAGCGGTGCATCGCGGCTGAAGTCTGCGGCTTGATCTCCTGCAGGGGCGCGAGCATCACGATCTTGCCGCCCAGCTTGCCTTTGTACTTTTCGATGAAGGCGTCGACGGCGGCTTCGTCGCGTCGGTAGATATTCTGGCGCTCGAGCGGCGCGAGCACGGGCGTGTCGCGCAGTTTGCCGTCGGTGGAAGGCGTCCAGCCCAGCGGCACTGCGATCAGCATTTCATATCCCGGTTCGACCAGATGCGCGGACATATATTCCCGCGACCAGCCCTGTCCGAACGGCCCCCATTCTTCGAGCTTGACGTTCTGAAGCCCCCAGCCGCCGAGCTGCTGGGCCGCCCATTCCGCTGCGTCTTGAAACCCGGGCGAGCCGGTGATGCGCGGGCCGTGCACGTCAACCAGATAGAGCAGGTGGTCCATCACCTGCGATTTCTGCAGAGCCTCGTGGCGGATGCGGTGCACCACCTCGAGGTCGACGTCTTCCGCCGCCGCCGCAGGAGCGGTGAGCGCCGCGGCCGCCGCGAACAGGAAAAAGGATCGAAACATGGCGAGATTCCTCAAACCCAACAAAGTCGGGACCGGGCCGACTCGCCCCCGCCCCAGCGCGGGGTGCGGCGGCGGTCGTGACCGTAAGGATAGCCTGTTCGGACCTGATGGTTCGACAGTTACCTCGCCGATCTGGTACAACAGTGTTTCTTTCGGGTTTGGGGGCTTCCATGTTTGTTGCAGTTCCCCGAGAAACTCTTAGCGGCGAGACGCGGGTGTCCATCATCCCGCCGACGGTCTCCTCACTCAAAAAAGCAGGATTGGATGTGGTGGTCGAGGCCGGCGCGGGCCTGCAGGCGCACCACAGCGACGCGGATTACGAAGCCGCCGGCGCGCGCATTGAGTCCGACCGCAAGAAGCTCTTGGAGCAGGCCGACATCGTGCTGCTGGTACGAGGGCCCGGCGCGGACCCTGATTTCCCCCAGGACGATTTGGCGGCGCTCAAGCCGGGCGCCTCGCTGATTGCATTCCTCGATCCGCTGGACCTGTCGCCGCGCCTGCTGGAAGCGGCCGAGCGCGGCGTGACCCTATTTTCGATGGAGCTGATGCCGCGCATCACGCGCGCTCAGTCGATGGACGCGCTATCGTCGATGGCTTCGATCGGCGGCTACAAGGCGGTGCTGCTGGCCGCCGACCACGCGCCGACGATGTTCCCGATGATGATGACCGCCGCCGGCACGCTCAAACCCACCAAGGTTTTCGTGCTGGGCGCGGGAGTGGCGGGGCTGCAGGCGATCGCCACGGCGAAGCGGCTGGGTGCGGTGGTGGAAGGCTATGACATCCGACCGGCGGTGCGCGAGCAGGTGGAGAGCCTGGGCGCGAAGTTCGTCGAGATCAAGGTGGATGTCGAGACCGCCGAGGGCTCGGGCGGCTATGCCGCGGCCCAATCGAAGGAGTTCTATGCACGCCAGCAGCAGTTGCTGGGCGAGCACTTGGCGACCGTCGACGTGATCATTACCACGGCGGCGGTGCCCGGACGCAAGGCGCCGATCTTGATTACTGAAGAGATGACCAAGGGGCTGCACCCGGGCACGGTGATCGTGGATCTGGCGGCCGAGCGCGGCGGCAACTGCGCGCTGACGCAGGCGGGCCAGCGCGTGGCGGTCAACGGCCTGGAGATTCTGGGGCCGGTGAACCTGCCGGCCCAGGTCCCCGTACACGCCAGCCAGATGTACGCGCGCAACATCTCGACCTTCCTGCTGCACATGGTGAAGGACGGCGCTCTGCAGTTGGACCTGGACGACGAGATCACGCGCGAGACGCTGGTGGCGCGCGACGGCAAGGTCGCAAACGCGCGCATGCTCGAGATGCTCGAGAAGAAGGAGTAGACCGAACCGAAGGGAGCAAATCGTGGACGCCTTCATCACAGCACTCACCGTCTTTACCCTGGCCGTATTCGTCGGCTTCGAGATCATCTCGAAGATCCCGCCCACTCTCCATACGCCCCTGATGTCGGGGTCGAACGCTATCTCGGGCATCGCGGTCGTGGGCGCGCTGGTCGCCGCCGGCGGCGAAGAGACCGGGCTGGCCAAAGCGCTCGGCGCGGCTGCGCTGGTGATGGCGACTGTCAACGTGGTGGGCGGCTTCCTGGTCACGCATCGCATGCTTTCGATGTTCAAGAAGAAGAAATAGCCGGGACGGACCATGGCCCAAAGTTGGATCAACCTCGCCTACCTCGTCGCATCGGTCCTGTTCATCCTCGGACTGCTGGGGTTGACCTCGCCTCGGACGGCGCGCCGCGGCAACATGCTCGGGGCGCTGGGCATGCTGATCGCCATCCTGGCGACGCTGCTGGACAAGAAGATCTTCAGCTTCGAGTGGATCGCGCTGGGCATCGGCGTCGGGGCGGTGATCGGAGCGGTCGCCGCGGTGCGGGTGGCGATGACGGCGATGCCGGAGATGGTGGCCATCTTCAACGGCTTCGGCGGCGGCGCCTCGGCGCTGGTGGCGGCCACGGCGGTGCTGGCGCCGGAGACCGCGCCGGACGTGCCCTCCATCCAGCTCTATGGCTCGTCGGCGCTGAGCTCGCTGATCGGCGCCGTGACGCTGACCGGTTCGCTGATCGCGTTCCTGAAGCTGGCGGAGTTCCTTAAATTCCAGCCCACGGGCCGCGCCTACCAGATGTTGAGCTTCGGCTCGGCCGCGGTGGCGCTGGGGTTGTGCGTCTGGTTCACCGCCGACCCCGCGCAGCTGTGGATTTTCTGGGCGTTGACGGGCGTCGCCTGCGTGTACGGCGTGCTGCTGACGATGTCCGTGGGCGGCGCGGACATGCCGGTGGTGATCGCGCTGTTGAATTCGATGTCGGGCCTGGCGGCGTCGGCGACGGGGTTCGTGCTCAACAACAACGTGCTGATTATCGCCGGTTCGCTGGTGGGCGCCTCCGGCTTCATCCTCACCACGATCATGTGCAAGGCGATGAACCGCACGCTGTGGGACGTTTTGAAGGGCGATCTGGGCGGAGCCGACGAGTCGGGGCCCGCGGCGGACGACGTCTATGCGGGCCGCATCAAGAAGGCCGGGGCGGATGAGATCGCGATGCTGCTCGAGACGGCGGAGCTGGTGGCGGTGGTCCCCGGCTACGGCATGGCGGTGGCGCAGGCGCAGCACGCGGTGCGCGACCTGGCGAACCTGCTCGAATCGCGCGGGGTGGAGGTGATCTATGCGATCCACCCGGTGGCCGGCCGCATGCCGGGCCACATGAACGTGCTGCTGGCCGAAGCCGATGTGCCCTACGACAAGCTCTATGACATGGACACGGTGAACCCCATGTTCCCGGAAGTGGACGTGGCGATCGTGCTGGGCGCGAACGACGTGGTCAACCCGTCGGCCCGTGACAAGAAAGGCAGCCCGATCTACGGCATGCCGATCTTGAATGCGGACAAGGCGCGGACGGTGGTGGTGGTCAAGCGCTCGCTGAGTCCGGGCTTTGCGGGCATTCCGAACCCGCTGTTCGCGAATGACAATACCTTGATGTACTTCGCCGACGGCAAGGCGGCGGTGCGCGAGCTGACGCAGGCTGTGAAGGAATTGTAGATCGGATACTCGCCCGTCTCTTCACAGTTGAATTTGTAGAATGGGCGTCGAAGGGCGTCTTGAAGGCCTGCGTGGGTCCGGGATTCGCTCACCGGTTGAATCCATGACTTCCGCCACCATCAAGCTCTTTCTGCTACGCGGCGACGCAAAGAGCTTGCGCACCGCCGAAATTTCCAACTGGACGGGCAAGGCGATCGCTGCGCCGCGCACCGAACTGGAGGGCTTGCTGGCGCGCGAAGAACTGGAGCGGGCGGGAGTCTATCTACTCCTGGGCAACGATCCGCGAACGAACGAGCCCAGCGCTTACATCGGAGAGGCGGAGGTTGTGCGCGAAAGGCTCAAGCAGCACAAGACAAAGGAGTTCTGGGTTTCGGCGATAGTGTTCGTCAGCAAAGACGAAAATCTGACAAAAGCGCACATTCGCTACCTGGAGAGCCGATTACTCTCTCAGGCGTTGGAGGTCAAACGGGTCAAACTGGAGCAGAACCAGGCTGGGGGCTCACGACTACCGGAATCGGATGTCCAGGACATGGAAGTCTTCTTGGCGCGCATTCGACAGCTCCTACCCATTCTCGGCGCCGACATCCTTGCACCGATCGTTTCGTCGACCGGCACTTCGGGGTCGAAACTCTTGTACTGCCGGATTAAAGGTGCTGAGGCGCGCGGCCAGCGGACGTCAAGTGGGTTTGTTGTCCTGCAGGGTTCAACGGCGGTATTACAGCCTCGCAAGTCAGCAGCCCGTTACCCTTACACGCTGTCCCAAAGGGAAAAACTCATCGCCGATGGAACGATCGTCGAAGAGAACGGCTTTTTGGTATTCACCCGAGACGTGGAGTTCTCGAGCCCATCCGCAGGCGCCACCGTCATTCACGGCGGAAGCGCGAACGGGCTTCTGGCATGGACGACTCGACAAGGGCAAACACTGAAAGACCTGGACGCAGCGGAGTAACCGCGACGGAGATGAACGGCGCCCTCCGCGTACAGAAACCGGGACGTCCATGATAGGCATGTGTCAAGTCCGGAGGGGGCGGGACGCAATCTTCCCGTGCGGCCGTAGTGGAGACCGGCGTTGGTTGGCTTCGCACAGTTCGGCATGCGGGCGATGCTGGGGACTGCGGTGCTACTTAGCGAACGGCTGGAACTACGCCCCCTGGGAAAAGTGCGCTTCTCTCAGCTTCCTCTTGACGTGGGCCTATCATGGATGTCCGCCCCCCCGCCACAAGAACCGCTCACGGCTCACGGCTCACGGCTCACGGCTCACGGCTCACGGCTCACGGCTCACGGCTCACGGCTCACGGCTCACGGCTCACGGCTCACCGCTCACTGCTCACGGCTATCACCCGCCGAGTTGCGGAGTCCTGCAAAAACACCACCGCCCGCAGCCGCTCCCGATCCCACCCCGGCTCGAGCGACAACCCGGCCGTCCCGTGGAATTCCGCCGCGCCGGCCTCGGTCTCGCCGATCTCGGCCAGCAGCCGTACCACGCCGTCGTGTACGAGCGTCATGCCCTGGTTCTCGCCCCGCGAGACCTCGGTCTCGAGCCCGTCTTCCACGATGGCCACGCGGACCTGCGCCGGGCCTCCCTTGGGAAGCCCCGTCGCCTCTACGCGAAGTCCCACGCCGCCCTCGCCCAAGGCCGTCAGAACCCGCACCCTTCCCTTGGGTTTCCTGGCCTCTTCCCGCATCACCGCCCGGGCGTAGCGCTCATCGCTGCCGATCATCTCTTCGATGCCGTCGATGATCATCTGCGGCGTGTAGACCTTGGTCGGCCAGCGCATCGAGTACCAGCTCTGCCGCTTGCTCCACAGCTCGGAGGAGAAGGGATCCTTCCAGCCCGATCCGTCCCAGTAGTCGACATGCTCGCTGAGCACGATGGCCTGCACGCCATCCACCGGCTGGGTGCGGTGCAACTCGCGCAGGAAGGCGTCGGCGGGCGGACAAGATGAGCAGCCTTCCGAGGTGAACAGCTCCACCAGCACCGGCACAGGCTCGCCCGCCATCAACGGAGAGCACGCCGCCAGCGCCCAAAGCATCCAGACCATCCGCATCGTTCCCCTATTGTCCATCAACCACCGCATGTGGCCGAAATGGGCCGGCAACGGGCCTTTCCAGGCTCCCGTCTACCCCAACACGCGCCCTGGATGAGGATACGAACAACGGAGGCTCAATATGCGCAAACTAATGCCGATCGCCGTGATGGCGCTGATGCTGGGAGGGCCGCTGGTCCCGCTCGTCCAGGCCGGGCAGGGCGACTCCTCGTTCAGCCTCGTCGACAAGAAGACCAAGAAGAGAGCCCGCAAGACCGTGAAGAAGTCGACCAAGCGCTTCAACAAGCTGGGCCGCAAGACCATCAAGCGCGCCAGCAAGAACGTCCGTAGGACGATGAAGGACTGGCAGAAGCGCCGCTAGTCGATCGCGGAGGTCAACATGCTGAGCGGCGGCAACACCTCGACCACGTTCGCCAAGACATCTCCGTGCGCGTAAGTCAACGTGTTGCACCGCCCGTAGAGCGTCGCCGGCGAGCTGATGTCGAAGCAACGCGACATCAGCTCGTCTGGCGCCACCTGGAAGAAGGCGCTCGGCTGGCTCTCGTACTCTACGCCGAATTCCGTCAAGATGCCGCCCAGCGGCCGCACGCCCTCGATCACGGCCTGTTTGGCCTGCTCGGGCATGTGCTTCAGATGGATCTCGATGGCGCCGAACTCCACCGGCTTGGTGACGCCTTTCAGGCGGAGCACCACCTTCCGCTTCAACAGCGAGCCCACGTGCTCCTTGTTGAGGATGTCGAGATAGATCTCACGGCCGAAGAAGCGCTGCAGGGTCGAAGTCATATCCACGTCGTGCACCAGCAGACGTTGGGCGGGTTGCGGCAACCGCCCCGCGTCCACCAACTCGACTTCCGGCAAAGCGACGCCCTCCGCCAGATAGAACTGCAGCAAGGGGGAGAGGGGATCCAGTTCCATTGATAGTACTGACGACGCGACGCTCCCAGGCGCTACGCGAAATCTACAGAGAATCGCCCGCCGCTGGACGCCGCCGGACCATCAAGCGGTTCAACCCTTTCTGCACGACTTCGCCCTTCTGGTTGCGCAGCTCGAGTTCCAGCGTCACCACGCCGCGGTCGGGTTTGGAGCGCGACTCCTTCTTGCCGTCCACGCGCAGGCGCGCCGTCACGGTATCGCCGATGAAGATCGGGCCGGTAAAGTCCCAGGACCAGTGCAAAGACGCCATCGCATGAATATGGAATAGCGAGCGGTTCTTCAGCCCGTCGGTAATCGCCAGCCCCAGCAAACCATGCGCGACGCGGCGGCCGTAGTCAGTCTTGGCGGCGAACTCATCGTTGGTGTGGAGCTCAAAAAAGTCCATCGAGAGCCCCGCGAACTGCATCACGTGCCAGTCGGTGACGGTAATGCCGGGTGTCTCGAAGACCTCGCCGATCTCAATCTCTTCAAAGTAGCGCTGTGCCATTAGATTTCGTCCCTTAGCATACCGGTGTCAGCGCCCCGATTTCTCGAGCGCCGCTTGCTGGGCGGCGCTGAAGCGGCAGTCCGAAGGCGCCGCGGCCAACTCGCGCAGCTCGGAGTTCGCCCCCATCGCACGCAGCGCCAGCAGCAGATTACTGCGTGCATCGAAGTTGCAAGGGTCGAGCGCGAGCGCGGTGCGGAAGGCCTCCACCGATTCGGCCGGGCGGCGCAGCAGCCAGAGAGACGAACCGATGTTGGCGCGGATCTGCGGGTCATCCGGCGCCAATCGCTGCGCCTGCTCAAACGCGGCCAGAGCCTTGTCGGGCTCATTGCGGCGCAGGTGGAAGACGCCGAGTTCGGCCAGCGGGAGATAGTTGCCGGGTTCGAGGGCGCGGGCCTGTTCGAGCAATGCGAGGCGTTCGGCTTCGCTCGCCGGCCCTTGCAGCTCGAGCGCCCGGGCGAGTTGCAACTTGGGACGCACCTTTTCCGGAGCTTTTTGGACGGCGTCTCGCCAAAGGCTCTCTTCGCTCGTCCACACCTGGGTTCGACGCCAGGTGAGCGTCCCCATGGCGACCACACCAATCAGCAGCACGCCGAGACCGGCCTTGCGCGGAAGCCGTTGAAGCAGCAGCCCCACGCCAAGACTCAAACTCAGCAAGGGCAGCGTCATGCGGCGCTCGGCGGTGAGGTCGGCCAGCGGAATCAGGCTCGACGTGGGCGCCAGCAGCAGCAGACCGCCCAGCCACCAGTAGACCTCCCGATAGCGGCGCAGCAGCCACACGGCGGTCGCGATCAGCGCGAGGAGCGCGCCCCAGGCCGCCGCGGTCTGAGCGTCAAAACCCGCGGAAGCGGTCCAGTCCCGATCGATCGTCTGGCCGTAGGGCGCGACGACCAGCCGCAGATACAGCCACACGGCCCGCCCCTGCGTGAGCAGGTAGTTCCACGACGACACGCCGGCAGCCTCCGCGCCCGCCCCCGAGCCCGGCGTCTGCTCGATGGCGTACAGCAACCGGGCGGCCGAGGCCGCGACGATGGCGGCCATCGCGCCCAGTTGCGGCAGCGCCGGTCGTAGCGAGGTCCGCCGCCAGAACAGTTCGTAGCCGGCCAGGAAGACGGGCAGCGACGCCGCCTCTTCCTTTGACAGCATCGCCAGCACGAACCAAACCACCGCCCTCCAGCGACGCTCCGCGATCCAGTCGCGCCAGGCGAGCGCGAAGAAGATAGCCGCCAACAAGGTGGCGCGGGCGAAGATGTAGGCCGCCGATTCGGTCTGCAGCGGATGCAACGCCAAAACCGCCAGCGCCCCCACGGCTGCAATCGGCGGGACGAGCCTGCGATAGACCAGCGCCGCCGCTCCCAGCAGAACGGCGAACAGTCCCAGGTTCACCGCATGGAAGCCCCACGGGTCAAACCCGTGCCAGCGCTCGTTCGCCCAATAGGTGAGGTAGGTGAGCGGGCGCGTGCGGACGGGGTCGGTCAGGATCTCGATCCAGCCGTCGGAGCTGCCCATGGCCGGGTCTCCCGGCAGGGAGAGGTCGTCGAACTGGAAGGGCGCGACGAGGCTGGGCGAGTGCGCAAACAAGGCGGCCAGGATCACCGCCGCATACGGCAACCAGTCCCAAGTCCAACCGCTGTCGGCGCCGGGAGCCGGGCCGCGGTCGGCCTTGCGACGTTTGCGCGCGGAGCTAGCCATAGTTCGCGTCGAGGAAGGCGGCCAGCGTGCGCTCGGCGGCGCGCCGCCAGGTATAGGCCTTGGCTCGGCGCAGTCCGGCCTGGACGTTGCGGCCGCGCAACGACGGGTCGCGCAACACGCGCGCAATAGCTGCCGCGATCTCGTCTTCTTTGGTCGGATCGAACAGCTCCGCTGCTCCTTCGGCGATCTCCCTGAGCGGCGGGATGTCCGAACAAGCTACCGGCAGCCGGCAGGCCAGGGCCTCGATCACCGGCATCCCGAAGCCTTCGAACGTCGACGGGAACACCAATGCCTCGCCGTATTTGAATAACGTGATCAAGGTGCGCCGGGGCTGCCAGCCCAGCAACTTGACGTGCTCGCTCAAGCCAAGCTCTGCGATCTTGTCCTGTACGTTCCGCCAAGCCTTGCCGGGCAGGCCGCAGATCACCAGGTCCTGCTCGGTTCCCTCTTCGCGCAGCAGCTTGTAGGCGCCAAGCAGGCGTTCCCAGTTCTTGTGCGGGTGCACGGTGGAGACGGCCAGCAGGTAGCCGCGCTCGCGCAGTCCCAGGTCGCGAATGGGAGCGGCGTCGTAGCTCTCGTTCTCCTTGAGGCCGAAGAAGTCCGACTCGACGCCGTGCGGGATGACGCGGATGCGCTCGGGCGGCGTCTGATAGATCTCTTCGAGATCGTTCTTGGTGCTTTTCGAGACGGCAACCAGCAGCTTGGAACGCTTGACCGACTGGCGCACCGAGGCCTCCCAGGCGCGCAGCTCGAAGTAGCCGAAGTTCTCCGGGTGCTTACGGTGCTGCAGGTCGTGGATGACGGTCACCGACTGCCCGTGCAGCCAGCGCGGCGAGGTGAACCCGGGCGAGAAGAGCAGGTCGAGGTCTTGCCGGAAGGTCGACCAAGCCAGGCCGGTCTGTTCCCACAGCAGCCGCCCCGGTCGAAACTTGCCGCGCACGCGCGTCTCGACAGGAGCAAAGTTAGCGGCCCGCGGACACAGATCCGCCCCCGTCTCGCGATTGACGTAGACGAAATACTGGTTGCGCCGGTCAATCGCGGCGAGGGCTTCGAGCAGGTTGCGGAGATAGATCTCCGTGCCGCCGACGCCGCCCGGGATCAGGTAGAGCGCGTTGACGCCGATGCGCAGGCGAGGGGGCATTCTTGAACGGAAGGTTTCATCATAACCCGCAAGCGGCGGGACCGGCGGCTCGTCGTCAGCGGCAGTAGGTCGGCGCCGGCCCGCGCAACTCGTCCCAGATGCGGTCGCACTCGGCGCGGATGTCGTCACTGAGCGGCGAGGTCTGCGCGGCGGCGATGTTCGCCTGGAGGTGTTCGATCTTGGAGGCTCCGAGGATCACGGAGTCGACCTGGTCCTGGTCCAGCAGCCAGCGGAAGGCGATCTCGAGCAACGGCCGCCCGCACTGAGCCGACAAGGCCTTGAGCGATTCGACGGCCTGAAAATACCCGGCGTGCCAATAGCGGTCCAGATACCGTTGGTTGCCGTCGAAGCGGGTGCCGGCGGCCGGGCCGCTTTGCAAGGACTGTTTACCGGTCAACAATCCCCCGGCCAGTGGGTTATATACCACCAGGCTCACTCCGTACTTCTTTGCGAACTTCGTATACTCCTGCTCGATGCCGCGGGCGAGCAAGTTGTACATGGGTTGCGAGACGGCGGGAACCTGCCAGCCTTGTTTTTCACAGTGAGAAAAGGCTTCGGCGATCTGCCAAGATGCGAAGTTCGAAACGCCGGCGTATCGAATCTTACCCGCCTTGCGAAAACCCTCGAGCGTCTCGAGCGTCTCTTCGATCGGGGTGTCGTAGTCGGGCTGGTGGAGGTAGTAGAGGTCCAGGTAGTCGGTCCCAAGCCGGCGCAGGGACTCTTCGAGCGCTCGGGTGAGACTTTGCCGGGAAAGTCCTTGATACTCAACCGGGTCGCCCATCGCTCCGAAGCCCTTGCTGGCGAGGATGACGTTATTTCGGCGTCCCTGCAACGATCTGCCCACGATTTCTTCCGACAACCCGTCGTTATAGACATTGGCCGTATCGACGAAACTGACGCCTGCGTCGAGGGCGGCCGAAAGCATGCGCACACAGTCCGACTCGCTCACCTGAGAGCCGAACGTCATCGTGCCCAAGCACAGCCGAGAAACGCATAAATCCGTGTGAGTCAGTTTTCGTTGGTCCATCAATGCTCCAAAAAAAGTAATCCGTTTCGTTCGCCTTCTGTGGCCTGTGGCTAGCGCTCCATGTTAGCATCAGCCAATATGACCGACGTTACCAACAGTGCAGTCGAGATGCTCATCGCTGAGCGCGACCGCATCGATCAAGCCATCAAGCTTCTGCAAGGCGGAAGAGCAGGCGCCGCCTCAGCCGCCAAGCCCAAGGCGGCCAAGAAAGCGGGCAAGCGCCGCGGCCGTCCGCCCCTCAGCGATGAAGCCCGCAAGGCCCAATCTGAGAAGATGAAAGCCTATTGGGCGGCGCGCAAGAAGAAGGCCGCCAAGAAGTCATCGTAGTCGCCGTTACTACGAGACTCTATCCAGCCATGGGGCCAACAACTCCCTCGGGAGTCACGGCCCATGCTTTTCTTCCGTTGTTGTGGTAGATCGAGCTGACGCCTCGCTCCGCAATCAGTTCTTCGACTTCCGGTTGCAGATAGCCAGTTTCGTCCTGACAACGGGATACTAACGTCGCTTCGCCGCCTTCCCACTTCCACGGCAACCGAAAACGAGTGAAAGCTTTGGGCAAGCGCGGCTCTTGCAGTTCGGCCGCCTGCCAAGTTCCCCCCCCATCGGTGGAAACCTCCACCTTTTCGATCACTCCTCTGCCCGACCAAGCCAAACCGCGGATTTCATAGAAACCCGGTCCGGCCAGTTTGTGCCCGCCGGACGGCTCGGTGATCACCGACTTCGCATCCATCGCCCAAGTAAACTGCCAGGCCTTGCCGTCCGGCATCAGCTCGGTGTACTTCGACGTCTCGTCCTTTGTCATAAATGGCTGATCGCTGACGAGAATGCGGCGCAGCCATTTGACGTTGGCGTTGCCTTCCCAGCCGGGCAGGATCAGCCGCAGCGGGTAGCCCTGGCCGGGGCGGATCGCTTCGCCGTTCTGGCCGTAGGCGAGCAACGCGTCATCAAGCGCCTTTTCGATGGGCACGCTGCGCGACATGCGGCAAGCGTCGCCGCCTTCGGCCAGCAGCCACTTCGCATCCGCCTGCAGGCCGACCTCTTCGAGTACGGTCTTGAGGGGGACGCCGGTCCACTCGCTGCAACTGGCGAGCCCATGGGTGGACTGGACGTCTCCGCCTCGCTTGGCGCCCCACTCGCCGCCGCTGTTGCCGGAACACTCGACGAAGTAGACGCGCGACACCGACGGCAGCCGGCGCAAGGCCTCCATCGAGAACAGCATCGGCCGCTCGACCATGCCGTGGACGGCGAGCTGGTGCTGGGCCGGGTCAATGTCGGGCACCCCGGCGTGGTGCCGCTCAAAGTGCAGCGCCGAGGGCGTGATGATGCCGTGCAGTCCGGCCAGCGGCGTGCGCGAGGAGGAGACCTCGGGGTTTTTCACCGAGCGCGACGCGCGCATCGCGGTTTCAAAGCGGGAGCGCTCGCCGTAGGCGCTGACCGGAGCGCCCAGCCGGCTGGGCCCCTCCGCGGCGGGGGAATCGCCTTGCTCGCTCGAGCAGGCGGTCCACAGACCCAAGCTGGCGGCTAGACCAAGAAAGCTGCGGCGGTTAGCATGTTCCGACATCTCAAGAAAGCCTCAACCGCCCTATCGTAGCGCCGCTACTGCCGAAATGGAATTTCGAAGTAAAAAAGCTCTTGCCCTGTGCTCATGTTGCGCAGACCGCTGATGTAGATCGAGGCGCCGGCGAGAGGGTCGCCTTTGTCAGCGGCGTCGAAATAGAAGAAGCCGGCTTCGCTGGCGCCGGGCGGCACAATCGGCGCCTGGAACTCATTGTTGACGATCTCATCCTGCGCCAACGGTCCCTTTTTCACCTTGGGACGGCTCAGACCCGGCACGTTGGGGATGTAGCGCGGCTTCGGGCGCGGCTGATTGCCTTTGGGATTCCAGGTCTGCAGGTCGCGGCCGGGGATCGATTCGAGCCCCTCGTTGCGGCCGGCCACGTAGCGGACCTGCAGATCCTCGATGTTGATCGCCTGCTCGCCGTCGTTGGTGATGACCACCAAGACCGGCAGAAACCCGTAATCATAAGGGTTCCTCTTGCCCAATGCCTCTTCGGCCTGCGCATCGGCATGATAGGACTTGATCGCCACCGTCACGTCGCCTTGCTTTTGTTTGGCCTCATAGGCGTCGGCGCGTTGCGGACGCCAGCGGCTCTCCGCCGCGTGGAGGACGACGGCGAACAAGAACGCCGCCGACAAGGCCGTCAGCGCGGATGAGAGGGCGAAGCGCATTACCATCGGGGGAAGGCCGCTGTTTTGGGTCACGTATATAACCTGCTGTTGTGGCTGCTGGCGCCGGTCCTGATTCCGTATCTGGCCTACCGGGCGCTCCAGCGTGGTCATGGTTGGGGACGGCTGGGCGAGAAGTTCGGTTACCTTCCGCACCGAATCCGGCAGTCCGAGTCCGGCGCGATCTGGGTGCACGCGGTCTCGGTGGGAGAGGCGCTGGCGTGCGCGCAACTGCTGCCTGCGCTGCGGCGCCGCTTCCCTCACGAAAAGATCTTCGTGAGCACCGGAACCCCGACCGGTCAGCAACAGGCCGAGCAACAGTTGGGTAAGTGGGCCGACGGCTTTTTCTATGCGCCGCATGACTTTCCGTGGGCCGTCGACCGCGCGCTACGCTCGATCCGGCCGCGGCTGCTGATCGTGATGGAGACCGAGATCTGGCCGAACCTTTTTCGGCGCGCCAAGGCTTCCGGGGCGGGCGTGCTGCTGGTGAACGGACGCATCTCGGATCGCTCGGCGCCGCGCTACCGCAAGTTTCGCTGGTTTTTCGGCCCGGCGCTCGAAGCTTGCGACCAGATCCTGGCGCAGTCGGACGTCGACGCCGCGCGCTTCGAGGAGGCCGGCGCTCCGTCGGACGCCGTCGTTGTCGGCGGCAATCTCAAATACGACTTCGAGGCGGGTGAAGCGCAGCCTCCGGCGGCGATCGTCGAGTTTCTCAGGAAAGTCCGCCCCAAAATCGTGCTGCTGGCCGGCAGCACCCGCGAAGGCGAGGAGGAGATGGCGGCGGCGGCGTTCGCCCAGACGGCGGCCGAGCAGCCGGACGCGCTGCTGATGGTGGCGCCGCGGCATCCGCAACGCTTCGACGAAGCCGCCCGAGCGCTCGCCGCCGGGGGGCTGCCGGTGGTGCGCCGTTCGCAACTGCCGGGAGCGGTCGCTCCGAGTCTGCCGGCGGTCTTGCTGGTGGATACTCTGGGCGAGTTGGCTTCGCTGTATGCGCTGGCGGACGCGGTGTTCGTCGGCGGCTCGCTCAACGGCTGGGGCGGCCACAATGCGCTCGAGCCGGCGCTGGCGGGCAAGCCGGTGGTGGTCGGCCCGCACATGCAGAACTTTCGCGAGATCACCGAGCGGCTGCTGGCGGCCGACGGGCTCGAGCAGATTCAGCGGGCCGACGAGCTGGCGCCGGTCTGGTTGCGCTGGCTGCGCGATCCCGCTGGAGCGGCGGCGCTGGGTGCGCGAGGAAAGGCCGTCGCCGAAGCGGCTCGCGGCGCCGGCGAGCGCGCCGCTTCGGCCGCGGTGGAGGCCTGGACGGCGGCAGCCCCACCGCGCCGGCCCGCGTGGTGGAAACGTTGTTTACTGGGACCGCTCGCCGCATTGTGGGCTGCCGGGGCCCGCTTGCACGCAGAGTTCTACGCCGCCGGATTGCTGCGCCAGGCCCGGCTGCCGCGCTTCACCCTGGTGGTGGGGAACCTCACCGCCGGCGGCGCGGGAAAAACGCCGACGACGCTGCGTTTGGCCGAACAGTTGGCGCTGCGCGGCCTGCAACCGGCGATCCTGACGCGGGGCTACCGCCGACGCTCGAGCGCAGCCGTCACGCTATCGCTGCCCGACAAGCCGCGCGGGCCGGAGGAGATTGGCGACGAAGCCTGGCTGCTGCAAGAACGCTTGACCGAGGTTGGCCTGCCCTGCCCCATCGGCGTCAGCGGCGACCGCACCGCGGCCGGACGGCGCGTGCTCGAAGAGGCCGAAGCCGACCTGTTCCTGCTCGACGACGGGCTGCAACACCATCGGCTGGCGCGCGACTTCAACCTCGTTCTGATCGATGTCACGCAGCCGCTGTTCTTTGAATCGCCGCTGCCGCTGGGCCGGCGGCGCGAGGCGCTTCGGGCGCTCGGACGGGCCCAGGCGATTCTGTTGACGCGGACCGTCTCCGGCTGCCGCTATGAGGACCTGCGCCGCCGGATTCGGAGGGTCAGCCCCCAGGCGCCGGTCTTCCAAGCCTCCACCGCGCCGGTCGAAACGCGCGCAGCGGGCCGCATCGCGAGCCGCCCGCTGCGGCTGGACGAGTTGAGCGGCACGAGCGTGTTCGCCTTCTGCGGCCTCGGCGCCCCGGAGGGCTTCTGGCGTACGCTGGAGGCCATGGGCTGCCGTCTCGCCGGTCGGCGGGCGTTTCCCGACCATCACCGCTACCGGCTCGACGACTGGTGGCGCATCGCCGCCGAGGCGCGCGCGTCCGGCGCCGAGATCATGTTGACCAGCGAGAAGGATCTGCCGAATCTGGAGCACGATGTCCCGCAGGAGATGCGCACCGGCGCGCCGCCGCTGTACGCGCTGGTGATCGAACAGCGCATCGAGGATGAGCCGCGGTTGCTGGATCTCATCGAGGCGGCGGTCGAGCGGCGCCGCGCCGAGTCGCGATGAAGATTCTGCTGCGGGCGACGAATTGGCTAGGGGACGCGGTGATGTCGCTGCCGGCGCTGCGCGCTGTGCGCGAGGCGTATCCGGACGCGCACATCACCGTTCTCGCGCTGCCGTGGGTGGCCGATCTCTATGCCCGCGAAAGCTTCGCGGACCGCATCCTGCCCTACAATCGCAAGGGCGCGCACGGCGGTCTGCTGGGCCGCTGGCGGCTGGGAAGCGAGATGCGCGCCGAGCGATTCGACATCGCGATCCTGTTCCAGAACGCCTTCGAAGCCGCCTTGCTGGCCTGGCTGGCGCGGACGCCGATGCGCATCGGCTACGCCCGCGACGCACGGCGACCGCTGCTGACGCACCCGGTCGAAACGCCCCAGGCGGGCGAGATCCCCGAGCACCAGCGCTACTACTACCTCGAGATGCTGCGGCGCGCCGAGATTCTGCCTGCACTGCCCGACTGCCCCGACATCCTGCTGGCCGGACTGCCCGAAGCGCGCCGCGCCGGCGAGGCGGGATGGGCGGCGCGGCGGCTGCCCAAGGGCCCCTGGATCGGCGTCAGCCCCGGCGCGGCTTTTGGCGGCGCCAAGCGCTGGCTGCCGGAACGCTTCGCCGCGGCCGCCTCGCGTCTGTCGGATGACCTGGGCGCCTCGGTGGCGCTGTTTGGAGCTCCGAACGAGCGGGACCTGTGCGCGGAGATCGCCAACCGGATCGGCCCGCGCGCCTATGTCCTGGCCGGGCGGACGACGCTGTCGGAGTACATCGAACTCGCCTCGACGTGTGCGGTTTATCTGACGAACGATTCCGGGCCGATGCACGTGGCCGGAGCGCTGGGGATTCCGACGGTGGCGGTTTTCGGCGCGACCGATCACATCGCCACCGGCCCGTCGTCGCCGCAAGCGCGGATCGTGCGGGAGCCGGTCGAGTGCAGCCCTTGCATGCTGCGGGAGTGCCCGCTCGACGAGCATCTGTGCATGTTGGGAGTGAGCGCGGACCGCGTGGTCGCCGAAGCGCACGCGGCTCTCGAGTCGTAGGGGCGCAACATGTTGCGCCCGCTGGAGTTTCTACATTTGAGGTTACTCCTTGACCCGGGACTTCCGTCCCGGGCTCGGTTTCGGTTGGACCGAGAGCGGCCCGAGCCCCCGACGGTAGTCGGGGGTTGCTTGGCCGAAGGCCAAGCTGGGGCGCAACATGTTGCGCCCGCCCCGCGGCTCCTACCCTTCTTCGACCAGACGCTTCATGCAGCGGACGGTGTTCGCCATCATGGTCAGCGTCGGATTGACCGTTCCCATGCTGGGATAGACCGCGCCGTCGGTTAGCCAGACGTTCTTGACGTCGTGCAGCCGTCCCCAGCGGTCGACCACGCTGGTTTTCGGGTCGTCGCCCATGCGCGCGCCGCCCACCTCGTGGATGCCGTCGCCGGGGCCGCGCGGAGCGTCAGCCGTCCGGATGTTTTTTGCGCCCGCCGCTTCGAGCATTTCCGCGCCCTGGTCGAGCGCGTCCTGGAACAGCGCCAACTCATTGGCCCGCCAGCGCATGTGGATGCGCAGCGCCGGGACGCCCCAGGCGTCGACGACATGCGGGTCGATCTCGCAGAAGTTGTCGAAGTTGGGCAGGCACTCGACAAAGCCGTGCAGGCCGACCGACCAGTCCGCCTCATCGTGCACCGCCTGCTTGAATTTCTTGCCGAAGCCCGAAGCCTCCATCGCGAACCGCGGCACGGACGCGCCCTGGTAGCTGAAGCCGCGGATCAGGCCGTTGGTGTGCGGCCGGTCCACATTGCGGAAGCGGGGAACAAAAAGCCCGTTCGGACGGCGGGGCGGGCCATTCCAGGGCTTGGCCGGCAGATCGTCGAAGACGCCGCTGACCTGACCGCCGTACATATGGTCCATCAAGTAGTGACCGAGCGCGCCGGAGGAGTTGCCCAACCCGCCGGGTGCGGAGTTGAGCAGCAGCCGCACCGACTCGAGCGTCGAGGCGCACAGGATCACATGCTTGGCCTTGATCTCCCGGGCGGCGCGGGAGAAGCGATCGATGTAGGCGACGCCGTCGGCCTTGCCGCTGCGCTTGTCGACGGTCACATGGCTGACGACGGCGTCGGGAATCAGGGTGAGCCGGCCGGTCTCCTCCGCCGATCGGAGCGTAGTAAAGGGGCTCGAAAAGTAGGAATAGGTGATGCAGCCGCGGTTGCACGGCCCGCAGTAGTGGCAGCCGGCGCGGCCGTTGTGGTTCTGGGTGAGGATGGCGGTGCGTCCGATCGTCACCGGCCGCCCGAACCGCTTCTCCACGCGGGCTTTGAGACGCTTGTCGCCGCAGGTGTAGGCCATCGGCGGCAGGAACTCGCCGTCGGGGAAATGCGCCAGCCCCTCACGCTGCCCGCTGATGCCGACGAAGCGCTCGACCTCGGAGTAGAAGGGCGCCAGCTCCGCGTAGTCGATCGGCCAGTCCTGCCCGTAGCCGTCGTGCGAGGCGGCCTTGAAGTCCAGGTCGCTCATGCGGTAGCTCTGGCGGCCCCAGGCCAGCGAACGGCCGCCCACGGCCCGCACGCGCACCCAGGTGAAGGGCATGTCCTGGGGCGTGGTGTAGGGGTTTTCGTGGTCGTTGACGTACCAGCGATGGTTGGGCTCGGCGCAGGAGTACTGCAGGCCCTGGATGGGCCGCGTGCGGGCAATCTCCGGCGAGGCGTAGCCGTTGTGCCGCAGGTCGCGGTACTTCATCTCATACGACTGCACGTGCTCGCCGAACTGATCCGGCGTGGTCTTGGACCCGGCTTCGAGCACGGCCACCTGGAGCCCGGCTTCGGTCAGCTTCTTGGCCGCCCAGCCGCCGGTGGCGCCGGAACCCACGATCACTGCGTCATAAACGTTCATGCAGCCGCTATTCTAGCGACGAGAAGGGATCAGTTGATCTCAGCGCGACTGCAGTGACCGGAGGGTCGCCGGGCGCGGGATTCTGGGTCAAGGCCTCGTTTGAAACGGGTAGAGGCAAGGCTGAAGCGATCGAGCGGCCCTTGTCCCAGCTGACCCCTATGTCCGCCGAGAGATTGTGGCGGGAGACGTGGGTGACCGTCGTTCGAATCCACAACGTCTGTCCGACCTCGACTTCGTTGTCCATTCGCAGCCGCAACCCGCCGCTTGCAAGGTTGACGAGGTCAGCGGTCTCCAGGCGGTCATCCGAGGTCTGCGTATCGCCGCAGACCAAGACCTGGGCATGGACGCAGAGCCTGGCCTCGGCCCGTTGCTCTTGCCGTGTCGGCTCCTCCTCTTTGACGTTTCCAAACCAATTTCTCAAACTCATCGCCAGGCTCCGCTATGGGAAAATCGACAATCACCGACTACTCAGCCAGCACCGTCCGGGTTGTAGCGCTCAGATTGATCTCGCCTTGGCCAAAAATCAGGCTTGAAGCCAAAAAGCGAACGGGATAGACCGATCGGATCTCCACGACGCTGCCGCCTGATTTCTCGGGGTCCGTCCAATCGATAGAAACTGTCAAGAGCCTGTCATCGAGACCGAGCGCACTGGTCGCGACTCGATTTTGGACAGCGCTGTCATCGACGGGGTTGCGAGCGCCGTGCACCATGGCATAGCGGCCGGCTTCCCGCGTCGCGTGCGCCAGAGTCGAGTAGGTCCAAAGCATTACAGCGCCTTCGACGACAGCCGCCATCAGCATCAAAGTAAGAAGAAAGCTGAGCGCAAATTCCATGAGTGTCGCTCCGCTCTGGGGCCGGGATCGGCGGGCATTCCTGGTCGCTTTCATTGAGGAGTTCCTATCTCACCCGCATCCAGGTACCCTGACGGATCATCGCCTCGGGCGTCGCCGAAAAGGGCGCGATGGGTTTGAAGTGCTGCTCGACGCGAACCCGAATGTAAGCTCGAGCGTCGCCGTCGCCGTAACCCGCGCACTCCGTCTCTTGATACTCGCCGCAAGGGAAAGAGCCGCTTCCAGGGCAGACGCAAACTTGTTCCGCAGTGGCGGCGATTCCCGCGGTGCGGTCGGCGTCGGCGGCGTCACCGACTGCGAGTTGCTGCACTTCGGCCAGATGTCCGGAACGGGAGAATGACTGGGATCCGTAGATCGCGCCGACTGCCGAACCGCTCTTGATGGAGATCGCATGAAAGAAGAGTCGGCCGAAGTCGGCGGCGCCGCTGACAGCGAGAAGGAGAATCGGAGCCACGATCGCAAATTCGACCAGATTGGCCCCGCGGCGGTCTTGAATGAAGCGCTTGATACTCATGGCGTCCGTCGTCCCTTCCGTTCACTCAACGAACGACACACGCCGGTTGGTCGGCGTCCGGCCGCTCGAAACCCAGTCTGTCCCGGTGTAGGAAGTTCCCGTGAACTTCAGAGTGTCGGCGACAATCTGCGTGAAATTGTTCGTTGTCTGTACGCCGGCATAGGTCAGCTGGACAGTGGGGAAGTACAGCACTCCGTCAACGACCGAATCCGAGGTTCCATTGATTCGGGCGTCGCATTGGTTGGGGTTGGCGCAACTGATCGTCGAGCTATTCCAGAACAGGATGTTGTTGTAAGGATTTGCCGTGTCATTGGGCGCGGTGAGGGCCAACTGCGCTCCTCCGGCGATGCTGATGGCGCCCTTCTGGGCGCCGGTATTGAAGACCGTCACGCCGTCGCCCTTGATCGTCACGTTGCCATTGGCGGTAAAGCCGTCCACCACGTACATTCCGGGCGCCAACCTGACCTCGCCGCCGGTCATATGGATGCCGCCCGCGTAGTATCCAGGTTGCAGGAGGACGGGCTGCTGCTCTTTCCCCGTGATCTTCAGACCGTTCTTCCCCTTTCCGGCGTTTCGGGCGGGGTAATCACCAGGCTTGGGCTCGATCGCCGCCAGGTGAGCGTGAGGGTCCGGGCGCGGAATGCCCCCAACCGGCGCCGGATTCAGGCAAATCTGCCCGTTCGCGGTATACCCGCCCGCTGTGCCCTGCCCTGTACCGTAGGTCGTGACGGAACTATTGATGCAGCCGCCGCCGTTGGCGACGATCGCGTCGTTGGCCGTGGAGTTCGTCACGACCTCGCAGTTCGGAGCGTTGAGAGCGGCGGCTCCGGAAACGGTAATCGCCCCGGAAGCGGTGGGGTTCAAGGCCAGCACGCAGAGTTCGCCTCGGTCAGCGGTCACTCCCGCAACAGCCCGGGCCCGCACGGTCACCGAGCGCCGGCCAACGATTCTCATCAACGACGTCGGGATCTCCCTCTCCACGATGACCTCGACGGAGTTGTTGTCGCCGATGGCGACTCCGCTGGTCGGCGGGTTCTCCACCCTGACGGCGATAGCCGGGTCTTGATCGTCATAGCCGTTCAACGCAGCGTCGTCCCGAGCGGACTGGTCAATCCACGTTCGATTGGCATGAAGAATTTCGAGGGCGCCCGCATAGGCGGCGCTGTCAGCGGCAACCTGCGCACTGCGGCGCTCGAAATAGGCGTAGCCTCCGTCGAGCACGAGCCCCACCATCGCCAGCAGCGTTCCCGCGACGAGCGCAAAAACAACAATCGTGGAACCTCGGCGGGATCGACTGGGATCCCCCCGGCGTATGGAAATGTAGGGCACTGACAAGACTCCTCGGAACGGATTGCTCTGACTCCGAGCCTAAGCCCTATCGCAGCCTATGACCAATAGATCTGAAGTTGGTTTTTCAGCTTAAAACACTAGTTTCTTCCACAAACTAAAGTCCTACCGCCCCCGCTGAACACCTTACAGTTCAGCGGCCCGGCTAGCGCCGGACGCGGTCGGCGACCGCTCGAAGCGCTGCGCTGAGTTCCTGGCGCTTCTTCTTGTAGCCGGCCACGTCGCAGCCCTCGCCGTGGCAGTAGTCCAGCAGGATGTTCTCGGCCTTGACCACCTCTTCGCAGACGTCGGCGACTTCCGAGGCGATGTCCGCCGGAATTGTGGTCACGCCGTTGGCGTCGCCGTGCAGCAGATCGCCGGGACGCACCGTCAGCCCGCCCACATGCACCGGCACATGCACATCGAGGATCGAAGGATAGCCATGGGAGACGATCAGGCCGTCGCAGAAAACCGGGAATTTCAGGGGCTTGACCTGCAACAGGTCGCGTCCGGCGCCGGAGGTGATCAGCCCGACGGCTCCGAATCGCTTGTACGAGGTGCACATGACTTCGCCGAAGGTCGCCGCGGCGGCCGGGGAGTCCAGGTCTTGAAAGACCACGAACGGGGCGCCGGGGAGTTCGGCAAAACGCTCGATCTGTTCGTCCAGCGAGCCGTAGGAGCGGCCGCCCAGCGGCTCGCCCGCCGAGCGGAAGGTGGCCGTGGCGGCATAGCCGACCGCCGGCGGCAGTTCCGGGTAGAGGGCTGCGATGCGGCGGTCCATGTAGCCGGCGGTTTGGGGCTGAATGCTGAACAGCTCGATGGCGTTGCAGACAGTCGGCGAGTCATAGCGCGCCAAAGCTTCGAGTTGGGCGGGAGTGAGCCCTTGGGTCGACATCGGCCCAGTGTAAAGGAGCGGTCGAGCGGGCGTCCACGGCGCCGTATAATCATGACGTTGCAGTCCATGTCTCGACTTCGCCGCCGCCTGTTCTCCCTCGTTGCGCCGCTCGCTCTGGCCGCGGCGGCCGGCGCCGCTCCGGCGGATGTGGAGCAAGTGCGCAGCTTCCTCGGCGCGCACTGCACGTCGTGCCACAACGACCAGGCGAAGATCGCCGGGCTGAGCCTTGCTGATCTCGAAGCCGCGCCCGCTCACGTCTGGGAAGGGGCGGCGGTGCGGCTGCGTAAGGGGTTGATGCCTCCCAAGGGCAGCCCGCAGCCCGCAGCCGACGCGATGACGGCGGTGGCGGACTGGATGGAGCGCCGCTTCGCCGAGGAGTCCGGCAAGCAGGAAGTCGACCCGGGCCGCGTGACGATGCGCCGCCTGAACCGCGCCGAGTACAACAACACCGTGCGCGACCTGCTGGGCGTTCACTTCCGCCCAGCCGATGATTTCCCTCCCGACGACACCGGCTACGGGTTTGACACCATCGGCGACGTGCTCAGCGTCTCGCCGCTGCTGATGGAGCGCTACCTGCGCGCCGCCGAGCAGATCGCCAACCGCGTGATCGACCTGCGGCCGGCCCCGGAGGCGACCGTGCAGCAGTACGTCGCCGACAACGAAGAGCAGTATCGGCGCACCGATCCCGACGACCCGCTCGGCTACCCCTATCCGCCGGGCGACTTCCTGGCCGAGCACTTCTTCCCCGTGGACGCCGAGTATGACATTCACATCAAGGTGAAGGATTCGCGCAGCGCCGAAGCTCGCAAGGCCGACCCGGAACTCAAGCTCTACCTCGACGGCGAAGAGCTCGGGGCCTGGAAGGTGGTCGACGGCGAATACGTGCAGGGCTACTTTGGCGTGCGTGTGCCGGTCACCGCCGGGCGGCACGAGATCTACGCTGAATTCGAGAAGGGCTACGTCAACAAGGAGACGCGCGACTACTACGTCGACGAAAAGCACCTGACGCGGCGGGTGTTTACCGACCGCATCGACGTCGGCGGCCCCTACGCCTACGACCCGCGCGCCCAGTCGACCTGGAAGCAGCTGTTTGTCTGCGAGGAACACACCGCCGCCTGCGCCGAGCGCATCGTGTCGACGCTGGCGCGCAAGGCCTATCGCCGCCCTGTGAGCGAGCAGGAAGTAGCCGAGCTGACGGCATTGGTGGATTTGGCGCGCGCTCGCGGCGACTCGTTCGAAGCCGGGATTCAGTTGGCGCTCAAAGCCGTGCTGGTTTCGCCGAACTTCCTGTTCCGCACCGAGCGCGACCCGCAGCCCGGCCAGGTGCGCCGCCTGAACGATTTCGAGCTGGCCAGTCGCCTGTCGTATTTCCTGTGGAGCAGCATGCCCGACGAGGAGCTGCTGACCGCCGCCGAGAAGGGCTCGTTGACCCGGCCGGCGGAGCTCGAAGAACAGGTCCGCCGCATGCTCGCCGACCAGAAGTCCTCGGCGCTGGTGGAAAACTTTGGCGGCCAGTGGCTGCAGTTGCGCAAGCTCGACGAGACGACGCCGGCGGCGGAAGAGTACCCGATGTTCCATGAGCATCTCCGCCAGGCGATGCGACGGGAGACGGAGCTTTTCTTTGAACGCATCCTGCGCGAAGACCGCTCGATCATCGAGTTCATCGACGCTGACTACACCTACGCAAACAACCAGTTGGCCTCGCTGTATGGCATGGAGGGCGTCTCGGGCCACCAGATGCGGCTGGTGTCGCTCGACGATCCCAACCGCGGCGGCGTATTGACGCAGGCAAGCGTTCTGACGGTCTCGTCTTACCCCACGCGCACCTCGCCGGTGCTGCGCGGGCTGTGGGTGCTGGAAAACTTGCTGGGCGCGCCGCCGCCTCCGCCTCCCGTGGACGTGCCGCCGCTGGACGCCTCGAAGATCGACCCGGGCATGCCGCTGCGCAAGCAGTATGAGATCCACCGGGAAATTTCCACGTGCGCGGTCTGCCACGTGGCGATGGACCCGATCGGCTTCAGCCTGGAGAATTTCGACGCAGTGGGCCGCTGGCGCACCCATGACGGCCACGGGCCGGTGGACGCCTCGGGCGAACTGCCCGACGGCCGCGCCTTCAACGGGCCCGCGGAGTTGAAGAAGATTCTTCTCGAGGACAAGGAAGACCTCGCCGAGGCCATCACGGAGAAGATGCTGACCTACGCGCTGGGGCGCGGACTCGAGGCGCGCGACCGCGCCGCCGAAAAACGGATCGCCGAAGCGGTGATCGCCGACGACTACCGCTTCTCGCGGCTGATTGTGGAAATTGCAAAAAGCCCGCTGTTCACCATGCGGCGGGCCGAAGGAGCCGGATCATGATCTTGGGCAAAACGCTCTCCCGACGCACTCTTCTTCGCGGCGCCGGAGCCACAGTGGCTCTGCCGCTGCTCGACGCCATGCTGCCGGCGCGCGGCGAGGCGAAGAAGCTGCAATCGCTGGCGAAGACGCGCATGGTCGCCGTCTACATCCCTAACGGCACGATCCCGGAGAAGTGGAAGCCGACCGAGACCGGCGCGGACTACACGCTGCCGTACTCGCTCGAGCCGCTGGCGGCCTACCGCAAGGATTTCCTGTGCTTGAGCGGGCTTTCGCACGCCCAGGCGCAGGCGTTGGGCGACGGCGCCGGCGGTCACGCCCGCGCGGCGGCCACGTATCTGACCGGCGTCCACCCCAAGAAGACCGCCGGCGCGGACATCCGCAACGGCATTTCGTTCGATCAAATTGCGGCGCAGTCCGTCGGCAAGCAGTCGCGTCTGCCGAGCCTGGAGATCGGCGTGGACGAAGGCGCTACGTCGGGCAATTGCGATTCCGGCTACACCTGCGCCTACACCAACAACATTTCGTGGAAGTCCGAGACGCAGCCGCTGCCGCCGATCGTCAATCCGCGCATCGCCTTCGAGCGTCTGTTTGGCGACATCGACGGTCCGATGGATGAGGCCTCGTTGGCCAAACGGCGGCAGGACAAGTCGAGCCTGCTCGATCTGGTGCAAGAGCAGACCCGGCGGCTGCGCGGCGATCTGGGCAAGACCGACCAGCGCAAGCTCGACGAATACCTGGAATCGGTGCGCTCGATCGAGACCCGTATCGCCGCCGCCGAACAGGCCGGCGACACGGTCATCCCGACGATGGACAAGCCGGCCGGCACGCCGGTCTCGTTCGCCGAGCATTCGCGGCTGCTGTTCGACCTGATCGCAACGGCGTTCGAGACGGACATGACCCGCGTGGTGACGTTCATGTTCGGGCGCGAGGGTTCGAACCGGACCTACCGCGAGATCGGCATTCCCGGCGCGCACCACGGCATGTCGCACCACAAGAACGATCCGGAGAAGATCGAGCAGCTCACCGAGATCAACCGCCACCACATCGAGCAGTTCGCCTACTTCCTCGAGCGCCTCAAGACAACAAAGGACGCCGAGGGCTCGCTGCTGGACAACGCGATGGTGCTCTACGGCGGCGGCATCCTGGACGGCAATAAGCACGACCACGACGACCTGCCGGTGATTCTGGCAGGACGTGCCGGAGGCCGGCTGTCGCCGGGCCGTCACGTTCGCTACGAGGAAGGCACGCCGATGGCGAACTTGTTGCTGTCAGTTCTCCAGCGGATGGACGTGGAGGCGGAGAAGGTGGGCGACAGCACGGGCTCTTTGGACGGGTTGGCGGATTTGTAGGGCAGGCGTTTGCCTTGACCTCGCACCTTCCGCACCGCATCCCTTCAGGGTGCGGGCCGCCGGCCCCCAACCTGAAGGTTGGGGGCCGGAATGACGTGGTGGACCCAGCACGGCGGCCCTCTGAATGTGGACGAAACGCGCCAACCAGACACTTGTTTTTACTGGTCACTTATGCTGACCACCTGGCCGAGATTCAAGCATCGAAATTCAAGGAGCGGTGCTTGGCAATCCTGGACAACCTGGGACCAGAGGGAGTCGTCATCACCAAGCGAGGACGGGCGGTCGCGAAGCTGGCACCGATCCAGGGTTCTTGCGCTCATTTGTTGGGAAGCATGGCGGACGAGATCAAGGTTCTTGATCCCGAGGACGAACTCCTGTCGACCGGCGTGGAGTGGAATGCTCAATCTTGACACCCACATCCTTGTCAAGGCTCCGGGCGGGGCTCTGAAACCCCAAGAAACTCAGATCTTGGCCAGCGATGCGTGGGGCATATCAGGCATTGTGCTTTGGGAAATCACGATGCTATGCGCTCATCGCCGAATTGAGTTGGACATCTGATCCGCTAAGTTTCGTCGAGCGGTCGCCGGGATCCAGGTGTGGCCGATTGACCTCGCGGTCTGTCAGCGGCTCGGCGAACTGGACTTCAAAAGCGACCCGGCGGACGAAATCATCGCAGCGACCCGTTGCTCGCCCCGTTGCTGGCAAGGTGATCAAACCGCCGAATGGCGTAGTTTGTCCCGCAGCCGAGCTGTGGTCGAGCGAGGAGGTGGCGTCAGTCGAAGTCGATATCGCAGAAGTTCCGCGTACGCTTCGGGACTTTCGAGCACGATGAGGCTTAAAGTTGCCCCGCTGGTTGTTCGGCAAGAAGGCCTTCGAGTTCATGGACCGGGACGAAGCAGCGACCATCGATGTGACCTCGAAAGGCAACGGTTTGCTAACGCTATGGTTGCGAATGGAGAACTATGACACGATCGAGATGAGGCTCCTTCGGACGAGTTCGGCGAATGATCGAACCGCGCCCCCCAATTCGGATCACCCTGAGTTCCCTTCAATCGACACGCTCATAGGTCATGAACGCGGATGACTCTGGCCCCCGGCCAGGCATTCGCCGCTCCATGACCGAAGCGGATCGAGCCTCTTTCCTGACCACCCTCGGCTACACCGACCGTGAAGCTGCGTTTCTCTCGCTCGTAGCCCTTCATGGGGGCTACTTTCTACGCCGCCAGTACCAAGCCCTCGCCGGCTACCGAGGCAAGGTCGAAGAGACCTTCCTTGGACGCGCGGAGACATTGGGCCAGATCCGCTCGACGACCTATCCGAATCGAACCGAGGCGTACCACGTCTTCGCCCGAGCGAGCTACCGCGCAATCGGGGACGAGGACAATCGCAACCGCCGACCGCGGCCGGCTTTCTCGATCAAGGCCAAGCTGATGGCGCTCGACCTCGTCTTGGCCCATCCAGCCGCTCCATTCCTTGCGACCGAGCGCTGTTGCCCGGCAAGACCTACTCGGCAAAGTCGCCGTCTGGCCAGACGCGACGCGACTTCATCGAGAAGTACCCGATCTTCCTGGACACGAGCCAGAATGCGACCGCGCCCCTTGCGTCGTTCGGCTACGTCGACGAGGGCGTCCTCTCGAACTCGGGCTTCACCAGTTTCCTCAAGCGCTACCGCGCCCTCTTCGCCGCCCTCGGACGATTCCGACTGGTCTACGTCGCCGCCGAACACAAGCCGTTCCGAAGGGCCGAGCGGGCTTTCGACCGGTTCGGGGAAGCCCTGGAGGACCCCGAGGCGGCCACTCCCGGCGGGCAGACGGGTGAGTATTTCCGCCTCTGTCGCCTCTTCGAGACCCGCCAGTACGGCCAGTTGAACAAGGCGAAGCTCGACCGGCTGCGAGATCTCTCGCAGCGTTTCCAGGGCTCCGCGGCTGAGTCGCGCTTCCAGCAGTGGGTGAAAGCCGTCGAGTCGAAGGCGCGGTTGGGGCGCGTCGACGCGCACTTCGAGGCCTACCGATTGCCGCACAGCTACGAAATTTTCGGCATCCACCCGGGTCCGAGGGCAGACGCCTGAAGGGGAGCGCCTAATTGCAGCCGGCGCCCCCCTTCAGAACACAGCTTCACGCAATGAGCCACATCACTAAGTCTTTCACAATCAGTCGCATAGAAAACGCCGCGAGCCCCTTGCGGCACTCACGGCGAGCGCAGGGCGGGTGGGAGCGACCCCCTGTTTTTGGGCGCTGGTCCGCCCAAGACCGTCTCGGCTCCGCCTCGGGTCGCTCCCGCCACCCTGCGCCAGATCCATGCTTCGTGTCGACAACACTGAAAAGGGGCGCTAGGAGCTAGCCCGCATTTCTCACCAAGGGGGCGAAGCAGGGGCGGCAGGGCTTGGAGCCGTGCCGACGGCGCGCTTTTTGCGCCGGCGGGGCCGATCCTGACCACTGAGCCCGCCAAGCGCCTCCTCGGCGCCGACCGGCTGAGGCCCGTTTTTGGGTTTTTGCCGATTTTGCACGCACTTATCCTTTCACCGCTCGCGCGGCCCGGATTTTTCGCTTCTTTGTTTTCAAACAGTTGCCGCCGGAGGCTCGGTGCACAGCCGTCGCCACACCGTCTCAAACAGCCGCCGCCACGGCCAGGCTTCCGACAGCGACAGCCACACCCGCCGCGCCGTCACCCGCACCTGCGCCCCCACCTTCAGCAGCTGTCGCCGTAGCGTCTCGGTCTGCCAATTCGCCGCCGCCGTGCCCGCCAGCGCCAGCCGCCGCAGCCCCAGCGTCAAGGCATACGCCATCGACGCCAGGTACAAACGCAGCTGGTTCGCCCGCAGCTCGTGCGCGCTCATGCGGTCGGCGAACAGGTCTAATTGCTCCTTAATACGGTTCTCCATTTCGCCGCGCGCGCAGTACAATTCCTCGTACAGGCGTTGCGCCGGCCACTGCTCGGGCGTCAACGACGTCACCACGAACCGCGGATTCGTCTTGCCTTCCAGCTGCTCAGCCTTGGCGACCACCCGCCGCTGGCGACTCCAGCTCTCCAGCGTGCGGTAGCGCAGCTCGGCGAAGCGTCGCGCCGCCCGCCCCGTCGCCGCTTGCTCGGCCGCCGCCTCGGCCAGCTCCGGCTCGATCATCGCGTGCAGCCGCTCGTTACGCGCCAGCCCCACGACGTAGTCGACCCGGTTTTCTTCACACCACGCCAGCAGCTCGTCACGACAGAAACCCGAGTCGGCCCGCACGAGGATCCGGGCGCCGGGACGCCGCGCGCGCAGCCGCTCGACGATCCGCTCGATCTCGGCCAAGCTGCCCGCCGCGGCATCCTGATTCGCCGTCCTCTGTCGCGCGCACAGCAGGTGATTGCCGGCGAAAATATACAGCGGCAAGTAGCAATAATGCCCGTAATAGCCGTGGAAAAAGCGGCCTTCCTGGCGGCCGTGCAACGGCGTATCGGTCGCGTCCAGGTCGAGGATGATCGGCGCCGCCGAATCCGGTTCGGCCTCCAGATAGAGGTCCACGAGCAAGTCGTCGACGGCGGCGAAGTTGCACCGGATGCGCTTGTAGCGGTGGTCGGCATCGGCGCTGAGCTCGAGCCGGTTGAGCGTCGATTTACCGGCCAGCGCCTTGCCGCG